>JFJP01037177.1_pt1 | contig 40163 bp, 33 predicted proteins | sample 431651 | NCBI WGS metagenome assembly JFJP01 (sample SAMN02602958, study PRJNA72255) | Microbial mat metagenome, whole genome shotgun sequencing project. | biome: fresh water; feature: sink hole; material: water; isolation source: purple microbial (photo- and chemosynthetic) mats found in... | reverse complement strand
GGTGCCATAGCTCAGTCGGTAGAGCAATGGACTGAAAATCCATGTGTCCCCGGTTCGATTCCTGGTGGCACCACTTCTTTAAAACGCAAAACCCGAAAGATCAACGTCTTGCGGGTTTTTGTTTTGAAGGGGGTGACGGATTTGGTGATGGGTTTTTCAACGAACACGTTGTCAGTTCATTACAGGTAATAAATTACTATATAACCATCAACAGGAGTCTTTTCAAAGATTAAATTACTCTTATTTATAGAACATTAGGTTGAGATAGGCCACATGATCAGAAAACAACTGCTGAATACTTAGTAGGAAGAGTGTTTAAATCATTCTACTACTTAGTGGCATAGAATAAGATTTATTTCAGCATTATAGTGGATGGTTGATCAGATGCCACAGAACCAGGATCGCCACTAGTAAAATAAGCATTAAGGCCTCCTCTTTCTGTTAATTCAGGAATTTCTCCCATTGCATTGATTCTCAAAAATCTTTAAGTTCTACTTTACATATCAGTATTTAATTCCTAACTTTATTGGGATTAGAATATTGTTAAGTACAATAACAACATTTTGCATCTTTACTACTATGAAAAATGTTTATTCCCAAACACACTTTAGATACCCTTCAACTAAGACTTTCTGTAAAATCATTGATAGATTAAAACAATACAAAGTACCTAAATAATTAGATATGAAAAAGAATTTTACTTATCAGATTATTGCTCTTATTGTCTCATTTACAGTATTTTCTCAAGGTTGTGCAACTATTTTAGGTGGTTCAAAACACACTATTCATGTAAAGCAAGGAATCCCGCGTAATGCAAGAGTATATTTAAACGGAGAGTATTTTGGGGAAGCCCCTGAGAATGTTAAAGTTCAAAAAAGTGCAAGACAAGGTAATAGTTATATAGAAATTAAAGCTGATGGCTACGAAACATCAAAAATTAGTTTAACTCGAAAAGTAAGTGTTGGATTTACAGTTTTAGATATATGTTGCTTAATACTTCCTCTTGCGATTGACTTTGCAACTGGAAATATCTATATGCCTCGTCCAAATAGAATTGATTATTACCTTGAAACTAAAGAGGGATACAATCTGAACAAAGCCTACGGTTTCGAAGTAGGTGAATTTGTAATATTTTCATATGGTAAATATAAAAACCAGGAAGGAGAAATAGTTGCACTTTATCCTAATAAAGCTCTAGTTAAATTTAGGAGGTCGGAAACACTTATCGAGAAGATGTCCAATAAAATTAAAGTATATGAGGAACAAATTGAAGTTCCATTTTTAAATATTGCAAAAAAATGAGTGTAAATATTAGGTAACTAGCATTAGTTGTTTGAAAATTAGCCTCATGAATCAAGGTGACGGGATCGGTGACGCTTTTGACTTACATTTACTTACACTAGCATCTTCTGAATCAATCACATAAGATCTTCAATAAGTATAAAAATAGTGCTAACTATGGTGCAGCTTTGGGTAAAGTAAATGTAAACGCAAACGGCCATCCAGTCGACTTTTTAGAGAGGTGCGAAAATCTTTCAGGGGAGCTGGTGGCACCACTTCTTTAAATCGCAAAACCCGTAAGATCAACATCTTGCGGGTTTTTGCTTTAGAGTCGGATTACAAAACTATTTCATTATAAAACGTTTCTTCTAAAATTACCGGAGCGTAGGTTATACCGTATGTTTTAAGAACGCCTGTAAAGGCTCTCAGGTGGTTTTTAGAGCCTTTTATCAGGTTGTTGTAAACCAGTTTAATATCCTGATTATCTACACTCTTATTTAATTCATTCATTAGATCACGGATGTCGACTTCCTCAATAAGAGCCCCGACTTTAAGGGCTTCTGTTGCACTCTCTTTTCCTTTTGAAATAAGATTATTATATAACTCCTGCAGATCCTTATTTACAAATATTCCATTTGCCATGCCTTCTACCGGATCCTTAATTTCATATCTGTCGAGCAGAAATTTTACTGCATCCATATGTTGTTGTTCACTTTTAGGAATATTTACGAATACATTCAGACTATAGTATTCATGCAAATAATTATAAACATCTCTCGCAAGTTTTTCTTCTTCTCTCAGGAAAATAAGCCCATCGCGTTCTTCACTGCTCAATTCCTCAACGGGCAGCAATTCCAACTGAGCCTTCATATTAGATTGAGTGATAGTCTGTTGTGATTCAGTGACAACTGAATCTGATGCATCATTTTGTTTCTCACAACCTGAAAGTGAAGTGTTTAACACTATAACAGTAAAAATTATTGCCATTGCCTGTTTGCTGCCCTGATTTTTCATTTTCGTAATTTGTTAATTTAAATCTAAATATCTATATATGTAGATGTGTAAATCAAATACCATGCCAATTTATCGAAAACGAATTTAAGTTTTGAGAAGTATATTATTGATTAAAATTTCCGGACCATCCGTACACTATACATACTGCTTGTATAATCAAAGTAAGTGGAACTATAATCAAAATACTTGAATCCTGCATAGTTACGATACGATTCGGTTAAACTCTTGGTGGCACCACTTAAAAAAGAGCGGGAGTGAGAGCGTGAGCGAACACTTCCGCTTCTTTTTTCTCAATACTCGCACTCACACTCACACGCTTCATTATCTCTAATTGGTGAGCGAGTACTCTCGTTTGTTTTTACCGGAATTTAATTACATTTGATTTATTAAATTTAATCATTTATCCAATGGTACGATTAATCCTGATTTTTACATTTGTTGCATCACTTTTGGTTAGCTGCCAGTCTCCACAAAAGGGGAAAAGTGATTCTGCCTGGGAAAACCTGTTCAATGGAAACGATTTAAAGGGTTGGTACTCTTACCAGCGTTGGCCTGAACCGACATCTGAAGTAGCGGGAATGGTTCGTAACGAACTCGGAAACTATACGGTTCCAATTGGTATTAACAAAGATCCTCTCAATGTTTTCACTGTGGTTGAAGAAGATGGAATGAAAGCAATCCGGATTTCCGGTGAGGTTTTCGGGATTCTTGTGACCGAAAAAGAGTATGAAAATTATCATTTACGACTTGAATTTAAATGGGGAAACGAGAAATATCCACCTCGCAAAGAAGATCTGATGGATAGTGGGATTCTTTACCACTCAATCGGGGCAGAAGGTGCCTGGGGAGGAGTTTGGATGAAGTCGCTCGAATGTCAGGTGATGGAGGAATCAACAGGCGATTTTATATGTGTGGATACCACTTTTGCTGATATCCCTGCTAAAAGGGAATCCCCCGACAAACGTTATAAATATATGAAAGGTGCAGAATCTGTAACCTTTTCAGCTGAAAATAGCTATTGTGAGAAGGATCAGGATCATGAAAAACCTGTTGGTGAATGGAATGTTGTTGAAATTTATACAGTGGGTAATGAAAGTATACATATCGTAAACGGAAAGATCAATAATCGTACTTCTAATCTGCGCTATTTGCAAAATGGGGTGGAAGTGCCTTTGGCCAAAGGGAAAATTCAATTACAATCTGAGGGGGCCGAAATCTTTTACCGGAATATCCAGATCATGCCAATAAAAGAGTTACCTGCTGAAATTTAGGAAACTAAGTAAAAAAGGACGGGAGTGTGAGTGAGTGCTGGTTAGCAATCACTGATATTCCCGTTTCTTTTACTCGCTCACGCTCTCACACTCACTCAACACCATCCAGCTTTTTTTTCTCTTCCAATTTAAACATCTGGCTTAAAATTCTGTTTATACTTTAATTAACGCATTGATTTTATCAGCTTATTAAAGTAAAGACTTTCATAATGAAAAGGAGATTAATCGTATTTCTTGTGATATTCCTGCCGCAGGTGACTATTGCACAAAACACAAAGCTCGATAGTCTTACAATCCTGATCAACAGTACAGTTTCAGATACTACAAGAATTAAGCTTCTGGTAAATAAAGTCTATTTACTAAGCGTTATTAATCTCGATTCGTCAATAAATCTTGCGTTAAAATCCTTAGAAGAAAACTTAAGAATAAAATATTACAGAGGTGAAGTCGATTTAAGGATCAGACTTATTTACAACTACTCCTATAAAGGCAATTATAAGGCGGCAGATGAACAGTTGAGTTATCTTGAACATTATGTTATTGCATCGAAAGATTCATCTGATTATGGCCTTATTTTTGGAAGCTATGGTTTGATGTATGGTATGCAGGGCAAGTACGATTCTTCAATATATTACTATGAAAAAGCTATACGCATATATGAGAAAACACAATTTTTTGAACTATTAGCTAGTTGCTACTCAAATATTGCCATTGGCTTTCAGCAACGATCTAATTTTCCCATGTCTTTGTTTTACTATCAGAAAGCACTTAATATTTCTGAAGCACAGAATGATGAACCTCAACAGGCCTATGCAAATATAAATATGGCCAATATTTACACTGTTATGGGCGATTCTGTGAGAGCTGAAAGAACTTTTCTTAAATCGATTGAGCTGGCAAAAAAGCAAAAGATGATTAATGTTGAATTATATGCTTATACAAATCTCTCAAGCATGTTCTTAGAGCAGTTGAAATGGCAAAAAGCTTATTCCTTCGCTATAAATGCAGCTGATCTGGGGCGGTCAATGGGCGATCAGGGAATAGTGGCTGCGAGCCTTTCCAAGGCTGCAAGTGCAATGGCAAGGCTTAATCAGCCCGACAAAGCGCTTTTACTTGCTGGAAAGGCAATTTCAGCAGCTGATTCATCGGATCAGCCATTTAATATTTCGCAGGCAAACAGCAGCATGGGCTTTGTATTATTGCAGCAGAAAAAATGGAAAGAAGCCATCCCTTTTTATGAAAGAGCTATTTCATTTCTGAACGAGGCGGATACATATACAATTTACGATGGTCGAATATATAGTGAATTATCAGAGTGTTACGAAAGAACAGGGAATAATCTAAAAGCATTATCTGCCTATAAAAAATATGCAGTAATTGTCGATTCAGTAAGACGGAAAGATAATATTCAAAAATCTACAGAACTTACAATGAATTATGAATTTGATATAAAAGAACAAGCCATGAAAGCTGAGCAAAAAGCCAAAGACGCTATTACGCATACTCAGCAGCTGGCTTTAATTATCGGACTTGTACTTTCAATGATTATTATTGCTGGTGCTTTTATTGGCTACCGGAACAAGAAAAGAGCTAATGCCTTGCTTCAGAAACAGAAAAGGGAAATTGAAACCCAGAAAAACCACCTGACATCCAGCATAAATTATGCTAAAAGGATACAATCAGCAGTCTTCCCGTCTTATAATATTCTGAATGATAATTTCCCTGAACATTTTGTACTGTTTAAGCCTCTCGATATAGTTAGCGGCGATTTTTACTGGTACAAACAAAAACAGAATGATGTTTATATCGCTGCTGCAGATTGTACAGGACATGGTGTGCCTGGAGCATTCATGAGTTTACTGGGTATAACATTTCTTAATGAAATTGTTAACAAAACTGAATCGGGTAATCCTAATGAAATATTAGAGAAACTCAGGGAAAATGTTATAGGTTCTCTTAATCAGTCGGACGAATACATTAGTATTAAAGATGGAATGGAAGTAGCACTTTGCAGATTCAATATGTCTACCAGAGTACTTCAGTTTTCTGGTGCTTTACGACCTTTGTTTTTGGTCAGGGACAATTCGATCCGCCACATTGCCGGCGATACAATGCCGATAGGTGTTTATGATAATAATGATAAAGCATTTACAAACAATGATATACAGCTTTATAATGACGATGTTGTTTATATTTTTACAGATGGTTATGTCGATCAGATAGGCGGACCTGAAAGAAAAACTTTTAAAACAAAAAGATTTAAAGAGCTGCTGCTCACTATCTCTGGACTTCCAATGAATGAGCAGAAAAAATTACTTGAATCAAAAATATCAGAGTGGCAGGGTGAGCTTGACCAGATTGACGATATTCTTATAATTGGAATAAAAGTAAATAATTATCAATAGCATCTGATCAGCTTTCAAAAAATATCCGGGAAGAAGATATTAAAAGTGACGCTATTCATGCCTTATCATCTCAGCAGGATTCACTCTTGAAAGTTTAATTATGTGATATATGATCGCTGAAAGTGAGATGACTACTGCTATTAGAAGAGAAAGGATGTAAACACCTACACCTATCTTTGTATGATATGCAAAGTCCTGTAACCACTTGTTTGTCAATAAGTATGCAGCAGGCCATGCAAATATGACTGATAACAGAATATATTTTGTCATTTCTCCTGCCAGAATAATCAATATGCCCGACCCCTGCGATCCCATAACCTTTCGGATAACCATCTCCTTTGTGCGGCTTTTTGTTGTATATGAAGAGATACTATACTGTCCGAGGCAGGTAAGTATGACCGCCAAAACAGATGCTATAATGAGAATTTTGGAAAGTTTCCGGTCGTTTTTATATGCGGAGTCAATCTGATCGCTGAGAATCGAAACCTCATTAATGTAGTGAGGGGAGAGGGTTTTTAATTTCTGCTCCACAAATAATCGTGTGGCATGCAGGTTTCCAGGTGTTGTCTTAACAGAGATGAATGACAGTACGGGGTATTCTTTGCTTCCAATAAGAGAAATTGCAAGAGGTTCGACTCCAAGGCGGAGAGATTGAAAATTAAAATCCTTGACTACTCCTGTTACAATCCCTAACCCGCTATCATCAAAACCAAACTTCATTCCAACAGCATTATTCCGTCCAATTATCTTTGCAGCTGTTTCATTAATAATGTATCTGTTTGCAGAATCTGCTGAGAAATCAGGAGAGAATCCCCTTCCGTATACAATTTCAAGATTGTAGAAATCAGTAAAATTGTAGCCGGTTCCAACTCTGTAAACAGGTATATGCGTTTCTGATTGCTTACCTTCCCAGTTTCCATAACTGTTTGATGTCATTGAATGCGGAAGGTGTGAAGAAACAGAAACATCAACTATTCTGGGATCTTGCTTTAGTTCACTTAAAAGAACTTCAGGCCTGCCGCGAAGTGCAGGATCTTTAACAGCTATTGTTAAGATATTATGCGGAACAAAGCCTTTATCAGTGTTTCTGATGAAATTGAGTTGATTCAAAACTGTAAAGGTGCAGATAAGCGAAACAACCGAAATTATATGCTGAAGGATAACCAGTATGTGCATTAATTTTACTGTTCCTCTTTTCTTTCCCTGATTCTTAAAATTTTCTTTTATTAGTCGCAGGGGACTAATTGATGCAAGATGAATTGCCGGATAAATTCCTGCAAGTATTCCGGTTAATAATGTCAGTGCAAATACTTTTATCAGCGTGGAGTACTCAAAAATCATCCTAAAGGTTAAGGGCCTTTCAATAAATGTGACGAATACAGGAAGAATAAACAAAACTATTAGAAGGGCAATAATCAGCCCTCCGAAAGACATTAAAACTGATTCTGTCAGAAATTGCAGGATCAGATCTGTTTTACTGCTGCCGGCAACTTTTAAAATTCCAATTTCACGGCCTCTGTTATATGCTCTGGCTAAGGCCATATTCAGATAGTTGAAACAGGCAATGAGCAGTATGAAAACTCCAATTGAAATTACGAGAAAAAGGTATCTGATATCGCTGTTATTACCCGGATCAAAGTTAGTTCTGCCGCCAAGATGTATGCGTTTTACAGGTACCGGAATCCATAGAATATCTTTATAGAATGGTTCTTTAGGAAGATATTTTTCGGTTATTTCTTTTAGCTTGAGTCTGATATCCTCGGGGTTATTTTTGGATCTCAGTTGAATATATGTTGCATAACTTGAATTTGTCCATGTCTCAACCTTTTCTTTGCCTCCCCTCATACTGTATAATGTTTCGAAGCCGGTAAGAAAATCGAACTTAAAATGTGAATTTTGTGGAATATTCTCAAGAACACCTCTCACCGTAAATACATATTTGTTATCAGCTTTTATTGTCTTTCCAACAGGATCCTCAGCTCCGAAGTATTTCTTTGCCATATCTCCGGATATGAAAAGATTAAATGGCTCATTCAGCTCCTGAGCCGGATTTCCGGAAATCACAGGGAAGGTAAAAATCTTTAAAAAATCAGTATCAGCGTACAAAAAGCCCCATTCAGAAAACAGTGAGGAATTATACTCAAGTGTATGAGATATTAATCTGCATTTTGTGGATCTCTCAACTTCCGGAATATTGTCACTGAGAGCATCTTTCAGAGCGGCAGGGGTTACTGAAAAAAGATCATTCCCCATATAGCTGAATTCAGATGATTGCTTTGATATTATCTTGTAAATATCGTCAGCATTGCTGTGGTATTTATCATAGCTTAGCTCATACTGAACATACAAAAGAATCAGAATGCTGCAACTTAAGGCTACTGAAAGTCCGACAGCACTTATTACTGACTGATGGCCCTGACTGATTATGCTCTTTAAGGCAAGTTTGAAGTAGGTCCTGAACATCCTGAAGCAGTTTTGGTTAGTTGTTTATATAAAGACAGCATTTACCTCAGAGTGCTGCTAAATGTTGCTTTGATTTTACAAACTGCAGAATTGAATTATTAGAATGACGGATTCTGCTAACCCCTCAATTCAAGGCATTTTCAGGGTTGCCGTTATTCATGCAGTTTAAACCAGCCTGCAGAAAGGGAATTGTAATTGACTTTCAGGATGTCTTATTCAAGAAAGAAAGACTTTGTTAGTTTTTCCTTATAAACAACTCGGACGCGAAATTTATCTGTTCCGGATTCCCCAGCAGGAATGCAATATCCTCTTTTTGGAATATAGTTTCGGATCCCGGGTGCTCAATAATATCAGACTCTCTCTTTATTGCTAAAAGAGTAACGCCGGTCTTTTTATGCAGATCGATACCTATAACAGATTTGCCAACAACCTGCGATCCTGACTCTGCCTTAATGGCTGATATATTGATACTTAGAAATTCATCGAGTATAGATGGCTGATTAACTACGTCCTTTTCACTGAAGACTCCCAGATTGGTATTCCGGATATGTGTAATTATCCGGTTAACCTCCTTTTGGGGTATCAGCCTTTTTATAAGGACCCTGTTAAGCAGATCAATTGCTATCTCAAGTTTTTCAGGAAGTACATAGTCAGCTCCCAGCTTATATAATTGTTCCACATTCTGAATGCTTGCAGCCCTCACAATTATAAAGGAGCTTTTATTAATTTGTCTCACCTTATCAGTGATTGCCATAGAGGGTATCAGATCTCCAACTGAAATTACTACAATATCAGCTCTATCGACATGGGCTTTTCTTAAAATAGGTTCATTGATGGCATCTCCATAAACAACCATATCTCCTGCATTTACCTTTTCTTTGGCAATTGAAGGGTCAAAAACTATGGATATATGGTGCAGATTATTGAACTTGGCCATCATCGATAGTTTTATTGCGCTGGCATCTTTGCCTATTATCACCAGGTGGTTTTTAATATCAGGTATTTCAATTTCCTTTAAGGGAAATAATCCGTTTATCAGAGTTTTGTGAAGAGGTAGTTTCAGGAGGTATTTTACCAGTGTCGGAGAAAAATAAAACAATAAGGGTGTTAAGGACATTGTTATAACAGCGACCGACAGGAACAAATGGAAATAAAAATCGGACAATATACCTTTGCTAAATCCTATTTTTGCCAGTATGAATGAGAATTCACCCACCTGGCACAGTGCAAGTCCGATCAACAGAGTCCCTTTAATTGTATGCCCCATCAGAAAACCTGTACCGCCTGCTATAATGCTTTTTATCACAATGACCATCAGCACGCTGATTGTGACCAGTTGATAATTTTCAATAACAAAGGATATATCAAGCAGCATGCCTATCGATACAAAGAAGAAACTGGCAAACACATCTTTAATGGTCATGAAGTTTCCAAAGGCATTGTGACTGTATTCCGATTCAGATATCATTAATCCTGCAAGGAAAGCTCCAAATGCAAGCGACATTCCAAGTTTGGAGGTTAACAATGCAATGGAAAAACAGATCAGGAAAATACTCATCATAAAAAGTTCCTGGTTTTTAGCCATGGCAATTATATGCAGCAACTTTGGCAGCAACCATTTATTCCCTGCGTAAACCAATCCTATAATAAAAATTACCTTGAGTGTAAGAATCATCAATTCCTTTGAGATGTCAAGGGTATTGTCAGCCAGAAGATTGGTGAACAACAGTAGAGGAACAAGTAACAAGTCCTGAAAGATAAGAATCCCTAAAACAGTTCGTCCGTAATTTGAAGTAAGTTCCGATCGCTCCTGAAGTTGCTTCAATACAATAGCAGAACTGCTTAAGGCTGCCAGAAATCCGATGAAGAGACCTCCTTTCCAGTCCATTCCGTAAAAGAAAGAAGCAATAAAAAATGCACCAGCTGTAATTGAGACCTGTAATAATCCGCCCAGAAAGACAATCCTTCTTATTCTCACAAGGTGTTTTATGGAAAACTCCATTCCGATAGTGAATAGCAGAAATACAACTCCTATCTCAGCCAGTAGCTCAATATCATGTCTTTCGCTGACAAGTGAAAGTAAATGAGGCCCTGCAATAATGCCGGTTAACAGATAACCTACTGTAGTCGGAATCTTAAAACGGGTAAAGACAAGATTCACAAAAGTAGATAAGGCAAATACTATTACAATATCCTTTAGTAAGCCTAATTCCATTATTCACTCCGGATTACAAAAAATGATACAAATAAAGATAGGTTTTTAACCGCAAAAAGCAATGATGAAAGTACTCTTTTTGAACAGCACCTGTTGCTTCTTCAACCTCACTTTTCTTATTATTGGCAAGGTAAAAGTCTTACCGGGTTTTAAATTATTGAGTGCAGATCAAAATTATTTATCAAAATCTATTTTCTTGAAATCAGTCAGTTTTTCAGCCATTTTTCTATAAATTTTGCTGGTCTGCCTTTCCCCGTTTAATTCACTTATCCTGCTTAGCCCGAAATAAGCACAGGCAGCATATTCATTTCCGTATCCACCGTATATGTTTATTCCGAGAATTCCTTTATTATAAAACTCTTGAGCAGTTTTAAAATCTTTATATTTTTTTTCATATAAAATGCCTTTGAAAATAGAAATCTGCGCCTTATAATAATCCTTAGCATTTTTTTCAGAAGAGGAGATATGTGTTTCAGCTTCTTCATATCTTTTTAATAGCATCAGGTTTTTTATATACATTGCCTGGTATTCATAGTTTCCGGGATATAGTTCATGAAGACTCTTATAGTAAATGAGGCTCTCAGAGTATTTATTTTCATAATATAAATAGATCCAAGCCAGAGAAAAATATGAATCTGCCCTCAGAAAAACTGAATTAAGAGCCGAAGTTTTGAGTTGTTTTATTCCAAGTGCCAGATCTCCCGGAGGAAACATAAAAGATACAGATTTATATACAGGATGAAGATCAGGGTAGGCGTCACGGTAATAATTATAAAGTCCGGTAAAATAGTTTAGATCTATTGTCGATTTGTTAAAATCGAAAGATCTTCTGATATGCCTGTAAGTACTAGATGCAATTGGTATTACTTCCATGGTAAGATCATTATCAGCATAATACATTATGAGCATTCCCCGTGCACACAAATTTGCCAGCAAATATTCAGCTTCATATGCAGTGTCATGGTCTGATTCGCAAAGCTTTATGCACTGACGCATATCATCTTCAAAAGAGACATGAGAAGGATTTGCATATACAAGTGGATAGGACTTCCAGTATGTCATAATTCCCCTTATCAGGAAAACGATCGGATGATCGGGATCCTTCTCTTGGATCTGTGTGAATATCTCTACCGCTTCCTTAAACTGAAGGTTATAGGTGTAATCAATATTTGTTCTTAGCAGTTTCAGACAAGCCGAATCCTGAAGCATTTGAGCATTTACCGGTTGCATGATGAGGAAAACCAGGAATAGGGTGCACTTTAAGAATTGTCTGATTTTTATTGACATTATTAAAGATTAGCTTAAATAAAGGTATTGAAATTCTTTTTACTGAATGTTACATTTTTATGTAATATTACACCTCATTGATGCGTTTATGAGGACAAGCCTGATACTTGTAACATCTAATCCTTGAACAATGAATAAGTTAAACTACAGATTCGTCCTGATATTTGCTGCTATGATAATGGCGGCTGCGAGTGCTAAAAGCCAGACAGTCATTCCTGCTGAGCTGACAGGAAATGCTTTAAAAGAACAGATTAAATATCTGGAGGAACATACAAGGATCTATGAAAACTACCGTGCTATACGTGAGGATATGTACCAGCGACTGAACACAAATATTTTAGATTCTCTCACAGCTAACAAGGGTAAAATTGTTGATTTAAAGAATATTACAATCACATTAAAAGACGAAAACGATTCGCTCAGGACTTTACAGGAATTAACTGCAAAAAACCTGGAGGAGATGACTGCTACAAAAAACAGCATAAAGGTTCTGGGAATTGAAGTTAATAAGAGAAGTTACAATTCAATAATGTGGATACTGGTTGCCGGATTAATTTGCGTACTTTCGCTTGGATTTATAGTATTCAGGAGATGCATTGTAACCAGTTTCAGAACAGGTAAGGAATTAGAGAAGCTGAGGAATGAATTTGAAGCATACAGACAATCTTCACGGATAGCCCGTGAAAAACTTGAAATGGATCATTTTAATGAGATCAAAAAGTTAAAAGGTAAATAAGTAAATTATGTTGAACTGGAAAGATAATGGTCTCTTTGTTATAAGGGTACTTACCGGATTGATGATGTTTTATCATGGTCTAGAAGTATTTAAACCCGATACAATGAATTCATACCAGGAATGGGAAGTAATAAAAAAATTACCATTTCCCGTTTTATTAACATACTTAGGAAAAGTAGCAGAGTTAGTTACAGGTATTTTTATTGCCCTGGGGCTATATACAAGAATTGCTGCCCTGATAATGGCCGGAAATATGCTGTTTATATGTTTCTATGTTGGTAAGGGCAGGTTCTGGTACGAAGATCAGCATGCCTTCCTTTTTGCTGTGCTTGCAATGGTTTTCTTTTTTGCCGGTTCTGTAAAGTATGGATTTGATGATTACTTAAGCAAATCAGAGAAAGAATAAAACTGCAAGCAATTTTTTGAAATAATTATTTAAGGAACTTAATAATATCAGGCACCCCAGCCACCGCCTATAACAAGGCTAAGAAAGCCAATCAGAGGTATTCCGGCCAGGAAAGTCAAAAATGTATAAAATATTGTTCTCTGACCATCAATCTTCCTTGCTTCAAGTTTTGCTATGTTGCCTAGAGGGATAATTATATGGGTATCTTTAATAATCAGTGCACTATCGGGTGCTACGAAAATATCAACTGTTTTATTTCTGATTGGTTTTATGATCCCCGAGTGTACAATTCCGATTAAGACTTCACCCGATTTTTCAATGTGTGACAGCAATATTGCTGTATCCGCTGTATGAACCAAAAATGCGGTATATATCGGTTGCGGGATATCGTTCCCGGATATCTCTTTTACGGCTGTACATTGTGAGAAGAGAATTACAGGAAGGATCAATAGCAGTAAAAATTTACTATGATTTTTATTACTGATATTCATACCGATTAATAGGTTATTTTTACACTCAATACTCAACCGTATTTATCTTTTAAAACATTATGGTGCTGAAATAATTGGTAAAATAATAATCAGAGATCCCAGAATTGAAATGGCAACGACTGAAAAAGTGTCGTATGCAGAATAATCAATCTTCCCTATATTATTGACAGACAGAGTAACTCTGTCTTCAGAGACTTTAACAGCTTCAAAAGGTGCTGCATAAACATCAACTACTTTAAACCTCTGATTTTTTTCGATTGACTTAGTTATTTCGCCAGATATAACATTATTCTCTATTTCATATTTTTTTAAAATCCAGATAGTTGTATCTGAATGGATGCGCATCATTGTTCTCTTTTCGGGTATTTCTGACAGATTAGCCGGTTGTATAGATTTTAATGTTACACAGCTGTAATTTATTAGCAGTGGCACAATAAAAATTATAGTTAAGAGTATAATTCTTTGTTTTTTATGATTATGAGCGCTTTTCATCCAACTCAAATTTCTGGGCAATTGTAAACTCTTTTCCACACTGTGTGCATACATAATTAATAAGAAAAGCCCCGACATAATATTCCTTCTCAATATGCGGATGACTGCAGGGTTTATTACCCCAAGACTCTTTTACTTTTTGTGCAGAATAGTATTCCATAATAGATTGTTTATTAAGTTTATACTATATTTCTCATATACAAACTCAAAACAGTCAGACAAACTGTTCCATTAAAGTTACGACAAAACTGAATCAGAAGCAAATAAAACAGTTAAATATCGAGCCGGAACTGTACCCGGAATCCGTTTTTATCAACATTCGGGTTACCCAGATAGGAGAACCGTGTGATAAAATCAACCCTGAAAATTCTGAGGATATTTGAAAATCCGAACCCTGCTTCAATATAAGGCTGATTGGTAAGGGTATATGTCAGAGGAACTCCCCCTGCATCTGCAGGGAATAGGAATACATTGCTTTGAGTTTCCGGATTATTCCTGTTACTCAGGCTTCCATAAAGTACTTTGCAGGTCACGATTTCCCTTAGCTTAAGTTTCTTAATAACCGGAACTTTGTTGAGAATAAAACCGTTGAAACTGTGATCGATACTTATTGAAGCATACTGGTCACTTACAAATTCAAGGAAATTCATAAGGTTATAGGAGTTTTTCAGATAAGCATATGTCTGGTTTGCTCTGTGTGAAAACAACAAAGGATATGGTACATTCCCAAAAACCTTACCTGCTTCAATACTTACGTCGGTATATCCCAGAATTGAAACATAATATCTTCTGCTGATATTAAACTGCATCCTCAGGTAATCGTAATCGTTACCAATAAAATTTGAACCGCCGGCTACTCTCAACTGTATAATCGGGTGCCTGTTCGGGAATGATGTCCTGTACTGTTTCCCCTGATAGAATGATTCATTGGGAGCATAACGCAGATTTAAGTATACTTCTGATACATTAATGTTTTCAACATTGTTATCGGCTAAAAGAGGATCTGATAAGTTGAATTCAAGGTTTCCGTAAGGTGCCTGTTTTGTAAAACTGTATCCCGGGGTATAAGAAAAGTGATTCTCAAATTCATTCAGAAATTCGGCTTTAAATGTATGATTCATGAACATTTTATCACTGATTCCTCTTTTGAAGGATAGAAAGAAATTATCCTGCTGACTTAAATTCAGTTCAGTGCCCGGAATTTTTACGTCTTTCTGGTAACTCACCTTAATTGCTTTTACAGGAAACTGATAGATGGTTCGCGGCGTAAGTGAATATGTCACACCGGCATTATATTTAAAGGCCTTATCGAGAGTACCGTATGCCAGGTAACTTTCGAGTGTTAGTTTTTTACTGAAATCGGTAGTTGTCCTCCCTCCGAATCTGAACCTCGATCCTTCAATTGAATTGTAGCTGTAGAAACTGCTGACCGGACCTACTTCAATTTTACCCAGATTAAGGAATCCGGCTGTTAACATAGTAATTATATCCATTCTTCTCCTGAATTCGGGCATCTGATTCAGGCTGTCGATTGTTGAATAAACCTGTTTTTCGGATTTCGAAAGTGGGACCTGCCGGTTATTCTCCCAGTATTTTGGATTGTACGATGAGGTGTCGATCCTTTCTGCCAATTCAGGACCTTTGAAGACTTTATCAGCGATTGGATCATTAATTTTATAATTCTTATATGAAATAGTACGCTGTCCGTAAAGACCGGTAGTATTTTTTATTACACCAAAATCAATTGAGATCTCGTCTTTTGACAAAATCCATTTATCGCCAGATGGCATAAAGTCCTGTGTAATAGTCAGATCCTGAACCCAGTCGATATTAATATCCTTATTTATCCCCATATCGATTTTCCTTATAGCGTAAGTGCTGTCCATGGTTATATATAAGTTTCCATGGAAAAGAAAATCAGATTTATTCCGGGGCTGAAAAAAGAGTCTGATGCAAGTTGTATTGTTGACTGGCAAAGTATCTATAATGAAATATTTATAGAAGGCTGGTGCTGTTCCGGCAATAGGTGATAGAAATTTATTTGTAAGGAAGAGGATCTCGTTATCATAAATATTAATATTCTGATACAGGTAGTTGAGGTAGTTAGCGGCTCCTCGGTTATTCAGATACTTCTCGAGGTCGACGGTCTTTTCTGCAACAATTACATCTTTTTTAGCCTCGGGGTCTTTCCGGTAATAATGCGAAGAGAGAGTTTCCTTTATGAAAACAGGAAGAACGGCATTCCCGATTCGTTTTGTTGTATCAAGGTTATCAAATACGAAGCCGAACTTATTAAACATGCTGCTTTGTTTAAAATTGCTGCTAATGTTACTTATCGCAAACTGAACCTTTTCGTATTTATTATACTCAAGAAAATCATATGCCTCAATCCTGTTTGAGTCTTTATGATCAATAACATTCTGGATAAGTTCAACAGCAGGATTGTCTTTGTTCTTGTAGGATTTTTTTTCGTAAGTAACCACTACCTCTTCCAGTTTGATTGAGGAGAGTTTCAGGACTATATTAAAAATGTTTTCTTTTCCGTGAATAATAGACCTGGTCTCAGTCTGATAACCGATAAATGAGAAATTTAGTTCAGTTGCCCTGACAGACGTTTCAAACCTGAACTTACCAGCAGCATCAGATATTGTTCCGGCAGTTGTGCCCTTAATAATTACCGATACAAAAGGGAGTGGGTCGCCAGTTAGTTCATCTGTGATTTTTCCTGAAATAATTGTTTTCTGAGCCACCTGTGAAAAGGCATTCAGACTAATAAACAGGATTGGAAAAATATATATTAAAAGCAGAAACTTATTCTTAATAAAACTCATTAAATGTTATTATTCCTTTATAAAAAAATTATTTCCAAAGGTAATCAAAAGTGTTTCGATCAGAAATTTATCTTTCAGGTGAATTGGAAATTGTATGATTCTTTTTTGTTTATTTGGATCGGGCAAATATCCGAACCTGATGGCAGACGTAATTATACGGGAAGTAAAAACAAAGAGTGATAAACGGTCTTTTATCTATCTGCCGTTAAAGATCCACAGGAATAATCCAAACTGGCTTCCTCCTATCTATGATGATGAATGGAAGTTATTCGATCAGAAAAACAATAAATCATACCTGTATGCAGATACTGTTCTTTATCTGGCTTACCGTGGTAAAAAAATTGTTGGCCGAATAATGGGAATTGTTAACCGACGGTATAATGAAATTCATGAAGAGCAGCATGGACGATTCTGTTTTTTGGAATGTATAGAGGATCAGGGCGTGGTCAGTACTCTTATCGAAAAAGTTGAGACATGGGCCAGAGAAAAAGGGATGGTTAAGCTCGTTGGTCCACTGGGTTTCTCCGATAAAGACCCGCAGGGTTTTCAGATTGAGGGATTCGAATACCCGAAATTTATTGTTTGTCCCACAAATGATAAATATCTTCCTGAGATGATCGAAAAGGAGGGATATGAAAAAAACAGGGATCTTGTAAATTATCTGGCTAAGGTACCTGATGAGCTGCCGGATATTTATACTAAAATTCTGTCGAGGGTATCTGCAAATAATGAGTACAGATTAATAGAATTCAATTCAAAAAGGGAGCTTGATAAATATATTATTCCTGTTTTGGAATTAATGAATCAGACATTTGAGGAGATCTATGGTTTTGTCCCTCTAAATGATCAGGAAAAGAAGGAAATTGCAGCAAGGTATATGATAATTCTTAATCCAAAATTTATCAAAATAGTTGAATCATCCGACGGGGTTATAGGTTTTGCAATAGGGATCCCTGATATTAGTGATGCAGTACGAAGATCAGGTGGCAGGCTTCTGCCTCTTGGTATTTTCAGGATCCTCAGGGATTTAAAAAGATCAAAAAAGCTTCTGATGCTGCTCGGCGGTGTTAGAAAATCGTACAGAGGAAAAGGGCTTGATGTTTTAATGGCTGCAAAAATGCTCCAGGCTTGTATGGTAAATAAAATGGAATTAATAGATCTTCATCTGATACTTGAAAACAATTCCAGAATGAGAGCGGAATGTGAAAGGATCGGAGGCGAAGTTGTCAAACGATTCAGAATTTATCAGAAAGATCTTTAACAGATAATATTTTTGGACCCGTTAGCATCGGGAAATATCATTTTGTCATTCCCATTATCATCCCTCCAAAATACGGGATTAGCCAGATAAGCCATACCAGTAAGCTATAACGATGAAACTTTTTCCGGGTTTCCTCACTTCCTTTAACAACTACTACAGTTGCCCATGTGGCATGAATCAGCATCAGCCATAATGCAATTTGTCCTGTAAGTGTATGGAGTTCAAGAATGTTAAACGGATGTTGAGACATTCTGCCCATTGCCCATGTACCTGAGACATCAAATACAAAACCTGTCCAGAAAGCTGCTACATGCCAGCCTTTAAGATATTTTGAAAACCGCTCAGTCCATACACCTAATGAGTAAAACAAAAGTGCAAGTGTTATAAGAGTGGTTGAAATTATTGTTAGTGAATCCATATTATTGATATTTTTTTATTAATTTTCGTAATTGATTAGTAAGAATACAAATATTGTAACATATAACTTGGTAAAACTATTACTTATGAAAAAAATTATTTTCTCATTCATTTTAATCATTGCAGGAATTTCTCCACTCTTATCTCAGGAAGATGCTGAAGGCTGCAAAGATCCTGCTTTATTCACAAGGATGCCAAATTTTCATATCTACAGGTGTGATGATCTGCAGTTCGACAGGTATGAATTTATGGTAAGTGATGGGAAAAAGCAGGCTGTTGAGGGGCATTATATGTTTGTCTATTATAACCTTAACGAAAATGCACAGGCGCCGAGCGGATTGCAAATTGCCAGAAACTATACAAATGCTATTAAGAAAATCGGAGGGAAATTGGTATATGATTTTGTTGATGGTGGAATTCTCAATACAACAGTTAATTTAGTAAAGGATGGGAAAGAGGTATGGGCTCATATCCAGGGTGGGGGAAACGGTATGTATTCAATTTACGTAATTGAAAAAGAGGCTATGGAGCAGGATGTGGTTGCCGATGCAAGCAGTATGGCTTCCTCAATTAAAGAAACCGGGAAAGTTGCTCTGTATGGAATCTATTTTGATACAGGGAAATCAGTATTAAAACCTGAATCTTTGTCGTCTCTGCAGGAGATTGCCAAACTGCTTAATTCTGATCAGTCTTTAAAATTATATGTTGTTGGACATACAGATAATACCGGAACATTTGATGCTAATATCAAATTATCAATGGACCGGGCAGCAGCAGTTGTTAATGCTCTCGTGACACAGCATTCTGTGGCAGCTGCCAGATTAAAAGCTTTTGGCGACGGACCAACAGCACCGGTAGCAACTAATGAAAATGAAGAGGGCAGAGCCATGAACCGCCGTGTGGAATTGGTGAAACAATAGAGAGGGTGACCGGACTGTTTTAAAGTTGGTTATTGGATAAGATTGTTGGTTATTTTGCTTTTATCGAATAAACAGCCAGGTAATCACCGTGCCGGAGGAACAACCTTCCCTTGTTTATAGAGGGATGAGAAAAATAGGTGCCTTCCCCTTTTGTGATCTGAAAAGAGCTTACCAGATCAAACTTTTGACTGTTGGCCTTTAACAGCCCGATATGGCCATTCTTTTCCTCAAGGATATACAACATACCATCAGCCGAGATAATGGCACCTTTATTATACCAGTCAGTTATCCACATTGTTTTTCCTGTGGTCCAGTCAACACAGATCCATTTCCCCTTAGAATTTGTATCATGAGTTGAACTAAAGATATAATTTCCGACAAGCACCATGCCTCCGACATGGGGATCCAGATCGGTGTTCTTCCAAACTATTACCGGATCTGAACCATCAGGATTGATTTTAACTTTTATCGCTACCTGGTCATATCCCTGAGCGGCAAGGATATGTCCATCATGATAAACAGGGGTATTGATCCGATTCCTTCTTTCCAGCTGTTCGGTATTCAGAGCTTCGCAGTGAATTTTCCAGAGAAGCTTCCCATTGATTGCATTAACTGCAATTAAATGATGAGCTGTCCAGGTGACAATTATTTTATTATTCCCATTCTTAATGAGAAGTGGATTTACATAATTTGTTAATTCATTTACCGGAGGGGCCTCCCATACTACCTTCCCGTTTTCAGCATTGAAAGCAACCATAGATGTCATACTACCTCCGGGAGTTCCGATTACTTTGTTATCAACTACCAATGGTGATTCTGAAATTCCATTCAGAGGTTCAGAGGCATTATATTTTTGGAAATAGTTCACCGTCCAGATTATCTTTCCATCCCTGCTGACACAAACAAGTTTTCCCTGCCCATCTACAACGAAGATTCTATTATTTGAATAAGAGGGAGTACAACGGCTTTCTGGAAAATTGGTGGAAACTGACGATTTCCCATATACTACTTCCCAGATTTTCCTGCCATTCTGGTCTAGACAGGTCAAAACATCATTATCGCCTTTTCTCCCGGTTATATAGATTGCATCATCAGTAACAGTCGCACTTGACTGTCCCCTTCCTATATCCGTAACTTCCCATAGTAACGCTGGACCAGACGATGGCCAGGTTTTTAATAATCCTTTTTCATTGTAGATTCCATTACGCTCCGGCCCACGGAAACCCGATTGTTGCCCAATGGCAATATTTAATAGAAATGAGGTAAGAATTATTGTAAAAACTATTTTCATCATAATATTTAAGTAAAAATTTGGAACAAAATAGTAATTAATTATTTGAATCAAAATAATTTGATTTCAGTTGAATAAAGGAATAACTTTGAGTTAAACTGATGATAGCTTTCACAGTCCTTAATTTAGTATTGTAGTTTTAACCAAAAAAACCCGAGCTATGAAGAAAAATATTATTAACCGAAGAGCTTTTCTGGGCACAGGGCTTGCTGCAGCAGCCACGGTGACAGTTGGAAATTCATTGACATTGGATGAAACACTCAAATCAATTCCTCAGAAGAAAAACAATCAGGATCCTTTTAATGCGGTAACATACAATGCCATGCCTACAAGGTCTTTTGGAAAGACGGGTTATAAAGTAGGGGTATTAAGCCTTGGAGGCCAGGCTACACTTGAAATAAAGGGAAGGGAAGATGAATCGGAAAAAATTATTAATCGAGCCATCGATTTGGGGATTAATTATATCGACACAGCAGCTTCATATGGTCAGGGGGTGAGCCAGTTAAACATTGGACGGGTAATGAAAACCAGACGTAACGAAGTCTGGCTTTCCACCAAAACCCACGATCGTACTTACGACGGGTCAATGCGTTTACTCGAGGAGAGCCTGAGGAATCTGCAGACGGACCACCTGGATACGTGGCAATTGCACAATGTACAACGTCAGGAGCAGGTTGATCAGATCTTTGCTGCCAGCGGTGCCATTAAAGCCATGGAAAAAGCCAAAGCAGAAGGAATGGTCAGGAATATTGGAATAACCGGACATTTTGAACCGCTTGTTTTACTGGAAGCAATCAAACGTTACCCGTTTGATTCTATTCTATTGGCTGTTAATGCTGCTGATATTCACTACCTGAGTTTTAAAAATTACCTTCTGCCCGAAGCTCAGAAACAAGGAATTGCCATTATCGGAATGAAAGTAACTACCCGCAGCCGTATTCTTTCGAGCTGGACCCCTCCGCCAGTGGAAGAACAAGCTGATGCCCGCCTGCGAACACCATTGTCTGGAACAATTTCAATTAAAGAAGCCCTGACGTATAATATGACCCTGCCGGTAAGCACAACAATTATTGGTGTTGACAGCGTGGCCCAAATTGAAGAAAACGTAAAAATTGCATCAGAGTTTTCACCACTGAGCCAGTTGCAGATGGAGGAAATAGAATTTAAAACAATCCCCATTGTTCGTCAGGGATTGTATTTTCGGCGTTGGGATATAGGAGTTTAATCAGAACTACTGCTTTAAATCACAAAACCCGCAAGATCAACTTCTTGCGGGTTTTTGTTGTGGTGTATTCCCGGTTACAAAATCCGGGCGATATGGTTATCATGAGGCATAACAAGCACCGTTAGATCATCTCCATCTGAAACCTGATTGTAAATGTTTTCAGGACAACGCCATTTCTTTTCAGGTTTTTTCAACTCTTTTTTTGCACCCTTGCCTCTGCTGTCAATTTCAAAGGCGTCCGCCACTCTCATTTTAATATAATGGTGAATTGTTTCAGTGTGTGTACTTTCGTTTGTGCGGCTGGTTTCAAATTTTCTTATTACGGTACCTGAATAAACTACAGGATTTTTTGAGAGCCTCAATAGTCCCAGGGCATATCGTCCGGAAAATATTATTGTGCCAACTGTCATAGCCACTCCCACCACCAGATGATTCCTGAAGACCAGGAATGCAATGGCAGTCAGAACAAGTCCGAAAACAAGTGTTGCTATCAGTATCCATTTTCCGGCAGTTTTCAGCGTATCAATACTAAGCGATTGATGAACCTCACTGTAATTTATTGTACTTTCTGACATGACTATTATGTTAGGGTTTAGTTAACAGTTCCCTATTTCCGGCAAAATTTACAGGTTTTCGCATTCCAGCATGACCTTATCGCCGGCTCCGTCATATTTCATCGGCTGGAATTTACCATCTGTATAATCTTCCTGAAAAGTGACAAGCCTGTACGCACAGCGATTATCTTTTGATTTATATGCAATAGCAGCACGGATATACCTGTGAAGTGTTGCTCCTGTGATCTCATGATACCGGATATACCAGTCAGCATCAGCAATCGCTATTTTAAGTACTTCTGTGCCATCAATATACCCTGTTTTCCAGTCGTTGGAGTTTTTTAAAGCCTCGATCATCTGGCTCTCGGTGGCTGAATTTGACATAAGGGCTTTGGGGAACATGGCCTTTTTAGTCCCGGCTGAAGCTGCTGCCTGGTTTATGGCAACTGCCTTTTGAGCATATATGCTGTAGTCGCTTCCTTCAATATCGACAGAACCCTTAGCCACGGCTTCATAATTGCAATTCACTACAAAACTCAACGAGTGTTTTCCTGGCTGTAACGTTGCCAGGCCTTCGGCAAAAGCAACAGGTCCCTCATACTTTTTACCGAATTCCTTGTATGTGATTTCATCTGAGCCATAAGCTGTTGTCTTATCAGGTTCAGGAACAATGTCAATTACCAGATAATTATTCTGTAACGCCTTGCCCGAAACCCACATGTTAGCAAATGCAAGTTGCTCTTCACCGGGTTGCTGATAGTCGTAAAGAGGTGGTACAACTTTGTAAATATATATTTCTACCTGTACTTTAGATTCGGGCTTAGCATTGAAAATCTCCTGAACAGATTTTGACAGATAAGCCACGCTGTATATTGCATCTCCTGCTTTAAATGATTTTACCGGAGAAGAAACTTTATTCGATTCAGCCATTTTTTTCGAGAAAATGATTTCTCCCTGATTTTGTGATAACACCTCCGTACCCATAATAATTAGCATTAGTAATGTTACAATCGATTTCATTTAATATGATTCAATATAAATTTAATTTACTGAGCACCATAACCACTAAGGTTTCCAAAGAGATTCATAGCTTCTTTCCATGGGTACTTGTTGCAAAACATGGTAACACTTGAAGTCATTGTTCCCTGTAGGTTCATACCCATCATGGAGCGCCACTGATTGGCAGCCGAATTGCGGTCGAGGTCAGTTTTTTCCGAATAACGTGCATTCAGGTATCCGTCGAGATAGGCCTTGCTTATTTTCAATTCTTTGGGAATCTCATTTTTGTTTCCGCTGGCACTTGCGATTTCGAGGTCTCCAAAGTCACCTGCATCAATCCGGAGCCGGGTATTGCTGACGGGACTATAGTGGAAATCTTTGTCTTTGTTTACAAAGAAAATATTGTTGTCTGCCTTTACCCATTCGTTTTTATTGAATCGGGTATGGTCAATACCGGCTAAAATAGAAGCACCAATTATGTTGTGATGGATGTTGTAGTTGCATTTAGTCATTACACGTACACCATAGCCCATATCTTGAAAATCTTTTGTCCGGCTCCAGGTAAAAAGTATGGTATTGTTTGCTATTTCCACATCACCGCAAAGTGCCAGTGTATTAGGACCGCCGGTGCTTGCACATGTACCATAAATCTCGATGGCTGCCATTCTGTTTCCTACAAATACATTGTTTTTAACTGTGAATTTTCCGCTGCGGTGACCTGCCTGCAGTGCAAAACTGGCACCATTCACAAATACGCAGTTCTGAATGGTTACGTCGCCTCCTGTTGTGGCACTTACGAATTGTAGCAGCGGTTCGAAAACAGTTGAATTACCTGCTGGCGGGCGTTCTGTATCTGGTAAGAGCCTTCCTCCTTCTATACCTTCAATAATGCCTTCTTTCACATGGTAGGCATTTCGCTGGCCCCCATCAAAAACAATGTTATCAATTACAGTTCCGGCCACATCTTTGGTAAATTTCATAACGGCTTTGCGTGTTGAACGGGCACTTTCGTTATCGGGCTGTATTGCAGTAGGATGAGCCTTAATATCCTGTGCCGAAAAATCTTCATCAAAACTTCCAAAAAGCTGGACTGCTTTCGGACTTTCAATAAAACCGACGTTTAGTGTTCCCATGTAAACTCCGCCTGCAATATTGATTATATCACCGGGTTGTGCAATGGAAATAGCTTTGTCGATGTTTTTCAGTGGCGAAGTTTTGCTTCCGTCATTTTTATTGTTGCCTTTGGTTATGGAAACATAGAGAATTTGTCCGGGTTCGGACATTAGGGATTGATCAGATCCCTTGCTTTTATTTGTTTCGGCATTTAGTACAGGTTCCGGCCCGGTTATGTGATTTATTATCTCAGGTGAGGATTGGGATGTTTGAGTTTTTGTTTCTGCCGGCAATAAAAAAGTCATCATCATTATTGCAACAAATACTCCAAAGTGTTTTTTTGTCTTCATAATCATTGATTTTAAAGTGATTGATAAATAATGTTTAGTTTGTATTATACTATATATACTTAATCAACACAAGCCGGGTTTTATATATTGCTCTGGAGGGATTTGTTTCGGCTCCCAATCAATTTGACAAAATCTGTTTTAAATTTAACAAAAATTTCCGAAATTATAATTGTATTAAATTCAATTAATTTTAAACAGCAGATCCGTGTCAGTGATGGTACGATTAACCAGCTATCCCAGAATAAGCAGATAGCATAATCCTGGGAATCTAGTCGCTCAGTGGTGAGTGAATACTTTTTCAGAAGAGCTGGCGTCACTACAAAAATATGAGTGAAGATTTTATCCTCTTTGCTTTTAGAATTTTAAGCCCATAACAAGAATATCGTCGGTTTGATCATTCATACCCTGCCAGTTTGTTAGAGTTTCTGTCAGAATCTCCTTCTGTTCATTCATAGGTTTTCCATGAAGAGAGCTAATTAGTTTTTTGAAATCACGGGAACCAAATACCATAGTCTTTTCAGTTCCGCCAAATTGACTTACGTATCCATCTGAGAAGAGATAGATCTGGTCGCCTTTCTTTACATTAATTTCGTGTAATTTATATGAGAATGACTTTGCTTTATCTGTGAAACTATCTTTAAACTCATCAGGACTGTATCTGAATATTGTTTTTGAGAATTCATCCATTACTGTATGAAAGCCAACAGAGATTTTATTCCCCTCATAGATGTTCAACCCATCAGCAGTCAAATGATATAATGGGCGTTCTGCACCTGCAAACTCGATTGTATTCTTGGTTAAATCATACAGAACAACTGACATATCAATACTTACACAATCCTTACCTCTGATTTTTTGCTGAAATTCCCATATTATGTATTCCCGTAATTCTGCAAGGATAAGATCAGGACTATAAATATTTCTTTTCATGATAATACTGTTCAGGGCAGCGATTGCCAGTATGCTTATAAAAGCACCTGGAATGCTATGTCCCATCGAATCAGCAACAATAATGATAACTTTATTCTCGCCCTCAATTTTACGCATCCAGTAAAAGTCACCACTTATGAAATCCTGAGGTTTGAACAAAATAAAATTTTCAGGGAAACTTGTTTCAATAATTTCAACCGGAGATAACATCGCTTGCTGCATGTAATATGCTGAGGTCAGTTTATCCTTGAAGTTTTTTTTAAGGTATTCGATTTCCTTTTTTAATCTGGCCACCTCCTCAACACTGTTATCTAGTTCGAGTTTCAGATTATTGATTTCTTTTGAAGTATGTCGTTCCACGGTTAGATTTATTATTGAATTGAAACCAAAACTGTAATATTATCATGGCCTCCTGCAAGATTGGCTCTTTTTACCATTTCTTCGCAAAGAGATTTTGCATCATTATCAGAAAAAGCAATTTCATGAATTTCATCGTCCGAAAGCATATCCCACAAACCGTCAGAGCATAAAATAATACGGTTACCAGGATTTATATCTGTCTTATGGAACTCGGGATCGACCGGGCCGGTCATCCCCAAAGCCTGCGTAATCTGGTTTTTTAATGGACTCAGCCTTGCTTCCTCCTTTGTCATTTGTCCTAATTTAACAACTTCTGCCACATGGGAATGATCATTACCAATCTGATGAATTTCCTCCCGGTTACAAACATATATTCTTGCGTCGCCAACATGACCTGAATAAAGTATATTATCATTGAGCCATGCTATTGCAACGGTACAACCCATCCCAGTCCATTCCTGATTCTCCTGACCATAATCAAATATTTTTGTGCTGGTACTATTCAGGGAATTATAGAAGAGACTTGCAATCTTTTCTGTCTCATTATTGGTTTCCTGAAGTGACTCAATGTCTAACGCCACCTTTAAGAGGTCTATTGCCATTCTGCTGGCTATTTCACCAGCATTATGGCCACCCATGCCATCAACAACTATAAATATATTATTTGAAGGATTGATCCAGAATGCATCTTCATTGCTGGTACGTTTTAAACCAATATCCGTCATACAATATGTAAGTACCTGTTTATTCTTTTTTGAAACCAGAAATTGTTTCATTGATCTTCAGATTTGTTAATATTTATGTATTTGGTTTGTGTTATGCTACACACCTGCAGCTATCTTAAAAAATGACTGTATTTATTCAAATGTGTTTGAGTTTTTCAGTGAATTCTTTAGCTGTTTGTATTCTTTTAGTTAAGTCTTTTTCAATTGCATGATCAACAATGTCCGCTAATTTTTGAGAAATGAGAGGATCTCTTTCCCTGATAGATATAGGATTATTTGAGAGGATAATCAGCATCGGATTATTTTGTTTTTGCATTTTCATTAAAGCATGCAATGCTTCTTCCTGGTTATCGAAACGATCCTTATTCTTTGATAGCCAGTCAATTATGTCGAGATGAGAAGGAAAGTCATATGGGTATTTCCCTGTGAGCAGATAGTATAGTGACACACCCAGTGAATATATATCAGCCTTCTCATCAACATTCTTAGCATCTTTCATTTGTTCCGGAGCCATAAAGAAAATAGTCCCCATTGCCATTCTCGCCTGTGTAAATGATGAGCCCCCGGCATTATTGTAACTCTTAGCCAATCCAAAATCAGAGATCTTTGGAGTAAGTTTGCCATCTGAATCATTATGCAATAAGATGTTTTCAGGCTTAATGTCGCGGTGAATTATTTTCATGGAGTGCATAAATTCCAATCCTTTAAGGCACCCTGAAATAAGAGGAATTGCTAATGATGGGAGAAGTCTGGAGCCTGATTTTATGAGAAAGTTATTCAGATCACCTGAATTGGCAAATTCGCTGATCATAAAAGGTTCCTCATTATATATTCCATTATCAATGAGATAGATGATGTTTTCGTGAGAAAGACTCTTTTGCAGCCTTATTTCTCTCTCAAACCTGGGAAGAAGTTCCTTTTGAGATAGTCCCGGGATCTTTTTACAAACCAATAGCCTGGCGGTAGCCTTGTGATAGACAAGGTATACTTTCCCCATTCCGCCTTCACCGATTTTTCTGATAACTTCATACCCGGCAATTTTAGTGCCTTTTTCATTATCCCCCGGGGGAAGGCATTTTGGACAAGAGTACTGCACTTTGCCTTTAAGTTCATCGGCTCTGTTATCACTATTTGCCAGATCGCTCAGGTCAAGTCCGCACTGGCAAAAAACTTTATTTCGTTTAACATTTTCTTTCAGCAGCCTTTCGCTTTCTATATCCTTTAAGCAGTTAATGCAGTAATCCGAAGGTTTTTCGTTATCAATTAAAACAATTACTGAGCCGCACTTTGAACATTTCACTTCACTGGTCTTTATTTCTTTTTCAATAAAGACCTTAAGCTGGGTCAAGCCTACTTCAATAATATCGAGGTTACATAAGTCCTTTTCAAGGACCATCTTCCCATTTATAAGCGGAGGGTTGGTACTGCCCAGATCTCTGAAAAAACAATGTGGAGGGTTTATTTCAAGATGGAAATGCCGACGGCTGACACAGGGATCGTTTTCAGGAAGGCGAAAAGAAGCATCTGTCGCTCGTCCAACAAGAAATGTATCAGGTTTGGTGAACTCAAATGATCTGCCAACCTGAGGGCCCTTGATAATTTCTAGCTTGACTTTCATATTGCTGTTGCAAGATATACTTCAATAATCCAGTATGTTTCTGTTACTCATAAACCCGAGACTAAACTCTCAGTTACTTCATTGAATCATTTTTTCGTAAAAGGATATACCGTAATCACCTGGTAAATTTACTTCTCAATCTCTATTAATTGGATTTTTGCTTTTACTTATCAATTAAATTACCAGGTTATCTTTTCTCTTATTTAAATTGAATTATTTAAAAGTAAGACTTTTTTAATTCTTTCACAACATAATCTGATCAAAAAAAATGGTATTACACAACGTAATTCACCTGTTTCATGTAATAATTCCAAAAACATCAGGAAAATATCAAAATGATCATTTGGATGTGAATAAGAAAATTATTAATATTGTTAATTAGGTATTCATAATCTGAATAATATGATTCGTAAAGGATTGTTCTCCGGAAATCAATTCGCTACCGCTTACACTAATAATCTTTCGTGTTATCCGGATATTAATATAAATCTTAGCTGAAAGGCGTTATTAAAATCTATATACAAAGTTGAAATCAGGTTAATAATAAATAGAGATATAAGTGAAAACAAAAGTATTTCTTTTCATCAGTATGGCTTTGCTGCTCAATTTTATTGGAATCAATGCCCGGAATAACAGTAGCATAGCCAATGATTTCTTTAGCAGCCATCAAAGTGATATAGCTCTTTTTTATCCTGACAAAGCAGGTCTGGAAAAGTGGTTAGAGAATAATTTATTGATAGTAATAATTGGTGGATCGGCAATTTTTTTACTGGTACTGGTAATTGTTCTGCTTTTAAAAAGAAAATCGGGTGAAGGAAACAGAAAAAAAGTACCGGATGCAAAGGCTTCGCAACCTGTTGTTGAAAATAGCGTTCCGACTCCTAAAGAGAACCTGAAGACAATGATTATTCCAGCCACCTCATCACGAACAATGAAGTTTATTCCGGGCGGACTTGAGGTTATATCGGGTGAAGATAAGGGCAGAATAATAAGAATATCGGGGTATCCTACTCCTGAAGGAAGTACAGTAACAATTGGCCGTGAGCCTGTTACAGGGCCAAGGGACTTTGCTCATATTCAGTTTAAAGAGAGGACCATTTCCAGAAAGCAGGCGGAAATTATATATAAGGATGGTAAGCTGTACATTAAAAATTTAAGTGAAACTAATTTTACTTGTTTAGATGGCAGGGAAATTCCCATAAACACTTCCCTGGAGCTTACATCTGGTTCCATATTAACATTTGGTGAGGTTGAAATGAAGTATAATGTCTGAAATATAAACAGGCTGGATAGAATACTGAGAATAATTGATTGTTGACAGATATTTTTTTGAGGTAGTTTTTTGTGGATTGAATCTTAAACTTATCAGTTTAAAATATGCATAGATTCTTAACCAGGATTTGCTCTGAAAAAGGAAGAAGAGAAAACAATGAGGATGCATGTATAGCCCTGAGAATTGGCAGCAATACATATTTGCTGGCTATTGCTGACGGGATAGGAGGAAAAGAGGGTGGTGAAATTGCCAGTAAAATAGCCATTTCTTCTGTCTCGGAATATTTTACTAATATTTTTAAAGACCAAACATCCGGTATTAGCCTGAAAGGATGTCTGGAAGAATCATTTATAATTGCACAGTCCGCTATCCGTGGCTATATCACTAATTCTCCGGGACTTAAAGGTATGGGGACAACTTTAACTATTCTTTTTTTAGATAATGGAAAGTATGTTTGGGGAAATATTGGTGACAGCAGACTTTATCTTATTAAAAACGAGGGTGCTAAGCTAATCACAACAGACCATACTCATATAGCTGAGTACCTGAAAGGTGGTGGAGAAGTACTGCCCCAAAAAGTAATGGACCAGTATAAGAATATTATTACCAGAATAGTAGACGGAGGTAATGATAAGCCTGATATTTATCCCCCGGATGCTGAAAGCAGCCTGCTTCAGGAAGATGATATTTTTCTTCTCTGCTCTGACGGATTAATAGTTGACAAGACCATCGATCTCAGTCATAACTTTTCGCAAATACTTAAAAAGAACATTCCATTGGCGGACATGTCTGACAGCCTTATTAAATGGGCATTGGCTAATGGTTCAGATGATAATATTAGTGTTGTCCTCGGAGCTTATTCCGAAACTAATGAAATGGCAAATAATGAGGATTAATTAACTTTTAAAAATGTATGGAAAACTAATTCAGATATTGATACTGATTAGTATATGTTAACAATTATTGTTCCTGGCAAATGAGTAGTATTAAATCTTGTCCGTTTTGTGGTGAAGAAATCCTGATGAATGCTATAAAATGCAAACATTGTGGCAGCGATTTACAGGATTCAATGTCAACATCTTTATATGTAAACACGTCCATTCGGCTTGCTCTGGGAGATAAATATGAAATACTTGAGGTTGTAGGAAAAGGAGGAATGGCAACTGTTTACAAAGCACGGCAGTTAAACCTTAACAGGCTTGTTGCTATAAAGGTTGTACACCCTAATCTGATTCACGATACCGAGTTTTTAAATCGTTTTCACAGGGAAGCACAAATGGCAGCTTCCCTGAACCACCCTAATATTGTTATGATTTTTGATGAAGGGTCTCTTAACGGTGTCCATTTTATTGCTATGGAATACCTTGAGGGAAAAGACCTTCATTGTATTCTTCAGGAAAGGGGAAAATTATCTGTTGAGCAGACCGTTAGTATTATTAAGCCAATTGCAGAAGCGCTGGATTTCGCTCATTCCAAAGGACTTGTTCACAGGGATGTAAAAAGTGCAAATATTCTTGTAACAGACAGCGGCAGACCTGTCTTAACTGACTTTGGGATAGCTCATGCAGCCTCCGGGACCAAAATAACGCAGGCAGGATCTGTTATCGGAACTCCCGAATATATGAGTCCCGAACAAGCTGAAGGAAAGGATCTGGATGGCAGGAGTGATATTTTCAGTCTGGGTATTGTTATGTACGAATGCCTTACAGGGAAGGTGCCATTTAAGGGGGATAATCCATTAACAACAATCTACGGGATAATAAATGAATCCACACCTTCAATAAAAAGTCTAAACAATAAAATTCCTGGCTGGCTTGATTCCATTGTTATGTGCTCATTGTCCAAAACCCCGGATGGACGATTTCCTACCGGAAGGATTTTGTCAGAGCATTTAAATGAAAGAAAAACTCCTTCGGGGTCGTTCAAAAAGCTCCAGGGAAAGCCGGTTAAAGCCAAACCTGCAAGACAGGCTTCAAAACCGCCTGCAAATAAATCAAACAAAGCTCTGATAGGTCTTATTGTTCTGTTTGCCATCATTACCATTACTTCAACATTTTTATACTTCAGCCAGAGGTCAGACGGGTACATGAACAGTTCAAAGGAAAGCAGATCCGATCAGGAAGAGCTAACCGGGATAGTCAGCTTGCCGGATATTTCAGGAATTGTAAATGATGCTTCAATACTCTACAGTGATAAGAAGTATGACGAGGCCCTTGCCAAATATAAGGAAGCTCAGGTTCTGCAGCCTGATAACCAGCAGGTTGCTAATAAGATTAAGGAAATAGGTGACATAATATCAAATCGAAATGAGGTTCAGAAGCTAACTGTTTCTGCTGACAGGTTTTTTGGGAAAAATGATCTTTCAAATGCGCGGAATGATTATGCAAAAATACTGGAGATTGAAAATCAAAACGAACATGCCAGAAAACAATTGGCAGTATTAGATCAGAAACTCGGCGCAATTTCAGTTCTCCAGAATAAGAAAAACTTCTTCCGGTACCGTGCAAAGGGAGATTCTCTTTTCAGAAAGCAGCAATATGAAAAGGCTAAAACAGAGTATGAGAAGGCAAACAGAATCAGGACAAATGATAGTATAAATGATATACTTGGTACAATTCAGATCTACCTTACAAACAATGAGGTAGATTCGGATAATCTGGTAATTAAAGCTTCTAAAAATTTAAGTGCAGGGAAATTGTCATTAGCTAAAGATGAGTTGGCTGAGGCACTTAAATTGCAACCCGGGAATTCCATGATTGCAAAACGCCTCGACAGTCTTGATAATGCTATCCAATTGCGTATTCAGTCAGAGATAAATAATAACATGATACCTGTTCAGGGTGGAAGTTTTGAGATGGGAAGTGATATTTCTGCTGATGATCAGAAACCTGTTCACCGGGTTACATTATCATCATTCAGAATTGACAAGTATGAAGTCAGTGTTAAACAATATAGATTATTCTGCGAATATAAAGGGTTAGCGATGCCGGCTGCACCTAAATGGGGGTGGAAAGATGATGAGCCCGTTGTTAACATTAAATGGGAAGATGCCAGGGCATTTGCCATTTGGGCCGGGAAGAGACTTCCTACTGAGGCAGAATGGGAATATGCAGCCCTTGGCGGAGTCAGCTCTACTGGCAATAAATATAGTGGCAGCAACAGTGCAGGTGCTGTTGCTACTTACAACCAGATGACGGTAACCAAACCTAAACCGGTAGAATCAAATTCTCCTAACGAATTGGCTATTTTTAATATGAGTGGTAATGTTTGGGAGTGGTGCAGCGATTTTTATGGTGCGGAATACTACAAAAACGCTAATCAGGATAATCCTAAGGGCCCTGCTACAGGAAGTTACAGAGTAATCAGAGGAGGAGCCTGGAACACTTCAACTAAGGAAATACTGGTTAAAAACAGGGCATTCCATAATGGGAAATATGAGAACAGTGTAGGATTTAGATGTGTTAAAGACTAAGTTTTATGATCCGTAATATTTAAAAAGTCAAGCTATGGTAAAAAAGATCGTAAGTACAATATTAATATTGTTCCTTTTTATAGCCACAGGTTATAGTATAAATGGACCTCAGAGATTATTCCCTGCCAAGAATAGTGTTGTTTCAACACTTGATCCTGTATTTTCCTGGAAGCCTATGACTAAGCCAGGTGTTGTATATGAAATCAAGATAGCTGAGGATAGGGAATTTATAGTCAATGTTATTCAGCTTAAAACTATATATTCAACACTTAAATTAAGTCTGCCTTATCTAGAAAAGGGCAAGTCCTACTTTTGGACTGTGAAGGCTTTGTACACTGAAAACGTGCAATCGGTTGCGACAAGCTGGTCGCATGAGGGCAAAAAAAACACAGACCATTTCCAGTTTATGGTTAATGCAGAAGCTAATGGATTTGTGGGTTACCAGCCTGTGATAGCTGCTCCTCTTCAGAATTCGGTTTTAAATACATTACAACCAGAGTTTAAGTGGTTTTACGCTGATCATAAAGAAGTAAATTTTGAAGTCAGGAATATTAAAAATGAATGGGTTTCACCAAAACTCACCAATGTTAAATATCAGCTTATGATCTCCGTATCTGATGATTTTTCAAGAGGAGCCAAGACATTTGAAATTAAAAGTGACAGTATGAAATTCAAGCTTACCATTCCTATGCTTAATATAGGTTCTAAGTATTTCTGGAAGGTGAGAGCTATATATATGGATCCAGAGAAAGAAATCATAAAAGAATCATCATGGTCAGCCTCACCAGATAATTTTAGACTTCCTTCATCTTTTGAAGTATCAAAGCAAGCTGTAGGTACATTTGGATTTAATGAAGGTCAGATTGAGGAGGTGTTTGATAAAACCAAGTTAAGAAGTGTTGTGATGATCACTACTGAAACAAGTAATAGTTTTTCTCCTGCTGTTTCAAAAGACGGACAGAAACTTGCATATTGCAGCGACAGGCTTGGCCAAGTTGATATATTTGAAATCAGTCTTATGGATCAGTTGGGTGGTTCCGGTTCCGGATCAAAGAAAACAAGCACCAGGACAGGTAAGTTCTGTTTCAATCCTTTCTGGCTGCCAGGATACGCACAGGTCGCTTTTTATTCGAACAGGACCGGTGAATACTTCCGTCTTTTCAATACAACTACAGGTACAGGTTTTGCTGTTCTCGATGAAATGGATATGGAAGAAGATCCTGAAAAGTTTGAGTTTTTCGGTTCATGCACTAGTGATGGAAAAATAGTGTTTACCGGTAAAACAAAGAATAGTAAAGACTATGATCTGTACCTGTTAAATGCCAGTAGTAAGAGCAAGTCATATTTATTATCGGGAATGTTTCCAGATATCGGGAATGATGACAGGATCGTATATGCAAGTTTTGACCCGGCAGATCCTAATAATTTTGAAATATATATTGGTAATCTGGAAACAAACGGAATTAGCAATCCAACAGTTCTGACAGATGAAATTAAGAGTGACTATGATCCTGTATTCTCACCTGACGGCACGCGAATAGCTTTTACATCTACCCGTTCAGGAAATTCAGATATATGGGTTATGGATTCAAATGGTGCAAACCAGATGCCGGTGACAATTCATCCCATGGTGGACCGTCGTCCGCAATGGATTAACAATGAGTCTTTGGTTTTTCAATCCAACAGGGTATTAAATACAAAAAATGAACCTGTTTACAGCATTTTTAAAATAGACATTCCAAAATAAAATTTATTATTCCGATTTAGTACCAGCCAGGACTAGTGGTGTTTTTGAAACATGGTCATGAAATTTTCTTTAATAGAACTGGCTTGCAGAAAATTAATTATTTTAAGAATTGCTGAAGAAGATTGAGAAGTTCCGATTGTTTCAGCGGTTTGATTATAACTGCATCACAGCCAGACTGGAATGCTTTCGCTTTGTATGAATCATATGCATATGCTGTCTGCGCTATTACTATTATATTCTTATTAAATTCTTTAATGATTTTTGTTGCTTCATAGCCATCCATCTTGGGCATGCTGAGATCCATTAATACTAAATCAACATGAGTGCTGTTAACCGTATTCACTGCTTCTGAACCATCAGAAGCATGAAGCACTTCAAAGTTGCTTTTAGAAAGAATTGCTTTAATAAGTAACAGACTGGCATAATCATCATCAGCTATCAGTATGACCTTTCGGGTAAGTAATTCAGATTTAATGCTCTTTTGATCAGCATCATTCATTTCAACAACATCCCCGCCTGATTTATATGGATGAGTAAAGTAGAAGGTAGAACCAGCATTCAGATCTGATTCAACCCAGATCTTACCTCCCAGCAGTTCTACCAGATTCTTGCATATACTCAATCCCAAACCCGTTCCACGGTATAATTTATCATGTGAATCAGCCACCCTGGAAAAACGCTGAAATAATTGACTGATTTGCTTTTCAGAGAGACCGATACCTGTATCCCTTACAAAAAACCGGATATATTGATTGCCTGCTTTTCCCAGGAGCTCATATCCAAAATGTATTGACCCTTGTTCAGTGAATTTGATAGCATTGTCGAGCAGATTTGAAAGTATCTGAACCAGACGGATACGATCTGTATAAAGCAAAAGACCTGGACTCTTACTTTCATTTATAAGTTTTACATTTTTCTCCCCCATGAAACTTGGTTTATTGGAGAAGATCTCTTCCAGCTCAGAGAAAATAGTGTTGATTTGACACTCCTGTTTGTTCAGTTTTAACCGACCTGATTCTATAATTGAAATATTTAAGATATCGTCGATTAACTGTAAAAGCATTTTACAATTATGATTTATAATTTTATTGTATTCTTCTCGCTGTTGATCAGTAAGCTCCTTGTCATTCATCAGGCTTGAGAAACCAATTATTGCATTCAGGGGGGTTCGGATCTCATGTGACATATTAGCAAGGAAGCCTGATTTAAGGAGTTCCGACTCCTCAGCCTTAGCTAATGCAACCTCCAGCTCCGATGTTCTTTCCTGTACAAGTTGTTCCAGTCCGCTGCGATGTTTCTCCAGTTCAGCATTTTGCTCCTCAATAAGCTTCTTTTGTTGTAAGGCAAAATCGCGCTGTGCTGAGATCTCACTATTTTGCTGCTGGATTTCAATAGTGCTTTCATTGACTTTTTCAACAAGTATCTTTTTATCTCTTCGGAGTGAGTATTCTCTAAATACAGTTATAAGGTAAATTATCCCGCCAATTAAAATAAGTATTAGAATACGGAACCATGTTTTCTGCCAGTAGGGAGGATTTATTATCAGTAGTATTTCAGTAGGCTTCTGGCTCCAGACTCCAAAACTATTTGTCCCCTTGACTTTAAAAATATATTTTCCGGGAGGCACCTTGGCATAATGTACAGAATTACTATTTGATGAGTTATTCCACTTACTTTCAAAGCCTTCAAGATAATACGAATATTTTGTACTCCCCGGGTTAGAAAAATACAGAGAACTAAATATAAAGGTTATAGACGATTGTTTATGGTCAAGAACGATTGTATCATTATCATTAACAGGGAGTTTTAACTTCATACTATTAATCTCTGCCAGAGACTCACCAAGAATTTCCAGGTCGAGGATGCGCACAGGTGAACTATTTTCCTGGAAAATAATTTCATCAGGGTTAAACCAGGTGAGTCCATTTGTTCCTCCAAAGTATAAGGTGCCTGAGTCACCCCTGAAGACAGATGCTTTATTATAGTCGTAGTTTTCTAACCCATTATTTCTGTTAAAAATTAATGTCTGTCTTGTTTCAGGATTAAATCTGCACAATCCATTATTTGTACTTAACCATAGATTATGTCCGGAGTCTTTCTGAATGCCGACAACCATGTTGCTGGGTAACCCGTCTTTCTGAGTAAAATGTGTTACTCTTCCTGTACTTGTATTAAACCTGTTTAGCCCCCCTGAATATGTACCTAACCATAAGATACTGTCACCATCCATGAAAAGACATTCAATATAAGTGTCATTTATAGTTGTTGAATCAGTCTGTACATTCAGATACCTGGTAAAAGATACTCTTTTAGAATCCAGTTTATTAAGCCCGTTTCCGGCTGTTGCTATCCACAGATTGTTGTCCGGATCAACAACTATATCATTTATATAACTGCCTGAAAGTGAATTCGGATCTTTTGTGTTTGGTTTGTATCTTTTAAATAATCCTGTGGATTTGTCCAGACTGCAAAGGCCTCCTTTCGCCGTACCAATCCAGAGTATTCCGTTTTTATCCTGTGTAATACACTGAATCGTGTTGTCGCTTAATGAAAGACTGTCGGAGATATTTTGTTTATAATACTCAAAAGTTGATGAGTTTTTGGGAAGGCAATTCAAACCACCTTCTGATGTGCCAATCCAGAGATCTCCGTCACTGTCTGTATAAAGAGTGAACACAATGTTTACATTGATTGATCTGTTCCCCTGGTTTGCCAGATAATGAGTATAGGTTTCTGTTAACCGGTTATATTTGCTTAGACCCTTGTTTGTACCAATCCATAAGAATTGTCCTTGTTCAAGTATGGTCCATACTGTCTTGGATAAGAGGCTGTTGGGATTGCCCTTGTCCATATTCAGGTTATTGAAATTATTACTGCTTAATAAGTTAACTCCTCCGCTTTTGGTGCCAATCCATATTATTCCTGATCTGTCTTCAAATAAACTTAATATCTGATTATCGCTCAGACTGTTATTTTCAACAGGAGAGTTTTCAAGATGGTATATTTTCTTCGTTTTCAGATCGAGGTAGTTTAATCCGTTCTCCTTTGTCCCCATCCATATTCTGTTGTTGCTGCCGATCAGTATTGCCTGTAATGTGTTATCCCCTTTTGAAGAGATTTTGCCCTCATTATAGTTGTATCGGGTAAATTTATTAGCGGAAGCATCAAGACAATTGAGTCCGGAAAATGTAGAGATCCAAATCTGGTCTTCATTATTCTCATCTTGTTTTACCTGCCAGATGGTGTCGCCTGATATGGAGAGATTATCATAAGGCTTGTGTTTATAATGTTTAAACCCTCTGCTTATTCTCTCATACAGATCAAGTCCCCCGCCGTAGGTTCCTACCCAGATTCTTTGCTTGCTGTCGATTAAAATATCATATACAATATTTGACGATAACGAGCCCGGATCTAAGGGATCATAACTGTAATTGGTAAAGTTCTTTTGTGAGTTATCCAAAACACTAATCCCGGCTCTGGTTCCAATCCATAGATCTGAATTACTGTCTTCTGCTATAGAGTAGATTATATCACTGCAAAGACTGTTTTTGTCTTCCGGATTGTTTCTGAATTTTATAAATTTCCCTGATTTTTTGTCAAACCTGTTTAAGCCTCCTCCTTCAGTTCCAATCCAGATAAATCCTTTTGAATCCTCAAGTAAAACATTTACCCAGGAATTGGAAATTGATGTACTATCGAAAAATTCGTGTCTGTAAATCTTGAAGTTATAACCATCGTAGCTGTTAAGACCATCTTTTGTTCCTATCCAGATCAATCCTTCTCTGTCCTGTATAATTGAATATACTGAATTATGAGACAATCCATTCTCCAGCTGAAGCCTGTTTATTGAGATATTTCCCTGACAAAGCAGATCAGACTGGGAGAGAACAAGAAGCAGTGTTATAAGAAAAATGATATGTTTTTCTCTTTTTGCTATCGTGTTATATTTTTTCATGAAATTCTGTCGGATCAAAATTATATTTTAATTTTAAATATCATAACACCTTTAACCATTAAACCTGTGACAGGATACTGATGACTTTTTTAGTATCTTTGCGTATTCACATTCATGTGGTTAAACACACAAAATATAGATGATATTCGAAGATTTGGATTTGATTCCCGAAATACTGGAATCAATAAATTACATGGGCTTCATTGAGGCTACCCCTATTCAGGAAAAGGCTATTCCTGTAATCCTTTCGGGTAACGACCTTATTGCCTGCGCACAGACAGGTACCGGGAAAACCGCCGCCTTTCTTTTGCCGATAATGAACTTTATTTCAAATACCCGGCCAAGCCATACTCATACCCTTATACTTGTGCCAACCCGGGAACTTGCTATACAGATTGATCAGCAAATTCAGGGACTTGCATATACATTGAATATTACATCACTGGCTGTTTACGGAGGCGGAGATGGAAGCGGATGGGATCAGGAAAAGGCTGCCCTTTCAAAAGGGGCTGATATAATTGTAGCCACACCAGGGAGATTGATCTCGCATCTCAATCAGGGTTATGTCAAATTCAACCAGATTGAGGTATTGATTCTCGACGAAGCCGACAGGATGCTTGATATAGGGTTTTATGACGATATAATGCGTATTGTGTCAGCTGTCCCGAAAAAACGTCAGACTCTGATGTTCAGTGCCACTATGCCACCTAAGATCAGGGCTATGTCACGACATATCATGAAGAATCCGGTTGAGATTGCCCTTGAGATGTCAAAGCCCGCGGAAGGAGTTATTCAGGCTGTTTACATGTTAAGCGACAATCAGAAAATTCCCCTTATCAACAGTCTTATTGCTGATAATCCTGATTATAAAAGTATATTGATCTTCAGCTCTACAAAGAAGAAACTGAGTGAAATAGCGAGGGGACTTCGTTCAAGAAATTATCTTGTTGAAGGGATCTCATCTGACCTGGGACAGAAGGAGAGGGAGGAAACGCTTCTGAGGTTCAAATCGCGCAAAACAAGGGTATTGGTAGCTACTGATGTCTTAAGCAGGGGAATTG
>JFJP01005320.1_pt1 | contig 40172 bp, 36 predicted proteins | sample 431651 | NCBI WGS metagenome assembly JFJP01 (sample SAMN02602958, study PRJNA72255) | Microbial mat metagenome, whole genome shotgun sequencing project. | biome: fresh water; feature: sink hole; material: water; isolation source: purple microbial (photo- and chemosynthetic) mats found in... | reverse complement strand
TGACTGAATAATCATCAGCCGCCTGCCTCTGCATAAAACTCCAACTTCAAATCGCTGTGCTACGCAAGGGCGTGGTTAATCGAGCGCTTACGAAGTATGTGTCATCGACCACGGTAGTCGCGTGTTACGCCTACAAACCACTCCTATGTGTGACTACGTAGACAACTGCACAGCCATTGGCCGATGGTCCGGGCCATGGCGTATTCGGTGATCCGTGTGCGTTTATCGATCACCCCACTTCCCGCAAGACGATCTTCTCTAGATGAGGGAACGCTTGGTCGACTTGACTTAAAACGTGCTTGCAATAGGTTGGCGCTCAAGCCGGCACGATCACCCTACGCTTCTTCACGGTGACAACTGGCGCAGGCAGGGAAGCAACGTTGGTCCTTTGGGAAACAATAGGCACAGGTGCCAGGTACTCTCTTGGGATGCTCTTCAACGCCTTTTCCATTTGGCTGGAATTCAGGGGCGTCTCATGGTCACCAACGAGCAACACGTACTGACCGTCCCGTGTTCTCGCTAACGCTCCGGCCTGCAATCCTTTGCGAATGCTGCCAAGAAGTTGCAGATCGCCTTCAGGCGTGCGGTCGTACGTAAACCGGCGCCACTCCATGGGTCCATAGCGAACAAACCATGTGGGCCGACGTTTTTTGGGCGCGTGCCTTTTCGACAGAGGCTCTGCCAAGTTCATCAACTGCATTTCCAACGACTTCAAATCTCTTTTCCCGAATTGTAGGGTTCGCTTTGCTTCAATGTTTGCGATTTGCGATCGAGATGGAGCAGTCAAGCTACGCGAAACGAACTACCCATGGCGAAAGCGGTAGGGTTGCGTTTCTTCGCTCAGCAGCCCTATTGCATTTCACGGTGGTTTCACGGCATGAAATCCAATAACGCTTGCGTCCATCGCACCGTGTCCTTGCTCGATCAACTTGTCTGTTCTGGATGCAATGCAAGGCAAAACAGCCACGTTCCTTCTTGAAGTATGAAAAACCTCTAATGGAGGCGCTCCATACTTCAACATGAAGTTCACACTTCACAAAACTGGGTGATTCGACGAGGATAGTTGCAGCTTATGCTCAAACGCCATTGACACGTTCCGACCAAACAAGAAAGTTATCCCGCCCACAACTCACGCGGAGCATTGATTATGTTGAAGAGTTTTGCGTAGGATCACGCGCGCCTGCCTGAAGAAAATGTACTTCGCTGCGCACTGCCCTCCTCCTAATGGCATCGGTTCAGTCGCATTTCAGACGGACCTCATTGATTTCATTGCAGATTTCCGATCGCCTCGAAGTTGGCACGCACTATGCATTAAGTAGTTCATCTGAAATCAAACGCCAAACGGAGAACATCATGTCTGCAACACTTCACACCAACGGCCACCTCAGCACCATGGGTCTGCCAGTTGTAGATTTCGCCCGCATCGAACAAGCCGCCATCACCGCAGCACGCACCCTGAAGAATGTCGCCCTGTTTGCAGCCGCTCCATTCATCGGTCTGGTATACGCGATGGCTCTGCCCCTGGTAGGCCTTGTGATGCTGGCCACCATCGCTGCCCGCGCAGTTGCAAGGACCAACGCTCTGGCAACACTGAAGAATGTTGGCCTTTTGGCAGCGGCACCCTTCATCGGTCTGGCCTATGCAGTTGCATTGCCTTTCGTTGGTAGCGCCCTGGTCCGCCGCGGCGTTTTGCATTTGGGGGTGCTTCCGTCAGATTCGGCTTTGCGCGGTTCAGAGCATTCTCCAAGACGAGGTTGGGAGTTGTCAGTCCGGCTCCGTGAGCATCACCGATGTAGATAACCAGCGGCCGCCAAACTATAGGAGAAATGCCACCCGCATCAATCCAGCGACAGCACTCTGCTCCATGGCAAGTGGGGATCTGCTTCATAGTCAGCGATAACCCAGGTTCTGATGGGATGCCCTGCTGCCTCGCGTAAAAAGTCACGGACCACTTCTATCGATGCGCGATCCAGAGCTGAATATGGTTGATCTAGGCAAGTGACAGCGGCGCCGCATGCCAACAATCCCACCAGTGCCACTTTACGACGGCTGCCTGCAGACAGCATGTACAGTTTCTTGCCAAGATGTTGTTCAAGGCTCAGGGCTTCAATCAGATCGTTGTGCAATTCCGCATCCCATTGTGGGCTGACTTCGTGCAAGGACTCCCAGACGTGCTCGGGAAGTTCATCATCACGCCCTAGCAATGCCAAATCGAGCCATTGGACATTGGGAGCAATTTCTTCTCCTGAAAGTCGAGCACGATCACCACTTAAGCGGCGCAGCAGGCTGGTCTTGCCGGTGCACTCGCCACCTGTAACTGCAACAAGGCCCGGTGGAAGTGGGTGAAGCTGATTCAAACGGTCGGATGTCATTTCAAAACGGCATACAAAGTCATCTTCTTGCGAGAAAGACGCCAAGAACTGTGATTGCTGCGAGGCCCGATACGCCTACATGGAACCACTGCAAACCCTCGTCAACCAAAGTGCATAGGTGACCAGTGCCACCGCAATCATGAAGCCAATCAACGCCACATACCGAATGAGCAGAAGAGTCAGGTCCTTCGCATGGGAAAGCCCAAATTTCTTTATGAGAAAGCCCGCTGACCAAAGCAGCAAAAGGCCAATGGGTATTGGCCTGTGTAACGGGGATTCATTTCTGAAATGGCTTGAATGGCTTGGCTGAAGCTTACCGGAGACTGCCGACTGATGATGTCTTCAACAGCACAAGGCGCAACTGCCCCTGTAATGACATAACCTGTTTGCGTTGTCAGACGAAGTTAGCCTTTGCAGCAAGGTGCAAGATTCAAGATTTCATGGGAAATCCCGATTTCGCCCAATGTCCGTGCAAAAGCAAATCTGCCGGGACGCTGCCGCAAGTCTCCCCGAGTTGTCACCGACCCCGGCATCAAAACCAGCGTGGTTACCGATTCCGTTGAGGGAGGTTCATTCCAAAAACAAGAAGAGGCCCCGCAGAGCCCGTTCACAAAATGCTCGTCAGACGGGAATTACTTCTTGGCAGCCTTTGCCTTCTTCGGAGCTGCCGCTTTGCGAGCGACCACTGGTGTTGCGGCTACCGGCGCGGGAGTTGCCGGTGCAGGTGCCGCAGGAGCTTTCAATGCAGCACGTTGCGCCTTCAACGTATTGATCTCAGCGTTGAGCTTGTCCTTGCGCTCGGTGAGCTTCGCAATGCTTCCGCTCAGTTTGGCAATGGCGTTGGCTGTCTTGGAGACAGGTGCCTTCTTTGGAGCGGCCTTCACAGCAGGCTTTGCAGCCTTTTCAACTTTAGCGGGAGCCGCTACTTTCTTGGGAGCCTTTGCAGCCTTGGGGGTCACATTTTTCGCAGTTGCCATTTTCAGATTTCCTTATCTTGTTGTGAACTGACCAGAATGTTTCTGGTCGGTTCGTATTGTCGCAACATATCGTCGGCATTGCACTCCCAACTGTTGCGCCTTGTTCACGCACTGACGCGTTCATTGCGACGTTGCAGGCCCCTGCGCAGTAGATCGAATTCCACGTGGGTCAAACCAACACCCACATTGCAAAGGGTAATGAATGATTGCTCTATCTCTTCCCGGTCATCCAGACCTGTGCCGGAGCATTGGTCATCAAGAATAAGCCAGCGACGTTCATACCCGGGATTGCGATGGAGCCATCCGCGAATCTCGTCAGCACGCACGCCGCCAGACTGAGAAAGTGTGGACGACTAGTCCTCTTGCAGACTATCGGCAACAAAGGACAGACCGCTCTGTCTCAAGATGCAACGGAGGCTCTCCAGCGTCAGGAATTTGATCCAGCTTGTGCTCAGTACGTACACGGGTTCAAACTCCTTGTGGATAGCCTTCAAATGCCCCACCGCCTCAGACTCAAACAGCTTGGCCCACAGTTCGGCGTGGTCCTCAATGGTTTCAGCTCCGCTGTCGATCGCACCCATGGCAATGATCGCGTCGTAGGCATCAAAAGGGTTACTCAAGCAAATCACATCATCAAAATCAAGGAACACAACATTCTTGCCCATCTCACTCTCCTTCAAAAAATGGTCTGTCATCACTGGCTGAGGCAAATCACACCTCATCAACTTGCCTGACCCCAGTTCCCGTCAGGCAGTAACTCGATTCGACAGCGTCGTCGTCGACGGGGTCTGAACTGGGGATGCTTGTGTCCATGTAGATCAACGTGGACACATGCGATGCAGAAGAACGCAGAGGTTTTGAGTGGATTGGTGGTTGGGCAAAAAAGTGATGGCCGGTGAAGATATGATCCGCAGGTCAAACAGGAACTGATCCGTCAATGCCTGAAGCCCGGTGTGTGGGTGGTGCGCATGGCGATGCAGCACGGGATGAATGCGAATCTGCTGCGCAAGTGGGTCTCAAAGGCACAGCGTGCGACCGCGAAACAAATGGTGGTCTCGGGGTCCCCTCAAATGGGATGGACGCTCCCACCATAACGGCATAGCAATGAGCCAAAGTGGAGGTGTTTATCAATCCACTAGACAGACAGGAGCGTCCATCCCATTGAGGGTGGTCCCCGTGTGCGAATGACTGCAATGGTACCTGAGGGCTGCACCGAGAAATCTATCGTGGAACATGCAGACTTCGTGCACAGCGTGTTGATTGGCGACGAACAGAGGGCCGAGACGCAGATGCGCGACCACCTGACGCGGGTGCGCGACGACCTGATTCAGTTGGTCAAGCGGTTGGTGCTGCCGTTTAGCAGCAGCGGGTTCTAGGCCTGTCGAATCAATTGCGTCTATGTGACCGGTTCAATTTGCCCAACTCTGCCGCTGCACATACCCCTTCAAGAAATCAGCAAATCGTTGCGCGGCCAGCGAAAAGGCCCGGTCCTTACGGTTGAAGACAAAGAACTTGCGGCGCACCTGCGGGTCGTGCAGCAGGCGTGACTGCAAGCCATGCAGTTCGATCAGGGGCTGTGCGTATGGTAGGCAGGTGGTCACCCCCAAACCGGCACGGACCATGGCAAAGGCAGTGGTCATGAACCCGACTTCGCGTACTGCTGCAATATTGGTTTCCCGCAAAAAGGGCTGCAAGTCGCCGCGCAGCCGCTGCGTGAATTCGCCCTGCAAGGCGATAAGCGGATAGCGCAATGCCTGCTCCCAGCGCACCTTGCGAAGTTTGGCGAGCGGGTGCTCCGGCCCAAAGGCCACCACAAAGGGCAGTTCAAACAAGGCGTGTGTCTGAACGTCGCTTGCGTAGTCGCGCTCAGGTCCCACACCGAAATCCACCTCGCCGCTGTGCACCCGCGCCACCACATTCTCCACCATGCTGTCCTGCAGACGCACCTCAATGTCCGGGCAGGCCTGGGCGAACTCGGCCATGGCGCCCGGCAGTACGGTACAAGCCAGAAGTTGGGGCACCGCCACGCGCACCACCCCACGCTTGAGCGCCTTGATGTCTGCCATGGTGTCGAGCGCGCCGTCCAAGTCCTGTAGCACCTTGCGCGCCAAAGGGTGGAATTCACGCCCTGCCTCCGACAGGCTGACTTTGCGCGTGCTGCGGTGCACGACCTGCACGCCAAGGCTGTTTTCCAGCTCATGGATCAGACCACTCAAAGCCGACTGTGTCACGAACAGGCTATGCGCTGCTTCGGTGAAACTGCCCGTTTCAACCAAGGCACAAAACGCTCGCAACTGCCGCAGGGTTACATTCATTAATTAGTCCTATAAATACATCAGAAAAATCGGTTTGCATGATAAATGAAATAACCTTGTAATTCGTTTATGCCACGCACCGTGTGACGCAAACCTACCCCCTGACGTGTGGAGCCCAGCCATGAACATTCGACAAATTCATCACGTTGCTTACCGCTGCAAGAACGCTAAGGAAACGGTAGCCTGGTACGAACAACACCTCGGCATGCGCTTTATCTTGGCCATTGCCGAAGACGCAGTGCCCTCCACCGGTGCCGCCGATCCTTACATGCACGTGTTTCTGGACGCCGGTAACGGCAATGTGCTGGCCTTTTTCGAGCTGCCCACTTGCCCGCCAATGGGCCGCGATGAGAACACCCCCGCCTGGACCCAGCATTTGGCGCTGGAAGTCGGTTCCATGGACGAACTGCTGTCCGCTAAGGAGCGTCTGCAAGTCGCAGGCATTGAAGTGGTCGGTGTCACCGACCACACTCTGTTCAAGTCGATCTACTTCTTTGACCCCAGCGGCCACCGATTGGAGCTGGCATGCAATACCGCCACACCGGCCATGTATGCCGAGCTCGACCGCGTCAAGCGCGACATGCTCGACGAGTGGGAACGCACCAAGAAAGCCCCAAAGCACGCCGCCTGGATGCACAACGGTCAAGGCTTCCCCCAGTGAGTGCTGTACTGAACGAAACCCACGCCCCATCACTGCAAAGCTGGGTGACCTCAGCCCAGGCGGTGGGTGGCGATTTCCCGATCCAGAACCTGCCTTTCGGCGTATTCCGCCGTGCGGGTTCGCAAGAAGCCTTCCGTGTGGGTGTCGCCATCGGCGAACAGATTTTCGACATTGCCTCCGCCTTGCGCGCAGACGCCTTCGCCGCACAATCCGACATGTCGAAAGAGGCTGTCAAGGCCTGCAACAGCGCCACGCTCAATACTTTCATGGCATTGGGCATGGCCCACTGGTCAGCCCTGCGTCTGGCCATGTCGCGCCTTCTACGCGTTGGCGCTTCCGAGCAAACTTCCTTGCAGGCCTGCCTACTACCGCAGGCCGAAGCTGAATACTCGGTGCCTGCGCAGATTGGCGACTACACCGACTTCTACACCTCCATCCACCACGCCACCAATGTCGGCAAGTTGTTTCGCCCTGACAACCCGTTGCTACCCAACTATCAGTGGGTGCCCATCGGCTACCACGGGCGCAGCTCCAGCATTGGCGTCAGTGGCCAGAATTTCCACCGCCCGATGGGACAAACCCTTCCGCCCGGAGCCAGCATCCCCGTGCTCGGACCCAGCAAGCGCCTGGACTACGAACTCGAAGTCGGCGTTTTTATTGGCAGCGGCAACGCGTTGGGCGAAGCAGTGACGCTGGATAGTGCCGAGGACCATGTGTTTGGGCTGTGCCTGTTCAACGACTGGTCAGCGCGCGACATGCAAGGCTGGGAATACCAACCACTGGGCCCTTTCCTGTCCAAGAACTTCGCCAGTACGGTCTCGCCTTGGATCGTGACCCTGGAAGCGTTGGCACCTTACCGCTGTGCCTGGACACGCCCGGCAGAGCACCCGCAACCGCTGCCCTATCTGGACAGTCCCACGCTGCGTGCGCAAGGTGCTCTTGACATTGAACTGGAGGTGTTCCTGCAAACCGCTGCCATGCGCGCGCAAGGGCAGACAGAACAGCGCATTTCTCGCAGCAATTTCCACCACGCTTACTGGAGCGTTTCGCAAATGGTGGCGCACCACACCGTAGGAGGTTGCAACCTTCAACCGGGTGATTTGCTGGGCAGCGGCACCCAAAGCGGGCCCCTGCCCAACGAGGCCGGTGCCTTGATTGAACTGACAGTGGGCGGCAAGCAGCCGCTGACCCTGGCCAATGGCGAAAAGCGCAGTTTCCTCGAAGACCACGACACCGTGGTGTTCCGGGCCCACTGTGCCAAAGAAGGGGCGGCGCGCATTGGCTTTGGCACAGTAGTCGGCACCGTACTGCCGTCCCGCGTTGCCGTGGAGTCTTAAGCATGCGCCAGCTCTACAGCTATTTCCGCAGCTCGGCGGCCTACCGCGTGCGCATTGCCATGCATCTCAAGGGACTCGCGTTTGACACCATTCCCGTGCACCTGCTGCGCAATGGCGGCGAACAGCATTCCAGCCAGTACCGCGTGCTCAACCCGTCTGGACTGGTTCCCACGCTGGTGGACGAGGATCTGACGCTGGGGCAATCCGTGGCCATACTGGAATACTTGGAAGAAGCCTACCCCACACCCGCCCTGTTGCCCACGGACCACGCTCAACGGGCCCAAGTGCGCGCTGTATTGCAAACCATTGCCTGCGACATCCACCCATTGAACAACCTGCGCGTGCTGCAGTACCTGGAAGACACGCTGCAGCAGGACGAGGCCACACGCGCCACTTGGTACCGCCACTGGGTCACTCGCGGGCTCGAAGCTCTGGAGATCCTGCTGTCCCCATTCAGCGGCAACTTCTGCTTTGGCGACCAACCAACGCTGGCCGACTGCTGCCTCATTCCCCAGATGGCCAATGCGAGGCGCTTCAGCACGCCCATTGATGCCTTTCCGACCCTGGTGCGCATCGACGCCCACTGCCGCTGTCTGAGTGCCTTTGCCGCCGCCGCCCCCGAAAACCAACCCGATTTCGCCTGATCAATTACTAGGAGACACATATGACCGATTTGTTTGACAACCCGATGGGGCTGATGGGATTCGAATTCGTCGAATTCGCCGCGCCCAATCCAGGTGTAATCGAACCCCTGTTACAACAGCTAGGCTTCACTCTGGTCGCCAAACACCGCTCGAAGGATGTGGACCTGTACCGGCAGGGCGACATCAACTTCATCGTCAACCGCGAACCCAAGAGCCACGCCGCTTACTTTGCGGCCGAGCACGGACCCGGCGCCTGCAGCATGGCTTTCCGTGTGAAGGACTCGCACAAGGCCTATAACCGTGCGCTGGAACAAGGAGCGCAGCCTGTCGAAATCCCCACCGGGCCGATGGAGTTGCGCCTGCCGGCCATCAAGGGCATTGGCGGCGCGCCGCTGTACCTGATTGACCGTTTTGAAGATGGCAAGAGCATCTACGACATCGACTTCGAGTTCATTGAGGGCGTGAACCGCCACCCCGTGGGCTACGGTTTCAAGATCATCGACCACCTCACGCACAACGTCTACCGCGGGCGCATGGCTTTTTGGGGCAGCTTCTACGAGCGCATCTTTAACTTCCGCGAGATCCGCTACTTCGACATCAAAGGCGAATACACCGGCCTGACCTCGCGCGCCATGACCGCGCCCGATGGCAAGATTCGCATCCCCCTGAACGAAGAAGCCAAGGGCAGCGGCGGCCAGATCGAAGAGTTCCTGATGCAGTACAACGGCGAGGGCATCCAGCATATTGCCTTGCTCACCGACAACCTGCTCGACTCCCTAGACAAGCTGCGCGCCGCCGGCGTTCCGCTGATGACCGCACCCAGTGCGACCTACTACGAAATGCTGGGTGAGCGCTTGCCCGGGCACGGCGAGAAGGTCAGCGACCTGCAGATGCGCGGCATCTTGCTGGACGGATCCACCGACGGCGGTAGCAAACGACTGCTGTTGCAGATTTTTTCGCAAACCCTGCTCGGTCCGGTGTTCTTCGAGTTCATCCAGCGCAAAGGCGACGAGGGCTTTGGTGAAGGCAACTTCAAGGCACTGTTCGAATCCATGGAACGCGACCAAGTGCGGCGCGGCGTTATCGAAGGTGTCGCTGCTTGATTGCGATTGCACCGAATACGGAAATAGTTTGCGTTGAAACAAAGTTTACCGATGATGGTGGTGACGTCTCCCCCGTATTTATCTAGCCGCTAACTCTGGAGTCCAGTAGCGGGAATTGTTTCGCTAAAAAACGCAAGATCCGCAGATCTCTGCAAGGTTGCCGCTTTGACGCATGAAATGAGGAAATAATCACTATGGATAACAAAGAAATGGATGGCAAGGAGATCGCTAACGTCCTTGATGCTTGGTACACCGCAATGGCAAACAAAGACATGCGAGCCTTTGCTGCACTGATGACCGACACGTTCGTGGTTGTAGAACATGACACACTCCTTAGTGGTACGGACCTAGTGCAGATGCTTACAGCGGAGATGGATGAGCTTGGGGACGCATTTTCTTTCTCTGCAAAGCTGAGCGATCACAACATCAAGGTGCATGGTAATGTCGCGTGGTGCACCCACCGAAATTTCGAGGTATTCGGGCAGCGGGACGGTACGAAACTCGAGCTTGACTTCCTCGAGACGGTTGTTTTCGTTAAGACGAACGACCAATGGCTAATGGACCGGTACCACGCGACAAAACTGCGTGAAGCCGTCATCGGTCGTTGATTGTCAGGTTTGTGGTCAGCCGTTCGTGCAAACGCGGTTAGTCGTGATGGTGGACATTGCGCGCTGCCGATTCAGCAGCCACGACCACATCTGAGCAGCTGAGGGATCGCCAGGATGGCTGAGTGGGGCGGTGTTTGTCGATCTTTGCCAAGTCTGCAGCGTCATGGATGGCTCAGTTGAGTTGACGTGTACCCAGCGATTGCAGTGGATCAAGGCACGGAAACAACCCGCCTTTATCAAGCCGACTGATCAGAACGACTTGGATAAGAGCCTCGGACCCGTTAGAGCTGCCCTGGCGCGGGCTATGCCGCCCTCACCCGAGGCGGTACTCCTATAATTTGCAATCTTGTCGACGAGTTGTATACTAACAATTCTTTAGATGTTACAGGTGACAAGATGATCAAAGTTATGTGGTTTCTCAAACGTGCGGAACACCTTTCTCTGGAGGAATTCACGCGCTGGTGGGTCGAGGAGCACGCACTTGACGTGGCGCACCATCAGTCGCCACATCTGAGCCGATATGTGGTGAACGTTCGCACCGCGGACTCGGGTTTGCCTGCAGCAGCACCTGACGGTTTTGATTGGGACGGTGTGGCGGAGCAATGGTTCGAGAGCGTGGAGGCCTACGAGGCCGCCTACTCCTTGAAGCCGAGTCCCACACGCGCAGACACCTTGGCACATACCAGCCGCTTCGCGCGCATGGTGGTTACAGAGCGCCCCATCGCATGTGTAAAGCGAGTTCAGTCATGAAAAAAGGCGTACCGCAACGCGTTGTGATTACCGGGGCCTCCAACGGAATTGGCCAGGCGATTGGCCGAGCCTTTGCCGGGAACGGCGCCGATGTAATCAACTTGGACCGTGCCGATGGAGCACGCACACAAGAACTGTGTGGTGGTCGTGCCCGCTGGGTTCCCGTTGACCTTGCCGATCCGACCGCAATTGCCCAATCCTTCGACGCCGTTGATACCGCTTTTGAAGGGGCAGCACCCGATGTATTGGTGTGCTGTGCAGCGATTAGCAAGGCCGCGCCATTCTTTGAATTGGACGCTGAAAGCCTGCGCCGCATGCTGGAGATCAACGTCATCGGCACCACACTGGCATGCCAAGCGGCATCCAAACGTATGGCAAAAGCCGGTGCGGGACGCATCGTCATCGTTACGTCCGTAGCGGCCGCGCAAGGCTGGGCTGGGGAGTTGGCCTACTGTGTGACCAAAGGCGCACAGGCATCACTGGTGCAGAGTTTGGCAGTGGAGTTGGCTCCTTATGGAGTGCTTGTCAATGGCGTGGGCCCTGGCATTATTGAAGCGCCACCAGCAGCCGATGGACAGTCCATGGCCAAGACGCGCATCGATCCCGAAGTTATGCGACACGACTTGGAGCGCTTGCCCTTGAATCGCTTTGGTCAGGCGGATGAGATTGCGCGTGCGGTGCAGTTCTTGGGAGAGTCCACCTGGACGACGGGGCAAACCCTGTACGTCGATGGTGGCCTGCTCAGTACCGGTTTGGCCTACTTCGGCAACGCGAAGAACGCGCTGCCCAAAGTTTGAATCATGGGCGACGCTGATACATCTGTACAGGCGGTGGAATGCGATCTTCTGGTGGTCGGCTCCGGGGCTGCGGGTTTCATGGCTGCGCTGTCTGCAGCCCAAGCGGGCTTGAAGGTCGTGGTGCTGGAGAAAACCGATACGGTCGGAGGCACGACGGCGCTTTCCGAGGGCATGGTCTGGATTCCCGGTAATCGACAAGCTAAAGAGGCGGGTTTGCATGACTCGCCAGAGGCCGCGATAGCCTACATTGAGGCAGCAGCGGGAACCGCCTTTGTTCCGGAACAGGCAAGTGCCTACGCTCACCACGCAGCGGAAGCACTGGCATTCGCCGAGCAGGAGATGGGGGTTCGCTACGTGCTTGCAACCGGCTCCATCGACTACCACCAACAGTTCCCGGGAGCGACCCGCGGAATGCGTGCGCTAAAGGCGGGCATTGTTGACGGCCGCATTCTGGGTGCGGACCTCAAGCGCTTGCGCATGCCATTACCCACCACCATGCTCTGGGGGGGAATGACCATCGCCGGTGAAGATCTCCTGCACTTTTTCAACGTCGGCAGGTCTGTGAAGTCGACATGGAAGGTACTTGGCTTGGTCGCCCGCTATTGGCTGGAACGTATGGCGGGTCACCCTCGCGGGCTGCGGCTTGCTAACGGCAACGGCTTAATCGCCGCACTCTGGGCAGCAGCCAAAAAGCGCAACGTTCAGGTGCTGACGGGAGCGCGGGTCGCATCGTTAACGCTGAGTGATCAGAGTGTGCCCAGGGTCTCTGGTGCAGTGGTCAACATCCAGGGGCGCACGGTGCGCTACCGCGCACGCTGTGGAGTGGTTCTGGCATGCGGAGGCTTTCCCGGTGCCTCCCGACTTCGGGAGCGTTTCTATCCGCATGTCCACCAGGGCCGGACTCACCACACCTTGGCGCCATCCACCAACACGGGCAATGGCCTTGCTCTTGCAGAAGCGGTGGGCGCTGCCTTGCGCACCGGTCTGTCGCGCCCCGCAGCCTGGACGCCCGTACCTCTGGTGCCTCAGCGCGATGGCACCCGCGTTGGCTTTCCGCACTACATCGACCGTGCCAAACCCGGCATCATTGCTATCACCCAGGATGGACGTCGCTTTACTAACGAAGCGGCTTCGTACCACGATTTCGTTCATTCCATGCTCGGTGTCAGTGGCACCGACACCGACGAGCCCGCCTTCTGGCTGATTGCCGACCAGAGGGCTCAGCGGCGTTATGGGCTGGGTGCGGCTCCACCTGCCCCCATGCCATTGGGTTCCTGGCAACGTTCGGGATATCTGGCATCCGCGCCCACCATTGCGGAACTCGCTGTCCGCATCAAAGTGCCGATGAAAACACTCGAATACACGGTAGCGCATTTCAACGCCATGGCCCATTGCGGGGTTGATACAGATTTCGGCCGCGGCAACGATCCTTACGATCAGGCCAATGGTGATCCTTCCTGTACACCCAACCCATGCATAGGGCCGTTGAAACACGGGCCCTTCCATGCAGTGCGTATATGGCCGGGCGACATTGGCACATTTGTTGGGCTGTCAACTGGACCACAGGGGCAAGTCAATGACACCCACGGGAATCCCATCTCAGCGCTCTACGCGGTCGGCAACGATGCAGCGAGCTTTATGGGGGGCAGCTACCCTGCCGCCGGCATTACAGTGGGCGCCGCCTTGGTTTATGGGTACCTTGCTGGTCGCTCGGCGGCGGCATCCACTAGCGCATAGGAAATGGGGGCCAGACAGGGGCCATGTACACATACCAGGCCCCGTCAGGTTTGTGTGGCTAGGTCTAAACGGGAAATGTTCCAACATCTGCCAGTGGCTATCTGCTGAATCTCGACAGCGCGTACGGTGCCGCCGAGAGGGCTTCGTCTGTACCCAATACCGACCGGGCCACCACGTCCCCGGAGCCCGCCGCCAAGGTCCACCCTAGGTGGCCGTGACCCGTGCAAAGAAATACGTTGGCCATTGGCGTCGAGCCCAGTAGCGGCACGCCGTCGGCACACATGGGCCTCAGCCCCGCCCAGGCCTGACGCTGTTCCGGGCATGTCGCGTCCATTACGCGCGGAAACAACTCATGTGCCTTGGCCTCCAGATACGCCACGCGTGAAGGCGTCACATGCACATCGTCGCCAGCAAACTCCGCAGTGCCAACGGCTCGCAAGCGGTCGTCCCCGATAGGCACAAAACCGATATGTAAGTCGGCGTCGGCAATAGGCACACGTGGCGTCAGAAATCCGGCCGGCCGCGGCAGTGTCACCGAGTACCCTTTCGCAGGGCGCATAGGCAAATCCAGACCTAAGGGTGCGACCAGATGTCTGCTATCGCTGCCAGCAGCAACTACGATGGCGTCGCACCCAATGTTCTCTTCACCGAGCCGCACCGATCGAACCGTGGAGTCCGCCCCGGGGGCAAGCGTGAGTGCAGCCAGAGTCTGCCCAAAACGAAAGCGTACGCCGCGCGCCTCACACACGCGGCGCATCTCTCGGCAGAACTGATGGGCGTCTCCGCGCTCATCTTGCGGGTAGTAGACAGCACCGGCCAGGTTAGCGCTTACAGGCCCCAATGCGGGCTCGAGCTCCAGCAGTTGTCGCCGGTCCAGGCGCTCGCTGTTCACTTCATGCGGCGCCAGCAGCGCCGCTTCGTGCTCTCCGCGCGTCAGTGCGTCGCTATCACGGTAGATCATCGCCACGCCGCAGGTCTGTGCGCCGTAGATCAGATCCAAGTCCGAGCGCCATTGCGCCATCAATGTGCGGGTATGCAGGGCCAGCGCCAGGTTCGCCAATGCATTTCGGCGATAACGGTCTTCGCGTGATTCGGCCAGAAAACGCAGGCCCCACCCGGTCAGTGAGGGCAGTGCCTTCAGCCTCAGGACCATAGGCGCATCATGCCGCCCAATTGAACGCAACAGTTGGCCCAGTACCTCGGGTGAGTTCCAGGGTTGCACCAAGCTGGCGTGCAGCAATCCGCCATTGGCGTAACTGGTGCCCAGACCCGGGCCGCTCGCGCGGTCGACCACAGTGACCTCGGCGCCCAGCTGACTTAGGCGGTAGGCCGTGCAAACGCCCATGAGGCCCGCACCCATCACAACAACATGCATGCTCGTTCCCCTATTCGTTAAAGGTGGCGGTATATCGCAAATTGAAAATACAAAACTAGTCGACATACTGTACACAAAAATGATTCGTATGCAATAATTCCATCATGCATAGTTCATCGGCATCAAGACTGGTACTGCCGCTGGGCGCCGCGCGGCCCCTAACCACATCGCTGCATGGAGGAGTCCAATGAACCGTTCACGTTTTGCCGGCCGTACCGTGGTGGTCACCGGTGCCGCACAAGGCATCGGCCTGGCGGTGGCTCAAGGGTTCGCGGCCGAGGGCGCACAGGTGTTTGCTGGAGACGTGGATGCCGATGCGATCGACGCCGCATGCCGGGCCATTCGTGCGCAAGGCGGGCACGCACGTGCAATGCACTGGGACATCGCCGACCCGGCGTCCACTGCCCACGCGGCGGAGCTCGTGCAGCGCGAGAGCGGTGGCGCGGCGGTGCTGGTCAACAACGCGGGGGTGGTGGCGCGCGCAGCGATCGACAGCGACGACTACCTCACTGGGTGGGATCGGGTCATGCGCATCAACGTTGACGGCACGCTCCACGTCTGCCGGAGTTTCCTGGCCCAATTGGCGGCGGCGCGCGGCGCCATTGTTAACGTGGCGTCGGTTCAGTCATTAATTGCGCTGCGACCCTCTATGTCGGCCTACTGCGCCTCCAAAGGGGCGATCGTTCAACTCACGCGGTCCCTGGCTGTGGAACTGGCGTCCCGCGGGATGCGCGTCAATGCCGTCGCGCCCGGTGTCATCGCCACCCCATTGACGGCGCCAGCGCGCCAGCGACCCGAGCTACAGGCGTTTTTTGAAGCCCGCACACCGATGGGCCGCGTCGGCGAAGCCTCTGAAGTGGCCGCTGCAATTCTCTTTCTCGCGTCTCCCGAGGCGTCCTACATCAACGGCGCAGTCCTTCCCGTCGACGGCGGGCTGCTGTCTCTGTGAAATTATGAATACGCAAACAGCTAAGAGTGTCGTCGGCAAACTATCGACGGAGGTGGATGTGCTGGTGATCGGTAGTGGAGCCGCCGGTCTGGCAGCAGCAATCACGGCGGCGGATGCCGGCCTGAACGTGGCCATCGTCGAGAAGGCCGATGTCTTTGGTGGCACCACCGCCTACTCAGCCGGCGTGGCGTGGATTCCCTGCAGCCGGCAGGCGCGCGAGGTGGGCATCGAGGACTCCGAAGACCGGGTGGTCCAGTACATCCGCCATGAAGCCGGCCCGGCATTCGACGAAGCCAAGGCGCGCACATTTGCGCAGCAGGCGTCGAAGGCACTGGCCTATCTGGAATCGCATAGTCACGCCCGCTTCGTGCTAGCTCCGGCTTGGCCGGACTACCACCCGCTGGCGCCCGGCGCGAGTCAAGGTGGGCGTTCGCTGGCACCGCTCGCCTTCGAAGGCACGCGCCTCGGACCCTGGTTTAGCCGGCTGCGCTGGCCGCTACCCACCACCATGCTTTGGGGTGGGCTGAGCATTGCACGTGGCGACGTGCCCCACTTCATGGCCATGACTCGCTCAGTTGCCTCGATGTGGCATGTGACCAAGCTGGTGGCTCGCTATGGATGGGACCGAATGCGATACCAGCGAGGTACACGTTTGACCAACGGCAATGCGCTGGTCGCGGCGCTGACCTTGTCGGCGCTGGAGCGCGGCGTTGTCCTGCACTTGCAGACGCCCTTGCTGCGTTTGGAGGCAGCTGACCGCGACATCACAGGCGCCTGGGTAGGCTCGTCAGCCGGTGAGCACCTGATCCGGGCCCGCAAGGGGGTTGTGCTGGCCTGCGGTGGCTTCCCGCATAGTGCTACCTTGCAGCCAAAGACCTACACCCATGTGGCTGCCGGCCAACCGCATCTGTCCATGGCGCCGGCCGAAAACTCGGGTGATGGCATCGCAGCTGCCATGGCCTTGGGTGGCCAGTTGGTGCGTGGGCAGCAGCCTGCCGCCTGGACGCCCGCGTCGACCATGATCGATAGCACCAACCAGCGCCATATGTACCCCCACTTCCTGGACCGCAACAAGCCAGGGTTTATTGCCGTTGACCCCCACGGCAAGCGCTTTGTTAACGAGTCAGACTCGTATCACGACTTCATCAATGCATTGCTGCGCAACTTTAATGGTAGCGATCAGGCTTACGCTTGGATCGTTGCAGACCATCCCGCCGTGCGCCGCTACGGCATCGGTGTGGCGCCGCCGGCGCCGGGGCGGCTAGCGCCGCACATTCGGTCGGGCTATGTGACGCAGGCCGCTTCGATCTCGGAGTTAGCCCGCAAGATCGGTGTTCCAGAAGGCGCTTTGTCCGACACGGTAGACCATTTCAACGGACCTGCTCGCGACGGCCGCGACCCTGCATTTGGTCGTGGCGATAACGTCTACAACCGCTTTGGAGGTGATGCCTCGAGAGGTCAGAACTGTTGTGTGGCACCTATTGAGACGGGACCGTTCTATGCGCTAAAGGTGATTGCCAGTGACCTGGGCACCTTTGCTGGCCTGTCCACCAATGTCCATGCTCAGGTGCTAGACGAAAACAACCAACCCCTGAGAGGCCTGTACGCCTGCGGTAGCGACATGGCCAGCGTGTTCGGCGGGGAATACTCCGGCGCGGGTATTACGATCGGACCCGCTCTGACGTTTGGCTATCTGGCCGGGCTGCACTTGGCAGCGCAAATCTGATGGGGCAGGTCGTCGATGCTGAGTTGATGGGCCAAATCTGGACGCACAGGCCCGAGTCCGCGTCGAGCGGGTAGACCGGGCGTCGCGCGTTGCGATAAGGCAAGGTGCGGAAGTCATTGGTGGTTGTGCCTGGTGCGTCGCAGTAGACTATGCTACTAGCCAGCGGCGCAAAGCCCGCCTGGAAGTGCTGCGTCGACTTCACAACCACCACTTGGTACTTCATTGGGTCGATGCCATGCTCGGTGAAGCATAGGGGGCCGAAGACCTGTTGACGGATGCTGCACAGCACAACGTCCACGCCATTCAGTATCTTGCGATTCAAGGGACTCGGGTTCGGCTATCAGCGCTATGGATGGTCACGTCTGAGGTCTGTACAGCGCTGCAAGTCAGGTATCCGATGCAACTTTGGCATCAAACACGCGTCCAGAGTTAAGTATCTGCGCAGGGTCAAGCAAGTGCTTGAGATTACGCATAAGCTCGATTTCCACCGAGGAGCGGCTCAAGTGCAGGAACTCTTTCTTGATCACGCCGATCCCGTGTTCCGCCGATATGCAGCCGCCGGCCGCGCTCGCGGCCGCATAGACGATGCACTCAACTTGGTGAACGGCCTCCGCGCTCGGGTAGGGCCCCGACAGCACATGGAGGTTGCCATCGCCGATGTGGCCGAAGAAGAGATGCGATTGCTCGGGGAATCGTTGTTGAAGCGCGCTGCGCGTGGCCGCTACGAATCTTGCCATGGCCGGCATGGGAATGCCGACGTCGAAGGCCGCATGCGGTTTCAACTGCGCAAGCATCTCCCCGATCGATTCGCGGTAGGCCCACAGGCGCTGGGCTTCGTCGAGCGATTGCGCCACGATCACGTCGCACAGGAGTTCTGTTTCCAGCGCCCGCTCCAACGCCCGCTCCAGCAGTTCGAGGTCGTTGGCCTCGGACGTGCCGAGCGTTTCGACGAGTACATACAACGGGTAGACCTGCGAGAACGGTGGTGACCGTTGAAGACCCTGCACGGCAGCGTCCATGAAATCGTCCCACATCAGCTCGAAGGCCGACAGGGTCGGGAGCGCGGCACGCAAGAATTTGAGCAACTTGGTCGCCGATTCGAACGAATCCAAGGCGCACAAGGCGGTGTGGGTTGACGAGGGCTGTGGCGAGAGTTTGAGCACCATCCGAGTGATCACGCCGAGAGAACCTTCCGCCCCGATGAACAAGTGTTTCAGGTCGATGCCTGTGGTGTTCTTGGTCAACGGGTTCAGCATCGTCATCAAGCGGCCATCCGCCAGCGCCACTTCGATGCCGAGGACCAGATCGCGCATCGTTCCGAAGCGCAACACACGGTTGCCGCCGGCGTTGGTGGCAGCGTTGCCTCCCAGTTGGCAAGAGCCCCGTGCACCCAGGTCCAGTGGGAAGAACCAGTTCTCGGCCTCAACGTGCGTTTGAAGCTGCTCAAGCGTCACGCCGGCCTGAACGGTGACGGTGCCGCCAACCGCGTCGAGATGCTCGATCTGGTTCAACTTGGCCAGCGATAGAGCCACTTCGCCAAGCTGCGGTGTTGCGCCCCCCGCCAGACCCGTCAGCCCGCCCTGGATAACCACGGCCTGTCGCCGCTGATGCAACACTTGAAGTGCGGCAGCCACCTGCTCGGGTGTCTTCGGGAAGATCACGAGCCCTGGACATTGCCGCGGAGCTTCACTCCAGTCGCCGGCATGTGCCTGACCCACCCCTGGGTCCAGACTGATGCACTGGTCACCGACGGCAGTTGCAAGGGCTGCGCGCAAGTCGGACAAGGCGGAAGCTTTGACAGTGCTGCCTTCAGCGGCCATGGGCTTGCCTCACTAGGTTTGTGTGGTTCGCTGCGAGCACCATCAAGCCTTGCAGAGCTGCCTGACGATCGGCACCAATGCCAGCCCCAGCGTTGCGTGGTTCACTTCCGTCAGATGGACATGATCCGCCCCATCGGTCGCGATGGCGCCTCCAGCATCGAAGAAGTCGAAGCCTGCCTGGAAAGCCACTTGCGCAATGGCCGGTGCCAGTTGGCGTGATTTTTCCCATGCGGCGGCCCAGAAGGCCGGCGCGTCTGCCGGTTCGCGCGGCCCACCCAGCGGCGGCGGAGCGACCAGCAGTACGCGGGGCCGTACCCCGGGCACGAAAACACCTGCACCCTGAACGAGCGCCTGCGCGACTTTGGCCACACCAGCGGCAATTGCGCTTGCGTCGCGTGCCGGTGCGGCGCCCACATCGTTGGTGCCCAGCATGACGATCACCAGGTGAAGCGGGCTTTGGCTGGCACCTGCGACCACTGCATGCCGCAGGCCGTTGAACATTGATGGCTCGACATCGGGGCCTTCGTCCGGTGGTGCAGGCCCGGCGTCGACATCGCTCAGGCGCCCGCACAGGGCGTCGACCAAGACCGTGATTTCATCGCCGAGTTCGGACTGCAGAATACCGGGCCAGCGCAGCGCATCATTCAAGCGGGTAGGCGCACCCTTTCCTACTGCGGCGACGTAGCCCCAGCTGTTGGAATCTCCAAAAACCAGGATACGCTTCGGATATTGCCAGGGGGTCTCGACCATCGTCGTGTCTCCTTGAATCGATCAGCCGAGGTTGAATTGCACGCTGCGCTGACGCGTGTAGGCACGCAGCCCCGCAGCACCACCTTCGATACCGTAGCCCGAAAGGCCCACCGGCTCGGCGCCACTGCCGCGCACGTGCGCAGTCCGGGGACTGGCCACCGCGTTGACGACCACCGAACCTGCACGCAGCCGGCGCGCGAAACGATGGGCCAGTGGCAGGTCGCGCGTCCACACGGTCGCAAACAGGCCGTAGCGGGTGGCGTTGGCCAGTGCGAGCGCCTGGTCTACGTCGGCGAACGGCATCAGGCCGGCCACCGGACCGAACACCTCGTCCTGCATCACGATGTGGTCCGAAGCAACATCGGCAAGCAACGTGGCACCTAAGTGGCAACCCTGCGCAGCCGACGCGACCTGGCCCCTGGCCAGGACCCTCGCACCCTGCTTGTGCGCCTGCGCAAGCAGGTGCGTCACCCGCTCGAACTGGCCCCGGCTGGCCAGTGGCCCGTGCGTGGTCGTTGGATCGAGCGGATCGCCCGTCAGACAGGTACCTACGCGTTCTGCGAGGGCTTCTGCTAGGCGATCGAAAAGATGCTGGGCCACCAGGATGCGCGTGCCGGCCACGCAGACTTGGCCGCTGTTCCAGGCAAAGCCCTGCACCAGCGTATCGGCCAGCGTGTCCATGTCATCGAGATCATCGAACACAAGTTGCGGCGACTTGCCGCCGCACTCCAGCAGGGTCACTTTGAGGTTGGAACGGCCTGCATCCTGCAGCAATTGCAGCCCCGTTGCCGTGGAGCCTGTGAAGGTCAGGCAGTCCACGTCCATATGTCGCGCCAGGGCTTGCCCGGCAGGCAGGCCACGGCCCGGCACGACATTGAAGACACCCGGCGGCAGGCCAGCCTCCAGGGCCAGCTCCGCCAAGCGCAGGCAGCTCAGCGATGCCAGCTCCGAAGGCTTGAGCACCAGCGAGTTACCCATCGCCAACGCAGGCGCCACCTTTGACAAGGCGACGTACAACGGAAAGTTCCAGGGCGTGATGGCACCGACCACGCCATGCGGCACCCGCAGGTTCAACGCAAGCGCGTGAGGCGCGCTGGGCAATACCAAGTCGGTCAGCTGCGACGCCAGTTCGGCCAGCGCCCGCAAGCCGTCGATAGACTCGTCGATGTCGCCCAGCGCCTGCGCAATGGGCATGCCCATTTCCAGGGAATCCATCAAAGCCAACTCGTCGCCATGTTGCCGCAGCAGGTCGCCCAGCCGGTGCATCACGCGCGTGCGCTCTGCAGGTGCCAAGCCGGACCAGCAGCCCGCCTCGAAGGCCTTGCGGGCGGCGGCGACCGCTAGGTCGATCTCGGCCATGCCGCAAGCCGGATAGGTAGCAACCACGCGGCCATCATGCGGGTGCACGGATTGGAACGTCTCTGTTGTCAGCGGCTCAACCCGCTGCCCACCGATCACCGGACGTGTGTCGATCCGCAGCGTGGCCGCAGCCCGCTGCCAATACGCCAGGGTGCGGGGGGCTTCGCTTGAGTTGGTCATGGTGTAAAGCTTTCGTAAGATGCAGTGCGTCGGGCCTTGCGGTCCAGGGCACGGACGATGGCTTTGTGCCGCCGAGCGGTGATCGGGTATTTCCAAGCGATCGCGGCGGCCACGCCCATCGCCAGAGCCGGCAAGGCCAGATTGACGAACTGTATGCCGAAGGCCTGCAGCGCGGCATAACTCGGCTGGCCGGGCTCGAAGCCGAACAGGCTGACCAACCACAGGCCGCTGGCGGCAGCCACGCCACCGGTAAGTTTCAGCGTCATCTGCGTCACGGCCACCAGTGGGCCTGCTGCTCGATTGCCGGTACGCAAACCTTCGTAGTCGGACAGATCCCCCGCCAGCGACATCGGAACCACCATCGCGCCCGCCACGGTGGCGGTGAACACCATCGACAGCACTACCAGGATCGGCACCAAGCCGGCCATACCAGGCACCAACACCAGCTGGGTCAGCAACATTGCTGCCGCTGCAGCCATCGACAGTGCCCAGATGCGGTGCTTTTCCTGGCGTCGCAACACCCATTGCAGGCCGATCAGGCCTCCCATGGCGGCCCATACTCCGAACAGGCCTTGCAACGGGATAGCCTCGCCCGCTTTCAAATAGGAGTCGATGCGCAGGAAATCGAGGCCCGCCATGAAACCGATGCCCAGCTCCCACAGCGCCATCGCCAGTACCACCCGCTGCAGCGGCTTGTTGTCGATCACCAAGCCGAGCATCTGGCGCAGGCTCACCCTCTCGATGCGTGTGGCTGTGCGGCCTGCCGGTGCCCATGACCAGCTCCACAGGCAAATGACTGGCACCAGCGCCGCCAGGATCCAGGCCGTGAGCTGAAGCGACTCGAAGGTGATACGTTCGCTGGACAGCACACCCAGCAGCGGCACCACCGAATACAACTCCTTGCCGGCCAGAGAGGCCCAGGTCTGGTAGCTCGCGCAGCGTCCGCGCTCGTGGTAGTCGTCGGTGATTTCGGTCGACCAGGCACCGTAAGCTACTTCTGTCAGCGAGCCGGCGATGGTCGCCAAGCACAGCCAGCCGGTGAAGTACACCAAGCCGGCGGTGTCCGACGGCGTGTAGACAAAACATGTGGCGATGCCGCCGAGCACGAGGCCGGCCATTACCAGCGGCTTGCGGCCCCAGCGGGCATGACGGGTGGCGTCTGAGAGCACGCCGGCCGGCACCTGCAACAACACTTCGGCCGTGCGCATCACCAGCAGGATCCCCGCGAGCTCGGCCAGGTCAAACTTAAAGCGTTCGGCATACAAGGCCGGCAGCATATAGGCCGCGGCACGGTAAATGAACAGTAGCATCGACGGTGCACCGAAGGCCGCCATCTGCCATATGTTCAAGGGCTTTTCCGTGGTCATGTTTGCATCCTTGTGCTGTTGTGGCGCGTCATGTTGGCGGAAGTGTTGGCAACTCGATGCGGGATGGGTGGGTCGAGTCGTGCCATACGCGCTGTATGGCCTTGCGCGGTGGGTCGATGTTGGTTGTCACGGGCTCCCCATTGCCCGGATTAGGAAAAGTCTCGGGGTAGGCGCTGCTGCACACGCTCAGCCGTACGCGGTGGCCGGGCAGGAAGGTGTGGCCGATGCCGAGCAGGTTGACGCACAGCTCTATGACCAAGCCCGGGCTGACCGGCACGTCGTACTCGATGCCGTTCCGCCCGCCCATGCGCTGGCGACCTGCACCATGCGATCCCAACCGCATACCGCGGCCGTCGGAAGCCACGTCTTCGAGTCGGCAGAAAAAGTCGGCATCCAGCGCATCGGTGGACACCTGCAGCCAGACCTTGACATCGCCTGCTACCCGCAATGCTTCGGTCAGCGGCGCGGTCTGGTAGACCAGCATGTCATCGCGATTGAGCAAGGGTGCGAGGTCGCACGGCCACTCACGTAGGGTTCGTGGGCGGCCATCGCTACCGGGCAGGTCCGAGGGCACGGGGTCACGAGGATCGTGCACATAGCTGTCAGTCGGCTCAGTAGATGGCTTTTCCCAGGACAGGACGCCATCCCCGCCCAGTCTGTTGGCCCGACCCTGGCTGTGCAGATACAGCGAGCGTGGTTGTGCCTGAGGTAGTGGATAGTCGGCGGCCTCGATCCAGGTGTTTTCACCGGTGAGAAAGAGTTTGACCAGAGATTGCTCGAAGCGACCTTGCTCCTTCAGGTGTTCGTCAAAGAAAGCGCGCACGAGTTCGCGCGCCACCACAAAACCATTTGCAGGGATGTGCAGGTCGTCCAGCGGGTTGATGGGCGTCAGGCCGTAGTCGTAACCGCCATCCGGAGCGCCGTGATGGTTCCAGGGGCCGATCAGCAGATATTGCCGATCACGTGCCGGCGAGTGAGACCGTGCCTGCACGAAATGCTTGATCGTGCCGCCCAAACAGCCGTCCTGCCAGCCCGTGAAGGCTAGGGTCGGGATGCCGATGCGACGGTAGTCATCAGAGGACATTTCGATCGAGCGCACATATTCGTCGCGAAGTCGGTGCTCGCCGAATGCCCGGTACACCGGCTGCATCTGTCCGGTAAGCCGCTCGTCCACACTCAAAAGTGGACGCTGCTCAAGCAGCGTCCACCAGTCGGGTGGTTCGGTGAAGAACAGGGCGCCATCACGCTGGCGCGAGCCCCAGGTCAACGAATGCTCGAACGACCAGATGCCACCCAGCCAGCTGATGTCCTCGATGCCGCCAGCCGCGCTTGCGCTGGGCGAGATCGCACGCAGATGCGGCGGTTGCTCGCGGGCGGCATACCAAGGGTTGGTGCCCGTGTAAGATGATCCGCGCATACCGACGCGGCCACTGCAGAAGGGCTGCGACGCCAGCCATTCGATGGTGTCGTGGCAGTCTCGGCCTTCGTGCACCCAAGCGGCAAACTCGCCTTCGGAGTCGCCCTTGCCGCGGCAGTCCGCGATGACATGCACGTAGCCATTCGCCATCCAGTAGCCGGATTCGTTGCCGAAATTCAGCCCCTTTGGACCGCGGCCGTAAGGGGTGATCTCGAGAATCAACGGCTGCGCTAGGTCAGGCCGCGCTGTGAATACGTCGGCGACAAGGTTAGTGCCGTCGCGCATCGGGATGTGCACGGTGAAGGTGGGTTTCGGCGGGATGAAGGGGTTCATCGGCTGACTTTGGCTGTCTTGCTCGGACGCAGCGGCTGACCGTGAACTTCGATCAGGATATTCCAGGTCTTGCCCTCGTCTTCCGAGAACTCCCAGAATTGGCGCAGCCCACCCCGCGGCAGCGGAGACCAGGTCATGCGGTGCAGGCCAACGCGGCCGTCAAAGGAAGTGTTGACGCCAGTGAACACCAGGGCAGCGCCTTCAGCCTGTCCGCTCATGATCAACGGGTGGCCGTCATCATTGATGAAGTTCTGAAACCAGCGTTTCTGGAAGCGGTCATACCAAGTGGTCAACTCGCCCCGACCGGCAATGGCGCCGCGCCAGTCGCCACGTATCGCGCAGTTCATCAGCATCGGCTTCATGCGGAGATGGCCCGCGAGCGTCCCGTCAGTGCCAGCCATGCGGAAGTTTCCCCGTGCAAAATCAAATGCTCGGTAAGCAGCCGGTCTGCACAGCTCGCCCGGTGCGGGATACGCTTCGTTCGCTTGTGTCGGTGCATCGGCTGCGTGCAGGTTGGATGCACATAACATTAACAAAGCCGCTACTGGCCAAAGCGATCGAGCGGACGCACATATTGCATTGTGTCGTGATTGAATTGAGGTCATGCGTTCTCCGATGGTAGATCAATGAATAGCCAATCCCGGTGCGATGGTCGGGTGCAGCACAGGGTCTTGCAAGGTGTCAGCCCCCTCACATCAACCCCAGAGCGTTCGGGCTGGTGCATAGATGTGGTTCCGTTCTACCCGCAGCATCGGCTCGCGATCGACAGTCAGATGCCCCGCACCCGCATCAACCAGCGCCGCGCCATGCGCCAGTACATAGAGCGGTGCCATCGCCAGCGACGTGCCACCGTTCGAACCCACCATGTAGGGCAGCCCCAGCACCGTCGCGGCATCGACCAGTGCAAGTGCCTCGGTGAGGCCGCCGGTCTTGTCGAGTTTCACGTTGATCATCTGGTAATGCTGCGCCACCAGCGGCAGGCTGCTGCGATCGGTGCAGCTTTCGTCGGCGCAGAAGCGCAGGCCAGTGGGCGGTTGCGGCAGTTCGGCATCCTGGCCCGGCGGCAGCGGCTGCTCAATCACGCTGACGCCACATCTACGCGCCAAGGGTAGCAACTCACGCAACTGCCGCGGCGTCCAGCCGCCGTTGATGTCTGCCAGCAGTTCGACGCCTGGCGCGGCTGCGGCGATCGCCTCCAGTCTCATGGCGTCGGCACCATCGGAGCCGCCCAGTTTGATTTTCAGTGCCTTGGCACCTCGCAGGGCTGAAGCGGCTTGGGCCATGTCTTGCGGCGAAGCCAGGCCCACCGTGGGCACGATGGCCACTGGCGGGTTGCCTTGGCCAAGGTCCAGCAGGTCCCACACCCGTTGCCCGCTGCGCTTGGCTGCGAGGTCCCACAGCGCGCAGTCAAGAGCATTGCGCAGCGGCTGGTTGGGCAGGCGGTCGAGAATGTTGTCGGTCGAGAGGGTCGCCAGCCAGTCCCGATCACATGCGAGGCGCAGCAATTGGGCGTGCGCTTCCAGCCCGATGATCTGCTCGTGCTCGTGCGGCTCGCATTCGCCCCGCCCGGCCAGATCGCCTTCGCGAATCTGAACCGTCAGCGCCAAGCTGTCGACGAATACGCGGCGAGAGATCACAAACGGCTCGCGCAGCGGCCAGCGCTCCAGATCGGCCAGCAGTGAGCGCATCAGTCGGCCCTGCGGATGAAATCGGCAGCGCGCTCGGCAATCATGATCGTCGGCGCGTTGAGATTGCCCGACGGGATCGTCGGCATCACTGAAGCATCGGCCACGCGCAAGGCCTCGATACCGCGAACGCGCAGCTGCTGATCGACGACCGAGCTTGAGTCAGTGCCCATGCGGCAGGTTCCGCTGGCGTGGTAACAGATGCTGGCATCGTCCCGGATGAAACGTTGAAGCGCAGCCGTGTCGTCAAGATCGAAGTCGGGCGTCAGCCGACGCGAGACATGCTTTGCGAACGGTGCCGTCGCCGCAATGCGGTCGACCAGCCGAACGCCGGCAGCCAGGGTGGCGACATCGCCTGGATCGGCCAGAAGATTCGGCTCGATGCGCGGCGGCGCATCCGGGTGCGCACCCGACAGGCACAAAATGCCGCGCGATCGGGGCCGCGCTACTGAGGGCGAGAGCGAGAACACCGGTGTGCCACGCGTGAACGTCTGTTCATCCTCAAGTCGGCCCCAGGGGCCAGCGAATAGCAGCAGATCCGGCGGGCCGTCGGTCTGCTGGCCGCTGTGCGCATAACCCAGCAAGTGTGTGCCAGGGGAGGTGGCGGGGCCGGAGCGCGACCATGCATAGCGAGCGCCGGCAACAAGCATGCCTGCCCAGGTGCGGTTGCGTGTGTAGGTGGGCGTGGTGACTTCGTATTCAATGTAGAGCTCGGGGTGTTCCTGCAGGTTGCGGCCTACCTGCGGGCTGTCGACAAGCACGGGCAGTCCGAGCGCTTGCAGGTGCTCGGCAGGGCCGATACCGGAGCGCATCAGCAACTGTGGCGAGGCGATTGCACCAGCGCACACCGTGACTTCGCGGCGCGCGCGGGCCTGCACCGTGACACCCTCGCGACGCAACTCGATGCCCACCGCCCGCGGGCCATCAAAAAGGAGGTGATCGGCCTTTGCGCGCGTCCAGACGGTGAGGTTGGCGCGCCGCCGCGCGGGTGCCAGATAGGCCGCCGAACTGCTCTGACGCAGCCCACGCCGCTGATTGGTCTGCGCAAAGCCTGCCGCAGGGCCGTTGACGGCATTGATGTCCTCGACCGCCGCCATGCCATTGCCAGCGCAGGCCGCGATCAGATCTGTCGTCAGCGCGTGCGGGCTGCGGAAGCGCTCGACATGCACGGGCCCGCTGCGTCCACGCTCTGCCGGTGAGGCGTCGGCGTAGGTTTCCGAGCGGCGGAAATATGGCACCACCGACGACCATGACCAGTCATGCAGGCCGGCCGCCGACCAAGCCTCGTAGTCACTTGGCAGACCGACGGCCCAGATCAGCCCGTTGATCGTGCTGCTGCCGCCCAGGATGCGCCCACGGCGCCAGTTGTCGGCAACGCCGTGCCGGGAGGCATCGGGTTCACAGTCATACAGCCATGCGTAGCGCGGCCAGTTCTTGACGAAGACCTGCGCGCCAGGCACGGCGAACAGCGGTGTTCCGTCAGCGCCGCCCGCTTCGAGCAATAGCACCGTTACCGACGGGTCCTCGCTCAAACGAGCAGCCAAGGCACAACCGGCCGACCCGGCGCCAACGATCACGTGGTCGAAGACCGCGACTTCTGTCATACCGTGCGTCCCAGCGCCGCGAATTGCCCGGCCAATCGTTTCATCACTCCGAACAGCGCCAGTGCGATGAGGGGGTCGCTGCTGCTGTGCCCGGACAGCGGCATGATCTGTAGCTCGGCCTCGGGCCAGGCCCGCTTCAGCGCATACGCAGTGCCGGGTGGGCAGATGGTGTCGAAGCGCCCGGCGACGATGTGGCACGGTATGTGACGGATCTTCTCCACCCCGGCCAGCAGCTCGCCCGGTGCGAGGAAGAAGCGGTTCAGGAAATAGTGGCAACACACCCGCTGGTAGGGCAAGGTGTAGCTGGGTGTGAGCTCGGCTGCGATGGCTGTGGCGTCGGGCTGCACCGAGGCAGCCATCCACTCGTAGGTGGCCAGTGCCAAGGCGGCCGGCAGCGCGACAGCCGCGTCTGAGTGCAGAACTGCCAACTGCAGGGCCGTGAGTTGCTCACGACGTGGGCCGGCGGCACGCCCTTGCAGGGCCTGCTGCCATTCTTCGGGGTAAACCATAGGCACGCCGTTGGCAAACCAGTCCATCTCGGCTTCGCTGCCCAGGAATACCCCGCGCAGCACCAGGGCCATGCAGCGACTTGGATGGCGCTGTGCATAAGCGAGCGCCAGGGTGGTGCCCCAAGAGCCACCGGCAACGATCCAGCGCTTGATGCCGAGATACTCGCGCAACAGCTCGATGTCTTCCAGCAGCAAAGCGGTGTCGTTGTGTTCCAGCTCACCGGCAGGCGTGGACTTGCCGCAGCCTCGCTGATCGTGCATCACCAAACGGTAGACCGCAGGGTCGTGCAGTCGGCGCATTGAGGTCTCCATCGCTGCGCCTGGACCACCGTGCAGGTAGATGACCGGAAGTCCGTCAGCACGACCTGACTCCTCGAAATACATGTTGTGCCCGTGACTGAGCGCCAACGTAGCAGTACGGTACGGCGGTGTGGCGTCGAATAAGGGTGTGTCGGTCATGGCGTCTAGTGCAAGTTGCTCGGCTATGGCTGCGTCAGAGAGCTAGCAGTCCGCCGTCGACCGCGATCATGGCTCCGGTGACGTAACTGGACATGGCCGAAGACAGGAACACCACCGGGCCAACCAATTCATCCGGCTCGCCGAACCGCGCCAGCGGCACGCGCTGGAGCGCCGCCCGATGACGAACCGGATCGGCGCGTGTGACGGCGGTCATCGGTGTAGCGAAAAACCCCGGCGCGATCGAGTTCACGCGCACGCCGTCCGCCGCCAGTTCCACCGCCAGCGAGCGCGTGTACTGCGCAATGGCAGCCTTGGACACCGCATAGGCCGACGCATGCGCCTGCAGTGCGACCACGCACTGCACCGACACAATGTTCACGATACTACCGCGGCGCTGGCGCAACTGTGGCAGCAAAGCCTCGGTGACGCGCATGGTGCCGTCAAGGTTGACGTTCAGCAAGCGCCGCCAACCGATGGCGTAGTCAGCATCGCCGACTGACCCCGGCACTTCGATGGCTGCGTTGTTTACCAATACCGATACGACGTAGCCCATCTCTTGCAGCTGTTCGAAGGCACGCTCGGCATGTTCCGGATCGCTGATATCCCAGGCCAGGGCGACTGCGTGGCCACCTTCGCGCCGAATCTGTGCCGCGGTCGATTCGGCCGTTGTGACATCGATGTCAGCAACCACGACCGTGGCTCCCGATTGCGCCAAGCCCTGCGCGATGGCGCTGCCGTTGCCTCGACCGCCGCCGGTAATGAGCGCGACATGGCCGTCAAGCAGTGCAGGTAGTGGGTAAGGCGTTGTCATGGCACTGGGCTTTCGAAGTAGTTTGCTATGGTGTTGCAGCCAGTGCATGACGGGCGGCCAGCCAGCCAAAGGTCAGCGCAGGTCCGAGTGTGATGCCGGCTGATGGGTAATGTCCGCCGAATAGGCTTGACGCGTCGTTGCCTGCCGCATATAGGCCGGCAATTGGCTGCCCCCCTGCATCGAGCACCCGGGCATTCGAATCCGTGTGCAGGCCCAGGAAAGTGCCGATGTCGCCCGGCTCGACGGCCAGCGCATAGAACGGTGGCGTCAGCAGCGGCGCGAGCGCTGCGTTCGGCTGGTGGTTCGAATCGCCGCACCGCCGGTTGAAGAGGCTCTTTCCGCGATCGAACTCGACATCATCACCGCGTAGGGCGCCCTTGTTGAAATGTTCCACAGTTCGCTCAAGCCGGGTGGCGTCAACCCTAATCCGGGCGGCGAGTTCAGCCAAGGTGCGGCCGCGCAACAGGTAGCCGCTGCGAAGATAGCCTCCCAGGGGCGTGGGAAACGGCCTTACTGCACCAAGGCCATAACGGCGAATAGCGCGATGGTCGGCGATGAGCCAAGCCTGCTTCACGCGACTGGCCAGCATGGCAGCCACGAACACATGGTAGGAATCCGACTCGTTGACGAATCGTTCGCCCTGTGCATCGATGGCAATGATGCCAGGCTTACCCTTGTCACTGAAGTGCGGGTAGGGCGCAACTTGGCCGCGGCGCATGGGTAGCAGGGACACCGGTGCCCAGGCTGCTGGTGACGTACCCCGATCTTGCAGCGGGGCCCCCTGCGCGGCAGCCAGCGTCGCTCCGTCACCGGTGTTTGTCGGTGGCGGCAGCGAATGGTGTGTCCACCCTGCTGCCACGTGCTCGAAGTGCAGTCGCTTTAATGGCAGGTTGCCCGAAAATCCGCCAGTGGCCAGCACTACGCCTTGCCGCGCCTTTATGCGCAGCGTCCGATCATGCTGGCGCACGTCCAGCCCGCATATCTGTCCTTGATTCAGATGCAGACCTGTGACCTCACTTTGGGTCCAAACCGGCACACCGCGATCACGCAGGGTGCACAGCAGACGCCCTATCAATGCATTGCCGTTGGTCAGGCGCGTACCACGTGCATGGCCACTGATCCGATCTCGCCAGCCAGCAGCGATCATGCGTGCCGCATGAAAGGCTGATCTAGGGCTGCGACCGGCCGCCATGAGGTGCGGAACGTCGAGCTTGGTGCATACCGAGATGCCGCCAAAGATGAGTGCGTTTCGCAGCGGCGGGCGAAGCCGAGCGAACCAGGATCCCAGTGCACGCCCGTCGAAAGGGACAGCCGCCAAAGAGCGCCCGCCCTGGCTAGCGCCCGGCAGGTCGGAGTGGTAATCGGCCGACATCGGCATCAGCTCGTAGCGCAGAAGACTGCCAGCCTCAAGTTCTGCAAGAGCCTGTGGCGCCGCACTCAAGAACGATTTGGTGCGGTTAGCATCGTAGTTCGCGCCCAGGAGCGCGCGCAGGTAACGCTCTACAGTAGCAGCATCATCGACGATGCCCGCGCGGCGCGATTGCTGGCTCATCGGCACCCAAATTTCACCCCCGGATATCGCCGAAGTTCCGCCCAGCCATTCGGACTTCTCGATCACGAGGACCCGCGCACCGGCTAGCGTCGCAGTGACCGCTGCAGACAACCCTGCGGCGCCGGAGCCCACCACCACTAGGTCAAAGTCGGTTCCGCTGTTCATTGACTCAGCGGCCATCACCCGATTCCGCCGACTGCGGCGCGATGTCCAACTCGCGCACGATCAGGCGCTCCAGTCGGGCCACATGAGCCATTGTGTCGGCGCGGATTTCGGTTGACACCGAGCGACCATAAGCTGCGTTGAGGTCTTCCTCCGTGTCGAACCATTGCTCCGCTACACCGTCCCAGTCGCACTCGGTGGTGGGCTTGCCGGTCAATTCATCGGGCCGGGTAGGTAGGTTCACCACGTAACGGCGCAATCGTGGTGCGGTACGCGCCACCGGTGCGTGCCGGTCAAGCCACCACTGCTCGAACTCCTGTTGCGACAGATGCGGGGCGCGCTTGAGCAGCCAGACGATCTTGATCATATTTATATGTATAAAAGCTGGTTTAGAACTTGTACCCGGCGCAGAACGCTGCTTGAACGAGTTGCGTAATGACGCGAGGACTGGCGGCGCAGGCCGAGGAAGCCGGAGTTTTGTGGTACATCTTCATCTCCTTTCAAGTCGACCTTATGTCGACGTGAAGTTTGAAACTATAGCGACAAGGCAAGTGGCTGTCAACGTCAATTTCCTGAATTCTTCATATCGATAAGAATGACCAGCCCCCTGCCAAACTGGCTTGTGGCTCAGGCAGACTTGGCTTTACCTATATCAACGGATTTGCAGGCATATACGAGTGGTGCAAAGTTCACACACTCCAGTCCGATCAACACACACATTTCTGCGGTTGAACTCGGCGCTGCTTTGCCGCACCGCAACGTCACGGCAAGAAGATTGCGGTGATCGGTGCGGTGGAAATCGGCCAGCGTCATTACCGACCTAGCTCTACCGAACTATCGCAGTGCTGCCACGCCCGATGGCGCCTATCGATCAGAGTTTGGCGATCCGTCCGAACGAGCTGGGGACTTTCGGCCTTTATAGAGGGGCGAACGAGCGTTAACGACGCTGTGACGCAGAGAGGAGTGCGCCCAGTGGTTGGCCGATCAAGGAGTCTTTGAAGAGATGGCTATTTATTTGATCGAAAAGGATCATCGCATCGTCGCGCGCCGCAAGTTCCGCAGCTTCAGGGTCGCCTTTTGCGATGGCATTGACGATGGCTGCATGGTCGTTCAATTGTGCATCCGAACGCTGTCCGCCAGTGCCCTTTAGGTACATGCCCATCAGCCGCTGCCCTTGATCAAGCACCGCCGTGGTCCAGGCTGTGAAGAACGAGTTGCCTGCCGCCTCTGCAATGGCGATGTGGAACGCTCGATTATTGGAAACCAAAACCGCCAGCTCTGCCCGCTTCATATCTGCGCGGTGTTCCTTGAGCATCGCCTGAAGCGCTTGTAACTGAGCCGGTGTGCGGTTGATCGCGGCCAGCCTGGCAGTCGTGCAATACATCAGCAGCGTGGCGCTGACATGACTCGAAACTGTCGCCACATCGAATGGAGTGACGATCGAACTCCGATTCCGCAAGGTCTGCACTAGGCCTTCGCCAGACAAGCGGATCAGTGCCTCTCGCACCGGCGAACGCGAGACCTTGAACCGTTCCGCCAGTTCGGTCTCGTCCAGCAACGAGCCTGGCTGCAATCGCAGCGAAAGGATGTCGTCGCGCAGGCTGTCGTAAACGAAGGCGGAGCCAAAGCCGCGGCTACGCTTGACGGCGACCCGCGTGGGCGGCTTGCTAGCGGGTGTTGACGATTTTCGAGTGGTGGGCATTGTGGAACTCAATGTAACTGTTGGGGTCGTTCGCTGCGAGTATATTTCGATGCTAGCCATGCAGTAAGGTGATGTCCCGGCACGTGGTGCAAGTTCACAGCCCCCGGGAGGCAGACATGCTCATGATACTCAGTGAGCCACAGCGGACAGCAGAGTCGGGACATCACCAGCACAAGACGCAAGGGCCTGCTCCGCTCGAGACTGCGCCTGAGACATGCGAAGCGGTTCTGGGGTGGATCAAATAAGTCGGGCTGAAGTCCGAGCACTTCTTCTAGCCTGGTCGTGTGCATAAATCGCCGCACCGTGGAGCGCGCCAATATACGTGGATTCTTGAAGGATGGGTAGTGGAATTTTGACTTTGCCCCGCCGACCATCCAGCAGTGCGCAGGTACGGCATAGGCGTGCGCCCCAGCGCTGCCCGCCTTGACGTTTGGCCATCTGGCCGGGCTGCACCTGGCAGCGCAAGGCTGATGGGTCAGCCCGTCGATGCTGAGTCGATGGGCCAGATCTGGACGCACGGGCCTGGGTCGGCATCGAGCGGGTAGAGCGGGCGTCGCGCCTTGCGATAGGGCAAGGTGTGGAAGTGGTTGGTGGCGGTGCCTGGTGCGTCGCAGTAGACGATCTGGCTGGCAATCGGCGCAAAACCGGCATGGAAGTGCTGCGTCGACTTCACGACCACCACTTGGTACTTCATCGGGTCGACGCCATGTTCGGTGAAGCACAGGCGCCCGAAGACCTGTTGACGGACGCTGCACAGCACGACATCCACGCGGCCCACGCGCACCAACGCTGAAAGTCCAAGCGCCTGATCGGCCAAGGCGCTCCCAAAGATCGACTGCTTAGCATCAGTGCGCAGACAGAGTACCTGTGCATCGAGTTCCAGACATGGGCCTGACAGGGGGCCGACCTTGCCGCCAATGCGCAGGCGTAGCCGCGCTCCTTCACCTGCCGCATGGGCTGCTTCTACGGATTCGGGATCCCAGATCATGCCGAGGGTCGCTCGGTCGAAACCGGATTCGAGCAGCGCCTGCAGCAGATAGGTCGAGTCGCCCGCAGCACCGCCGCCAGGATTGTCGGAACGGTCCGCAATCACGACCGGGCCGGTGGGCGCCTGCGTCGCCAACGCAAGGGCGTCGGCGGGGTCGACCGCCGGGCTCTGGTAGCGAAGGATGGTGGTCAGAAAGTCATCTGCGAGACGCTGCGCCAAGCGTGCGGCCAGCGCAGGGTCATCGTCGGTCACTACAATGATGGAGGCAGCCAGCCACGGGTTGTCAGCACCGAAGAAGCCGTGCAGTGCCGAGATATTGAGAACGCCAGGCTCGCGTTCTGCGGATCGAAGGCGGGCCATGAAGGCATCAAATGGCGGTGCAGTAGTGGGATAGGTTCCGAACGCCGGCACGCGCACAGCGGCGCTAGTGGGGCGCAACTCTCCGCGCCTGCTGCCCAAAAGCAACTTCAACGCTGCGCGGGCGCACTCGGGGAAGTCCACATGCGGATACTCCTTGCAGGCCATCACGAACGTGGCCTCAGCCATGCGCTGCACGGTGAGGTTGGCATGAAGATCAAGCAATAGTCCGACCGGCACATTTGGCCCCACCATGCTGCGCACGGCCGTGATCAGGTCTCCTTCACAGTCATCGCAGCCTTCGGCCATCTGCGACCCGTGAAGCAACAGCAGCACGATGTCCACAGGAATAGCTGCGCGCAGATCCGCCAGCAAGGCCTCACGACGGCGCCTGTAGGTCGCTGCATCGGCTGGCGCACCGGGCTGGGCGCCGCAAAAACTGCCACGGTGCACTACCAGCCCTTCCCGCTCAGCTGATTCGCAGAAGTCCTGGTACCCAGGCCACGGCGGAACTGCTGGCGCACCTGACGACGTAAACCGCGGCGCCAGTAATTCGAAGTCCTCGAAAGTGGTTGGGATGGGCGAGAACACATTGGTCTCGTGAACCATGCCGCCAATGTACGCCTTCAGTCGTTGGGTGCTATGCATTTTCTGATTTTCGTGTCATATATATCTCTGACTGAGCATCAACGGGGCCATCGGCCCGTGCGATGCAAAGCCTGATTGGAAGCTCGGGAGGGATCTGCACCCTCGCGCGCACGTCCGCCACGAGGCAGGCAAACCCCTTACCCGGGAGGTACTGGCCTCAGCATGAGCTGTCTCGATCTCGTACTGCCCTGGCTCCACGACTGCAGCCACGCCAGAGGAGGTGCCATGAACAACCTAGTTGCTGCTTAAGGCTGGCATGAGAACTCCTATTTGGTAAATGTTTCTGTAATGTCACTGACCACAAGTCCTTTCGTCTGCGCAGCCACTTCATCAACGCCAACTGCCTGTGCCGCGTATTCGGGTAGCCGATCGCTACCACAGCCGCAATGAGCATCAGCTGTTCCGACAATATGAGCAACACCGCATTGACGCCCAAAGCCAGCGGCCAGTTTCAGTTTCAACCGCCGTATCGCCACAATCTGATCTGCTGACAGATGGTCATAGCGCCACGCGCTGTAGCCGGCAATGTCGGGCGTCAGTGCTTCCGGTGCGGCCGACAAGAAAGCCAACCGGCGGTTACATCTGTTCCTCGAGTGAACGCTTCCTTAACTGCACCACGCCGATGTCCGACAAACTTATTCCGTGGCGCTCGGCGTAGAGCGCGGGATCCGCGCCCTACGCTACTGTACGCACGAGCAAGAAGTAGCCCGACAGCGCAGCGAAGATGACAACTGTCCGCCATACCAGCGTTTCGCTCAAGGTGCAGAGTTTGTCGCCGGGTCGGTCGCCAGCAGGGTGGCCTCGGCCGCGCCGACGATCAGAACTTCACGCTGGCACCCAACTGCCAGGTTCGACCCAAGCTCGGGACCGCATAGGAGCCGGCGACCGCATTCTCTATGTAGCGCACGTCGGCCAGGTTGCGCACAGATGCCGACACCGACCATGAACGTCCCGGCGGAGCCAGGCGCAGCGATGCGTTGACGATGCCGACGTCAGACTGCTCCTGTAAATTGTAGGCGTCAAAATAGACTTTGCTCCGATGGAAGTACTCGAGCCGACCGTGCAAATTGCCGACCGGCGTCGGCACAGCGTCAAGTACCAAACCAAGTGTGTAAGTGGCCATCGGGGCGCGCGATAGCTGATTTCCGCTCAGATTGACGACACTGCCGCTGACTGCGTCAGTGAATTTGAACTCATCGTACTTAGCCTCCAGCAGAGCAACGTTGCCATCGATACGCAGATGCCGCGCAACGCGCAGGTCTGCATACGCCTCAGCGCCGTGCAGCTTAGCCCGCTGTACATTGCGTGCCTTGAACGTCAGAGGGTTGACCGCATCGGTGGAAAACATTTCGACCTTGTCGGTATAGTCGTAGACAAACGCACTCAGATTGAACGTGGCTGCGCCACCTGCCAGTGTCGTCTTTTGGCCGACCTCATAGCTCGTCAAGAGCTCAGGCTTGTACACGTCCAAAGGGAAATCTGGATCGATGCCCATTGGGACCACTCCGCCGCTCTTAAAGCCGCGTGCGGCTCCACCATAGATCAGGGTTTGCTTGTCCAGCTTGTAGTCCAGGCCGACGCGCCCGGACCAAGCGCTAAAGCTGCGTGAGTCGGTGGCCCCTGGTGGCCCTGGAATGTCGAACGGCGTGGTGCCCCAGATCGTCCCGGTCTTCTCGTCGACCGTGTAGCGCAGTCCGGCATTGGCTTTAAGAGTCGAAGACAGCGGATAGTTGACATCCGCGAACACGGCTGCTGACCTGCTCCTTGCATAAGAGCCTTCGGTGTTCTGCTCGAACGGGAAGACCGGGTCGGCGATAAGCAGCTTGCGCTTGTCACGGCCTTCGCTGTCCATATAGAACGCGCCCGCCGTCCACTCCGCGGCACCCGTGGTGAACTGCGCCTGCAACTCCTGCGACCACTGGCTATAGGGCCCATCAAGTGAAGCGGTGACGTTGCCGAAACTGAGGTTGAAAGTACCTGCATGGCTACCGTAACCCGTGATCGACATCAACGTGACGTCGCCCACCTCCCCGGACAACGTGAGTGCGACATTGGTGTCTTCGTTCTGTTGCCTCGGCTTACCAACGGCGACGCCGGTGTTGTAGATCGACGCGGGCGCGTTGGATCCGGGATAGGCGATCAGCGCCATTGCGTAGGTGCTGCGGTCTACGATGTTTTGTACCGCCAGATCTGCCTTCACCGAGCCAATGACCGTGCGAAATCGACCCCGAAAGCCTGTAAAGACGTCGCTCGCACCGCCCTTCATGCCATCTGCGTTGGGCAACCAGTCTTTGCTGTCCGAAGTGATGAAGGCAAGGCGCACAGCCGTCTCTTCGCTTACGGGCACATTGAGCACGCCTTGCAGGCTTTGCAAGTCATTGCTGCCGACACCGACTTGCACCTCGCCCTCGAAGTGACGTGTCGGCGCGCGCGAAATCACGTTCACCACGCCGGCGGTCGAATTGCGCCCGTACAGCGTTCCCTGCGGACCGCGCAACACTTCGATGCGATCAACGTCGAACATGCGTGCCAACCCCGATCCGCCAAAGGCTTGGTAGACCCCGTCAATGTGGATCGCTACTGACTGATCGGTACCCAGTCCAACGTCGCCGGTTCCCACTCCCCGGATGCTCACGCCGGCCTGCGCTTCTGTAGGGGCGATGACGAGACCAGGCACGCTGGTCTGAATGTCCTGCACTCGGGTGATGCCGGCGTCCTTGAGTTCGGCACCCGACAACATTTCCATGGAGATCGGCACGTCTTGCAAAAGTTCCTTGCGCTTGCGGGCACTGGTGATCACGATGCCCTCAAGAGCCGCCGCCGAGGCCGATGCTCTTGCATCGGTGACCTGAGCGACGGCACGCTCGCTGCTGAGCGAACCAAGGGTCACGATTGCCATGGCAACGGGGGCGAGGGCGACGCGCAGGGTTGAACGCGGCATTGGAGCCCTGGATGTCGAATCCGAGGCCTTGTTGGGGAAATTCATCTAGTGCTCCTTTGGGGCGACATGGTCAGGCTATATTCAATTAACAGCATGCAGCTTTCATTTAACACATGCTGTCGACAATAAGTCTACGTGATATGATATTGCTTGGCAAGCGCTTTTCACCAAGGAAAGCAGGGCGAACCGGGGGCTAGACCCAATCAAGCTGCCTTCAACTCAGCTTCCTGATCGACCTTCATTCCCACCTCGCCCTAAAGGAGGCAGATCAATACCTGAGTCTTGCTCGAAAATCACCTAACGAGGCTGATTTTGGTCATTTCTGTCCCAGCGGAATCTTTTGGGTGTGTTTGAACAACCCATTCCCAATACCCAGGTCAATCCAAAGCGACAGCCGCCTTGAGCCGGGTGATTGCCAAACTCACCTCCATTGACGCATAGGTGAATTGGGAGCCATTGCACAGATGCGACAGAGCGGCATCTAGATTATTTCGATTGATCAGTTCGGCAACAAAGCCTTGCAATGAACCTCCCAGCACTGAGAGCTGTGCTTATGCGCTGTGAGGAAAGCCACCACTTCCTTCTTTTCAGTTGCGACAAATGTGGGGTAGCGCTCAGAATCAATGGCATATTCCATCAACGCCGTTTCGATTCCGAACCAAGCCGGAACTGTTCGCAATATTCGTTCGCAGTCGACAAAGGTGTTGGGCACTGGCCCATCAATCTGTGGAATCAATTCAGGTACTCCCCTACAGCCTTCTCCAACAGCCGCAATATTGGCTTCCTTCAATATTCGGCCTGCGAGAGCAAGCTGACGGGACTGTACCAGCAGCGACAAAGAGACCATGTTGGTCCGTCGGCAAGATTCGTGTAAAAACCTGCCACATCGCCATTTCTTATGATTTGTGACCTGGCCGCGTAGCGGCTTTGTCGTTGGTATGGTTCACGGTCCTGTCACTTTGGGCACCGTATGACATCCACCCCCGCGCGCGTAATTTATCCAGAGCTACCTGATCCGCTGACTCCGAGCGACCTTCAGCAACTTTTCAGCCCAAGCTTTGATGAGCGGCAGTGGGCACCAACCGTGGCGCGAACTGTCGAGTCACAGGTGGCATTGTTGGTGCAGCTAAAGATTTTTCAGACGATTGGGCGATTTCGGCAGAGCACCGATATCTCACCAGCCGTCATTGAACACATGGCCCGTCGCATGGGTATGCAATCTGGACTGGAGCTGACTTTCCCGGACCGAACGCTGTATCGGCATCGCCCTTTAATTCTCAAACGCCTTAAAATTGTTTCGTGGGGTCCTGAGGCACTGGCTCTGGCTGAAGCCACGATGTTTAAGGCTGCCCGAGCCCGAACAGATCCCGCAGACATCATCAATTCGGCGATCGATGCGCTCATCCGGCATGGCTTCGAACTGCCGGCACTCGCCACATTGCGGCGCCTGGCCGGTACCGCGCATAGCGACGTTAACGCGGCCCAGTGGAATGAGGTTTGTGGTTGCATGAGTACAGCGCAAAGTGCTGTGCTGGAAACACTGTTGGTCGTTGATTCGAAGACGCAAAAATCTCCCTTCGCCAACTTGTGTGCAGCGCCAGGCGGTGCCTCGCGAAAAAATCTCAATTCGCTGGTTGATCGCTACCAGTGGCTTCAAGGACTTCCAAATCCTGCCACGGCGCTGAAGTCGATCGCGGATTCAAAAATATCGCAATGGGCCAATGAGGCCAGGCGCCTTAGTGCGATTGAACTGCGGGAATATGTAGCCCCACGGCGGCACACCTTGTTGATAGCAGTGATTCACGACGCGCGAAGCCATGTGTTGGATGATCTGACGCAAATGTTGCTCAGGTTCTCCAGAAAAATAGAATGGAAAAGTGAACAGCGATTAGCGGATTGGTATCAAAAACGGCACCACAAAACGGACGCACTTATCCGTGCCTTTCGTGATTCTCTCAACGTGCTTGAAACGGAAACTGGCCCAGTGCAAATGGTCGCAAACGTGGAAGCGACTTCAGGACCTCATGCAGCCGGCGTTTGGGTTTGGTGTCGTATTTGTTGACGAAGGCAAACACCTTGGCGCCACCGCCCTCGGTCTTTATGCTCTTGCCGGTAATGACCTCGAACCACTCCTCGGTTCAGGATTTCTGATCCGAGGCGTGGACGTAGCCACCGTC
>JFJP01027028.1_pt1 | contig 40274 bp, 50 predicted proteins | sample 431651 | NCBI WGS metagenome assembly JFJP01 (sample SAMN02602958, study PRJNA72255) | Microbial mat metagenome, whole genome shotgun sequencing project. | biome: fresh water; feature: sink hole; material: water; isolation source: purple microbial (photo- and chemosynthetic) mats found in... | reverse complement strand
TAACAGATTCTGAAAAATTAAATTCTGAAAAATCATTAACAAACTCTGCAACAACTTCTGAAAATTTATTAATAAATTCTCCAACAACTTCAGAAAAATCATTAACAAATTTTATGGAGAACTTAGATATTGCTGACCAATTAGGGCAAAAATCTTCTATTTCTGAAAATGCTTTGCAATCTCTATTCAATTTTCAAGAAAACAATGATGATAACTTCCTTAAAAAGGAGACTTCTCACATAAAAAAAGAAAGATTAAGAAAATCCGACCAGAATCCGAAATTGAATCTCTTCAAAAATTCAAGCTTCATTTTTGTTCAAAAAAAGAAAACACTGACTCCAGCAATAGAAGCTGAAATGAAATCTCGAAAAAAAACATTATTCATAAAACAAAGGAGCAATTCCTCTTCGATTTTCTCTGACATTCATGAACCCAACAAAACTTTTATTAAAGATGAAAAAAAAGAAAATCATAATAATGTTACTGCAATATTTGAGAAATTAGCGAATTTAATTGATTCCACAGCAGATAAATCAAATCAAATCGATAATTTGAAAGAAAATGGAAATGTTTTTTTGGGAATAGATTTAGGTCAGCCTTTGCATCAGAAAAAAGAGCTAAGATCGAAGAATATTGAGCTCAAAAAGTTTCAAAGAAACTTTGAAGATGGAGTGCAAGAAAATCTTCACAGTAAATTAAAAAAATTGGAAGATAAATTCTAAATCTCATATTAGAAGATTATCAAAAACTAAAAGTAAAATATTTTCTTTTAGTTTTGCAATAAGATATGGTTTTTTTCTTTTTTTTTTAATTTATTTTAACAAAATGTTCGAAAACCCAGAAACGAAATCAATTAATGAGTTAAAATTGTGAAGAAAAAAACAAATATTTTATTTAATATTTATTTATATTTCTCTTTTTTTATGAACTGTTGTTTAATAATTTTCTTTTTTAAATCATCAATCCAGTTCTATTTATTTCCAACACGATCTCTTGGAATCAATTTCAATTCTGATCCATGTTTTAAAAAGACATTTCCTTAACAAAAATAATAAATATAACGAAAAACTAAAATTGGAAAAAACGTAAAAATTTTAAAACCCATAAACCTAAAAAAAAGAATTACCTGCGGTTTGTTGTGGATTTATGCCGACTCCACTCATTGTAATGATGGCACTTGTCGATGGATTGACTTTAAACTATTTCAATAAATAAATTAATTCATATTTCAAGATATATTCTACTTCTTCTGCGACGAATTTAATGCATGATGCAAATGGGGCTTCTTCTGGAACGCTTATTCTTTTTATTTATTTTTTTGATAAAAATCTGTTTTCTAATTTCAAATTATTACGTTCGATAAGGCAAATTGGGATCTGATGCTAAAATTATTTTAAAGCTTACTTTTTGAGAAGATGACATTTATTTTTATAAAAAAAAAAAAATTATTTAAAAATTAGTTAAACAAATGTTTATATGTAAATTTCCAAATGAGAAAAATTATATAGTAAATTTTTCCTATTTTAGATTTTTATTCCCAATGTGTTTGCCAACATCATTTTTTTCCTCAAAAGTAAAATTTTTAATAAACTAGTGACGAATTCCTCCTTATCTTTTAAATTCAGAGCCTCTAAATCCACACTTCTCTCTTTCAAAACGATCGAAAAAGATAACCTAATTTTTTCATCATCATTTGTCTTAAATCTTTTAAAATTGCTTGTCTGACGCCCATCCAAAACTTCTTTAATATCTTTTAAATCAAAGTTTTTTCTCTTCTCTTTATGATCAACCTCAAAATTGCAAAAGGTTTTTCGAAGAGGACACCAACTAAAAGAATTCATTTCTTCATTAAACTGTATTTTTCTTTTAGCAGGCCCAAATAAATTTCTTCTGCCATATTTGATCATAATTTTGCCTGATTTCAACACATTTAAGTGATTTAAATAGATCCTTTTGAGTTCATTTAAATCATTAAGTTTTCTCATCGTTTGAGGAATTTTTTTTTTAGTTTTGCCCACAATTGGCTTTTTTATTTCCTCGATAGTTGAAATTTTTCCAATAGTTGTATAGGTCTCCTGAAATTGATTGCTGATTGTATTAACGCTCTCTTGTAATTGGAATGTTTCATTTGACTCTTGTTTTTTGATCTTTAATGGTTTTGGTGAAGCTTTTTTTTGAGTTTTCTCCTTGTTTTTCAACAATTTCTTTTTGATTTGGACTCCTTGATTGAGGTTTATACTATCTGTCTCAGCAATTTCACTGAGGGGTAAATTTAGGCCTTTAGATCGAATAATTTCTTGAAAATTAGTCACTTCTTGAGAGTTTAAATGATAGGAAACACTTTTAGGATTCGGACCAAAACTAAAAGCGCTCATGAATTCTTTGGTATTTGGTGAAAGATTTTCTTTTTCTTCACTCTTTTTTTCACCTTTATTTTTTTGTCTCTCTTTTGATTCATTGGATTTATTGATTTCATCTGAACTGCTAGCATTAAATTTAGGACTCCAAATTTTATCCATGTCCATTTCTGAAGAAATTGTCGGAATTGAAATCTCATTCAAAACCTTAGGTATTATTTCATCAGTTGAGTCAGTTTTTGGGTGTGTATTTAAAAATCTGAAAGAAGTTTGGGAAGAAAAATATGGTGGTTGAATTTTCGAATCATCTGGTAAGATATTCACGCTCATGAATTTTAATGACGAAAATAAAGCTTTATTTTCAGAAGTTGAAGGGTTGGAGGGGTGAGGGTTTTGCAACATTTTTCGCAAAAAAATAAACAATAATTTAACAAGCTGGAATTTTTAGTTTCTAAATCGTTTAAAATAGAAAAAATGAGTGAAATTAACAGATTAATTTAGGAATTTCTTTCTAAATTTTGGTTTTTTTTTCGGGGAATTATTAAGTAAAAATTAGTTAAACATTAATTTTTTCTGAATTTAATTAAAAAAAAAAATTATACCTAAATTCACGAAAATTTATCAAAAAGCTTTTCAATATACTCATCTAAAATAAAAATTCAGCAATATTCAAAATGAAGACGATATTTTAAAAACATTAAACTGACAACAAAGTAGAAGAGTAATAACCATCAAGCGTTCATTATGGGAAAAGATTTAAGAAATGAAAAAAGTTTGGGAATAAAAACAATGATGACACGGCTAAAGTTGTTGGAGCCACAACATTCAGTAAAAACAATGAAGGAAACATGGAAAAATAGTTTTGGAGTTTAATTTAAAGAAAAATTTGCTTATAAAAATAGCAAATTATAATTATGAATTTTTAATGAGTAAAAAGAATTTATTGTATTTTAATTTTTAAGAAAAATACTTACCTTAATTGTTTTTTTTGAGAAACTATTTCAGGAAAAATTTATTTATTATCATAAAAAAAATGGAAAGCAAAAAAGATCAATTATTGAAAGATAAAGTTGCAGAGCAAAACGCAAAATTAAAAGAGTGTTTAAAAATTAATAATGAAACAGTGACAGTGGCAAACGAGACCAACAAAGAGTTGTTTGCCCAAGAAGGTTTTTAAAACAAGAAAACTCAATATTTAATGATAATAATATAATTTTAGAACAAATTGACCGAATAGATAAAAAATTAAACGATATTTCTGATGACCTCCACAAATCAAAATGGCTTTTTAGAGGTTTCTGTTTTTTTTCTCTCAAATTTAAAAGGATATTAGGAGTTAAATCAACATTTGGAATGATAAAAAATATTTTCACAAGCCCAAAAAAATGCAAAAGAGAAAAAAAACCAGAAAATAAAACAAAAGAAATTCAAACAGCTTCAAGTACAAATAGTTCTGAGCCCAAAAAAAATGTGGAAATTTCAAATGGTTCAAATAAGTATTTGATTTAAGAGTTTTTCGTTTGTAAATAATTATTACTTTTAGTAAAATATATGAAAATAAAACAATTGGCAAAGAAATTAAAGAACAAGATGCTATTCTTGATGAAATATTGGATAGTGTATTGACTTTTACAATAAATTAAAATAAATTAAAAACAAAAATAAAAGGTGAATCAGCTTAAAAATACTGCGAAAGTTACCAGTGAAACATTAGATGCACAAAGCAAAAAATTTGATAAAATTAATTCAAAAGTTGACAAAAACTCAAAAGAAATGGAAAAATTGAACAAAGATATGAAAAATTATTTGAAATAAATTTCATTTATTCTTTTGTGTATACAAATTTTGAAAAACTAATTGTTCAGACATCATTTCTTTTAATAAATTTGAATCTTCTTGATTTATTTCCTTATTTCCACTCTAAGAAATTATTTTAAAAAAGTTAACAATTTTAATATAAAACTCTTCTTATTTCCATGAATTTTTTCAGTTTTTTTGGATAGTCTTGTGCAAAAACGATTTTATTTTTTCCAATATCAAGATCCTTTTCAAATTTTTGAATATCCGCTTTAACCCCCGATAAACTTAAATAAAATTATTATTTTCTTTCAAATATTTCAAAGAAACAACTTTTTGAAGTTTGTCTCAAAAGAATCAATCTGCATTTTATATTCGTCTTTCAATGACTTATTATTGTTTTCTAAACTTAAATTCAAATCTTTATAAGGGCTGATAAGGTTGGAATTGATCTTCAATGATTTTTCTTCTAATAGATGTTCTTCCCAATGAACCCTTTCTAGAATAGTCAAATTTTTTTCAGAGTTCTGATCTTTTTGTGGAAAAAACAATGGGAAAATATTAGCTTTTTCATTGATTAATTCTTTCTAAAAATTTATGAATTTTTTCATGCATTTCATAACAATAGTTTCATACTTTTTTTAAACAGCATTCATCCATTATTTTGTTATAAAATAGATCATCTTCATAGGTTTGCCCATTATTCTTTTCATCAAACATCTCGTGAGCGATCTTTACAAATTTCACAGCTCTCAACAAAAATTTGAGCGATGTTTCTAAACCCAAAGTCCCTTCAATGAATTTTAAATAATCTGTATTTTTGCTATATTTATTCGCATATAAAATCCCAATCAAGTTAAATATATTGAATATTCCTTTCAAACAAATATTTTTCATAATAATAATCAAAAAATCACTTTTGATTCTTTCTGTTTTCCAATCTTTCTCATTTGATATTTCAAACTGCTCTAATAATTTTGCATCATATCTGAAAAATATTATAGATATTGATTGACACCTTATACTTTTCAATAAGCCATTCAAATAGCCTGATTCTTGATTCTGAATTTATGAGAAATTTCTGAAGTTTTTGTTGCTCATCATCTTCTTGCTGAGAAATTGAAAATTATTTTCTGAGATTTAATAATCCAAAACCTCCTCAAATTTCGTTTCTTCCTCAAAATTTTTATTTCTTTCCTCAAAATAGCCTAAAAAGGATAGTCCTTCACAAAGTTTTTTAATTTTTTTTTCCATTTATAACAAATTTAAAAAAACACTCAAACAAAAAAAGGAAAAATAAAAATCATGATAATATTCGAAATGATAATTGATTTTAGCTATGATTATAAAAATTACATGTGTTCATTTTATTTATAATAATTTAAAATTTTCTAAGATAATTTTTTCTGATAATGCAGTCTAAGTCTTTTACCAATTTCCACAATACAAAGCTCAAGGCTAGAAAAATTGTATTCACGATTTGGGATGGCCCAGGAAAGTTCTTCATTGTGATCTTTATTTCGATGTTTATTGTGGGGATCCATGAATCAATGAAATCCCTGAAAAACGACTCAAAATTCCACAGATCCTCATTTTCTTCAAATTCGAATTTTTTCACAATGAACTTCAAAGAAAATAAGATTGATATGGTCCAGATAATTAAGAAGAATCAAAACAAAGTGCAAAATCAACAAGAAGAAGAAGATTTAAATGTTTTACTTGAAATGGCGAATCAGCAGATGGAATCCGAAAGAAGAAGATTGACTGCTCGTTTGGAATATATCAATGAAACCAGAAGGGATTACAATCCAAATTATGAAGAAACTTTCCAAAATAATCAGGATAAAGAAATTTTAGAAGAAATTTTCAAAAACGATGCAATTTATATAAATGTCTAAACAAAATTAGAATGAAAACCAAAATATTTTTTCTCTTTGTGTTTATTTAGTTTTATTCATTTGATATTTTTTTTTTTAACGTTGAAGCTAAAATAAAGCCTTTTCATTTCTAATTTTATTATTTGAACCGTTTAATATTATTCCTTTTCTTGTTTTTCTTTAAAAAATTATTAGTATTATTAATTTTTCATTTAAGTTCCAAAAACCTTTGTTTTTTTAAACTGCTAAAAGACTAAAAAAGCTTAGAATGAAAAGAAAACAATAAGAATTTAACACATCTATTCACTTTCTTGAAGAGAAATTATTTTTTATGTTAACTATTTTGAAAGAATTTTTTTTAAGAAAAAATTAAATATATTAAAAGATGGTCTTTTCGAAAAACTTCTCTTTAGTATGCCTTTTAATCAAATTCAATATCCTCTTATTCTCTCTGATTCGCACCCAACAATCAAGTAATTTAGATAATTTGAGAATTAAGACAAGCAATTCAGTGATTTATGATAAAAATAGATTGAATTCATTTTTTGATTATAATTCCCAATTGAAATATTCTTGTGTGGTTCCAAAAGTTTTAGAAGATGATATGAATACTGCTAATAGAATTATAAAAATAGAAAATGAAATGAGCTGCCTCACATGCTTTTATGATTTAACTTTGAAATCCTTCGATATAGTTTCACGAAATGCAATTATGAAAATTAAAACAAATTTTACAAATCCGATAATAGTTAAAAGTGGGAACACATTAAATGTCAATATTGACTATTTTTGTTTAGAAAACCAAGAGTCAGAAGCATGGTCACTTTTAACTTTTAATTTGGGTTTTGAAGAAAATGTTCAAAACATTTCATTTTCATATATTAAAATTTGCAAAAAGAATGATTCCCAACTTCGGTTTGATAATAGTTTAATACTTTTAGCTATTTTGTCAATTATTATGCTGGGTTTTGCTTCGAGATTTAACTCCATAATATTTTTCAAAAACTATTTTGAAAAATATGAGATATCTCTTTTGTTTTCCCTCATATATTTTATTTTTTGTTCTATTTCTTTGCTTTTGATTTATTATTTTGGCAGAATCGCAATCATAATTTACATAACTATTGCTTCAATTCTGGCTTGGATCTCAACGTTTTTCGTTTTATTAGAATTTTCAGAGTTTTTACCAGTATTTCTCCAATGCAAAATAAATCCTTTTTGTTATTTCAAGAAAATCACAATAGGATCAATAATAATGTTTTTTTGCTCATCTGGTTTAGTAATATGTTGGGCAATTTTTAAACATTTCGTTCTTACAGACATTTGTGCATTTTCAATCATAGTTTTCTGTTTAAAAATCCTGAAAATAAACTCATTAAAACAAATCACAATATTCATGACTCTAGAAATGCTTTTTGAATTGATGTGGGGATTTATAATAAATAATCCTCTAAACAGCTCTTATGATGTTTTCTTCAGTTCAGACTTATGTTTGCCTGTTAGACTTATTATTCCAATTTTTTCTTCTTTTTTACATCAAAATTGTTCATGGTTGCTTATTTCAAGCCTTATTTTCCCTGGCTTATTTTTATCCTATTTACATAAATTCGACAAATGCAAAAACATACATATTTATTTTAGAATTGGGATTTTATCCTATAGCATTGGAGCTGTAATATGGGTTATAGTTGCTTGTATTTCAGGAGAGATGATTCCAATGTCATTTTTTGGATTTCCCATAATGTTGATTTTTCTTCTGGTTTTTTCTTATTTAAGAAACGAACATACTGAATTATGGAAGGGGAATTTTTTTAATATGAATTCAATGGGGCTTTCGCAAGGTGATGTCAACAGTAATATTAAATCGATGAAATCATTTTATTCCAACTATAACAAAGAAGAAGTTTTTGAAGGATTATTGAGCAAAGTGGGATCACGGGAAAGTGGTGGCTTAGATCCGAAGACTTTCCTGAAAAGTGAAAGTGAAAGTGAAGAAATTCATAGTATAAATGATGAAAAGAAAAATAAGAATCAAGAAAAAGAGTAACAAATGAAGCATCTTTTGTTATTTTCTCTATTAATTAAAAAAAATCGTATTTAGATCAATAAAGCATTTTTTTTATAAATGAAATTGCATTTTTCTATAGATTTAACAAGAGTAATATTCCAGCAATTCATTAGATTTATTCAATCAATAAAAATTTGAATTACACTTTCCTTACATTATTATTCTCTAAAGTTAATTTTTGTTTTTGTTAACAATCCAAGTTGGTAAATTAAAAAATGAAGAATAAAATAAGTTTAGAATTTTTTCTTCAAATTTTTTTTAATTATATTCTGATAGCCAAAGAAAATAAAATAAATAAATTATCAGTTTATATTCTTTTCTTTTCTTAATTTGAACTGTTGAATCAATTCCGCCAAAGGAGCCAATTCTTTTTCATCAACCAATTTAAACTCATCGATAAAATAAATAAAATGTTTGAAGCAGGTATTAAGATGGTATTCCAATCCCAAACTCATAATATGTTGGAAATGAGAATGATAAATATGTGCATATACTCTGAATAATCGCTTAAAAATTACTTTTATCACAGACAAGAAATTTTTGGGGAAATTAACACCTGAATTTTAAAAAAAATATTAATTTTTCTCTCTCTCATTATATTAAAAAAAACCTATTTGCACAGGAAACAAAGCCTCATTGTTCAATTGGTTTTCAACCCAGGTCATTAAATAATCAATATATTCTGAAGCAGAAACTTTGAGAGGAGTCTTGACATTTTGCCCATCCGCCCATAAATATTCATATCTTCAAAAAATATTATATTCAATAATTAAAATTGTTTAACATAAAGAAAAAAATATATAAGGTACTTGGGACCAGCTGACATTATTGGACAAGTTTCTTTTGTGCAGAATTCCATCAAAGTCCCATAAAGTAAACTGATTTCATTATAGAATTCAATAGTATTAACTGCAAGCCATTCATTCAAATCTTCACCAGATGGCAATTCAACTGCCAATGACATATTCCCACTTCCTAAAGTCATTTGTGCGATTTGCTTCAGACCATAACCTCTGGTTCCTTTATCAATTGGCTTTATTGGCTTAAATGAGAGTTGAGCGGTCTGCTTCAGGTCCATTTTATCTCAAAAAATTTAAAAAAATTGATTATTAATTTTCTTCTTTTTTAATGTGAAAAATTAACAACTTTTATTTAACAGTGAGTCATTTGAAATATTAATAAATATATTATTTTGCTTTAAATTTATTTTTTAGCCGATGATTGCATTTGGACAAGATGTTCGGAAAGCATTTTTATCTAAAAAAAGGATAAAATAATTTTAAAAGACTCATATATTAATTAATAATATACTTGAGATTCATAGTTTTTTTTTAAAGAATTGCAGTCATCCTAAAAAAAAATCTAGCAAAATTTTTATTTAAAAAAAACAAACTTTTGCTTTATTTAATTCTTTTTCCAAAGAAACAATTTTTTTTTTTAGTATTTCTGTTTTGGAATCGATGACTCCTGAAGAAGTGTTATTCAATGACTCATTGGGTCTCATTTGTTTTAGTTTTTCATTGCACATTTCATTCTTTAAGAATTGATAAGATACAATAAAAAAACAATGATGCTTCTACTTGAATTGATAGATTTATAATTATGCCTTTAGCTTTTTCATAAATTAAAGCAATTTTCTCATTATTTTTGATGTCATCAGTAATCAAATCATTTATTGGTCTTAATTTCTCACAAGAATTCATTAATTTCATCGAAATTCTTTGAAACCCTTTCACAATATTTTCATTTAAATTGAGATCGTTATTTTTTTCAGGTGAATTATTATTAGCATTCATTTTTAGCGAAATTTCTTTGGTCGAGAAAATCTTTGTTTCTTTTGATTCTTCTTCTTCATGAAAATCAATTTTATTTTCAATGCAAAGTTTTTTATATTTTTCTGTTAATATTTCAATAATATTTTGATAATTTGCAATTTTTTGCTCATTTTGTGTTGATATTAGCTCATTTTTTTGATAACCTTCCTCGATTTGTTGATATTCTTCAATAATTTCATCGATTTTATTCTGAGACTCACTCAAAGCAGTTTTTAATGATATAATTTGTGTATCATAAGAATGCTCTTTTTCTGAAAATTGCTAATTTTTTTAAAAAATTTCTAAAATTATAATATGAAAATTTGTAATTTGCTTACTTTAATACTTTCTTCATTTTTTATTGCTTGTTCATATTTTATTCCAGGATGAGATTTATTTAAATTCTCATTCATCAATCTTAAATAGGAAGCAGCTCTAAAACAGAAATTTACTCTCAAAGAAAAAAACTCGATAAAAAGAACTTTATTTTATTGTAATCATAATATGAATATGAAGGATTTTCATTATCTTTTTCAGAAATTCTATAACATGACTAAAAACATTTAATAAACATGAATTTAATATAAATTGATAACCTGGCATATTTGGAATATTATTGAAAAAAAGCTATTTAAGCTGAGAATGAGTGAGTGAAATGAGCAGAGCATCTCATTGTTATGATTCTTTAAAGTTAAGGAAACCTTGATTTTGAAAGAAAAATTATAAAATTCTTGATTTTCATTTGAATTTGGATTTTTTTCATCAAAGGCATTATTTTCAAAAGTAATTTTATCTTTGAGAAAATTATACAATCTATCTATAAATCTCGAAAGGTTATTTAACTCATTAAGCGATTTTAATATTGTAAAATTGAAATTTTCATTTGGGATATTCGGAGTTGAAATATCCGAATCTTTCACGAAATTCCTTGAGTTAATGATTATTTTTATGAAGGAACTCAAATTATTCATTGAATTCTTTATTTGCTTAATTTGATTGATCAAGGGATCGTTTATTCTTTTGAGAAGGTTAATATTATCGACTAAATTCTCTTCTTCTTCCAAAATTTTGATCTTTTATTTCAAAAGTTATTTTTTAAAAATATTTGAAAATTACTATCATTTGATTAATGCAATCAAAAGAAGAAAAAATCTCTTCGAAAAAGTTTGAACAATTTTTAATTGTATTTTCAAGCTCTAAATAACTAATTTTATAAAAGAAATATTTTAAAAATTCAAAAATTATTTAAAAATTAAATCACTTACATTGTAATAAAGCTTTGAGGATCTTCACTCAATCTTTTTGCATCATATCGCATATAGTTTTCGCATAATGAACCCACTTCTTTGAACAAGCTTTGAATGCATGGAGAAATTCTTTCTATTTTTTCGTATAATTTCCGAGAGAAAAACATATATAATGTCATGGAGTTATTATTGGAATCAATGTTGCTAAGAAGCAATTTAATTTTATTTATAATAATCTTCAAAAATTCAGAAAAATTGTTCATTAATTGAAAGGAAGGAGGAATCAATCTACTAATCCATTCTTTTGCCTTCGTCTTTTTTATAAAATTATTAATTTAAAATAAATTAAGACATTATTTATTTTACATTGTTTAAATTATTCTTCGAACTATTAAAGGAATTATAGATTGCATTGTGCTCATCATTGAAAAACAGTTTTTTTTCTATCAAATTTTGGCATTTTTTTAAATTTGAAGCCAATAAATTGGTATCTTGTTCATATTTATTTTTTAATTGAGAAATTTCCTGCAGATAATCAATGATTTCGAACTCTAATTCAATTTTTTGTGTTTCTAAGCTTTTTAAATCCAATTTTATTTTTTCTTCGTTTAATTTCAAATTTTGAAGCATTTTATTTTGTTCTTGGGACATTTCGACATATTTACTCAATTCTGTTTCTAAGATGTTTAGCTTTTTTTTATGTTCATTTTTCATCTCAAAAATACTGATATGAGTTTGCTCTTTTTTATAAATGTCTTCTTTAATTTTCATAAACTCGAAAAATTAACCATTTTCCTCAATTTTTCTTTGAAACTCTTCTTTCAAAATTTCCATTTGTTTGTCCATTTTTTCAATATAATCATTTTGTTTCCCTGACCAAAGAGACCCTAAAAAACCAGAACCTTTTTGAGCTTTCTTATTTTGATTTTAAAATTTAAAATTTCCAAATGATAAAAAAACTTGAGAGTTTAAATCTTCCATTAAATTTTCAACTCTTTTGCTCAATCGAGTATTATTGAATTGCAAAGTATCAATTTCTTCAGATTTTTTTTTTAAATCGATTTCCAAATCCAAAATTTTATTTTCTAGATCTTTTCTCACCTTTTGTTCATTTTTATAAAGTTCTTGTGCTTCTTTTTTAAGTTTTTGCTCCTGAACATAATAATTCGTTTTTTTTTTTAAATAAATAATTTACATGATCTAAAGAACTTTTTAAGACTCCCATCGCTTTTTTTAATGTTTTGAAATTCGTTTTTTCTTCATTATTTTCTTCCATTGAAGTGAAAAGTAATTTTCTGATTAAAAAATTTCTAAATGCCAAAAAAAATATTTTTTTTTTATTTAATTAAATTTTTCTTAAGAAATTTTTATGCTTGTTTATTTATTTCATTCTCAACAGAAAATTCTTTATAAATTTAATTTTATTCGAGTCTTTTATAGTTTTCATCAATGTCTTTCTCAGAATCATTATCTTTCTCTTTCTCATCTTTATTGTTTCTCTAAAATTTATTTATTTCTAAAAAAAAAAAATTTCGTTCTAAACTTTTTTATTTGCATCATAATCCCTATTATCTTCTCTTCTGGGCTTTTTATAAGGACCAGGTGCTTTTTGTGGAGGCAATTTTGGTCTTTCTTTATCATCTTTATCTCTGAAACAATCTCTCCATTGCAATCCCATTTTACCTCGACCAAATTGTCTTCCTTCAGAAAAGCCAATATCCCAATCTACTCTAATAACTCTATTGTCTAATTTGGTTAAACTTAAACAATTAACAGAAAATCCTGCTGCTTCATGAGTGAAATATCTTAAAAAAAATGGATATAATAAAATTTAAACATTTTATTTTGAAAGTTTACTCGACAAAACAAAAACCGATTGGAGTCCCTGCTTTTTTGTTGATTCCGATTTTGATATCTTTGACACATCCACATTGAGAAAATAACTCAAAAATAGATTCCTCTTTAGTGTAAATGGATAAATTACCTGAGTTTTTAATATTTTTTATGAGCAATTTCTCTTAAAAAAATCAATTACCAACGTAAACCGTTGTTGACACTTTCAATTTTTTATCATAATCTTCTTTTGATAATTTTGATGATTTATCTATGTAATCACTTTTTGGATTTAAGTCCTCATATAAATGACTTGCCATCAAAATCTGGAGCTTTATAGGTTTTTGTTTGTTTGAGAATTAAATTATATCGGATGTCGATAAACGATGGATTTTGGATTTTTAACTCAAAAAACGAATTAAGAAAATTAATGAAATTTACTCAAAATAATAAAAACACAATTTTGTATTTTTTTACTTCAGTCAAAAATTTTAAATACAAGGAAAAAATTAAAATTCATTAAAAAAAAAAATAATTTTGGTTTAAAAAATTAAAATTTTTTTAAATAATTTTTTTTTTTAATAAGTTGACTTAAACATTAAATATTCAGCTAATAAGTTTTTTATGCTTTTTTTGTTTAGAGCCAAAAAAATAAAAAATAGTTTTACCTTTATATTTTAAAATTCTTTTCATAAAAGTCAAACAAAATATCTGTTCCAAATTTCATCTTGATCTCCTTCGCAGACAAAATTGAGGTTTTGGGCACAACACCATCCTTTCTTTTTTTCCAACTGATTTTGAGCATTCTCTTTTCAAAATCTTTCTCTTTTGGATTCAGGCATGCAACAATGTTTTGTGGTATATCTTCAACATTTTCTTCTTCTTCTCCACTTTCTCCAACGAATTTTTTTCTTGGAATTGTAACTCTTGGGCTTGAGTCTTTTGTTAATTTTTTAGCGGCTTTTCTTTCAACAGCAATTTTTTTAGTCGGTCTTCCTTTTTTGATAATAGCTGCTGGCTTTAAACTCTCTTCAAAATCTTTCAAAATGTCTTTGGCTTGGGCAAAGTGATTAGCTGGCTCCCAAGTGTTTTCTGATGAATCGTAGCCTTTCCATTTAACTTCGTAAAGAGTACCAGTTGGAGTTTTCTTTTTGCTGACAATTTTTTCGACTTCATATACGTCTGATTCTAAAGGAAAATTAAAGATTGGTTTATTAAAAGGATGTTTACCTTCCTTAGTTGGGCGGACCATTTGATGATTGAAAATTTAGATGAAAATATGATTAAAATAGCAAGCCTTGAAAAGAAATTTATAGCAATCCCAAGGGCTTAAAATTTTGGCTTTACGAATTTTAAAGAGCCATACTTGAATTAATTTTTATAAATTTTTTTTTTTCTTTTGAGTTTCTATTGGCAATTTTAAAATTAAATAATAATATACCTATTTTTAAATTATGCTGAAAAAAAAAATCCAAACTATTTCTTAAAGAATGTAAAAAAAATATTTCAAATTAATAAGATTATTAAAATTACAAACATATATATAAAAAAATATGGATATGGATATTTTAATAAATGATGAATTTAATCCCAATCAAGATGTTTCCTCAATTATCTCAGATGTTTTAAATTGCATTTTAGATCAAATTTGCTCGCAACCTCCTTCAATCCAACAAGATCAGATGCAAATGGATTTGGAAAAAGCAGGGTCCTCCAGCTCAAGCTCATCAGATGATGATAATCTTCCTGAAAAAATTATACAAATGATTGAAGATTCAGATGATGAAAATGCAAATCCAAAAGAGAAATTTTGTACACGAAATGAAAAAAAACCTCAAATTCTTTTTGAAAATGAGTCGAAAGAACAACGAGAGAAAAGATATGCTTTTTCTCCTGAAGTTTCTGTAAACGAAGTGAAAAAAAAAATTGGAATAATCCAATCTTTTTTTGAAAACACCATAGTTATCAAACCAATGATAAAGGAAGTCTTGGATTTAGATAACATAATATTTTCTAAAGATGAAATTTTAGGCAAAATAGATGATGTTTTCGGAAATGTTGATACTCCGTTTTATAGCATTTTAGTAGAGCCCTACATAAATAAAAAATTTCAAGAAAAAATAATTTGTTTGAAAGATGAGGTTTTTGTTTTTGAAAAAAAGGTGAAAATCATCTTACAATCATCGATAAATGAAATTAAAAAAAAAACTGGTTGTGATGCTTCAAATGTGTTTGATGAAGAGATCTGCAATGTGAAAGAAATGGAGTTTTCTGATGATGAGATGGAGCGCATCAAAAAAAATAAAAAAAAACCAGAACCACCATCAAATAAAGATTTTCATAAAGACCTAAATAAAAACTTTAAATATCAAAAAGAGAAGAAATATTATGATAAACGTCAGGAGTTTATAAATAGGAGTGAGCATTCCAATGAAATTTATAACAGAAATAAGGGTTATAATTATGGGAGAAATCGGCCAGAATCTTATAATAATAATGGTGATAGATTTCAACAAAGGGAACAAGTTCCTAATAATAATCCATATTTTAGAGAAAATGAAAATCAATATATGAATCAAAATCAAGCTTCTTATCCCGAATATTATTCAAGGAATAATAATAATACTCCTCAATATCAACAACAACATTTCTTTGGAATCAACCCATTTAGTCAAAATGGACAAGTAGATATGCAGTTCATCCAAAATGGAAAAGGAAATGTTCCTCTGTTCAATCAAAATGGACAAGGAAACGCTCCTCCGTTCAATCAGAATGGACAAGGAAATGCTCCTCCATTCACTCCTGTTGGACAAGGAAATGCTCCTCAGGCAAATCAAAATGGACAAGGAAATGCTTCTTTCAATCAAAATGGACAGGGAAATGCTCCGTTCAATCAATATGGACAATTAAACAATTATTACAATCAAAATAATCAAAACGCACAAGGATACTTCCCAAAAAAATATTATTAAGTTTGAAATTAGTTCAAATTTTATTTCAGAATTAAATTCTTTTTTTTAAATTTTGTTTTGTTTTGAAAATTAAAAAAAAAACAAAGAAACTTCTTTAAATTTTATTTTGTGACCAAAATATTCACTCATATTGATTAGCCAATCAATATCATTTGATTGCTTAAAATTTTCACAAAAAACGAAAAAACTGCATTATAATTAAAAAAAAAATCAAAGCGAATTTTTATCTTTTCTTTTTGGAAAAAACTTTGAAATGTTTTTTTCTGAAATTAATAAAATTTTATTAAGGAAAAAACGAGCTTCAAAATTTAAAATTGTATATATTATTTAAAACTAAATTGGGAAACATTAAAAACCAAACTCCTAGTAAATACAATAAATAATTATTACTAAATCCTCATTTATTTTAAAAACTAAAAACTATAACGTTTTTATAAAAAATGAGTGTCATTCCCGCTCAAAATGTCTTTGTGCCAAAAGAAAAGCTCCTTGAAATTCACATCGATGATGAAAACAAAGATGAAACTCAGATGTTGGCTGATTTCATTGAAGAAGGCTTCGAGCACAACCATTATCAAGATTACAATATTTCTTTGAAAGTTTTTCTTTCAGAAAAAATGATGAAGAATTTTAAAAATGAGACTCTTGAAAGAATAATTTCCCCATTAAATTTTTTTCAAGATGAATGCAAAGATCTTGAAGTTTTATCGAAAATCAAAGACAAAACGAAAATTACTCAATTAGCCTTAAATCTCATGGATCAGAAATTTGACTCGACTGAAAAGCTCAGTCAGAATCTTTCAAACATTTTCTCCCTTCCTCTCCTTCTCTTTGATTTCTCATTTGAAATCCGAAATGAAGTTTTACTCAAAATCATCAATGAAAAATTCACCCAATTTAATCCCATTGTTGAGTCATTAAGCTTTCAAGCACGATTTAATATTGAAGAGGGAATTGATCAAAATGCGAAATTTCTTGGAGATACTCTAGATTCTCTCAAAAATATCAAATATTTTAAAATTCATCTTCATGATATAAATCCCAACATCAATAAACTCCAACAAAACTATTTCAAACTATTTTTCCGAAATTTCAATCAACTTAAAAACGTTGAAACATTAGAAGTGATTTTGGATACCATAAATCTAAATGATGAAACTTTGAATGAATTACTTGAGATCAAGAAAATTCCCAAACTCCAAAAGCTTTCATTGAAATTCGTGAATGTTTCTAAACTAAATGAAATGCAAAGCTTATCAAATTTTTTGGAAACATTGCATACGACTAATTTAAAAGAATTTGCAATTGAGTTTTGTTCGATCAGATCCATCGAACAAGGCTATCTGAATTTCTTAAACAAAACTCAAACCAATGAAAAAATTTATACACTTGAAATCGGCTTTCGCGATTGCGATTTTTTCAATGATGATTTAATCACAGTCTCTGCTTTTATCGCGAAATTTCCTAAAATAATAAAATTAGAACTCGCAATCTGTCAAACAGCAATGGATAACGCATATCATCTAAATTTTTGTAAAATTTTTGAGCTGGAAAACGTGATAAAACTTGAATATTTGAGACTGATTCTTTATTTTAATAAAATTACAGATGAATTCGGAAAAGCAGCTTTTAAAATTTTGCAGAACATAACATCTTTAAAATATTTGTTTCTTGATATGCATCAAAGTTGGAACTCTTCACAATATTTAAATGATGCTCTCCACGTTAATGTCACAGAAATGTTAGATAAATTAGTCAATTTAAAGAGTATTCTCTTTAATTTTGATGGGAATGAAATTAAAAGAGGAGGGTCTGGGTATATTCAAATCACCAAAAAGGTGGATGAAATGAGAGAAAAATATAAACTTATTGAGAATTTTAAACTTCTTGAAAGGGAAGAAGTGGATTTAGGCACAAATACACCGAATCGAAAATGCCATTTGGCATATGAATTTTTCTTTAAGGAGTTCGAATTCCAAAAGAATTTATATCAAAAAAAATTCAATTATTTCAGTATGAATTTAGTTAATTTTGAAATAATTTTAAACAATTGCGAATTGAAAACCGGTGATTATACAATGCAAAATATTGACCAAGCTATGATTTTTCATAAGATAAAAAATAAGTTCAAAATTTTGAAGCTAACTGTTCAAAATCCAATTTATAATCCTTCTTTGGAAGAATCAATTGGTCTGAGAAGCACTCTGATTTCTGATGCTTCTAAATTTAGTGAAAATAAAATCTGTTATTCATTTTTCTTAGTTTCAAATGAAGAATGTCAATTCGTGAAACCTCCACCCATTAAAATTGATGATGAGATAAAAGAACTCGATGAGATTAAACATTTGAAATCAAAAGAACCAAATAAAATTAATAAATTACTTTCAGATATGCTTTCAGGCACAAATAATTTCATATCTTTGATTGCGAAAACTCCTCTTTTTGTTCAACTTTTATGTGAAAATGAAGATATTTTAGTAAATTTTTCTGTGAACCTTTTCGAAAAAATGATGAATAATTTTAATCCCGATGATGCGAAATCTGTCACTTTGTTTTTAAACAAGATTTTTCGAGAAACACTGAATGCCAACATGAAATCTGACATTCCTCCTTTTATTTTAAGCAAAAGCAACTATTGCAAATATTTGACATGTGAATCATTTGCCTTTTTGGCTTTCTATGCGAAAAAAGTGAGCAAAATTGATATAAATCCAAATGGCTTAACAGAGTTACAAATAATCGTGCACAAGCAGAAAGTTGAAAATTTAACGAGTCTTCATTTAGAAGAAAATCAATATTTTTCAACAAGGTCTTGTAAAGAATCTCTTTTAGAACTGATTGATAATAAATGGAAATTAATCAAATTGAGATCCCCAGATTTTTTTTATGATAATGATATTTTCATTTTCGAAATGCAAAAACAGGCCAAAAAAATGAAAAATTCATTTACTATTCAAAATTCAATTAATGAGTTTTATTCAAATATTAGAGAGGCGATCAAGGATTTTGAATTGGATTCCCTTGATGATTTTTATAGTGATTTTATTTTGGGTTTATTCTCTTATTTGCCCAATTTAAAAGATATTAATGTGAGTAATCTGAATTTGGGAGATAAATTTTGTGAAGGATTCAATACGTTTGTGGCATCAGAAAGGAAAAAAAAAGGAGAATATCGTTTCATAAATCTTGAAATTTTGAATAATATGAGAATAACAAATGTTGGTTTAAAATTTCTCTATGTTTCTTATCAGATTATGCGCAATTATTTCAAGCAAAGGTCATGTGAAACTTTACCAAAATTAAAGGTATTTGCAGTTTTCACAGCGAAAAAAAAAGCTAAGGTTTTTTATTCCTCACCCATTAAATTATTTTCGAAATCCAATAAAGAAAAACAAGAAAAATTAAGCAAAATCGTTAAAAAAACTAAAAAGATCAGAAGAAAAAAAGGTGCTTTGAATCAAATAAATTTCATAAAAAAATTTGGTAACGCTGCACAAAGTTCTGATAAAGTTATAGTTGAAATAGAAAAAACAGCAACAAATGAAAACGAGAAAACAATTGAAGAAGATCGAAATACAATAAATGAAGAAGATTTTGAGGAGATTGAGGTGACTGATGAAGAAGAAACAGCAATAGAAACAGAAAAGATGCAGAAATTGCTTGAAAATGAAGAAAAATTAAAGGTTTTGAAACAAGAGCAAGAACAAAAATTATTAGAAGATAAAGTTAATATGGAGTTGAGTAAAAAAAACTTGGACGAAACTTCGAATGGAACCATTATTCTAAATGAAGGATTAGGAAGTTTTATTGCACATTATATCAGAGGATTAACCAAACCAAAAAGGTTTTTTTGTTATAATTGTGATTCTGAGGTTTGCAAAGAGTGTCATAAATTGCACCATAAATTTAATGACTGTCAACCAGATTTTGTCATTTGTGAAAAATGCAAAGAAATTCATCATAAGAGTCTTGTTGATTGTAAAATTGAAAATCAAGATCAGATAATTTGTAGAGGCTTTAGACAGATTTTGCAAATAAAAAAAAAAAATCTGGCCTCAAACCGTTTTTGGAGGAGAAGAAAGGGGAAAAGCAAAGGAACCAACAAATGTGCCTTCATGTAATTACAATAGAAAATTAATTTTTTTAATTTATGATCGATCATAAGCAATAAATAAGTGTTGATTTTTAATTTTAATTTGATTTTATAATTGTTTAGGCTTGAAAATTGCATATCAAAGTCATTCATTTGTGGACTCTCGATTTATTTTTACGCTTTAGAAGGAGCTAAGAAATGCATTATGGGTGTTCGTAAACAGTTCGAAAGATGCTGTGTTGGTTGGAAATTGAATGAGAAAGGTGAAAAAATCCAAAAACAATCTCAATGTTTGGAGTTTTTGAATTGCTTCTTTGGTGATCCTGATACAATTGATGATGAAGTAAAAGAATTTAAATTCAATAAAAATGTCATAGATTTGAATCATTCTCTCGGAAGTAAAAGATTGGTCATGTTTTATAGCCTTAATTTCATTATTTATTATGCTCTTGTTGCATTCATTCCAGCTTATTTCAGAGGACTTAAGACAGTTTTATGGGAGTCTCATTATATTTATGCAGGGTATGCAGGTATGATATTTTTCTTTGAAGCCTATTTGACATATTTTATCATAAAAACTGTTAATCTTGGTAAAGGTAATAAAATATTAAAGGACTTTTCCTTGGCAAATTATTTACTTCCATTAATTTTGAGTCAAATCAAGAAATATGATTTCTACACTGATGTGGTGTTTATAATCTCCAATATAAATGAGAACAGATATCACATAGCAATTATATCTGGCACATTTCTGGCAATTACCACTTTTATGAATTTTCTTATGATCATCTCCTTATTGGCAAATTTATGGAATTTTAGGTTTGATAAAATTTTCTGCAAAAAAAGAAAGGAAAAAGTTCAATCAGCATCCCGAAGCAATTCTTTGGTGGCAGTAAATCAGAATCAGGATATATTTGCAACGTTTATGACAGTGAAAAAGATAGATAATGAAGCATCAAATCAAAACATTAATCTTTTTTGTAAGATTTCTGCATTATTAGAATTGGAATGCATCGGAAATTGTTTGGATAAATTTTCTACAAAAAATGCTTGGTATTTTCCTTATTTTGGAGGTTATTATATTCCTCAACAAATAATTTCTTCAATGTTGAAATTTTGTTTTGAAGATATCCCAAGTTTTGTGATTCAGGTTTTTGTGTTATCATATTATTATGATTTGCAAGATAAGGAGATTTCGAACTTTATTCCGATCATAATTACAACGATTGTAAGTTTAGTGGCATCTGTTAGCACTGTACTGACAGCAAAAGCTAGTATTTTGAAATCTGAAGAGTTGAAATTATTGGAAAGTGAAAAATTTAAAAAGGATGACGAGATAGAAGTTGTAGAACTGAAAAACGCACTTATTGAGAATAATGAAATGGCTAAGGATAGTCTTGATATGGATGAAAAAAAAAATCTAATAAAGGAATTATAAAATTATTACAAAACAACTTTCAAAAATCAAATTTTTTAATTTTAATTTTTTTGATTTATATTTACTAACAAAATTTATTTTATTTTTCATGGAAAAAATTTTTTGTTTTAATTTTTAATAAATTTCTTCAATTATTATAAAAAACATTGGAAATTTGAGAAATTTTTAAATAAAAACTCTGCAAAAATAAAAAAAAATATTTATTTTAAAAATTGTTATAAAATTATGAAAAAAATTGAAAAAAACAGCAATAAAGCAAAAAGGCTGAAAGAATTTGAGTAAGAATGGATTAAAAAAATCAATACATGGATTTTAATTTTAGAATGAAAATCGAGAAATTAAAAATCAATTCCCAACAAACCTTTCTGGAAGAAATTGGTAAAATCTGTTCGAATTTTTCTTATAAAAATTAAATATAATGTGAGAGTCTAAGATCTCAATGATGGCTCAAATGAAAGAAGAAAACCCTTTTCTTTCTTTGCCAGAAAATTTCGTAACTTTTGCAAAATCAAATGAATTCATTCGATTTCTTGAGTCAATATATATATATTGTTATGTTAGCTAAAACATTTTTATTTTTTATATTATAAACAAATATTTTAAAGGAGTTCTTAAAACTGGAAAAGAAAAAAAAATTTTTAGAAAAGGAAGCAGAAATTGAAAAGTATTTAAAACTAAGGTTTCAAATAAATCAAATAATATCTTAGCATAAATTTGCCAATACCTCAAATGATTTTACCATATGAGATCAAAAGAATTGAAGAAAAAGGAAAAATCATAGTTTTTATTGAATTTCAACCAAAAAATAATCAAACTTTTAAATAGAGTTTTCTTTACGCGAAAATCCTCATTAAGCAATTTCAACCCATTAAAAATATCTATTGTTTAAAAAGTCCTGCTTTTTATGAGTCCTTGATTTTTATCATTTCTGAAATTATCAAACAATTTTTCGCAGATGAAGATTCAGACTTTATTCAAGAAGGTAAAATATTAATTTTTATAATTAATTTGATTTGATTTTGTGTATTAAACATAAAGAGCTTAATCGATTATTCAGGTCAAACAAATATAATCTCTTTGTTAATAAGAAAAAATTGGAATCTCCGCCAAAAAACTCTTTTATTCTAGTAATAATTAAAATATAAGTTGCTGTTTTTATTGTTGAAATTAGAAAAAAAAAGTGGGGGTTGATATAAGATTTGCTAACCATAAAATTTCATCTTTTAGAACATTTGTTGCACAATCTCCTTTAATTTCTCTGATCTCTCCTCCAGCTTTCGAATATTTAAAAAGCTTTAATGAGTAAATATTTTATTAAGAAGCATTGGAAATTGCGATTTTTTAGGAAAATTTCAATTAAAAATTGTTGCTTAGATAGACCGAAAAGCTTCAATGTGAAAGAATATTCAGAAAAGAAAACGAAAAACGAATATCACTTAGATAAAGAGAAATTAAAAAATATAAAAAAAAAAGATCGAATAAAGAATAAACTTTCAGTTTCGTTTTTATGAGTGTTGTTTGAAAATTTTAAAATTTTAATTAATTGAAAATTTTGCAGATTTAAATTTTTAGATCTAATAAAAACTAATAGAACAAACACAAAATAAACAAATTATTAAAAAAAACGCATAAAAAAGCGAAAATTTAAGTTGATAAAAAAAATGGTTTTCATTAAGAAATATCTAGTAATTTACCTATTATTCCTAAGTTTTTCATCAAAATTCTTGGGACAAAAGCTTCCTAATTTCTCTACCTCACTTCAGCAAAAGTTCCAATCATTTGAGCCGATTGACATAACAATCCCTCAAGCCAATAAAACTGAAATAATTTATTTGAAAGATAATAAAACACAAATATATGAATTTTCAAATGGTCAGATTTATATCAAGCACATAGATCCAGAATCCAACAAAGAATACATGATAAATCTTGATAATATTCAATCTGACTACAAATTTACTAAAAATGAAGATAACAAAACAACAGAAGACACAAGTACAGTTGCGAAGACCTTCCCTGTATTTGAATGGACTCCTTTAATTGGAAAAAACTCATATCCTCATAAAAGAAGAGGTCATTCTTCCATTGTACTTGACAATTATATTGTGTTTTTTGGAGGATGTCACTTGGACTTGGAATGTTATAATGATGTATATTTCTTTGATATGGAGTAAAATTGCAACTTAAAATTCTGCTTTTTAACGTAGAATTAGAACATTTGAATGGACAACTCCAAAAATTCAAGGAAGCGCCCCTTGTGAACGAGAAGGACATACTGCTGTTCTTTATGGGTCGAAAATGTATGTGTTTGGCGGTTCTTCAACCAGCGGATTCCTGAGTGATTTGTTTGAGTTAGACCTTTTAAATGTAAAATATCATTTTCTATTATATTATATTACGTTACTATGAAAGATGGTTTGGACACAACTGAATTTTGTAGGAACTTCTCCCAAAGGAATATCCAATCATAAAGGAGTGGCGGATAATAATGGTCGTATTGTTGTATTTGGTGGTTATAATGTGCATAAATACATCATATTTTTTTGTATTTTATTTATTTTATAAATAAAGGATGAGGGATATTCAAATGACATTTATTTCATTGATTTAGTTAATAAAAGATGGATAAAACCAATGATCAATGGTCGATCTCCTCGACCAAAAGAACATTTTTCAATGACATATGTGGATTTTTATATAAAATTCATATTAATAATAAACTAATCTATTTCACAAGATTAGAGGAAAAATATGGATTTTTGGAGGCTATACAACTGGTGGAGTTTTAAATGATTTAAATGTTTTAGATCTAGACACTCTTGCTTGGGTCAAAGCAGATACAACAGGGAATAAGCCAAACCCTAGACAAGGCCACGTTGCTGTAAAACAAGGAAAAGAACTATTTATAATTGGTGGATGCAATTATAAAATGAATGTTTGCTATAAAGAAACTTATCTTTTGAACACAGAGTCCTTATTTTGGACAAAGATATCAGATGAATCCCAGACAGTTTTCACTGAAAGAAACGGACATACTGCCAATTCTATTGGAGAGCTAATTGTATTGTTTGGAGGTTGTAAATTGATGGATTCTTGCTCTAATGATATTATGGTGTTAAATACAAATCTTTATTGTCCATTAAATTGTTCAAATAGTGGAGTTTGTAGAAATAAAAGATGTTTATGTTTTAAAGGCTTTCAAGGTTTTTATTTACTTTATAATTCTTGAATTCAATTTTTCATATATTATATAATATATTAATCTCCAAATTATGTTATTTTCATTATAATGATATCAAAATAAATTGACTTTTATATTTAATTTTAAAATAGAAAATGATTGTTCCATAGAATTAAAATGCCATTTAGATTGTTCAAACAGAGGTAAATGCCAATCGGATGGAAAATGTGGATGTTATCCAGGCTATACAGGTCAAGATTGTGAGCTTTATATTCCTTGCCCTTCTAATTGCACTTCTGAAAGCAATGGAATTTGCAAATCTGACTCAACGTGCAAATGTTATCTTGGATTTCAAGGTGAAGCCTGTGAAATTGCTGGAGAAAATCAGACAACAGCGAACTTAACTCAAGTAATGGTTGGATGTAAAAATAATTGTACAGACAGAGGCATATGCAATACAATATTGGGAGTTTGCATTTGTGAGTTTGGTTTTTTTGGAAATGATTGCGAACAAAAATCATCGGAATTTGTCAATGATACAAGTATTGCAAATACCACCAATAATTTAACGAAGGTCGATGATAAAAATCAAACTAATAATTCTCAAAATACAAATGATCAAAATGAGATAAATAACAAAAATGTTGTTAATGAAACTGAAGCCAAAACTGACGATAATAATTCTAATTCTTCTAATTCTGTAGCAAAGAATTTAGCTCAAAAAGATTCAAAATATAACATCGCGATGATAAAACAGAACGTCTCAAATACAACAACTAATAAAACTGAAAACGATTCCACCAACAACGAAACAACCAATAACATACAAAACAATTCCTCCAATTCTTCAATAGCTTTAAATGATACTGATAACACTGTTAAAAATAACAATACCGCAAGCAATTTAACCATAAATCAAAGCAAAAACGCAACAACTTATAATGCTTCTAATATTAGCATTGAGACCGCTGGAAATATTTCCTCTAATATTTCCAATAAAACAATTTCGAGTCTTAGAATCAAAAAAGAAGGAAATCGAAGTTTGACTGCTCAAATGTTTGGTTTAGCCGATGATGAGCTTGCATCACAAAAAAGTGATAAAAATAAATCATTAGAAGACACCTATAATGTTCAAAATTGCGATAATGCTTGTAATTATAATGGTTTATGCTCAAATAATGTCTGTTATTGCCGACAAGGTATTTTTTCAAAAAATTTAATTATTTTAAAATTTTTTTGGGAAATTGTTTTAAAATTAGGTTTTACTGGAGCTGATTGTTCTTTTTCAAAAATTGTGGACTTGCAAAAAGGAGAAAAAGTAGGAAATTTATTGATACTTGTTGGATCCTCTTTGCTTTTTGGGTTAATTGTGGGAAGCTTATTGTTATGGTATTTAGGAAGACAAACACAAAAGGAGGAGTTGAGAGGAATCAAACAAGAGGAGGAGCAACAACAAAATGGAGATTTAAATGATAGTGAAAATAATTAAAAAATAATATAAGTATTTCAAAAAAGTTTTTGTGTTTTTTATTTTTGTTCCATAAATATTATTTTTAATATTAAAAAATTCTTTTTTTCTTCAAAATTTTTAAAAAACATGAAGACAAAAGTGACATATATCTGCAGCTTTACTTCCAGGATCAACAATATTTTCAGATTCCACATTGGTTTTGCTTTCGCAACAGGTGTTTTGGCTTATAATGCAATTAAAATAAGGAAGGAGGAATTGAAAAATAAGAAAATAAATATATTCCCGATAACCCGATTTCTGATTATTAAGGATATATCACAAATTCTAAATTTGCCCATTGTGCTTTAGAGATATGTATGAATAACATGTTTTTTAGATTTGAAGTGACTTCCGAATTAGATGGAGAAATTTTAGCAGAAAAATTTGGAGCTTTCGCCTTTTCAACAAATCAAACTGATTCAACGATTGATGGGTTTGTATATTTGAGGCATAAAATTCTTCCAAAAGAACAAAATATGATTGTATTGAAAAAAGGAAAATAGGAAAGACAAAAAGAAAAATGGAACATATTATTGAAATGGCGAAGATGGTTTTTTTAAAAGATTATGACGTCTTCAAAAATAATTGCCAAACATTTGCGGAAAAACTTTCTTCTAATCAGATTGAATGAAAATGGGGTGTATTGAGAAAATTGCTTTTGTTAATTAATTTTTTTTTTTATTCAAAATTATTTGTGAAGATTAAATTTTGGCGGTCTTTAAGAAAAAAAAACTTATTAAAACAAACAAACAAAAAATTTAAACTGAACATAATGGATATTGGTTAACATTTTATTTTTTCTTTCTTTTCTTATTTTTTCTCATAATCGAAGAGCCAGAGGTTTCCGAGACAAAAATTACAAAATTTATACAAAAAACTGATGATTTTGAAATCCCATTCAATATGCAATTAGAGATATATTATGGTTAGATTTTCAATCTAGATATCTTTGTTTAAATAAACCTTCCTTTAGATAAATTTTTCCCCTATCAGACATTTATTAAATGGCTGAGTTGCTCAAGTACAAAAACTACAATTTTTTGGATTATTGAAAAACATTTATATTCATTTATTCAAGGCAAGGAAGATGTTAATAAGACAAACCTCGAAAGGAGGGAGTTCTCTTTCACGATGGAAGGAGATATTTACGCTCGATTTTTGAGTTTCAAAGATCAAGAGAAATTCAAAAGCCAATTGGTTTCAAAGAAACCCATAAAAATTGATGTTGGAGCCATTTATAATTTTCCTGTAAGATGCGAATTAAATTTATGAACTTTATTCACATAATTTTTTTCATAAAGCCTTCTCAAAAAAATACTTTTAGCACAAAGGAAGGATTCAAAGCAGAAGAAAAAGTCATATTAAAAATTATTTGAAAATATAAATGCTTTTCAGGAATTTACAATCGATATTGATATGAATGATTATGATTCATTCAGAACATGTTGCAAAGGTGCAACCATTTGCCCGAAATGCTGGAAGTTTTTAAAAATAGCTTGCATAGTCCTTGAAAAGGCTTTGCATGGTATTTAATTATGACGCCTGGAAACCATTAAAACTTATTAATTCATTAGATGATTTTGGATATGAGAATATTTTATGGGTGTTTTCTGGAAGAAGAGGTATCCATTGCTGGGTATGTGATCCCGAAGCTAAAGATCTAAAAAATGAAGCTAGAAATGCAATAATTGATTATTTGAGTCTTGTCTTCGTTGAAAAATAATTTTAACTTATAAATTTATTTAAAAAAAAAAAATTGTATAGGGAAACATCAAATCCAATTCTCAAATAAAACCCAATATTCTAAAAAAAAACAAGCATCCTGCAGTCAGGTATTTTAATTTCTTCACTTTTTTTAAGAAATTATAATTTTTTTTGGTTCTTTTAGACGAGCAATCAATATTTTAAAAGAGAAATTTGAAGAGATTGTTCTTAAAGATCAAAATGCATTTGAAAAAAATAACTCATCAATCCTTGAAATGATTCTTAATATGATAGAAGAGCAAAGCAAAAAATCAAATTATAAAATTTATTTATGTAAATTTTGAATAAATAGGTGATAAAGACCAAGTTTTTGATGAATGGAGTAAAAGAGGAGAAACTTCAAAGGATAAATGGGAAATTTTAAGTCAATTTATTGACAAAAAAGTAGCTGAAAGAAACAACACTAAAAAATCATCTGCAAATAGTAAACAAACTCTTCCACCAAATTTCAATATGAGGGCGTATAAAAGATTGAAATATCTGAGGGAGGAGATCATTTTAATTTTTCTCTATCCAAGATTGGATGTGCATGTGTCCACTGATATTGGACATTTGCTGAAGACCCCTTTTAGTGTTCATCCGGTAACTGGAAAGGTTTGTGTGCCGTTCAAAATAGAAAATTTGGATACTTTTGATCCTTTTTCTTCTCCTTCTTTGAAAGAACTCGTTCATGCTTATCAGAATAGTTTTTGAATTTGTTTTTATTTTATTAAATTTACAATTTTTTTTGGTAAAGATGGAGAAAATGTGGAAATTTATCAAAAAAAAATGTTTGAATATTATAAAAACTTTGATGAATTTGTCATGAAGTTAAATGTTTTTTGCAAGAAATATCAATTGGAGAAAAAAAAAAAAAAAATAGGTTCTTTTTAATTTTTGAATAAATGTTATCTTTTTTGTTTTATTTAGAAAACAAATTGGATTTCTGAAGAAAAATGATTAATTACTTATTTTGGCTTTGTTAAATATGAGTTTTCTTTTTGAAAAAATTCATGTTCAGTAAAAATTAATTTTTAAAAAAACTTTCTCAAAAATAAGAAAATTAAAAAAAATATTTTATAAATAAATGTTCAAAAAAATCGTCTCATTAACCTTTCAGCCTCGACCCCTTTTCCAATTTTCAACCAAAGTTGATCCTTTTGGAGGCGAATATTTAAAGATTCCTTCACCAAATCCCAACCGTTTAAAGTCAAAAGTGGCAGTGATAACAGGAGGGTCATCAGGAATTGGTCAAGCAACAGCTATTTTATTTGCAAAATCAGGCATAGAAGGTTTGGTTTTAGGGGATGTGAATGAATCAGGAGCACAAGAGACTCTAGCCCAAATAAAAGAGGTGAGCAATGGAATAGTCCATACCATTTTTGTGAAAACTGACTTGCTTAAATCTGCAGATATAAAAAATTTGATGGATTCTGCTTATAACCGTTTTGGAAAACTGAATATTTTGGTGAATAATGCTGGGATTATGCATGCAGATGATGATAATGCAATAACCACTGATGAAAAAGTTTGGGATCTTACAATGAACGTTAATTTGAAAGGACTCTTTTTCTGCTGCAAATATGGTATTCCCTTATTGCAAAAATCTCAAGGAGGTTCTATAATTAATGTCGCTTCTTTTGTGGGTTTGAGAGGAGCTGCTACTCCACAAATAGCTTATACAGCAAGCAAAGGAGGAGTTTTGGCTTTTTCTCGAGAATTAGCTATTATTCATGCAAAAGAAAATATCAGAGTTAATTCAATGTGTCCAGGACCGTTGAGAACGAAACTTTTAATGGACTTTTTGAATACTGAAGAGAAAAAACAGAGAAGATTGATTCATTTGCCAATGGGAAGATTCGGAGAGGCTAGAGAAATAGCAGAAGGTATTGCTTTTTTGGCTTCAGATGAAAGCAGCTATATTACAGGAACTGATTTTCTGGTAGATGGAGGGCTGTGTGCAGCTTATGTGACTGCAGAATGATCAAAATATAATATAATCAGAAATTAAATAAAATAAATATCAATTATATAAAATAACACTAGAGAAAAAAAAAGATTATGGTTTTTTTAAGATAAACTGAAAAAAAATTGATTTATTCTTTTAAAAATTTTTTAAAAGCAATTAATTTAAGAATTTAATCATTTTCCAGAAACCATAAACCAGAAATAATAATAACACCTATAATAAAAAAAAGCAGTTTCAACCATTTATTCTTAGAAATTGAAAATTCTTCAACAACAACTTCAGAAGCTGATACATATAAGAAAGTCCCTAATTTTTTAGATTTTTTTTAATTAATTAAAATTTAATTGAATTGTAAAACCAGCAGAAATTGACATGAAAATTGCTGAAACTATTCCAGAAGCTTTCGATAAAGCCCATCCCATTCCGATTCCCAAAGGTCCTGTGCTTGAAAAAATTATGATCATTCTAATGGAAAGATCGTTTCTCGATTCATTTTTATTGAAGCTCATTCCCTTTATTATTAATCGAAATAACGAATTCCTTTGAAAAATTTATATTATAGTACAAGAGTCAAAGCTTCAGCCCATTTATGCAAAGCAACGGCCAATAATAAATTTGCTAATTGACTTGTTTCCCTTTGAAGTCCTATTGCAATTCCCTCAAATATCTATTATAATAATAAATTTTAAACAAAATATTAAATGAAGGAAAGATATACTCCATGAAATGATAATGCGATCAATAGGACATAAGGAGTTAATTTCCCAATATGTCTTGTTTGATGTTTGGGTTCCGGTATTTCTGATGGAATAAAAACCCCTTTTTTTCCTTCCTCTTTTTTAATGAACATAATGAAAATTAATTAACTTCGAAGAATTTGTACCGTCAAGTCTTTTTTGTTTTAACTCGTGTTTTGTTCGATGTTTATCATGATAAGAAATAGTTCTTGCCACATTAGATTTCACATTAAGCAAATCCTTGAAATTAGACTCATCGAAATCCAAATCTTTAAGAGATTGCTTGTGTTTATTTAATTCTTTTTTTTGTGTTTCTCGTTTGTTTATTTCAGAAAAAGAAGAGCTTTTTGCCTTTTTTAAGATCAATTGATCTTCTAATTTTCCTTTTCCATCATTTGGTATTGAAATTAAATTATCTTGATTTTCATTATGCATTGATTTATTTAAATGTGTCTGCACACTAAGATTTATTTCGATAATAGGCGAAGGTATAGGTATTTGTTTATTAGCGAGTAAAACTTCGTCATGAGAACAAGCCTGCATCAATGTATCGCATTCATTCTTATGATTCTGTTCTTTCATCTTTTCTTCTCCTTTTTCTCCGCAACAATCATAGTTTTCTTTTTTTTCATTGATTGAAACTTTATAAATAAATCCTTTACAACTGGAAAATTCATTCGGAAAAAACTTAAAAATGTTGAAGCTTCTTGTTTAACAGATTTTTTATGTTCATGATGATGTAAATCTGGATGAACATGAATTTCCAGCCATTTATGAGTATCGAAGGCCAACTTTTCAATTATCAGAATTAAGGTATAGCTTAAAATAGCTATTAGAAAGGCAAAAGGAAATTTTGACTCCAAATGACTTTGGAAATCTTCATGAGCCTTCAGAATAATAATAATTCTTCCTTAATATATAATTAATTTTTTGATAGAAACCTCAGGTAACAAATGAAGCAAACTCACACTCAAGAATATTCCTGCCGATAGCGCATTGGCCATTCCAGTAATTCTTAAGTTCGTTTGAAATGCTTCTCTTTGAATGAATTGTTGATTTTTGTTTAATAAAAAAAAACTTTAATTTTTTTTACAGTTTTAATGGTAGTATGCCCATCACTATGGATAATCCAAATAGGGTCAATATTCCAACTGTCTTCAAGATTATTTCTGTTAAAAATTGATTTTCGTCTGTTTCCTGGGAAGGTGACGGGTTTTCAGAACTCATTTTGTTTTTTAAAAATATTTGTAGGAAATTCTTTTCCAAATTTGGTTTTTGGCTTTTAAAGTATGTAGATTTTCTAAAAGTTTTTATTTTTTGAAATTTATTGAATAAATTTTTTTTCTCATAACAGAAAAAAAATGAAAATTTTTCTTTTTATTAATTTTTTGTTTTGAAATAAAAAATTCTCAATTTTTTTTATTGAGTCTATTTAAACAAAATCAATATAATGATATTGCCCATGCTCAGTATTTTTAAAAACGGCTTTCAAAGTTTCTGGCTTATTTTTATTCTTATCATATTTGGAGATAGCTAACAGATTCAACACACATAACTAAATTTTCAAGTTTATGATCATTATTATTTAATTTTTCTGATATTTTTACCCGAACTAATTTCTTAGCATCAGCTTTGATTTTAGCGTTTTCAAAAGCTTCTTCATTGGCAATTTCATGAAATAGTTTTTGGCCTTTTGAGAATAATTCCTTCATTTTTTCAAATTGATTTTCAACCTAAAATTTGAAAAATAAAAATATTTAAATAAAGCAAATTATCTAAATTTAAAAAAAAAATTAAAATTAAAGATTTGATTGGCACCTCAGACTCAGTATGTAAATCTTTCATCACGTTCAAATAAGTTTCATAATCTAATCTCTTCAAAAAATAGCATTTGTCAAAAATTCTGAAGCGATTATTAAAGCGATTTTCATATGTTTCTGGTGTATTAACGTTTTTGATGATCCCTTTATGCAATAGGAAATAAGAAAATCTGCTTGTTCCTTTCACATACATTTGCATAGCTTTGTAAAACAAACTCTCGAAAAAGAATTTTCTCTGGAAATCCGAAATCTTTTTCTTCTTTTTATCCCAATTAATTTTGGTTTGCCAAGCTATTATATTTTTATTAAAAATTCCAATATTTTAAAAAAAAAAACCTGAAATAAACTCTTTATCATATTTTGTGATAAAATTCCTATTATTATTATCCATCGCACCGTAAAAGTAATCAAGATAAAATAAAACATAAGGGTAATCGCAAGGATGATACAGCTCTAACTCAAATCCCAAGAGCAATTGTTTGATCATCATTTTCATAGCGAGATCATAGCACCATATTAAGGTCACATTCTCTTTTTTTGAGAGCAATGCTGAATCAGTTTCATGCTATTACGAGACAATTTTATAATATAAATAATCCTAATTTTTTTCAAAGAAATAAATATGTTTACGGATTCACTGATTAAAATACTGAGATCTTGATATAATTTGCTATAATCTCTTTGCTGTCTAAATTTATTTCTGATATTCTTAGCAATATATTCCAAACCAACCAAAACAGCTTTTTCCAAGTATTCTTGGAATTTGCTATTATTTGCGAATTCCTTGACATTCATCCCGAAATTCTTTAGCATTTCAAGAGCAATATCATTGAAATCTTGAAAGCCGAAATATTTTTTGGGGATTACATAAAGGCTGATATCTAAATAAGCATGAGATAGAATATTTTTGGGCATTTTGAAATAATTCTCTAAATTGCTCAAAATTTCATAAAAATTGTTTTGTTTTGATAAATCGACAATGAAATCTAAATGATTTAGTAAGTTTTCTAATTCCTCAATTGCTTGTGTTTTAGAGATTGACTTGACGGCTCTTGGAGGAATATGGCATAAAATTGATTTAAAAATGCTGTCACTGAAGAAAGATGAGCAGTCTGCACCTAAATTCAATGTTTCTTTGATGGTTTCTATCTTTTTTCTACAAGAGGTTACCTGAATTTTTAAATCTTCTCCTAGTTTCGGAGTGAATTTCTGTTTCATTAATGAATAAATTGTGATCATATTTCTTCGAAGTTTGAGTCTGGCATCAAGAGCATCAAATTTATTATAAACTTTTTGTGTATTTTTCTTATTTTCTAAAAAAGGAATAATAAATTTTTGAAAACAATCAAACAATTTTAATAAAAAAAATATAAATTATTTTTTTGAAAAATAATGTGAAATTATGAAAGAAACTTTTAAAAGAAGAGAGTTCATTGCTGATTGCATGCTCTAATTCAAGAATTTCTTCTAACATATTTTCTTCATTTTTATCCGAGGTTGAAAAACTTACGACTGAAGGCACATAATCATCATCTCTGAGATAATTTGATTGTCGAATTAATTCATAGCAAATAAAACCTCCTACATGTAAACTTTCGATATAAGTGTTCAAGATTTTATTCTTTTTGCACAGATTTGGATCATGAAAATAGCTAAATTCCAATTTTTTATTATAATGAAAAAATTAAATCATTTACATAAAAGTATAAAGCGTTTGCGCTAATGAGTTTCCTTTAAGCCAAAGCATTTCCTTTCCTATTAATTCATCAAATATTCCGACTAACTTTATCCACAATAAAAAATCTTATTAAAATAATTATGTTTTTATTTATCATAAACTTCTTCGGTTGAGAGTTCATCTGGAAGCTTTATCCTTTTTGATTGAAGAGCTTTAGCAACAGTGTCGCATAATTCCAATTCAGCTTTCACATCCATCTTCGGATCACAAATTTCAGTTGCTGACATTGATTCGTAAAGTGAAAAAGATTCAAAGCTTAGCATTTCATTTTTCTCTAAACCTTTTGAATTAATAGCGAAATTAAAAGGAATTTAAATGACTAAAAAATACATGCTACTAATTCGTCTAATTCCTTTGAAATGTCTTTGAAATTTATTTGACTCATTATATCGTTTTCCATGAGAAAGTTTTATGATAATATTATATGCCTTGGGATCCAAGTAAAAATCTAGATGTTTTTATTTTTAAGAAAAACAAAAAATATCTTTTGTTTTATAATTTGATAATTTTTTTTTCTCCAAAAAATTGAAAAATCTGAATTTTTTTTTTTTTTAAAGTATCGAAAAACTTTTTGTTCTTTTGATTTTTGAATTTTTTTAAAAGACAGTCAATTTCTAGTTTATTTAAATTTTTTTTAATTTATAAACATAGAAACGAAAGTTCATGAAAAAATGAAATTAATTATTTTCAATTTTTTATTGATTTTTGTCTTTTTTAATTTGCATCTCATCTCAGCTCTTAACAACTCATTCATAATCGAGAACATAAAAAGTGAGAATGGAAATTGGGATGAATTAAAAGCAGAATTCGCGAAAGGTGAAATGGTAAATAATAACATTTTCTCTGTAAAATAAAAAAAATAATCTATATTTATAAGAGAGGTTTTTTAAAATATAATGAAACTTTATCACTTCTGAATGAAATGGCTCAGAATTTTTCAGAAAATATAATAATTTACGATAAATTAGGACAAACCATTGAAAAAAGATCGATTTTTTATATTGGAATAACAAACAATAGAACTTTAAAAAGTGGAAATAATACTCCATGTATGCTTTTTACAGGTTTGCATCATGCAAGAGAGCCAATTTCTTTAACAATGAATCTTTACATTATCACTAAAACTTTATTTGATTTTTTTCATGGTGTTAATAATATCAAAGAAGTGCTTTCCAGCTCCATTTTAATTTTTATTCCAGCTATTAATATCGATGGTTATAATGAAATCATTGATATTTATGAAAAAACCATTGTTTTAACTCAATCGATCCGTAAAAATAGAAGAAAATTTACAGAATGTGACAAGTTTTTATCTTTATTTATTGAATTGAACATTAAATTTTAATAAATTAAATAAAGTTTCGATCAAGGAGTTGATTTAAATAGAAATTATGATTTCCATTTTGGAAATGATAATGAAGGAAGCTCTGAATACACTTGTGCTGAGGATTACAGAGGAAACGAACGTAAATAATGGAAAAAATATCATGTTATAATTTTAAATTTTAAAGCTTTTTCTGAGCCTGAGACCAAAGCTGTTCGAGATTTAGTTTTGAAACTTGGCTCGCAAATAAAATTAGCTGTAAATTTTCATGCGTAAAACTTTTAATAAATTATAAAAAAACCCTTTTTCTTTTAGATATGGGAATTTGTGGATAATACCCTTTAGTTATTCTAATGATACAGATAATGGTTCTTTAAGAAATATGAAAAAGCAACAAAAAATTTATGAGGACTTTAAAAATGAATCCAATCTTTCATCAACAGCAATGTTATTTATAATTTTCCTAAATTTTAACAAATAATTCCGTTATTAATTAGATTTGGAAATTCCATAAAAACAATAAATTATGTGGCAAATGGAGAAGCAACAGATTGGATGTTCGGCAAAATGGGGATCATTAGTTTTAGTCCTGAATTGGGAAGTGATTTTGAATCACAATCAAACAATTTTTTTCCAGAAAAAAGCGAAATCATTCCAATTTTAGAGTAAATTAATGAAATTCAAGACCAAGTTTGAATTTTCATGTTTTTAATTAAATTTAAAATGTGTTTTTTAGGTTTGATTTCATGAAGATCTATGATGAAAACGATACTGAGAGTTTTTTAGCCATTAACTCAATAGGAAATTTATCAAATGAAACTTTAATTCTTTTTGCAATACAAATTTTTAACAAAGGAATGATTGACCATCTGTTTGATCAATTTTCTTTAGAAGCCATAAATTTAAATAGATCAAACTCAATTGAAAAATTGAATATAAAACAATGTTTTTATAATGTTTTTGAGAATGAACAATATTTTACTCAAGATAATAACTTCACTTTTCAAGCAATTCAAGGAGAAGAAAGCAATATAGATATAATCAATTTTTCTAATATATCAGCTTTAAAGCTGAATGAATCTCAAGGGAATTATAGTTTAATGGCTGATCATACAATAAACTTTGCAAGCCGTTCTTTTCTGAAATTATATTTTCTGGTAGAAACCTCAAATTTTCAAATTGATTCACAAATATTTGATTTATCAATAAACTTTAATCAAAACGACTCAATGACAAGTTAAAATTGAATTTTCTGTAATAATAAAATGTTTTTTTTTTTTAAAAACAAAAAAAAAGTGAAAAATGTTCAAATTAAACCAATTAGATCATCTATTTTTGATAACAATTCTACACAAAAGAAGGAATTGAATGAATCATCTATTATTTCTGAAAACAATAATACAAAAAAAGAACTGAATCAAACGTCTTTTTATGAAAACAATAGTACGAAAAAAGACGATGACTTGAATGAAACATCACAAGAAAAAAATAAAACTACAGAAGAACAAAACAAAACCACAGATAATGCTCAATCAACAAATAAAACAGAAGAAAATTCTTATGAAATGAACGAAACTGACCATGTTAATCTGACAAATAACACAAAATTTGCACAACCCGCCCCTCAAAAACACCTTAAATTTATAGTTTGGTCTTTAATAAGTTTGATTATTTTAGTAGTTTTTGTTTGTGTGCTGTTGATCATTGTTTGTATTTGGAAAAAAAGAAATAAAATTGAAGAGAGGAAAAGCCTTATAAAAAAAGAAAAATTAAAGTTGCATGATGGTTCTAATTCGAAGCTGCAAGAAGAAGAAAAGATTTTTCATAATCAAGTCTTCGTCATAGGTAATGAACACATCATCGAAGAGCAGACTAAACTATAAAATATGACAGTAAAACCCCATAATTTTATTCAATATTTTTCAAAAAATGAGAAGAAAAATTAGAATTCCTTATTTTAAAAAATCTTTTTCTTCTTAATTTATTCATAAATCAAAATTTAAAATTCTTTTTATATTTTTTCCCCCTAAATTTAATAATTATGAAACCTTTTGTTATTGTTTAAATTATTTTTTTCAGAATTTTTTTAAGCGGAAAATATCATATATTTTAATTAAGAATCCTTGTTCTATTTCAAAAACAACGTTTTTTAGAAATCTCAAATAATTTTATAATTTTTCTTTATCCATTTTCAGAAAATGAGCTATCTTAAAGTAAACTTTTTCTCATCATAATTTTTAACATGAACTTAATGCAATTATATTAAATCCCAGTATTCTTCCCCATATAAAAAAGACTACGATATCAAAGACAAGACCATTTCTCAGCTTAAATCTGATATCATAGAATTGCAGCAAAATGAAAAGGATTTCAATGAATTGAGCTCGCAATTAAAGAATCTCGAATACCGCTACAATCTATTGCAAGAAGAAAAAGTCCTTTAAATTTATTATATATTTTTGAACATAAATAAAATTATAGGAAAGAATAGATCTCGAATACAAAAACCGAAATGAAGTGAATCTCAAATTAATAGCTTCTCTTCGAACCGATGTTGACACATTAAAATCAACAATTTCTGAAAAAAATCTTGAAATTCAAGCTATTCGCTCAGAGCTACTTGCTACAAAAGGGATATCTGATCAGAGATTTCTTGATATTTCGAAACTGAAAAAAGAATTAGAAATAATGGCTGAAGATGAAAATCGGATAGAATTTGAAAGGACGAGATTAGAAGAGAATGTTCAGAACTTTAAGCTAGAAAAAAGACAGTTATTAAGTGAATTGGATAATATGAATGAGACCATCACTGAAGAAATCAATAAAAACAATGAATTAGAAAAAATTATTGAAGATTTGATGGAAAACAAAAAACAGAATGAATTTCAAAATGAAGAATTGAGAAACTCATTAGAAAATGCAGAAAAATCTTTAATGGATGCTAATCGAATAATTAGTATGATGGAAAATGAATCGAAAAGTGCAAATAAAGAGATTGAGAATTCTCAAGATGAGATCGCTTATCTGAAAAAATCTTTGGAAAAAGAAATGAACAGTTCAAAAGAACTTAATTCAAAAATATCAAATTTAGAAGGAAATATCAGGTTTGATGAATTTTTATAAAATCTGTTAAAATATTCAAAAATGTTTAGATCAAAAGAAAATCAAAACAATGCATTAAAAAAAGATGTGGAGCTACTTAATGGAAACTACAGTGAAGCTTTGGAAAATAATATGATTTTGTCGAAAAATGAGGATGCTTCCAAAAAAATAATAGACACATTAACGTTTAACAATAATGAGGTAAAGTTTTTTTAAAATCACTTTTTGTTTTGATTTGATTAAATAAATTTATTTTAATTCTAAATATTTTTTGCTTTTTGTCATTTAGCTGATTAATATGTTAAATGAATTGAATGACCAAGATGATCAAATAAGAGAGTTGATGGAGAAGAAAAATAAAATAAGTGATATGAAAAAAAGAAATGATGCAAATTTGAGAACGATTTTCAGCAATGGGAACTAGTTTTGATTTTATTTTATGACAATCAAATTTCTTTCTAAAAAAAAAAAATTAAAAAAAAAACTCATCAGAAAATTTATTAAAAAATTAAAAATTTTTTTTTCTTAAATATTCAAAAAAAATAATAATAATGTTTGATATCTTTCTTAAACAGAGCCAATATTCTCTATTATTCTTTTATATTTTTTAATTGGATCATTATTCCTTATATCCACTTTGAATTTATATCTATCCAAAAGTTTTTTTGGTGCTTTTATTGGACTGTAAACTTCCAATTTCTGATCAAAACTTTCAAGATCCTTGTGAAAAAGTTTTGGAATGTTTTTTTCCTCATTCAAAATAAAAGGATAATGATTTTTTTGTAGAAGTTTTTCTTTGATTTTCTCCTTTTCTTTCAAAATTTCTTTATGTAAATTTAAAATTCTGAATTTGCCAGTTATAATATATTTTGAAATCAATTTTCTTGTGATTTTTTCATCTTTCTTCGCTTTATTGAATTGTTCATCGAAAATCTCTTCATTTGCTCCAACAAGCATCTCAACTATGAGAGGATGAACACAAACTTTTGAAGAACAATTTATATTTATAATATTATTGTCATTTATTTTGATAAAAATCGGCTCATTGCAACATTCACTGAAAGGAATCATATTACAATCTAAAAAAAATTCTTTATATAATTATTAAAAAAATCAATCGACCTGTAAAAAATACATAAAAAATTGGGAATGTTTTATATTGGCAAAACAACAAACCATATAAATCAAATGAAATCTCTTGAAATAAATGTTTGATAATGTCGTAAATGTATTCAATTCGAGAGTCTCGAGGAGGAAGAGCTACAATATCTGGGTTACTCCACATTTCACCTTTTATAATTAATTTTTTTATTTCTAATTTCTTAAAATATGAAAATAAAATTACATTTTTGCATCATTTCGCTTAAATTCACTATTTTTTTTCAAATAAAATAAAAGAAGTTCAGAAAAAATATAACTTTTTTTGAAGTAAATTTTGTCGTAAGAATTTGAATAAATTTTGTTGAGATCTTCTGCTATTTCGAAAATCTCATCCTTGCTTTTATTGCTTTTCATTATTAATTTAGATTTTTTTTTAGAACTTTCCTAATTTTTACAATATATATTTATTTTCCAAACTTAAAATAAAATTGCTTCTTTATTGTCAATGGTGCTCTTTTCGTTATTTTGACATTTTTGAATCCCAGATTTCATA
>JFJP01037176.1_pt1 | contig 40275 bp, 24 predicted proteins | sample 431651 | NCBI WGS metagenome assembly JFJP01 (sample SAMN02602958, study PRJNA72255) | Microbial mat metagenome, whole genome shotgun sequencing project. | biome: fresh water; feature: sink hole; material: water; isolation source: purple microbial (photo- and chemosynthetic) mats found in... | reverse complement strand
CAGACTTGGTATTGAAACATCTGCTGCTTTAAGAATGACTGAGAAAATCGGATGGAACCTGAATCTGACACTGAGCAGAAACAGGATTGTAAATTTTACAGAATATTACACCAATTATAATTCTTCTGATAACTCAACTGAATACCTGAATCGCAATCTGGGCGATGTGGATATTGCATATTCTCCTTCGGTAAGCGGAACAAGTGACCTTTCTTACAGTATTTTTAAAAATACCGATCTTCACTTTATTACCAAATATGTGGGGAAACAATACATCGATAATACTATGAGCCCTGAAAGATCGATAGATCCTTATCTAGTAAACAATATGAGGATTGATTATCATCCGGTTATTAAGAATATTAAAGGGCTTGAGATCCAGCTTCAGGTAAATAATATTTTCAACGAAGTTTACGAAAATAACGGTTATGGAGGAAACTGGTATGAAGACGGAGTTGAAAAAAGCTGGTCCTATTATTTCCCCCAGGCAGGTATAAACTACCTCCTGCGGGCAAGTATAAAATTCTGATAGTCAAATAGTTATGAATGATATAAGTAATTGGATATCAGGTAATTACATAGAGGTGTTCGGTGCAATAACAGGAATTATCTATGTAATTCTTGAGATCAGGCAGACAATCTGGTTATGGCCTGTAGGCATTGTAACCTCTGCTGTGTATATCTGGGTGTTTTATACCTCAGGATTTTATGCAGACGGGAGTTTGCAGATCTATTATCTGGTTATTAGTGTGCTTGGGTGGTATTGGTGGAGACGAAGAGACGAAGAGACTAAGGGACTAAGAGACGAAGTGAAGAGCGGCCTAAGTGTTTCGAGGTTAAAACTGAAAACAGGGATTGTTCTGGGTGTGGTTTTTGTGATTCTCTATTTTGTGATGTGGTTTGTTCTTACAAGGTTTACAGATTCACCGGTTCCGGTGTGGGATTCATTTATAACCTCATTATCAATAGTTGCCACCTGGATGCTTGCCCGCAAAATCTATGAACACTGGTACCTCTGGATTATTGTAAACACAGTATCATCTGTTCTTTTTCTATACAGAGGCCTTTACCCTACTATGGTTCTTTATATTATATATTGTGTAATGTCTTTTTCGGGACTCAGAGTCTGGAAGCGTTCAATTTAATTATCGCAGGTGCACTTTACCTGTTCTGTAATTTTTTGTGTCAGATTCATTTCAGTAAGTCGTTTGGTTCTCTGATCTGCGCATTTACTGCATTTTGAGAATAGGCCGAGATCCCAGGTATCTGCAAATACCCTGCCGGCTTTAAGCTTTATACCATATTCAAGAACCTCCTCAAGGGATCTGATATCTGGAGGTGAAAAGTGACCCTGATTTTTCAGAAATTCCATTGCCCCATTGCCGCCTCTTACCGGTATTACAGTGCAGCACTCAACCCCTGAACTGAATGCAAAATCGATAGATCTCTCTGCCCAGTAGATCCCTTCAGCCTCTGACATAAACGGCGTGCGGAGAAGGATAAAAGCCCTGCTTTTTATTCCGTTTTGAGAAAGGAAACTCACTGAATTGCTGAAATCCTCAGTGGTCATTTGTTTATTGAGACTGAGGAGTATTTCAGGGTGGACTGTTTCGAGTCCAAGTGCCATATGCAGATCAGGCTTAAGCATATCCCTGAAACGAAGTACCCTGTCATTAACAAGTCTGGGATGGTTCTCAATAATAACAGTTTCGAATCCGCTGACAAGTGAGGCAATTTTTTTATAATCTTCTGCAGGGATTGCCCTTGTATCGAAGAAACTGCCACTGTTGTAAAGTTTCAGATGTTTCGATACCGGCATCTGTTCGAGGGCAAATTCAATCTGCGCAGGAATTGCGCCAACAGCGACAGTATTATCAGTTGTGTTTTTCCATAGATCGCACATAAGGCAATGAAAAGTACACTCCCTGTTTGTAAGAAATATAATACCGGTATCCTCTATCTTTCCTGAGGCAGTACGTTCTTTTTCTACAAGCCAGCCATACGGTTTGAATGGATCAACAGGGTTTTTTGGTCCCCTGTTTGATATGATCCATCTGTCATCTGTATTAATATCAGGTATCTTACTCATACTGCGAAAGGAACTCCTTGCGGTAGGAAATCTCTCTCTCAGGAAACAGTTTGTTAAAAGCGTCCGATGACGCAACCCCATGCTGGAAACGCCTTTTCTCAAACACTGGCATATCCATTCCTGTTATAGCTTTAACTCCTTTAGAGACAATTTCTCCCTTCAGATCATAGAGCTTCTGATGATCCCAGTTTGTCATTTCAATATAAGGAATCCCTTCAGAAATCTCAATTACATTTGGTAATGTATAAGGACTGAATCCCTCAAAATCAAGCATATCGGCAGGTGCAAATGAACGCATAAAACCCCTGCTCAATCCGCCTGAGTATGTAAGTGAATGTTTAATCGATTCAACACCCCAGCCCTCATGATAAAGCATCAGGTTATTCAAAACGCTTTTAATTGTAAGTTCAGGATTCTCTTCGATCGGGTAATCCTTAAGGTTCTCATCACCTCCGTCACCGTCGATCATGTATTTCCAGTCTGGATATCGTGATCGGATACCCTGCATAAGGGCAAGATTCATAGTTGCAGACTGAATATCAAGTGGCTTATAGTCCTCTACAATTTTAACAGCCTCTTTCCAGTTTAGTGAAGAGAAGTTGAGTTCAATAGGTTCAAGGAAGAGCTCAAGATTAAGTGCTCCAAGGAATTTGCGTGCCTGGATCAGATCAGCCCCATCGCCATCTATTGAGAGAGTAAATGCTTTCAGTCTCGATGGGCTTTCTCCCAACTCTTTAAGCGCATGGTACGTAAGCAGGAAAACTGAACCACTGTCGATTCCTGCAGAAAATGTAACTCCAACAGGACCAGTTTTAGCCCTTAGCTTCAGCCACTTTTTAATTTCGTTATAGAGGGTCCCGATATATTTTTCTCCTATTTGTGCAATTTCCCCGCTATTGTATTTATTGCGTTCAGGTGTGAAAAATCGTGTATAAACCGGATTAGGATCAGGACAGCCAAGCAGCTCAATCTTAGTGATATAATGAGCAGGAGCCATCCTTGTATATGAAGGATGGAACTGATGATCGAGACCTTCTTTCTTAAGGTAATCGAAGATAACATCTATCCTTTCAGCTATAATAAGGTTTGGTCCCTCCGGACGCTTTGCAATGAAATAACGGATAGGTCTTCCGATAGATCTTGCCATTCTTATTGTTTTTCCCTCAACCGCAATAATCGAAAACTGTCCGTCAATTTTGCGAACCGCTTCAACATCTCCAGATCTTACAATATTAACCGCTTCTTCATTTGTCATGTTATAAATGACATTCTTCTCCGGATTAGTGAGGTCAATCACTTTATTTACATACTGATGATTCATATTATTTAATTTTATTGTTTAACAACTTAAAAATGCATAAAGTTTGGAGTGCCTAAAGTGCCTAGAGTGCCTAAAGTTATTTTATCAATCCGCTTCCCTGTACAATTTTGATATACCTGTCTCCTTCAATATTCTTAATTGTTTCCTTTTTCCCGTCGGACCATAAGATATCGATCTGATCAACTTTTTTCTGTTGACCAAGTCCTATATGCATTCTGGGATCGCTGTTTGAAAGATAGCTGGTGGACCACTGGTTAACATGGACCTGTTTCCTGCCTCCGGAAATCAAAGTTACTTTAGCTCCGATAGCAGCTGCTGGTCCGTTTTGCCCGATAAGATTTAGTCCTATCCAGTGGTTTTTATTGCCTCCGTCATTTCTCAGAAGAGCCGGTGTTGCCTGAAGATCTAGATGAGAAATAATTACATCCATATCTCCGTCATTATCATAATCCCAAACTGCAAGTCCGCGGCCTGACCGTTTCTTTGAGAAGTATGGGCTTATCTGTTCACCCACATTTTTAAAACGCCCTTTTCCGTCATTCTCCAGAAGAATTGGCAGTTGCAGAATAAGTTCTTCACCGTTACCATTAGCAGCAATAATATCGAGGTCACCATCATTATCAAAATCAAAAAGTTCGGACCCCCAGCTTCCCTTACCTTTGATGGCGCCGGCAATACCACTCATTTCTGTGATGTCACTAAAAGTACCGTTACCCATATTCCTGTAAAGGGCTCCATATTCAAGATCTGTTACAAGGAGATCTATCAGACCGTCGCCGTCAACATCTCCTATTGTTCCATGCATTGATCCTGTTCCAACTCCCTGGCTGTTTGCTGCAACTCCGATTTCAATCCCAACCTCTTTAAAGGTGCCATTATCATTTCTGAACATGTAGTTGAAATGATGATCGTTAGCCTGAAAAATATCCAGATCACCATCTTCGTCAAAATCATATACTGTGAGTCCCATGCATTTTGAATCGGGATAGGAAAGGCCTTTTTTCTTTGTAACATCCAGGAACTTACCATCGGCCTGCTGTTCATAGAGCATTGATTCCTGTCCTTTGTATTCTGATGGATGCGGCATTAATTTTGGTGTGGCAGGGGTGAAGTACGCCGGGTCAAAGGCCAGAAAATTGCCGACCATGGCATCGAGTCTTCCATCTTTGTTATAATCCCAGAAAGATACCCCTATACTCCATTTGGTGAAACCATTCAGTTTTTCAGGTCCTCTCAGTCCAAGAGTATTTGTAATATCAGTAAAGGTGCCGTTTCCGTTATTACGGTAGAAGACATTAGGTCCGTAATTAAGAATATAAAGATCCTGATCACCGTCGTTGTCATAATCGACCGGACCTGCAGCCATGCTCCAGTTCAGGTCTTTAATTCCAGCCTGGGCAGAAACATCTGCAAATGTGCCATCGCCGTTGTTTTTATACAGTACATCTGGAGTATCTTTGAATACTTTTCCTTCATTATCGGAAATACCCTCAAGGTATGTTCCGTTCATCAGGAAAAGATCCATAAGGTTATCGTTGTTGTAATCGAATATTGTTACTCCTGAACCACTGCTTTCGAGTATGTTTTCAAATGTACGGTCACCGAAATTGTATTTGAATTTTATATTTGCCTGGTTTGTAACATCCTTAAACTGAACATTTTTATTTTGGGCAGATAATAATGCAGGGATACAAAATAGTAGGATGATGTTTAAAAGAGCTGGAATTATCCTGCATTTTTTACCCCCTTTCTTATTTCCCCCAGGGGGGAAAGGATCTTGTTCCGTCCCCCTTGGGGGAAGGCTAGGAAGGGGGTTTTTAGATTCAATAAATATCATTCATTCAGTATTCTAGGAATTATTTCTTCAAAGCATTCAGATAACTCTCCGATGTCACAATTCTTGTGTTATACTCCCTGTTATATTTCTCAAGTTCAGGATCTTTCGGATAAGTATCCTTTTCTTTCGGAGGGTAAGCCGACATGCCGTGGAAAGGCAGCGGAAGTACTGTATTTCCAAGTGCAGTATTTATGTCGCCATCCTTTACCCATCCGACACTGCGGATGAAAAAATCTCTTGTCCAGCCTTTCCCGGGCAAAGGTAATCCGGCATCAAACTCTATTGATGCTTCATCGCCGGCATTTGAAATTATATATTTATTATCCGACTCCCTAAGCAGCGGGAGCACATCCCCATATCGTGTATAGTTTCCTGTCAGATCTCTCCACTTCTGGCTCTTATCTACATTGTTATAGTCGAACCAGTGAGGTCCGTATCTTCCCCCTTTTCTGAAGCCTGCAGAGAATCCTCTGAAGTGGAGGTCTGCAGCAACAGGATTCATCACTGTCTTTCTTATGGGAGCACTTGAAAGTTCATTACTGAAGAAGATATAATCCCAGTAAATCTCCATATTGGTTTTTATTTTCAGGCGGTGATCTGACGAAAGAAATTTACCCGAAAGATCAACGATTACTGTCTTGTTTTTTCCCATCGGGAAGCCTGCATTTCCGACTACTGTAACCCATTTACCATTTTTATCAACAACCTGGATTACAGGAGGATGAACTTTAAGGCTTTCTGACTGTGAGAGTGCCACATTTATGCTAGCATCAGTCGGGAAGATCCATCCGTTCATGAAGAGAAACAGGTTACCATCCCTGCCCGTTTTTCCGGGATCAATTATCAGTTCCTGCATTTCTGTAACTCCCTGGTATTTATCAGATTTGAAAGATGAAATGTACTTATCGTCTTTCTCAAGTATTAAAGAAAGTACATCATTGCCCTCTGTGTCTTTTGCAGATACAGGTGTATTTTTACCGCTTACCTGATATAAGTTCAGTTCTCCGAAAGGAGGGGGAGAGAATTGTTCGGCAACAAATACATCAACCGAATCAGGATGATCGACAGCTACAAGTTCAATCTTGTCAGTATAGATTGTTTCCCATAATTCAGACGTTACCTGGATTAAATACTTGCCGTCCTTTGGTTTAAGCTGTTCTCCCGGAATCCTCAGATAATCATCAGAGGCATCAGGGAATGCATAAGCTCTGCTTCCGCCCATTATTCCTGTTGGCATTCCAAGGGCGCTGCGCCAGAGGATGTCTTTTACAAAAACAAATTCATTGCCATTCCATGTGTAGAGGAAAGGACATGAACCCTTAAGTGTCTGGGCTTCAATCAGTGCCTGGTCGGTACCAGGGAAGAAAATATTCTGCGGCACTCCGTTTGTCCATGTGATTCTTATAATATCTGAAATTGCACGGCTGCCAATTCCAAACTGTACATTAGGATCTGTAACAACCATTCTCTGGTAAAGATCGCCTGATCTTATTTCCACTTTTGCCCCTATACCGTAGTGATTGTTTTTGGCGCTGCCGGCCCTCAGTCCTACAAGTTTAATTTTTACAAAATGGTTTATATTACCTCCGTCGTTTCTTAGAAGTGTAATACCTCCGTTCACTCCAGCAACTGCTATATCAAGGTCACCATCGTCGTTATAATCAAATACTGCAACCTGTTTTCCCGATTTAAGTGTGGAGGGAAGCAGTCTGGACGCATCTGAAAATTTTCCGTTGCCCTCATTATGGAGCAGGATGGCCCCCTGGCCATCTTTTTCTGATGACTCTCCTGCAATGAGAAGATCAAACCATCCATCGTTGTCAAAATCGAGGAAAAGAGCATCATTAATTTTAACGTTCTGTATTGATTTTAATATTTCGTTACTGTTATTCTCAGGTTCGTACCTGCCGTCTTTCAGATTTCTGAATAATTTATTATTTCCGGCTGTTGAACTACCGATAAAAAGATCGAGAAAACCGTCATTATTATAATCCGATACAGCAACTGTTGATGAATTACCTTCATTTTTAAGACCACTTGTTTCAGCGATTTCTTTAAATACTCCCTGTCGCTGGTTTGAGAATAATCTTACCGGTGCATTTTCACTTACCACAATCAGGTCAATATCATCGTCTTCATCGAAATCCCCGATAGCAGCATCGCGGGTTATGTCATTACCGCCACTGAGACCCATTTTCAACGATTGTTCCTGGAAAGTTCCGTCGCCATTATTCCTGTAAAGCATGTCAGGCCCTGTTCTGGCCTCAAAAAGATCGAGATCGCCATCGTGATCAGCATCAAGATATAAGGCTGAATTTCCGCCTGAAGAACTTCCGGCTTTGGAGTCTGATGTAACATCTTCAAATTTACCATTGCCTGAATTTCTGTAAAGGATATCTCCATCTTCCTTAATAATGAACAGATCAAGAAATCCATCGTTATCAAAGTCATCGAAAAAAGCACCTGTTTCTTTTTCTTTATGTCTGATACCGGATTCTTCAGATACATCTGTGAATCTACCCATATCATTTCTGAAGAGAAAATGTTTATATGATGAAGCTGAAGGATCAAAACTGCCTGCATAAAGATCAATATCACCGTCGTTATCATAATCTGCCTGCTCTACATGTGAGAAGGAATCAGTAACAGAATTTGGTTTTACAATATTCAGTCCTGCAGATTCAGTGACATCTGAAAATTTAATTGCATCGAGAATTGATCCGTTCAAAGCATTTCCTGTCGATGCCTGTTTATCGAAGGTAATAACAGGAAACCCGAGAAGATTTCCTCCCGGTCCCTTAAGTTCCATAATGCCAGCCTGATATGGTGCGGTGACTTTCAGGTAATTATGAAAGATTGTAAACTGAATTACGGCGTTATCATTATCTTTTTTTCTGAGCAGTGAAATGGCTTTGTCGTAAAACGGTAAAGATTCAGCAGGAAATTCGGGGAACTGCTTTCTTATTTTTTCAAGCAGTTCAATAGCTTTATCAGTCTCTGTCTTTCGGATACAGATATCTATCATGTTAAGATACGGAACTAAGTTACCTGGAGCTTTTTCAATAAGCTTAAGAAGATATTTTTCGCGTTGATTCTGCGAAGCCGAATCAGGATTAACCGAGTACAATTCTGAAAGATCGTAAAGGACTTTTAAATGGTCGGGTGAGGATTCAAGCGCTGTTTTAAGCTCAGAAACTGACCTGTCGTGCTCATCATTCATTTTATAAACTGTGGCAAGTATCAGTCTGATATCGGCATCTTTAGGATCAATTTCTATGGCTTTCACCAGTTGCTTCTCGGCTTCGGGGTATTTACCCATTCTTAAATAGGTAAGTCCCAGATTGGCGTATCCCAGTTTCTCTTTTGGGGCCAGATCAATGAATTTGAGAAATTCTTTTTCCGCCTCCTCCAGCTTGAATTCTTCAAGATAGGCAATGCCAAGAGTCCTGATAGAGGTAAGATCGGTGGCTTGCTTTTCACCGGTACCCTTACTGTTTTTACAACCGAACTGGGTTGAAATACAGAACAGAGTTATTAATAAGAGGAGTGTGTTTTTCATAAATTTGTTTTAATACTGCAGTTTCGCTCGAAAATCATTTTTTTACAATTTGGGGTATAGAGTTTGGAAAGTTCCTGCTGAAAGCCGCAGATCCTTCGCTATCGCTCAGGATGACAGTGCATTTTGGGATCAGAGAGGGGGAAAGAAGAGGCGATTCGATGCAGACGTTGAAAATGGTGGCGAAGTTGGATTTCGAATCGCCTCTTCTTTCCCCCTTGATTAAACCCAACACCGCGTCATCCTGAGCGGAGCGAAGGATCTCATCGTGCTGTAGTATATCAATAATTTTATTATCGCCTCTCATTAATCAATTTTGTATTTCCACTTCATAATAAAAGATGTGTTCAAAATGAGGGGAAAGTTTAACTTTCTTCTGAATTTTCTAAAATTTGAAGTCTAAACTCATTTTTCTGCCAGCAAAATTAAGAAATTCAGGGAGATTTTACCGCTCCAGCTTCACAGGATAGCCCTTCTTTATTATTATCATATCGTTATTTATGATACGATTACCTTTGTCATCAAATTGTATTAATCCCGTTGCCCCTTCAAATTTTACTTTACGAAGCCATTCCTGTATTTGATTGTACTCAGTTCTTCCGTTTTTAACCGCTTCTGTTATCAAAGTAACAGCATCGAAGGCATATGCAGCTGACGGGTCGGGTACTGATCCGTACTTTTTTTTGTATTCCTGCTGAAAAGTCAGTCCTTCAGAATTAATCCATGGACCACATAATGGCAGGGTAACTCCTTCAAAATCTGTATAATTTTGATCTGAGAGTACTCTTTCTCCGAGCATATTAATTGACCCGAAAATTGGCAGATTCAATTTTTTCTCCCTTATCTGCTTAAGCAGCAATACCAGGCATGAAGGTTCTCCGAACAATATAATTCCATCAGATTCGGATTTGCTGACCTGATTAATTACATCCCTGAAATCAGTGGCTGAATTATCAAACCTGAATAAAAAAGGCTCTGTTTTCCCTGCCCCCATAGCGGTTCTGATAAAATATGTTGATGCTTGTTTTGCATCGTAGCCGTTATCCGATAAAACTGCAATTTTGTTAATCTTTCTTTTTGTATAAATCTCATAAATTAATGCAGATGCCTGCTGAATGTCGTTTGGAACAACACTGAAGTACCATGGTACAAAGGCTTGCGAAAGAGTAGGATCGCTAGCCCAGGCAGAAATATTTATAATTCGTCCCTTTGTGGCAGCCTGTTCCACCAGGTGGGCGTTACGCCCATCATGCGACCCGATTAATGCAACAGCTTTATCTTCAAATATAAGATCAATAGCCTGTTTAGAACCTGTTCCCCATGGCCCTTCCATCGACTTTACAACAAGTTTGAAGTAAAGACCTGTTTGCCCTTGTTTCAGGTTAGCTTTATGAATTGCCAGTTCAGCACCTTGCCTGGCAGAAACAGATTTATCTGCAGATACAAGAAGTCCGATTTTTACGGATTTTTGTTTACCGTTCTGAAGAGGAAAGGCTATTGATTTCTGCGAGGTACATATCAGTGCAAATATCAGGTATACCTTAATAATTAGTCTCATAACTTTCATTAAATAACGGCGATTGAATTTTCAATCGCCGGAAAGCTTACTAAACTGATATTTCTCTGTCAACTGCAAGGCTAACCCTCTTAAGTTCTGTCATCAGTCTGTCAAATTCGTCCAGACTTAACGACTGATGGCCATCGCACAGTGCAGTTTCAGGCTGATAATGAACCTCCATAATAAGTCCGTCGGCACCGGCGGCTACTGCAGCCTTGGCCATCGAGGGTACCATCCATCTAATTCCTGTACCGTGGCTGGGGTCAATAATTACCGGCAGATGGCACAGGGTTTTGAGCATTGGTACTGCGCTCAGATCAATTGTATTTCTTGTTGCAGTTTCAAAGGTGCGGATGCCTCTTTCACAAAGTATTACCTGGTCGTTACCCATATTCAGGATATACTCGGCAGCGTTCAGGAATTCCTCAATTGTTGACATCATACCTCTCTTTAAAAGTACGGGCTTTCTGCATGCTCCAACCTCTTTAAGTAGAGGATAGTTCTGCATATTTCTAGAGCCTACCTGCAGCATGTCTGCATAGCTTGCAACAAGTTCAACCTGCCGGGTATCCATAACCTCAGTAACCACAGGCATTCCGGTTTCTTTGCTGATTTCGACAAGCAGCTTCAATCCCTCTTCGCCCAGTCCCTGAAAGTTATAGGGAGAAGACCGGGGCTTGAAAGCTCCTCCCCGCAGAACTCTTGCTCCGTTTTTACGAACAGATCTTGCTGTATCAAAAAGTTGCTCACGGCTTTCAACTGCACATGGACCTGCAATAACAACAATCCCTGTTCCTCCGAACTCAACTCCCCCGACATTCACAATTGTTGTTTCCGGTTTTGTCTTGCGGCTCACCCTCATCGGGACAGTAAAGCCGACCTTTACCGGAATGTTACATGGATTTACCTCCATTTTAGTTGTTCTTAGTTATTATTAATATCTGTTTTTGGTCTTTTTGTAAATAGTGTTATCCCTTTTAAAAGGAACGGCGTTTGAAAATTCAAATTTTCCATTATTAACCTTAGCCATAAAAATTGGTCTGATATTATTCCAGCTTCCGTCATAAACTAATTTTCCGGTAACTCCTTCATAGCCATTGGTAATTTTCATATCAGTAAGAACATCTCTTATTATCGCACGGTTTAAACCTGCTTTCTCAATTGAATTGATAATAATATTCATTCCGTCGTAAGCATGAGCAGCAAAAACATCAGGTTCCAGTCCGAACCTTTTTAAATAGTTGGCTTTAAACGCTTTCAGCTTTGGATCATTTGAATCGGGGTTATACTGGCATGTTGTTACTAGTCCGTTTGCAAGCGGTCCTGCCATCTTAAGAAACTCAGGGTTAACTGTTCTGTCGGAAGCATACACCGGCTGTTTCATTCCCATTGCCCTGATTTGCTGGAGAATAAGAGCAGATTCCTTAGCATTTCCCCACATTGCAATAGCATCGGGTGAAGTTTTCTTTATACGTTCCAGCTGAGATTTGAAATCAGTTTCACCATCATTGAACCTTTCTTCAATAATTATCGGGAACCCTATTCTGGTTGCAGTGCGGTTAAAATGAAGGGTCCCTACCCGGCCATAACGGTTATTTGCTCTGATAACTGCAACGCGTTTATGTTTTTGATTATTAAAAATATAGTCAACCATTACATAACTTGACTGCCTGTCGTCGGGGATTGTGCGTACAACCCAGGGTATGTTTGTTTCTGTGAAAGTAGGATCAGGATCACCGGTATTTACATTCGGGATCTCAAGTTTCAGCGATGCCCTTATTGCAACGTGAGATACTATATCATCAATTGATCCAAGCCATGCCCAAACTTTTTCATCGTCCATTTTGACGATCTCATTTGCTGCGGCACCCCAGAGACCTACATCGTTGTGAACCATTAATTTATAAGGAGTACCTTTGTACCCGCCCCTTTTATTTGCCTCCTCAATAGCCAGCATAGATCCATTAAGCATCTGTTTTCCGAGATCTATAAGTACTGACCCTTCCAGAGGTCCCAAAAACCCGATTCTTACTTCCTTCAAGTCAGTCGGTACAGATTTTTCACGTCCGGCACCATAAAATTGCATAGGTTCGATGAAATGATATTTATAAGCCTTTTGAAATTTATCATATCCAACCAATTCATCCGGAATGTTACCGTAATTCTGTTGTTTTTCCTGACCATTCAGCAGCGATGTCAGAGTAAGTAGCAGTATAATGCTGAATACTAAATTCTTAACCTGTGGTTTCATAAGTTTTTATTTATAAGTGTCTTCAATAATTCTATTTAATCAATTCCCCGCAGCTCACACCCTTTGATGTTGCTACCCATAGAAAATCTTTATCAGCGTCAACCCCAATAATGAAGCTATGAGCAATTCCGGGTGACTGGACTATCTCCTTCTTTTCTGTGCCATTTGTCAGAATAGCAACCCCGTTTTCATTCTTCTCATTCCTTTTATAAGTTACCCATGTCTTGCCATCGGTAGCGCTTAATCCCCTGTCGGTACACGAGTAAGCAACCTTTCCCTCCACTCGTACAAAATTGATAAAGTTACTTGCCAGTCCGCTGTCGTGATCAAAAAAGCCCTTCCATTTTGTTCCATCGTACCTGCTGAGACCAAAGTAGGAAGATACCCATAGTATTCCTTCCGACCAGGATGTTGCTGTTGTTATATCATGGACAACACCGTCATCAGGCAACAGGTCTATTTCCATAAAACCATCAGGGTCTACATAATCGCGGAATTGTTTGGTTTTTGTATTGTATTCTATTACTCCGCCTCCCCAGGCAGCAATAAAGATCTTGTTATCTCCGAATGATACTCCGTATGTCCAGGGTTCATGCATAGGGGCATTTTTTTCAGTAAATATCTCCCACTCTTTTGTGTAGGTATCATAATGTCCTACACCGCCTCCTGTAGCACACCATATATCTTTCCCTACACAGATAACCATGTATACCAGATCATTTGGCATTCCGCTGTTAAACTGGGTAAAATTCTCAAACTTACCTCCCGACCATCTGCTTAACCCGCCAAGAGTTGCAACCCATACGTCACCCGTAAGTTCGCTGACATCAACAGATACCACTCCATTATGAGCAAGTCCGTCTTTTGTAGTATAAGTTTTCCAGTTCCCTTTCTCATAGACAGCCAGTCCATCGTGGGTTCCAGCATATACTTTGTCACCGGCAATGCGTACACAATAGACTTTGTCTGATGGTAACCCGTTTTTGGTATTGAAGTTTTTCCAGTTACCATAAACCGGTACCTTGCTTTCATTATCAGGAACTTCTTTAACTGCTGTTACATTTCTGTTCCCTGTACTTGTAACATTTGAGATCATGTCTGTTTTGCCGGCAGAGGTCTCTGATTCAGATGAACGATTACTCTTACGAATCATGCCCATAGAAAAGATGCCTAAAATGGCAACTGTTAAAATGGAATACCTGAAGTAATTTTTTCGAAATAGTTTTCTCATGATTTTATAACTAGGTTAGGTTAAAATGAAGCGTGATGAATAGTTGATTTAGTTTGTTTTTCTGACATATGGTCTTTGTAATCAGGGGATCTTAAGGATTTCAGATATTCAACCAGGTCATTCAGCTGATTCTTTGTCATGTCTCCCGCGAGGCCATGTTTATCATCCTTGCCATAGACTGTCCAGATCTCCTCCAGGGTAGGTGCCCTGCCATCGTGCAGATAGGGTGCAGATGCGTAAATGTTGTTCAGATGAGGGGTGTCAAACAGGATTGAATCGTCAGATGCGGCAAGTGTGCTTACATCAGCAGGTAATAGATTTGTATAATAGGGGGGTGTATGGCATGTTATGCATCGGTTGTTTTCCGGTATTGTATTTCCGAAATTGTCAACCGTTCGCTCAAAGATTATCTTCCCTCTTTCCTGCGCTTCAGATAGTTTACCGGTCGGATTGTACAATAGGTTTGGAGGATAGGGGACTCCAGTCATTATATAAGCAGTTATTGCATCCAGATCCTTATAACTGAATTGTTCAGTTCTTGTCAGCACTGTAGAGAAGCGCATACCATCCTGCTTGTACACTGTCTGGTTCTTTCCGTTCCATTTGAAAGGCGCAGTTTCACCTATATCTCTCAGGGATTGTGTATTTGTAACATTCCTGCCCATATCCTTTGAGGCCATATTATATACAAGACCATCTTCATGTGTATCGGGGTGACAGGTATAGCATGAATACTGGTTCTGGAAGGTATGACTGGCATTATTCAGCAATTGCCTTCCCCTTCTTGCAACCGTTAACCTGTTGGTTCCTCCGAGATCAATAGTCTTTATTATCTCGTATGATTCTGTATTAATAACAGATACTTTGTCATTAAGCATTTCTGCTGCATACAGTTTTGTACCATCTGAAGATAAGGAGAGTCCTTTTGGGTTTGCACCGGTGTAAATACGCTTGACAATATACCTGCTGCTTATACCCAGATTATTTGAATACAGGCTCAGCATTTCAGGGGTGGATTCATTTATAAGTTTCCTTACCGAATCAATGTCAATAACTGATATGCAATCATTACCAGAGCTTGACAGGAATGCTTTTTTCCCGTCAGGTGTTATTACAATATCAAAAGGATCAGGAAAATAGGCATTTGGTTCATCAAGAAGAAGCTGTATTATTCTGCCATTCTCTTTATTCTCGATTACAGCAAATCCATGGTTCATCATAAATCCCTGTTCAACCTGTATTGAAGGCACCAGGTTCTTTGGCCTTACAATTGTCATAAATGCCAGGTCGCCGGCAGGTGTGAATGTTATATTTTCCATAATGTGAGCCGATTCGATACTTTTTCGCTCGGCAACTCTCTGATTGCTGCCGTTTACAACAGTAATCTCACATCTTACCGGCTGGCCGTACGGAGCTATTTCAGCCCGTCGGCTGGTTACAAATAAAACACTCCCGTCGGGAGATGATTCTATTCCTGTAGGGTTATTTCCGGTCGTCAGCCTGTTTATCTCCTCTTTTGTTTCCAGGTCAATTACAGACAAATTAGAAGAATATGAATCTACAACATAGAGAAGTTTGCCATTTTTACTCAGGGCCATGCCTGCAGGACCATTTCCGGTTTTAAGTGTATCTGTTACACTCATTTTTTCCAGATCAATAACCGAGACATTATCGCTCCACTGATTGCTAACATAAGCTAATCTGCCGGAGTCATCAATAATAACACTGTGAGGATGATCCCCGACTTTTATCTCCTGTAACACCTTGCCGGATATCGCATCTGTTATAAGGAGTGCGTCGCCATCCTGCGCAACAACATAAATTGTATTTCCGTCTTTCGATGCGGCAAGATTGATAGGTGAATAATAGTCGGCATTCACAAGTTTTGATATTATACCATCCTTAACAATATATAAGTGGCATGAAGTGCAAAGTAGAGGATGATCGTCGGTTGCTGTTTTATAATTCACATGCTCCCTTGCCCATTTGCGCCCGGGGAAATAAATCAATAACCCCGCAACTGCAATAATCGATAGTATTTTAAGTGTGATTTTCATATCTATTCCAGTTCTATTGCTTTTTCAACTAGTTTGGTTTTTTGTACAGGTACTAATGAAGGATCTTTTCTGACCGCCAGCGGAATCCGGTTTTCAGGAACAATTTCATGGTTCTCATGACAGCCTACACATCCGCGTCTCTCGTTAGGACGGAGATAAATCCAGTCGCATGTTTCGTTTATAACATTGCCTTTTTCATCCAGGGTTCTTATCCTGAAAGGGGTGTCGGCAATTACTTTTATATATACAGATCCGTCGGTTTCAGCCTGAACAATACCTAGCGACGAATCCTGTCCGATTATTTCAATTCTGTGGGCTCTCATTACTTTTTCTGTATTGCCATCAGCCGGTAAACCTGTGAAATTAATATCCTGACACAATAATAATCCGGTCTTTGCACCTGAGTCCACCTCACTTGGCAGTTTTCTTGGTCTATCTCTCTTCTCAACAACAACTGCTTCAGTTATATCATAGTCAGTACTTTTATAAATTTCTGTTCCGATTGTTTTGCTCAGCGGATCGAACTCATAAACTGCATATTTTTCTCCTTCAGCAGGTGAGTAGGAGACAAGCAGTTTTCCCGAATTCAAAGATGAAACAGACTGAAAACTTCCTTTTAATATTGATGAATAGTCAGTAAATGAATTCAAAGGTCTGTTATAGCTTAAAGAGACAAGTCTTCCAAAACCCTGATTATCCTTTGCAGATTCAACGAAAAATATTTGACCGGTTTCGGTTTCACAAACTGTACTTAACGGTAAATTTTCTTCAAGTGGGGCATAAAATATTTCATTCTTGGTGCCGTCGGGTCTCATTACCATAAGCAATGATTCATTTCCGGTGCTTTCTGCTTGCACTGTAACCGAAAGAACACGGCCGTCTTTCAGTACAAATGACGAACAGTAAGAATACGGGTTGAATGTAATTTTTTGCAGGTTACCACCATCAATGTTACAGGTATAAAGCGATTTGATTTTATTCTCACCGCCTGTTGAAAATGAGCTGAATACTATTCGTCCCAGGGGCAGGTATGCCGGATCGGTACAATTTGCTCCGTTGGAAGTAATCTGTCTGATTTCAGAATTGCTCAGGCTCATTTCCCATATCTGCCAGTTATCTGCCTCCATCTTTTTTCCTGAAAAGAGAATTGACTTGCCGTCGTATGAGATCCTGGGTGATAATGCGGAATAGAATTCTGAGGTTAACACTTTTGCCTCCGATTCAGTTTTGCCGGGTTCAATAACAGCTATCTGGGACTGAATATTATATCTCCATGATTCTGTAGTTAAAATGTTTCTATTCGGTTCATTCCCTTTGGTTAGTGTTAGGATGATCGATCCTTCCATTATATCATCGCTGCACGATGTCAGCAATGTGATTGAAGATGCAATTGCCATTAATAGATAGTAGAAAATGGCATTTTTATGTCTGTTCATTAAGAAGTAGTTTTATTGTTCTGTAATTGTTATTATCTGATTTGCTTTGATGTTTTCGAGTACCTGTATTTTTCCGGAAGGCCACTTTATCTCAATTTTTTCGACAATCTCATTTTTTGAAAGACCGAAATGCATTCTTGGATCATTTTGTGAAAGATAGCCTGAGGTACCTCTTTTCTGGGCTGATTGAGTTTTACCTTCCGAAGTTATTTTTACTCTGGCACCAATGGCGTCGCGGTTACTTGTGGTTCCGACCAGGTCAAGCAGTATCCAGTTATTCTGATTGCCTTTATTGTTTCTCAGGAACATACCCCTGTTTTGCAGATTCACTATGTATGCATCAAAATCACCATCATTATCGTAATCTCCAAGGCAGGCACCGCGGCCAACATATTCTTCATGGAAATAGGCCCCTCTCTCGGTAGAAACATCCTGGAATTTGCCGCCTCCTATGTTTTCAAAAATCTGATCTTCATGTCCGTACAGATGTTTCAGAGCCCCGTTTGTTTTAAAAATATCTACATCTCCATCGTTATCATAATCGACAAAAGTAGAGGACCAGCCAACAAACTGGGCAGCAGCCATTGCTATCCCGGCTGCATAAGATTTATCACTGAAAACGCCATTTCCTACATTTTCGTAAAGCGAGCAGTAGGTATCATCAGATTTGAAAAGGTCGATTAATCCGTCGCCGTTAAAATCGGCAAAGTCAACCGACATGCTTACTGTAGATTCTCCTGCCTGGCTGAATGCTGTTCCCGACATTGTACCTCTGTCGGTAAAACCTTTCCCTCCGTCGTTGTGCCACAGATTGTTCACTGTATGATCGTTAGCGACAAATACATCCACAAATCCGTCATCATCATAGTCGGCAGCTGCAACACCCATTCCTCTGCCATCTATATCATTGATTCCCATGCTTTTTGTTACATCTTCAAATGTTCCGTCTCCGTTATTGCGAAACAGGTAATCCGGCTGGGCATCGTAGGCCATAGGTCCTGGGAAACCATCAGGTGCATAGAAGTATTTATAATCAGGATCAAAATTCAGATAGTTTGCAACAAACAAATCGAGATATGAATCATTATCAAAGTCTAACCATACTGCTCCCACACTGCATTCATTCACGCCAGCCACTTTTGCTTTTTTTGTGACATTGGTGAAAGTGCCATTGCCATTATTTTTGTAAAGAATATTTGGTCCGTAATTGCTTACAAAGATGTCGGGGTAGCCATCGTTGTTATAATCGCCTATTGTGGCGCCCATTCCGAATGCATGATCGTTGGCACCAGCTTTTTCTGTAACATCTTCATAAGTACCATTGCCAAGGTTACGAAACAGGTGGTTTGTCGGGAGGATCTCCGGTTTTTCGCTTTTAGTGAATCCTTCAATCCAGGTGCCGCTGCATACATATATATCTATGAAACCATCCTTATCATAATCAAGGAAAGCAGTTCCTCCGCCGCTCGATTCAATTATATTATTCAAATGTTCCCCCCCTGCGAATTGAATGAAATCCAATCCGATCTGGAGTCCGATCTCCTGAAAGAAGTCATCATTGGCAGGAGGTGGGGTCAGGGGAGGTTTGTTCTTGCTGCTGTTCCCTCCCTGGCATCCTGTAATGAAAAGCAGAATTAAAAACGATGTAAGAATGGCACACCATCTTTTTAAACAACTGATATTATTCATATTTAACATTATTATGTACTATGGTATATTATTTAAAATAATTTTTCAATGTTAATTATTTAACATTAACCGCATATTAAAACAAGATTAAAAGTTGATTAAAAGTTGATTAAAGCATCAATCAATGGGCGATACATTGCCCCCCATCCCCCCTGAAGGGGGGCTAATTCTCTGTAAAAGAGAAAGGTACGTATTTTGTTTATTGATCCTCGTGCCCCTAAAGGCATAGGTGTCAAATTTTAGATTAGAGTTTATTACAAACTATTATGTAAGGTATAGATTATAAGGCTGATACATTTCCCCTCCTTTTGAAGGAGGGGTGGCCGGACCACTTTATAATTATGATACAAATGCTGATACCGGCCGGGGTGGTTGATTAGCTGAGGTGGACTTGTTTCTAAGTGATGATCTGAAACATTTCAGACATTTCCTGTTAAAGAGGTTTTGGTTTTTCATACCATTAAAGTTAAAAAGAAAGCAACGAATCAACCACCCCGGTCGGGAAAGAAAATACTGTAAACATATGATAGTCAATTATCCCGACCACCCCTCCTTCAAAAGGAGGGGAAACTTTCCTATTCCATTTCTCTTTCAACCCAAGGCTTAAGTTGAAGATATGTCCTTCAGGGGGACAGGGGGCAAAAAGCCATTCACATTATCCCACCGCCGGCAGCATTAATCTGACAGTAGTTCCTTTTCCCAGCTGTGATGTGATCTTAATTGTCCCGTTATGTTTCTTAATAATTTGATTAACAAGCTGCAGGCCAATTCCGGTTCCCGGATATGTTATTGCATTTGAAGCCCTGTAAAATGGTTCGAACACCTTCTGAAGCTCCTCTTCAGATATTCCGATCCCTTTATCATCAAAAACGATAGTTATATCCTTTACTGAGTGTTCAATTTTTATATCAACAATATGGTCGGGGGAATATTTGCAGGAATTATCAATAATATTTGAAATAGCCACTTTAAGCATTGCCTCGTCGCCGTTAATAACCATCTGTTCTGAATCTGTAAGAGAATTGTCGAGTGAAATGTTAATGAGATACTCTTTATTATACCTCCTTGTCTCTTCCTGTGCCTGCCATATAATCTCATCAACCCTTATTTTTTTATTCAGTTTTATGGATCCTTCGGAGGTGGTTCTTGCAATGAGTAAAAGTCTGTTGGCCAAATCAATAAGCGATCTTAAGTCGTCGAGTACCGAGCCTATTGCAGCTCTGTATTCTTCAGGCGAACGGTCTTTCATCATAAGTACCTCAAGCTGGCCATTAATTGATGTGAGAGGAGTTCTTAATTCGTGTGAAGCATTGGAAATGAAGTCCTTCTGCATAATAAATGAAGTCTCAAGTCTCTCAAGCATCTTATTGAAAGTTATTGCCAGTCTCCCGATCTCATCGGTACCGTTGCCCTCAGATACCCGTTGATTAAGTTTGGTGATTGTGATATCCTCCACGTCCTTTATAACATCCGATATAGGTTTTAGCGCTCTTCCGGAATAGATCCATCCGGCAATGGAGAAAATCAGAAGACTTATAAAGAAAACAACAATAAGAATAATACCTAATTTATTGAGGAATTGTAATCCTTCTACATCGGTAGCCGCTGCAATAACAACAAATCTGTCAAGTTTTGCCTCGTAAAGAGTTCCGATAACTTCATAGTCGCCCTGTTTAAAATAAATTACCTCATGAAGCCTGACACGTTCAATAAGATTATATCCGAACCTGATCTCACCATTCTTGTCAGAAGTATAAACTGTATCGTCGAGAAAATTAAGAATAGTTATCTTTTCATTATAGAGGTTTATAGGATTATCTTTCTCAATATTTTCCACCCTGTTGGGATCAATATCTTTTGCATCAAAAAGCAATTTTGCAGTACTTTTTCCTTTATTATTCAGACGCGAAAAGAAATCATTTGTACGATAATTGGCAAAAGAATAATAGATTGCAGCAGAGGCAATTATCATTATTATTCCTCCCCATAAGAGGAACTGTAGGGTTAATCTGGTTCTTATCTGCATTTTAGGTTAATATCTAATTTAAATAATTTCATAATCGCAAAGCACGCTAAGTATGCGCAGAGCACTCAAAGTTAACTTCCTCTCATTTGTCCTTTGCGAACTTTGTGTAGAATCTTTGCGATCTTTGCGGTTAAATGCCTAGAGATCGCCGAAAACGTAACCGAATCCCACCTTAGTATTAATCAGTTTTTTATCGAATTCTTTATCAATTTTCTTTCTTAAAAAATTTACATATACATCAACAACGTTAGTACCTGAGTCGAAGTTTGTATCCCAGACATTCTCTGCGATATCATTCCTTGAAAGCACTCTACCTTTGTTCCTCATGAAGTATTCTAGAAGTGAAAACTCCTTGGCAGTCAGCTCAATATGGGTACCGCCTCTTATTGCGATCTTTCTGTCTATATCGAGTTCCAGTTCTCCTGCAATGAGCTTATTTGATATGTCAACAGTTTGGTTAGATGTTTTTAGCAATACTTTTATTCTGGCAAGCAGCTCCCTGAACTCGAATGGCTTTATCATATAGTCATCTGCTCCTGCATCAAATCCAATTAGTTTATCGTCGGTTGTGCCAAGTGCGGTAAGCATTAAAACCGGAATATTCGGATTCTTTGTTTTGAGTTTTTTACATAAGTCTATTCCGCTGATTCCCGGAATGATTATATCCAGAATAAACAGGTCATATTTATAAAGGTGTGAAAGTTTTTCACCTGAGATTCCATCGTAAGCAATCTCAGCTTCATAATTGTTTTCCTCAAGTCCTTTTTTAATAAATGAAGCTACCTTGGGTTCATCTTCAACAATCAAAATTTTCATAAAAAATGTTACGATTAATTACGGAACCTTCCGAATGCATCTCCATTTAGCAATATTAATCATTTTCGTGGAAATTTTTATGGTAGGTAAGGAAATTTGTTAATTCCTTCTGTATCCCGTTGCAATTTGTTAAGGATACGCCATGGTGTGGCCCTGCACTTATGGTATTTAAATCACAGGGTCATGCCATGGCATGACCTGCTGGTGCCAAAAATGTCAGTTATACTGTGAAAAGCAAGAATGGAATAATGTATTGTTATATTAATTAATATTGTTGTACTTTTCCAACGAAAACAGGCATGAGTTAAGTATTAATTTGTAGAAATAATTTGAATCACCCTGGATTACCTTCTAATTTCGAATTTTAATAAACTATGTTAAAATATTTTACAATCAGTAACTTAAAGGTTATTAAATTTATTCAGGACTTATTTGTTGTTTCATTTTTAGTTCTATTAATATCCTCATGCAACAACAACACAAAGGTTAATGAACAGTTTCAGAATATTGAAAATTCCAAAATTCAACCTTTGGGTATTTTTGTTAGCTATCCCATGGAAGGTACAATTTTCCCCCTGAAATTCCGGCTCCTGAATTTTTATGGAAGGACTCTCTGAATGTTTCTGCAGAATGGCATATACGTTTTTCAGCTCAAAACGGGGAAATATTATATAACACAATTGTAAAATCACCGGGATGGAGGCCCGATTCAACTGACTGGCAGAATATCAAAACTAATGCAGGAACAGCCCCTGTTTACCTTACAATTATTGGTGATGGCGGTAACATCTTTTCCAATAAATATTCCTCCGGGAAGGTAAACTTTTCCTTTTCTAACGACTCCGTTGGTGCCTCAGTTTTTTTCAGAGCAGTGCCTCTGCCATTTAGTTATGCAGTAAAGAATGTAAAGGAAATTGAATGGTATCTGGGAAGCATTAATGGAAGTAAGCCCCATAAAATTCTTGACAATATCCCTGTTTGCGCAAATTGTCATTCATTTTCCGGAAACGGATTGCTGGCTATGGATATTGACTATGCAAATGACAAGGGTTCATATATAATAGCTCCTTTAAAAGACACAGTTCATCTGACTTTTGATAAAATAATCACCTGGACCGATTACAAAAAAGAAGATGGAGTAATTACATATGGTTTACTTTCACAGATCTCCCAAAATGGCAGATTTGTACTATCTACTGTAAAAGATCGTTCTGTTTTTGTGGCTGTTGATAACCTGGAATATTCGCAATTGTTCTTCCCAATCAAAGGAATAATTGCTGTTTTTGACAGAGAAAAGAGAAAGTTTTATGAACTTCCGGGAGCCTCCGATAAAAAATATGTTCAGAGTAATCCTAATTGGTCGCCTGATAACAATGAAATTTTGTTTACAAGGTCCGATCGGTATGTTTCCTCTAAAATTGATAATTCAGAAAGTGTATTGCTGAATATTGAGGATGCCAAAGAATTCATAACAAGGCAGAAGGATTTTAAGTTCGACTTATTCCGTCTTCCTTTTAATGGCGGGATGGGCGGAACGGCTGTTCCTGTAGAAGGTGCTTCAAATAACGGGAAAAGCAATTTCTTTGCACGGTACTCGCCCGATGGTAAATGGGTGGTGTTTTGCCAGTCTGAAAACTTTATGTTACTGCAGCCCGACAGCAAACTTTACATTATGCCTGCAGATGGAGGGGTACCGCGTTTAATGAACTGCAATACCAAAAACATGAATTCATGGCATTCATGGTCACCAAACAGCAAATGGATTGTTTTTTCTTCAAAAAGCAAAGGTCCGTACACTCAATTATACCTGAGCCATATTGATGAAAATGGTAACGATTCTCCTCCTGTCTTTCTCGAAAACATGTCATTTGAAAATAAAGCGGCAAATATTCCGGAATTCCTGAGTAACAGGGATAATAATCTTAAAAGATTAACTGATGAGTTTTCCCGTAATGCATTGTATTATACCCGTGCAGCCACATTAAACATTAAAGCTAAAGAGTTCAGAGATGCCAGCATAAATATTAATAACGCAATCAAAGCTGATAGTACTTATTTAGATACATACGAGAAAAAGTTTATCGTAAATCTGATTTTAGGGCAGTCGAAGTCAAAGGATGACCTTCATGCCAAAACTATTGCCAGGAGAATTATTGAAACACAAATTAGGAATTTTCCCAATGACAAATCACTTATTCTTAAAAGAGGTAAACTAAGACTGTTGATGGAAGACTACGATGGAGCGTTGGAGGATGGGTTATCTGTTCTTAAAACACAGACAGATTTATATAATACCTATGACCTGATTACAGTTGCTTATCAGAATATGGGGCAATGGAATAAGACTATACCCTATATAAAAAAAATGCTGGAGCTTCAACCAGAAAATACACAACTGTTTTATAATCTGGGCAATTCATATCAGAATAATAATCAATTTGAGGAAGCCCTCAGTACCCTTGATAAAATAATAGAAAAGATTCCCAACACTTCTAATTATTATATTTCAAGAGCAGGAATTTTTATTCTTGAGGGTGAGAATCTGTCAGCAAAAGCTGATTTCGATAAAGCGATATCAGTGGATCCTGATAATTATAAATGTTACCAGAGCAGAGCAATGTTCTTAAAAAATACTAATGGTTTCGACAGGGGCAGAAGTGATTTTGAAAGGGCAATCCTATTATTGGGAGAGGAAATCAGAAAGAGCCCTCAGGATGCCCCTTTACTTATTAAGCGGGCAGAAATTATGGAGGAGACAGGGAACTTTCAGGGTGCATACACTGAGTATGAAAATTATTTAAAGAATTGGCCGTTAAGCTATACAGTTCTTGAAAAGGAGGCTATGTATTATAATTCGCTGAAAAAATGGCAGCAGGCACTTGATGTATACTCCACTTTAATTGTTAATTTTCCCGGGGATGCACAATTATATTATAACAGAAGTCTTACATATCTAAATTACAATAGTTTACAAATATCTTTAGATGACATAGATACTGCAATCAGACTTGATTCTGCTAAATATATTTATTTTCTTCACAGGTCCAGGATTCGCTATCTGTTAGGCGACAAAACCGGCTTCAGGAGTGACGTTAAAGTATCATCTGATTTGCTGAATGAACAACTCAGGTCCAGAAAACCAAATGCAAAGGAACAGGAAATACTTTCGACAATCCAAAGGTTATTAAGTGATCCGGCCTGATATTGGAGAACAGATTGGGAGATCCTTCGCTATCGCTCGGAATGACAGAGTTTTGGGTGGAAGGGGAGGGAAAAGAAATGGCGATTCGCAAGCTAAAATTTGAACTGTCCGATATCTTCAGCGAATCGCCATTTCTTTTCCCCCATTGACTACATAAAGGACTGTCATCCTTAGCGTAGCGAAGGATCTCATCGTTTAGTGTGCAGAAAACGATAAATCTGCATAATTACTTCAATTATATACAATATAATATATAGGTCTAAGTATTCTAAATTGAAGAGGATAAAAACCCGTATTAAAACCAGATTAAAAAAATGTTAAAAAAACCTTAATTTTTTTTTTGATTTTTATTGTTTTTCTCATTTCTTTTCTATCTTTGATCGGATCAAGCGATGGCTTGGTTCTATTTTTAACCCTTTTATCTAACTAACATTATTAAAAAACAATTGACTATGCAAATTTCTACCTATTTACGGCGCACTGCGCTGTTTATTCTGAGCATGGTCTTTTCCTTGGGCTTCGCTATTGCCCAGGAAAAAACCATTACCGGAAAGGTCACTGCTGAAGGTGAAGGACCTGTACCGGGCGTAAACGTAACTGTGCAGGGTACAACTATCGGTGCAATTACCGATGTTTCCGGCGCTTATTCGATTAAGGTGCCTGGCCCATCAGCAGTTCTGGTATTTTCCTCTGTTGGCTATATTACACAGCAGGTTACAGTAGGTTCCCAGAATGTTATTGATGCATTAATTGTATCTGACACAAAAGCCCTTTCAGAAGTTGTTGTAACAGGTTATTCCTCACAGAGGAAAAGAGACCTTACCGGTGCCGTAGGTGTTGTTGAAACAACAAACCTTAAGGCAATGCCTAGCGGTAACATTACTAACCAGCTGCAGGGTCGTACCTCAGGGGTTACTGTAATCGGTAGCGGACAGCCTGGAACAACTTCAAGATTAAGGATCAGGGGATTCAGTTCTTTCCAGAACAACGATCCTTTGTATATCGTTGATGGTGTTCCAACAGGGAACATCGACAACCTTAACCCTAACGATGTTGAATCAATGTCTGTTCTTAAAGATGCAGGAGCTGCTTCAGTTTACGGTTCAAGAGCATCTAACGGTGTTATTGTTGTTACAACCAAAAAAGGCGGCACAGGTGCTAAAGTAACTTACGACTTTTACGCTGGTGTTACTTTACCTGGTGAAGGAACTCAGAAAGAATTACTTAATCCAACTGAGTATGCTAACCTTCAGTGGCTGGTATACGATAATGACGGAACATCAGAAACTCACCCTCTCTACGGCCCTTCTTCAGGTTCACCAACCTTGCCAAGCTGGGGAGCAAATACCAACTGGTATGATGTTCTTACAAATGTTGCACCAACTCAGAACCATGATATTACTTTTTCAGGTGGTAATGAGAATGCCAAATTTTTTGCAGGTGTAGGTGTTTTAAAACAGGAAGGTATTGTAATGACCAACTTCAATGATAAATATACCGGCCGTTTTAACTCCGAATTTAAATTCCTCAACGGAAGGGTTAAAGCTGGTGAGAATATATCTATGACCTATGGAAAATCAAAAAGGGTTACCAACCTTGCTGAAGGTTCACCGGTAGGTGAAACTTATAATATGCAAACTATTATCCCTCATCTCATTACAACCCCTATTACCGGAACTACTCACAATTTTATTCCCGGCGAATATGGCGGTGCAGGTATTGCTCCTAGACTTGGTAACGCATCTAACCATTATGCCAACCTTGACAGAGATAAGGATGACTATAACCAGAATATTAACTTCATAGGTAGCGGCTTTGTTGATGTAATGATAACAAAAGGTCTGAACTTCAGATCTACAATCGGTGGTACATATTACGATTATTATTACTCTGATTACAACATGAAGACTTATGAAAGAGCTGAAAACCTTGCTACTTCATCCATGAACGAAGGTTCAGGCTATGGAACTAACTGGACTTGGTCCAATGTTCTAAACTTTGATAAGACTTTCGGCGATCATAAGATTGGTGCTGTAGGAGGTTATGAAAGTAACAAAGTTGGCGTTGGCCGTGAAGTAAGCGGTTCACGTGCAGGATACTTCTCAGATGCTATTGATTATCGCACCCTGTCAAACGGTTCAACAATTACCGGAGCAAGTTCTGCTAATTATACTCCTGTAACTCTTGTTTCATTGTTTGCAAAAGCAGACTATAGCTACAAAAGCAAGTATATCGTAAGTGCAACTATACGTCGCGACGGTTCCTCAGTATTTGGTGAGGAAAACAGATTTGGTATATTCCCTTCGTTCTCAGGTGCATGGCGCGTGGGTGATGAGGCATTTCTTGATGGTCTCGACTGGATCTCCGATCTTAAGATCAGGGCTTCCTATGGTACAATGGGTAACCAGCAGTCTGTTTCTCCATCAAACGCATATTATCTGTTTGGCGGCGATCAGGGTAGTTCATTCTATGACATCAATGGTGCCGGGACTTCTTCAATACAGGGTCTGCGTCCTACAAGAATCGGTAATACCCAGGCAAAGTGGGAGACCAACGTTACAACCGATATCGGATTTGAAGCTCAGCTTTTCCAGAGCAAATTCGGAATCGTATTCGACTGGTATTCAAAACAAACTGAAGACCTGTTATTCAATCCTGAATTACCGGGTACCGCAGGTGCTGCAAGTGCACCTTATATTAACGTAGCTTCAATGTCGAATAAAGGTATTGACTTCGAACTTACCTATAAGAATACTTATGGCGATCTGGGTTTCAACGCAAGCGTAGTTCTTACTACAGTTAACAACGAAATTACAAAAATCGCTGAGGGCGTTGCTTACTTCGATTCAGGTGGCTCAAGGATTGGTGCTTTCAACAGGAACCAGGTAGGTCAGTCTATGTCTGCTTTCTATGGTTATCAGGTACAGACCCTTTTCCAGGAGGCTGATTTTCATACTGAAGTAATAGCTGGTAACCCTACACTTGTTCTTAATACTGATATTCCGGCACAGGATGGTGCTGAGCCAGGTTTCTTAAGATATCAGGATGTAAACGGTGATAACAAGATTGATCCTGATGACAGAACCTTTATCGGCAACCCGAACCCGAAATTTACATACGGATTGAACCTTGGATTTACCTATAAGGGCTTCGACCTTTCTGCATTCCTTTATGGTTCACAGGGAAATGATATCTTCAGATATATCAAGTGGTGGATTGATTTCTGGCCTTCATTCCAGAATAACAAGAGTCAGGATCTTCTCTACAGAAGCTGGACTCCAACCAATACAAATACAACTATTCCGAAGGCTTCCAATCATTCTACTTTCTCTAATAACACAGTTTCATCAAGTTATTATCTGGAAGACGGTTCTTTTGCAAGACTTAAAAACCTGCAGCTTGGATATACAATCCCTGCAAGCACTTTAAGTAAGATTAACCTGAAAGGATTAAGGGTATATGTGCAGGCTGTTAACCTCTTTACGATTACCAAATACTCAGGACTCGATCCGGAGATTGGTGGCGGTGACACTGCTTTTGGTGTTGATGCTGGAAACTACCCAATGACTAAGCAATTCATCTTCGGTCTTAACCTTACTCTGTAATTTATAAATCAGTATAATATGAAAAAGAATAAATATTTAATTATCACAGTCCTGGCAGTACTCGCATTTCTGGGTGCCTGCAAAAAGGATTTTCTTGAAATCAAGCCCAAGGGCAGCTTGAGTGAGGATGTTCTGGCAACCGAAAACGGCGTCAATACACTTCTCATCGGAGCTTATTCAATGCTTGATGGAGTTTCTTCCCAATTTGGGTGGGAATCAGCATCTTCCAACTGGGTATATGGCGACATCCGCGGTATGGTTGGAAATAAGGGAACTGACTCAGGTGACCAACCTGATATCAACCCCCTTCAGTCATTTTCAGAATCTTCTGCCAACCCTTATCTTAATGTTAAGTGGAGACAGGTATACGAATCTGTTTCAAGATGTAACAGTGCCATTTCAGTTGCCGGCAAAGCTCTTGCAGCAAATGCAATTGATCAGGCAAAACACGATTCATTCGTTGCTCAGGCAAGAACTCTCCGTGGCTGGTATCATTTTGAGGCATGGAGAATGTGGGAAAAAGTTCCATATATCGATGAGACAACTGATCAGGCTACAGTAACAAACACTGCAGATATCAAGCCTATGATCCTTGCTGACCTTGAAGCCGGAATATCTCTCCCGAACAATATGGGTCAGGTTGGAAGATTCAACGGTACAGTTGCCAATGTTCTTCTCGCAAAAGCAAAAATGCAGTTCGGCGACTATGCCGGAGCGTTAGTAAATTTAAACACTGCTAAAACCGGAACAAAACCTAATGGCGCTGCAATTGGTCTTGCTCCAACATATGGCGAGATCTTTGATATCGTTAACAGGAATGGTATTGAGGCAGTTTATACTGTTCAGTATTCTGTTAATGACGGTTCAGGTGCATGGAACGCAGGTTGGGGTGAAGTTCTGAACTTCCCTTACAAAGGCAACGGCGGATCACCAGGCGGTTGCTGCGGTTTCTTCCAGCCTACACAGGAGTATGTTAACTCTTTCAGAACTGTTGCTGGTTTACCACTTCTTGACAATTCATACAATACTCTTCCTGTTAAAAATGACCAGGGTTTAACTCCTGCTCAAGCTTATACACCAGATGCAGGCGAACTTGATCCACGACTTGACTGGAGTGTAGGAAGACGCGGTATTCCATATTGGGATTGGGGATTGCACACAGGTGCTGACTGGGTACGCGATCAGTCATATGCCGGTCCATTCAGCCCGAAAAAGCAGGTTTACAAGAAATCACAGGAAGGTCAGTACACCGAGGTTGGTAACTGGACATCGGGTTACACCGCTAACGGTTACCGTATGATCCGTTACGCTGATATTCTCCTTATGATTGCAGAATGCCAGATTGAAACAGGTGACCTTGCCGGTGCCCGCACAAATATCAATCTTGTTCGTGCAAGAGCTGCAAATCCTGCAGGTTTTGTACTTGACGGTGCAGTTCCTGCTGCTAACTATGTTATCAACCAGTACCCTGCAACAGGTGCTCCGTTTGACAATGCTGCAAATGCACGTCTTGCTCTCCGTATGGAAAGAAAACTTGAGCTTGGTATGGAAGGTCACAGATGGTTCGACCTGAACCGTTGGGGCATTACAGTTGCCGAACTTAACAGAGTTCTTGCGTATGAGAAAACAATGCCATGGGGCGGTAATATGTACGGATCTGCTATTGTTGGCGCAGAAGATGTTACATTCCCGGTTCCACAGCGCCAGATTGACCTTAGCTTAGGTAAACTGGTTCAGAACAGGTAATACTTAATTAATTTATACTTAAGCGGACTATCCTTGTGATAGTCCGCTTTTTTTTATATCCCTCAAAAGCAAGACGAATGTCATCCCGAACGTTAGCGATGGATCTCCCGACCTTAATCGGTACAAAAAAAACAATCTTCACATTTTCAAATACAAAGCATGAATTTCTTTTATTGGCTTATTTAGTTAAGCTATAAGGATACTCTTATCTTCCTTTGGAATAACTGCATTTATTTAAGATAGCAATTAGTTGATGAGATTCCTCGCTAGCGCTCGGAATGACAGGTATTTTCTTATTCAGGGGGGAGGGAAGCAGGGGCGTTTCGTGTAATAATTGACATTTTTTATATGGGCTCGATCGAAACGCCCCTGCTTCCCTCCCCAAACCTGATCATAATACACAATGTCATCCCGAACACTAGTGAGGGATCTCCCAACCTTTTTCGGTGCCCAAAATTCATCCCGCGTGTAAGAATAAAGTTCAAATAGAATTTCTTTTTTTTTATATTTACGAAGTTTTAAATAACAACTCTTCCATATTATTACGTTATTATGAGGAACCTCTTATTACTCTTATGTGCCGGATTACTATTCTCCTGTACTGAGACTACCCGTTTCAAGATGATGAGCTCAAAAAGAACCGGTATTGAATTTATTAATGCAGTAACCGAGACTGACAGCTTTCATTGTATGAGTTATGAGTATATATATAACGGTGCAGGAGTAGGAGTTGGCGACTTGAACAATGACGGCTTACAGGACCTTGTTTTTGCTGCTAATCAGGTTTCTCCCAGAGTATATCTTAATAAGGGTAATTTTAAATTTAAGGATATTACCTCCAATTTTTCAGGACTTACAAATGATCAGTGGTTTAGCGGTGTTTCAATGGCAGACGTTAACAGCGATGGATGGATAGATGTTTATATTACATCAACCAAGGATGAAAATCCAGAGAAATGTAAAAACAAGTTATGGATAAATAATGGGATTAAGGACGGAGAGGGACCCACTTTCACAGAAATGGCTGAAAAATACGGTGTTGCAGAAAAGGGACAATCTGTAAATGCTACATTCTTAGACTACGACAGAGATGGCGATCTTGACCTCTATGTTTTGAATAATACTCTGACCCAAAGAATGAATACCTCATACAGAGCCAAGATAAACGACGGTAGTGCAGGTAACAACGACCAGCTGTACAGGAATAACGGTAACGGCACTTTCTCTAATGTAACAATAGAGGCAGGAATTGTATATGAGGGATTTGGACTTGGTCTTGCAATAGGGGATGTTAATAAAGATGGTTACCCCGATATTTATGTTTCAAATGATTATATGTCGAACGATCTGTTATACATAAACCAGGGTAACGGTACTTTTAAAAACGAGATCCGGAAATACATGTCGTATCAGACAAAATCCTCAATGGGTAACGATATGGCTGATGTTAATAATGACGGATTTCCTGATATGTTCACAGGTGATATGATGCCTGAGAAGTATTTTAAAAAGAGACAAACTATAAACGGCTTCAGCTATATCTTCTACGTTAATGATGCAAAGTTTGATTATGAACACCAGTTTCTGAGGAACATGCTCCATGTAAGCAATGGATTGATGAATGGGGAATTGCTTCCTTACAGCGAAGTAGGACAAATGGCAGGAATTTACGCTTCAGAATGGAGTTGGGCGCCTCTATTTGCTGATTATGACAATGATGGCGACAAGGATCTGTTAATCTCAAACGGCTATCCGAAAGATATGACCGATAAAGACTGGACTAAGATGAAGGTCAAGGTTTATGGTTTTGTGGCAGATGAAAAGTATGTTATGGATCTGGCTCCTGCAGTTAAAGTACAAAACTTTGCGTTTGAAAATGAGGGCAATCTTAAATTTGTTAAAAGGAGAAAAGAGTGGCTCCCTGATATACCAACTTATTCATACGGGGCAGCATTCGTGGATCTTGACAATGACGGTGACCTTGATTATGTTGTAAACAACCTGAATGACAAAGCATTTGTTCTGAAAAACACTACAATTGAAAAATCAGAAGGAAAGGCGGGTTACCTTAGAATAAAACTTACCGGAAGCGATAATAACAGGATGGCCATTGGCGCTAAAGCAGAGATCTGGAGTAACGGAAAATACCAGTTTACTGAACATTATATGACAAGGGGTTATGCCTCCTCGGTTGAGCCGGTAATTCATTTTGGTATCTCTTCAGTTGGTATGATAGATTCACTAAAGATCACATGGCCTTCTTCCGGAAATGTAACCATCCTGAAAAATGTCGATATAAACCAGACATTGGAACTGGATGAGAAGGACTCCGGGAAGTCAGAAAACAAAATTGATGGATTATCACCTGAGGAGATGTTATTCACCAAAAAGGAGGATGTGTTAAACTATTTCCACGAGCAGGAGGATTATAATGATTTTTTCCTTAATCAGAATATACTTCCTCACAAATTTTCACAGATAGGACCTGCGTTGGTCAAGGGTGACATTAATAATGACGGACTGGAAGATCTCATTATTGGTGCAACAAACAAACTACCAACTAAAGTACTGGTTCGCAAAGGGAACACATTCGTAGGCTCTGAATTTAAAGGCCTTACAACAAAGAAGCCTTTTTCAGAATCTGATCTTTCAATTGTTGATATGGATGGTGATGGCGATAAAGATGTAATTGCCGTTGCCGGAGGTTATGAAAATACTAAAGAGAGTGAATACCATCATTATATTTATGAAAACCGAAAAGGATCCTTCATAAGTTCCCCCCTGCCAATCCCAGCATTTCCTGCTTCGGTGGTAAGGCCCTTCGACTTTGATCACGACGGTGATATTGATCTCTTTGTTGGAGCCAGGGTTAAAAAGGGGATGTTTCCCTACTCAAACCACTCTTGGCTTATTCTCAATGATAAAGGGAAGCTTTCGGTTAGTAATTCGTCGAAGTTAGACCTTGGAATGATAACTGATGCAGTATGGAGCGATTATGACAAAGACGGATGGGAAGATTTGATAATAAGCCGGGAATGGAATTCAGTTGCTGTACTAAAGAATATGCAGGGCAAAGAGCTTGTTCCGGTGATTTTGCCTGAAATTGAAGATCAGCACGGATTGTGGTATTCGGTTACAGCCGGCGACCTCGATCAGGATGGAGATGATGATTACATTGTCGGTAACCTTGGTGATAATCACAGGTTTACAGTTAGTGACATGTATCCGTTACAGCTATATGGAATTGATCTCGACCTCGACGGAAATATAGATCCGCTTACAACAGGTTACTGGGAAGATAAGGATGGTGTTATGACAGAATATCCAATTAATTATCTCGATGAGTTAATGGCTCAATCGGTTTACTTCCAGAAGATCTTTAAAGATTATACATCTTTCAGTTATATGAATATCCCTCAGATTCTAAATGAATCTGTACTAAAAAGACTTGATTTCAAATTGCACGTTAATACTTCTTCAAGCTATATATTGTGGAACGATGGAGGTAAATTCAGGTGGGAAAAACTGCCGAAAGCTTTGCAGGTTTCACCGATCAGTAAGATTCTTGTAAGAGATTTCAACGGAGACGCACTTCCCGATATTCTGCTTGCCGGTAATGATTATAGTTATGATGTATCAACAGGTTATTATGATGCCAATAAGGGGATAGTCCTGATAAACAAAGGCAAGGGGCAGCCATTTCAGGTAATGGGACCCTCTTCCAGCGGCTTGCTGCTGAAAGGGATGGTAGGATCTTTACAGTATTTCGAAGGAGACCCGTCTTTTGTTGTGGCAGGTATAAACCGGGGAAATGTTTATGTATATCAGGTAAATCCAGGAAAGAAGTAAAATATTTTAATGCTTATTCGATTTTTACCACTCGTTTTATGCGAAAGACACCCTAAATTAAAATATAAAGACAAATCAAATTTAAGAACTTTACATTACTGATATAAATAAATTTACAGAGGGTTCTTAAATATTCCTGTATGAGATAATTCCTGCCAATCAGAATTAACCTTATTAATGAGTGCCAGTTTTTTTCCTTTGGAGTACCCTTTAATCTGTTTTTCCCTGGCAATCGCAGAATCTATTGAATCAAACCTTTCAAAATAAATCAGTTTATCAACATTATATTTTTGCGTAAATCCATTTATTTTCTTCTGTTTATGTTCAAAACATCTTCTCTCTAAGTCATTAGTAACTCCAGTATAAAGAACATTATGATGTGTATTTGTTAAGATGTAAACATAATATACGTTGATTCTCATTGATTAGCATATTTTTTATGAATCAATTACATGCCTCAAATTACATATTAATATTAAATTTTAAAATAGGCAATTTGGTCTAAGTAGATATTACAGTTTTACACACTAGTATTATGACAAGCCAGCACGATGAGATCCCTCACTTAGTTGCTATTGGCAACATTTTGTAATATGCACTTATTGTGATACTTGTGACATTACCAATAAACTTAATATCTTGAATTGTAGAATAGGTATGGATGGGAAACTCTTACTTTTTAAGTACTGTATTAGGATTTGGGGATTCCTCGCTATCGCTCGGAATGACAGAGCTTTAGGTGTGAGGGGGAAAAGAAATGGCGATTCGCAAGATAAATTCGAACTGTCCGAAATTTTCAGCGAATCGCCATTTCTTTTCCCTTTATGACTCCATAAGATCCTGTCATCCTGAGCGATAGCGAAGGATCTCCAGGAATCAGTAGAATTTGTCATAATGACTGATTTGAAAAGTATTTGTATGGAGACTCAGTATATGAACGAAGTGAGGGATCTCCCAAGCTATTCTCAAATTTGATAAAGAAGTTTTTTAACATAAATAATTGAATAGGAATAAGTAGAATATATTTGATTTGATCTTACTTTAAATCAAATCCAAAATGTATCACAAAATCCGATAAAGAAGTTTATAAAGGGTAAGGTTCAATTATAGCTTATTCGATTTTTACAAGATCACCTTCTTTGAATTTGTAATTTATAATCGCCTTGCAGGAGGCACAATTATATAATGGAGAGGTTCTCGGTTTTGTATGAACTTCAACCGTAATTACCCGGTCTTTCAACTGAAGGATCTTCATATCGGCCTCGATGGATCTGATAAGCATGAGTTTACCGTTAGTATTCAGAAGGATCAGATGCTCTATAAGGCTTATTTCCTGACCATTATATGAGGTCAGAGTAACAATTGCATCTTCGAGAGAATCTGCATCAATATAGCCTGTGGTTATCCTGCCCGGATCGAAAATAAACTTTTTCAGAGAATCCTCAATTGTAATGTAACCGCTTACATTTGTTGTAATCTTTGAATCTTTCAGCTGATTCTTAGCATAATCTTCAGCAATCGACACTGCCTCTTTTCTGATCTTCTCCGTAGGATTCTCAATTTGTTTTGATTGTTCTCCACTCTGGCACGAGAGACTTATAAATAGAATTATTGCAAGTAGTAAGTTGAGTTTCATAGTTCGTAAATTCAAAAATCAATTAAACGCAAAGATCGCAAAGATTTTTCGCAAAGAACGCAAAGTAACAATTTAACTGAAATCTTCTTTGCGCACTTTGCGAAGACTTAGCGTGCATTGCGGTTAAAAAGGACCCTTAAGTAATTATCAAAATCTTGTTTGATAAAAATTGATTAATTTTAGGTGTAACTATTTTTGATATGAATAAGATTTTTAAAATCTTAATGTTTTTCCTGTCAATAATATCTATTGTATTGTCGTGCAGGAAAGACTTCCTCGATATCAAACCCAAAGGAAATCTGGATGAAAATATCCTTGCAAATGAGCATGGAATAAATGCAATTTTAATAGGTGCTTATTCGATGCTCGACGGAGTTTCGTCACAATACAGTTGGGAATCAGCTTCATCCAACTGGCTGTATGGTGATGTTCGCGGACTGATAGGCAATATGGGCAGTGATGCAGGTGACAGTGGTGGTGGATGGCCAATAAAATCCTACTGGGAAACTCCGGAAAATCCATGGCTTTTAGTTAAGTGGAAGGAGGTCTATGATGCTGTATCCAGATGTAATTCAGCAGTTTTGGTAACTAACCTGGCATTGAAAAAAGGTGCAATTTCCCAATCTCAGGCAGAATCTTTTTTTAAACAGGCCAGGGCCCTTCGCGGATGGTTTCATTTTGAAGCATGGAGAATGTGGGAGAAAATTCCTTATATAGACGAAAATACAATTATCGACAGCGTAACAAACAAGGTTGACATGCGCGATAAAATAATTGCCGATCTGCAGGAAGGAGCATCTTTGCCTGATAATATGGGTCAGATAGGAAGATTTAACGGAACCGTATCAAAAGTCCTCCTGGCAAAAGCAAAAATGCAGATGTACAGGGATTATGAAGGAGCTCTGCCTCTGCTTCTTGAAGCAAAAAACGGAACCAAACCAAACGGAGCGTCTATAGGTCTGGCACCAACATATGGTGAGATATTTGATATTGAATACCGCAACGGCATTGAATCTGTCTATACGGTGCAGTACTCTGTAAATGACGGATCAGCCGGATATAATGGCGGCTGGGGTGAAGTATTAAATTTCCCTTACAAAAGCGGGGTAGCTCCCGGAGGATGCTGCGGATTCTACCAGCCTACACAGGAATTTGTCAACTCTTTCAGAACATCAAATGGATTACCTCTTTTAGATAATTCATATAACAATTTTCCTGTAAAAAACGATCAGGGTTTGACTCCTGCCCAGCCTTTCACTGAAGATACAGGTACACTTGATCCGCGTCTCGACTGGAGTGTTGGCAGAAGAGGAATCCCTTACTGGGACTGGGGAATCCATACCGGTTCAGACTGGATCCGCGACCAGACATATGCCGGACCATACAGCCCCAAAAAACAGGTTTATAAAAAATCGCAGGAAGGAAAATACACAGAGGTTGGAAACTGGACCTCGGGGTTTACCGCTAATGGTTATAGGATGATAAGATATGCCGATCTGCTTCTGCTGCTTGCAGAGTGTCAGATAGAAACAGGCGATATTGAAGGGGCACGGCAAAACATAAACCTGATAAGGGCCAGAGCTGCGAACCCCGCCGGATTTGTTAAAGAAGCCGATAGTATTACCCCTGCTGCCAATTATTTAATCTCGTTGTATCCTCCATTTACAGACACGGATCAGGCACGACTGGCGTTAAGGATGGAAAGAAAACTTGAACTCGGCATGGAAGGGCACCGCTGGTTTGACCTGAATCGCTGGAAAATTACTGTGACAGAACTTAACAGGGCGCTTACATATGAAAAATCAATGCCATGGGGCAGAAATATGTATTACTGGGCAGAAGTTGGTCCCGAGGATGTTACTTACCCGATACCACAGAGTGAGATTGACAAGAGCCATAAAAGAATAGTGCAAAACAGATAATTTCTTTCTGAAAAGATACAATCTGCTTACTTCTTCAATATCTAATAACCATACAATTATTATTTGTAAATTTCGCAAATGATAAATCTTAAGTTCTCCGGGACAATAATTGTTGCTGACGGTACTTTCCCTACTCATGAGATCCCTCTTGGCTATCTTAAAAATGCCAAAAGGATAGTCTGCTGCGATGGAAGTGCTGCTGGTGCCGTACTTGCAGGTTTTACACCTGATGCGATTGTTGGAGATATGGATTCACTTAGTGAAGAATTAGCAAACAAATTTGCCGACCGGATCTATTCAGACAAGGATCAGGAAACAAATGACCTTACAAAAGCCGTATACTGGTGCATAGAAAATGGTTATGATGATCTTGTTATTGTAGGTGCAACAGGTAAGAGAGAGGATCACACCATCGGTAACATATCGCTGCTGGCAGAATATGTCAGAATTGTCAGTATTATAATGGTTAGCGATACAGGTATAATTATTCCTCTTCAGAATAATGCTGAGATTTCGTCATTTAAAGGTCAGCAGGTTTCGATATTCTCAATTGATCCGGAAACAGAAATTACCACAACAGGATTGCGATATCCGCTTAACAGAACAAAAGTTAAAAACTGGTGGGTAGCTACACTTAACGAAGCCACAGATAAGCAATTCTCAGTTAATTTCACAGGTGGCCCTGTAATATTATATCTGAAATTCAGGGAATAATTGACTTGTAAGACCCTCCTTCGCTAACACCTATGCTAAAGCTTCGGTGTTCAAAGAAATCTTCGGAGGGCAAAGCCAGCATGACTGCAGGACTGTAAGGCAGATTTTAAGTCTTTAACACCTCTTTTACCAGGTTTATAAGCTGTACCCTGCTCTTTACATTTGTTTTTATGTAAATTCTGTGAGTATGGTCCTTAACCGTCTGCAGGCTGATAAAAAGTCTATCGGATATTTCCTTATTGCTTAACCCATTGCAGATTTCACGAACTATATCTGTTTCCCTGGGGGATATTTCGAATTTATTACAAAAATCGTCGAAATTTAAGACAATAATTGATTCATCAGTAAAACCGTGCAAAAGAGTGCCATAATTCAGATAAAGAGGAAGAAAGATATTCCCTGCAAAAAAAGTAAATATAAAAACTATCGCAAGGTATACCTGTGAGCTATAAAACAAGAGTGGGGTACATTGAACCGCCATTACCAGAATAATTGAAGAGGCAATTATTTTTCTGTCATAATCATGAATTACTGATCTTCCTTTTTTGGGAAATAGTATTAACACTGAAGCCGAAAGTGAGTACAGAAAATTCATTGCAATGAAATAACTCTTAATAAGTGAAACAGGTTCCAGCTCAGTATTCTTTGTAATAAAATACCCGACAATAAATATTACTGAGAAATTGATGAGCAGAAACCAGAGGGCATGCCAGTTATTGATCTTTCTTCCTGATATCTCAAAAGAAAACCTGATCATCATCATCCATCCGAAAACCAGGAATGGCAGCCCCATTAACATTGCAAATTCTGAGAACCGGGAAAGAAGATCAGCAGAAAAATATGCTGATAGAAATGTCCTGATTACAACCTGCCCCCAGATCCCATAAAAGCCGAATGTATAAATAAAGACCTGGAAATAGAGTAGAGTTGAAAAGATCTCATTATTGTATCTGCTTCTCAACTTCGATGATATTAACACGCCTCCAGCAGCAAGGGCAACCGAAAGAATAAACAATAGATACCACAGATAGTCCAACATTTTATAAAGGTATAAAAATCCACAAAACTGAGTGGTAAAATTAAGCCCAACCAAAGTATTGCACTGCATACTTAAGTAGTAAATATTAAAATCACTACTAAAGTATGAAGCCGGTTATACGGAGCTAATCTAAATTTGTCTCATAATTATTTTAAGCTCTTTAAATTAAATAAACAAAAGAATGGAAACAAAGAATGAATACAGACTGGTGCCGGGTTTCGGCAACAGTTTCGGAACGGGATGGCAGGTTATGATGGACAATTTCCTGCGATTATTCCTGCTTGTTATTATACTTGGTATTCTTACCGCGCCCCTCAAGATCTTCAATTTTGACTTTAATCTTTCAGATCTCCACAAATTGCCATTTAACTTCGGGAATGACTGGGGCCACGATATGAAAAGCATGCTGACACTGGGTTCATTAGGAATTTTTGCTGCCTTTTTTGTACTTATTGCGATGTTATATGCCTTTCTGGTTGCACCGGTCTTTGAGTTCGGAGGCGACTTCATTTTTGTTCAGGCTGTAAGAAAGATTAAACCGGACTTTGAATACCTTATTAAAGGCTTCATGGGTAACTATCTCACAATCGTGCTTGCTAACCTTTTAGTTATTGCCCTCGTTGTCCTTGGTTTCTTCGCACTCATTATCCCTGGTATAATTGTTGCATGCAGGCTGGCATTTGTCTCATACATAG
>JFJP01037175.1_pt1 | contig 40279 bp, 43 predicted proteins | sample 431651 | NCBI WGS metagenome assembly JFJP01 (sample SAMN02602958, study PRJNA72255) | Microbial mat metagenome, whole genome shotgun sequencing project. | biome: fresh water; feature: sink hole; material: water; isolation source: purple microbial (photo- and chemosynthetic) mats found in... | reverse complement strand
TCGATATTTGAATGTCTTCAGGTCTAAGCTTCATGGCTGGCACTCCTTCCGGGTCAATGTGGGCAAGCAAGCCCGTTGCCGGGCCGCTGGCGGGGTTAAAGGAAAGCGACGGTATCCGACAGGCCAAAGGCGCGGGCAACGGCTTTGCGGCGTTCTTGGGCGGCTGTCGTCGGTGCGCTTCGCATCCAAATATCAACCGACCGTTGGGCGTATTCGGGGCCAGCGGTTCGCATGCTGGCGATACGGTGCGCTTCTTTGGCTTCGTTCTTGTTCAACTGAATTTGAACGCCGTTGATTGTCATTGTTTGCATGGTCAAAACTCCTTTGCTTGTTACGATGGTTCAATGATAGTTCGTCAATTATACGTTGTCAAGCGTTGAACGAAAAAAAACCGCCCGAAGGCGGCTTGAAGCTTTGGCGTTGTTTCGGCGCTACAATCCGAAGGCTTTGCCGTTCGATACCATGTAACAAACGGCGGTTGTTTTGTAGTCTGTTGCCAGCTTGGCGCGGCTTACTTCTTGAAGGTCGCCCCGTTCGGTCAAAGTCTTCAATGCGCGCTTTACGGCCCCGCTGTTGCCGATTCGGTCTTTGCGAAAAACTGCAACTTGCGACAAACGTTTATGCAAATACGAATAAGGTACGATTCGTTCATTGTGAAGATGCGCCGTACCGCATTTGTACTTTTCAAGTTCCGACCAAGGCGAAGTAAGGTAATCTTTGATTACGCGGATTACTTGCGAAAGCTGTTTTGTTTCGTCGTTATCAATGCCGACTTCGCCGGAATCAAAGCGCGCCAGCAAGTTACGAACGTCGGCGACAATTAGGTTTGTTGCCCACAATGCAACGTCAATCGTAACGGTCGGTTCGTACGGGTTGCAACCGACAGACACAAGCGCGGCAAGCTTCATTGCCTTAATATGCGCCCGGTTCCAAAGGTGGCGACGTACTTCTTTGTCAGTGCTGTTAATGTTCAAGTCGCAATGCCTGTCGAATTCGTCAAACATTGCTTTTGCTTCCGGCGTAAACTGAACGTGGACGGCTTTATGCTGGCTGTTCAACATCAAGGCATGCGCGCAAAGTGTCGAAAGCTTTTCGACCAAATCAAACGAAGGTTGCGCGTAAATATGGGCCGGGTTCAGCGGCGGGCGTTCGCCGTGATATTCAATGGTCGTAAAGCGCGGCAACAAGCCTTCGGCAATCATGCCTTCATGCAAGCCTTCGTAAAACTTTTCGGGGGTCGATTCGCCAAGCAACGTCAAAGCCGGGGCAAGAACGCTTGCCGTGTTCTTTTCCCGGTCGCTGTAAATGCTTGGTCGAAGTACCTTGCCTTCGCCTGATTTGTTGTAAAGGTCAAGCAACATACGACGAAGCCCCAACAAATGCGGGGGCGCGTTTACGCTTGCCATTTGCTGAAGATAAATGCCGAATTCACCGACCAAGCTTACAAAGCTGTTCGCGGTCTTCGACATATACTTAATCAAGGCTTGCGACGATGCAATTTCGCCGGGGCCGATAAAATCGACGGAAGCGGGCACGGTACGAAGAACCGCCGCCATAAGCTTATCAATGCCCCCGGCAATGGCTTCTTTACCCGTTCCAGTCGGGGCCAATAACAAGACGTATTGATTAAGGCCCGTACCTGATACGTTGTACGCCCGGCCCACAATACCGGCAATCAAGCCAAGCGCGCCAGCAAGGGCGATTTCGGCAACAGGTCGCGGCGCTTGTGCATAAATGAATTGCGCGATTTCGCCGACCAAGCCGGGCGGTACGCTGTAAACGTTCGTCGCTGATTCGGGAAGCTTCGGCGCTTCAGCCTTTGCAGCTTGGGCCGCTGGCTGTTCCTTGCGGTTCTTTGCTTCGATTGCTTCGTTAATCTGATTGCGCAAGCCGTCAATATCGACCGGGGGTAACATGCGGTCAAAACACTTGTTAAGCATGTAATTAACGTAATCAACGCGCTTTCCCTTTTCACGTTGACCGAGCCCCGAATTACGAAAAATGCGGGAAATTTGCGCCCGGTTTTGCGTATAGAACGCGACAATATCGACAAGCGCAAAGTCGGCTTCAGATTGCGACGGGTAATAATCTTGCCAGTTGCCAGCAAGCAACGCGGCGAACTTTTCGCCATTGGCGGCGGCGGTTGCGCGTTCGATAACTTGGGCGTCGGTTTCCTTTTCTTCAGCGACGCCAGCATAAACAGCGGCGGCAACTGAACCCGAACCCATTTGCGCCCAAAGCGCGTTTAAAGCTTCGTTGCAATCGCGAATTGGCGTATTGCGGTAAACGTCGCCCGTCATTGTCATATAACGTTGCGACGAATAAACTTCAATGAACGAACGACGACGACCAGAAGGCAACGCGCCTTTAACGATAATATGCAAACCCGAACCCGAAGGCGAACGTTCGGCGAAGCTGTCGAATTCGTTGTAAATATGTATTTGACGGTCAAGCGCGGCTTGGTCGCCTTTCGTGTCGTCAAGGTCGATAAACGCGAAAGGGTCGTTGTCGGTCAATACGAAACCGATTCCAGAATACCAACCGTTCGCCGTTGCAGCATGTACGGCTTCGTCAAAGGTTGCCCAAGTTGTCGCGTCGGTTACGCTGGCAAGTCGATTTGTTTTCGGGCTGTACGGAACCTTCGTCGGCTTTGCTGATTCGGTATCTTCGTATCGCCAAACAACCCATTGCGGATAAACCCGCATATCAAGCGGTATATTCGAAAACATCCGGTCAGCCCTTCTTATTATGGTTTTTCAAATAAGCGTTCAGCGCGCATATTGTAACGACGCCGGGGTTTTCGATTTTACCACGCCGAAAGGTGTTCAACCATGCTTCGGAAATGTCAAGTTCGGCGGCAATGGTTGCAATAGACAACGACGCGGGGCGGTTTATCAGTAGTTCGCGCGTTTCGTCGCGCAATGCGGTTGCTTGCTTCGTGTTCGTCATGGCTTCGGCCTTCAATGTGGGCATCTTAGGGCTGAACTGTACGCGAAAAATTTAGCTTTGGCAACAAAATTCTGTTGACGATGCGAAAGAAAGCCGGTACAGTCTGTTCTGTCGGTAAGGTCGCCGACGAACACTTACAAGGGGTCTTGCACTATGAACAACGAACAAGGTTACGGCGTTTGCCGCACTGTTGAAGAAGCGCACCGAATCGCCGAAACCGCCCGCAAAGAAGGCTTGCGCGGTTGCTATCCTTCCGCCGCCGTCGTGCTTTCCGACGAACTGAAGTCGCAAGTTCCGGCAACGCTTGAAGCCGTCGAACCCTTCGATTACGTCGCCGAAGCAATGGTTACAATGTCGCCAAGCTGGCACGGCGACAAAGTGAACTTCGCATTGTTCAAGGTCGCTTTGGCCGAAGCCGTCGAAGCACTGAACAACCTTGACGCAATCAAGAAGACGTTTTTTTATGGTCGCGACTTGCCCGCAAGCCTTGCGGCCCCGACCGATGTTCGCTTGAACGATACCGACCCGGCCAATTGCGCAACGCTTCCCGAATGGTTCAAGAATCCGAAGTTTGGCGAATACGTCATTCATTCCATTATTGGCGCTGCAACCGAAGCGGGCGAACTTTTGGAAGCCTTGCGCGTTGTTGTCGTAAACGGCGAAGAATTCGACGAAGTGAACATGCGCGAAGAAGTCGGCGACGTGTTTTGGTATTTCGCCGCGCTGGCTGATACTTGCGGCTTCACCTTCGAAGAAGCGCAACGGGTCAACATTGCCAAGCTTCGCGCCCGCTATCCGAACAAGTTTACAGCGTTCGACGCGAACAACCGCAACTTGACCGAAGAACGCCGCATTTTGGAAGGCGACGAAAAAATTTCTTCGAACGCTTGACAACAACGAAAGACCGTCGTATATTACGTACATGCCGACGCAATCGCGACGGTCTAACCAAACCGAAAGGAACTTTAACCATGAACATCGAAACCGCAAGCCGCGACGCCAAAATTCTTCAATGGCAAGAAGCCGTTAAGGCGCTGGCAGTTGCGAAAGAAGCCGAAGCCGCGTTGCGTAACGAAGTTATCGCCGCAAACTTTGCCGAACACAAAGAAGAAGGAACCGAAAACGTCGAATTGGGCAACGGTTACAAACTGAAAGCCGTTTTCAAGTTGTCCTATACGTTGGACAACAAAGAAGAAGGCGTTGATAAGGCGCTTACCAAGCTTGAAAAAATGGGCGCTGAAGGTCAATTTGTAGCCGAACGCTTGGTACGTTGGAAGCCTGAACTTTCGGTTTCCGAATACAAGAAGCTTGACGACAAGTACAAAAAGGTTATCGACACGGTTCTTACAACGAAGCCCGGCTTGCCGTCGCTGGAATTGGTCGAACCCAAGTCGAAGTAATGCGCAAACGCGAAGAACAAGCCGCCCTTATCCTGATTGAACGATTCTTGAAAGAAAAGGGCGGCCTTACTTCGTATCAATTGGCCGAACTTTTGGGCATAAACGTTCGCAATGTTCGGCCATATGTTACAATCTTGCACGACCGAAAGAAAATCTTTGTCGAACACTGGAAAACACCAAGAACCGGACACGGCCCGAAGGTTGCCGTTTGGCGGCTTGATGAAATCGGCGATTGTGAAGATGAACCGTACCCGAAACCATTAAGCCCACAAGAACGGGCGCGAATCAAAAGGAAACGTAAAAATGCAAATGTCGCAATTAAAGCCAGCGTCGCAACTGGCGCAACGCTTCGGCGTTAAAGCTTTGGCATACGGCGGGCCGGGAACAGGTAAAACGCCAATGGTCAACAGCGCACCGCGCCCGGTTCTTTGCGTAGTCGAACCCGGCATGCTTTCAATGCGTACGTCGAACGTTCCGGCTTGGGAAGCGTACGACGCCGCCCGAATCGACGAATTCTTTAAATGGCTGTTCACTTCAGCCGAAGCAAAGAACTTCGATACCGTCGGCATTGACAGTATTTCGCAAGTTGCCGAAATCATTCTTACCGACGAACTGAAGAAGAATAAAGACGGTCGTAAAGCTTATGGCGAAATGTCGCGCCGCGTTATGGAAATCGTGAACGCGCTTTACTATCTGCCCCAAAAACATATATACTTGATTGGCAAACAATCGGTCGTTGACGAAAACGGGATTCAACGAAAGAAGCCGTATTTTCCCGGTCAAGATTTGAACGTAAAGATTCCGCATATGTACGACGAAATTTTACACATTGGGCAAGTGAATATGCCCGGTATGCCAAAGCCCGTCGTCGCAATTCGCACCGCTGAAACCTTCGACATTATGGCGCGGGATAGAAGCGGGCGGCTTGCGGAACTTGAACCCCCGGATTTGTCGGCATTGTTTGCAAAGGCAATGTCGTAAAAATAGGCGAACACGACGGCCTTAACTGTCGTAACACACTTTCGAAAGGTGAATTCAAATGGCCCAACTTATCCAAGCATTCAATGCGCAACAGTACGACCCGTCGCAAAGCGTCGGCGGTCTTCCGGTCGGCAAACATCCGGTTATTGTGGAATCTTCCGAAGTCAAGGCGAACGCCAAGAACGACGGCGGTTATCTGCAACTGAACTTGAAGATTATCGACGGCCCCGCCGCTGGCACGACTGGCGCTTACCGCCTGAACTTGTACCATTCCAGCCAACAAACGGTTGAAATCGCGCATCGTCAGCTTTCGGCGGTTTGCCACGTTGTCGGCGTCTTCAACGTGCAAGATTCGGCGCAACTTCACAACATCCCGTTCATGGTTGAAGTCGGCTTGCAAAAGGGCGAAGAAGCCGCGCAAAAGGGTTATACCGAAGTCAAGCGCGTTTTCGACGTTCACGGCAACGAACCCGGCAAGGCCGGTCAAGGTCAAGCCCCGGCGCAACCCCAACACGCACCCCAAGGCCAGCCCGCCGCATGGGGCGCACCGCAAGGCCAGCAACCGGCCCCGCAACAGCCGCAAGGCAACGCCCCGGCTTGGGGTCAGCCGCCCGCCCAACAGCCCGCACCGGCCCAAGGCGCGCCCGCATGGGGTCAAGCCCCGCAACAGCCCCAACAGCCCGCCCAAGCGCCCGCCGCTGGCGGCTGGCAACAAGGCGCGGCCCCGGCTGGCGGAAACCCGCCTTGGGGTCAACGTTAATCGGGTAATGCCGTAATCGGCGACGGGGCTTCGCGGCCCCGTCGTTGTTTAACAAGGGGCTTTGTTCAGAATGTCAAAAATAGAAGACGCATTGCCGATACCGACGCATTGCGATAACTGTTGTTCGGTCAACATACAATTAACGACAAACGACGTTATATACGGTCGCATTTATGGCAATTGGCCGAAGGTCTATTATTGCAACGACTGTACCGCCGCCGTTGGTTGCCACCCCGGAACCGAAATACCGCTTGGCAGAATGGCCGACCGGGAAACCCGCAAGCTTCGAACGAAAGCGCATAACGCATTCGACCCGCTTTGGCGTAATGGATACATGACGCGAAGCCGCGCTTATACTTGGCTTGCCGCAACGCTTGGCATTGATTACAGCGAATGCCATATTTCTTGGCTGTCAAAAGAACAGCTTAAACAAACCGCCGCGATTTGTTCCGAATACTTGGTAACGAACGCGAAAGCCCTTGAACGTCGGAAGGCGAAACAAAATGCAAAAGCAACTGAACGAAACAAGCGAACAGGTCGCGAAATCGAAAGACGGAAAACAAGCCGTTGATTTGGAATCGCCCGGCGTTGCAAAGGCGCTTTCAAAACGCATTCTTGCCGATATTGACAATTATTGCGCAACTGAATACGACGACGGCCCCCGCCGACATTTGGGCGCGTCGCTTATCGGGCATGAATGTTCGCGGTATCTTTGGTATGTTTTCCGTTGGTGCTTTCACGAAAAGCATACCGGGCGGCAACAACGTTTGTTTAATCGTGGGCATCGCGAAGAAGCCCGCTTTATTGAATGGCTTGAAGGTATCGGCTTTCAAGTTTGGTTCGAAGACCGCAACAGCCCGCCCGACGCTGAAGGCAATTACCCGCAATATCGAATCAGCGGCGTAAACGGGCATTTCGGCGGTTCGCTTGACGGTATCGCCAAACTTCCCGAACGTTACGGAATTGACGAACCCGTTTTGCTGGAATTCAAAACGAACGGAACAGGGGCCGGATTTAACAAGCTTGAAAGCGACGGAATGCCAGTCGCGAAGCCGCAACATTTCGCGCAAACTTCGACGTACGGTTACAAATACAAGTTTCGCTTTGTCGTGTATTTGAACATCAATAAAAACGATGATTCTTTGCATGTTGAAGTTGTAAAACTTGACCATAAATTAGGCGCGCAAATGGAAGCGAAGGCCGAACGTATTATTATGTCGCCGAAGCCGCCCGCCCGCCTGTCGGATAATCCGACGTATCGCGATTGCGGATGGTGCGCAATGAAAGGCATTTGCCACGAAGGCAAAGCGCCCGAACGCAATTGCCGAAGTTGCGCCAATGCGTCGCCAGTTGAAAACGCCGAATGGTTTTGCAGCGTTCACAATGCAAACATTCCGCGCGAATATATCGCCCAAGGTTGCCCACAATATAAGGCCGTAACCGATGTTTAAACCGCGTTGGTATCAAGAAGAAGCCGAATACGCGATATTCGAATACTTCGCCCAAGGTCAAACCGGAAACCCCGTCGTCGCCATGCCGACGGGAACCGGCAAAAGCGTTGTAATTGGCAACTTCATTCGGCATATCTTCGGGTATTGGCCGAATCAGCGAATTATGATGCTTACGCACGTTAAAGAACTTATCGAACAGAATGCCGAAAAGCTTATGTCGATTTGGCCGACGGCCCCGCTTGGCATTTATTCGGCGGGCCTGAATTCGCGCGATATGATTATGCCGATTGTATTTGGCGGCGTTCAGTCGGTAGCGAAGGCCATTCAAAGAAGCCTTGAAGAAAACGACGGTCGCCCGGCCCATTTGAAGCATTTTGGCTTTCGTGATTTGATTCTGATTGACGAATGCCATTTGCTAGGCCCGAACGAAGATACAATGTATCAATACGTCATTGCCGAACTGAAGAAGATTAACCCATACTTAAAGGTTATCGGATTCACGGCGACGCCGTACCGGCTGAAGCAAGGAATGATTACCGACGAAGGTTTGTTTAACGACCTTTGTTACGACATTACCGGCATTGAAGCTTTTAACCGGCTAATTGCCGAAGGCTTCTTGTCGCCGCTTATTCCGAAAAGAACGCTTACCGAAATTGACGTTTCGGGCGTCGGATTGTCGGGCGGCGATTTCAACGGCAAGCAACTTAACGCCGCTGTCGATAAAGACGAAGTTACGTACGCCGCTGTTAAAGAAATGGTCGAACAAGGTTACGACCGTAAAAGCTGGCTTGTGTTTGCTTCAGGCGTTGATAATTCCGAACACGTTGCCGCAATGCTGCAAAGTTTCGGCGTAAACGCCGCCGCGACGCATTCGAAGCTTTCGGCCAAAGAAAACGACGACCGCATTGCAGCGTTCAAGGCTGGCGAATATCGCGCTTTGGTGAATAACAACAAGCTTACAACGGGTTTCGACCATCCCCCGATTGACCTTATCGGCATGCTTCGGCCCACACTATCGCCAGGCCTTTGGGTTCAAATGTTGGGCCGTGGCACGCGCCCTTCGCCCGACACTGGCAAGGCGAATTGCCTTGTTCTTGACTTCGCGGGCAATACCCGAAGGCTTGGGCCTATCAATGACCCGGTTAAGCCCCGCAAGCCCGGCAAAGGCGCGCCGGGCGACGCCCCCGTACGGATTTGCGACAGTTGCGGCGTTTACAACCATGCTTCGGCGCGGTATTGCTGCAATTGCGGCTTCGAATTCAGCTTTGAAACGAAGATTTTTAAGACCGCTGGAAATGAACAGCTTTTGCGAAGCGACGCCCCGATTGTCGAATATTTCGACGTTGCAAGGGTTATTTACAACTTGCACGAAAAGCGCGACGCAAACGGCGTATTAACGTCGCCGCCTTCAATAAAAGTTTCGTATTTTTGCGGCTTCCAAATGTTCAATGAATGGGTATGCCTTGAACATCCGGGCATGGCTTCGAAACGCGCCCGCGATTGGTGGCGGCAACGCCATTACGAAGAACCGCCCCCGACGACTTACGAAGCTTTGCGCCGGGTTTCTGAATTGCGCGTACCGACGAAGGTTCGCGTTTGGACAAACAAGAAATACCCCGAAGTTTTAGGGTATGAATATTGAAAGGGCTTTGAAATGAGTATTGAAAAATCGCCAGATTCCAACGTTGAAAAGAACCGGGAAATGCTGTTGCAACGTTCGATTGTCGGGCTTGCGAAGTACGGCGTAACGACGGATAATAACCCGCTGTCGTTGCGCGAATGGTTGCAACATGCACTTGAAGAAGCCCTTGATATGGCGAACTATCTTCAAGCCGCGATTTCGAAACTTGACCAAGAAGGGGCCAAAAATGACAACGAAGCTTGAAACGGGCGTACCTTTGCCGCCTGAAGTCGAACAAGAACAGCAAGCCGAAGAAACAAAGAAGAAGCCCCGCGCCCGTCGTAAGAAGGCCGAAGTTTCAAGCGTTGCGGCTTCGCTTATCGCTGGCCTGAAGTTCGTTGCCGTGGCACAAAAGAAAGTCGGAACAGTACCGCAACAGTTTTGCGGCATTTCCGGCAATTGGGTTGTCGCTTGCAATGGCGTAATGATGGTCGGAACAAAGGTCGAAGACGACTTGACCGCTTGCCCGCATACGTTCCAGTTTATTGACGCCTTGGCTAAATGTGGGCACGAACTAAGCATTACCCAACTTTCGGCAAATACGCTTTCGGTTAAATCCGACAAGTTCAAGGCGCTTATTCCTTGCGTCGGTTTCGACGAACTGGAATTGCCGCAACCCGACCCGCAAATTGCCGTAATTGACGACCGCATTAAAGCGGCGTTTGAAGCCGTCGCATGCTTGGCAACCGACGGCGCGCCGAATGCGGTTCATGCCGCGTTGTTGCTGCAATCCGGTACGGCTGTTGCGACGAATGGCTTTGCCTTGCTGGAATACTGGCACGGTATCGACCTTCCGCCCGGTATGCTGATTCCGAAGGCGTCGGCGGTCGCCGTGTCGAAGGCTGGCAAGGCGCTTACGGGCTTCGGCTATTCCGGGGCTTCGGCGACGTTTTGGTTTGAAGATGGTTCGTTTATCAAAACCCAACTTTTCGGCGAACGATACCCGCATTACGGGCAAATTCTTAACGTCGAAACGAACCCTTGGCCGTTGCCCGACGAATTCTTTAAAGCTGTTCACGCTGTCGAATCGTTCAGTAAAAACGGCATTGTTTACTTCGACAATGGTTTTATGTCTTCGCGTGAAGACGAAGCCGAAGCAACAACGTACAAAGTCGAAGGATTGCCCGAAGGCATGGGCTTTCAAGCGAAGTATCTTACGACGCTTGAACATGCGTTTAAAACGGCGCACTTCAGCAAAGACGACAACAAAGTTTTCTTCTTTGGTGACAACGTACGCGGCGTACTTATGGGCGTTGACTTGAAGCAACAAGCGGCGTATAATCCGACGACGAACGCCGAATTTGAAGACGACATACCATTTTGACGGATTGCCGACGATGCTTGATAACAACGGATTTATCATAACGAAACAAAACCGACGAATCGACAAGCTTTCGTCGGCAATTCGCCTTGCGCTTCGCCCGGTTGAATTTATGACCGACGAAGAACTTATGTCGGTTCCAGCCGGAAGCGTCTTCGTTTTTGACGTTGAATGTTACGTAAACTTCTTTTACATTGCGTTCAAATGCCTTTCGAACGGCAAGTATGTTGCCTTCGAACAGTCGCCAGATTGCAAGCTGAACGAAACTAAATTGCTTTGGATGCTTTGGCGGTTTTGTATCGTAAGCTTCAACGGTCGCAATTATGATTTGCCAATGATTACGCTTGCAATTAAGGGCGCAACTTGCGAAGAATTAAAGCAAGCTTCGGATTTCATCATTAAAGAAAACAATACGCCGTTCGCATTTGAAAAAGCATATAAGGTTCAGATTCCGAAATACAATCATATTGACCTTATCGAAGTTGCGCCGCTTCAAGGTTCGTTGAAGCTGTACGCCGGTCGTTTGCATTGCGAACGCATGCAAGATTTGCCATTTCCTGAAAATCACGTATTAACGGCGGAAGACGCCGAAGTAATCCGCCCGTATTGCTGCAACGACCTTTCGAATACCGAATTGCTGTTTAACGAACTTGCGCCCGAAGTCAAGTTGCGTATCGAAATGTCGGAAGAATACGGCGTTGACCTTCGTTCGAAATCTGACGCGCAAGTTGCCGAAGCTGTAATTAACAGCGAATTGCAAAAGGTTCTTGGTTACTATCCGCGCAAGCCCACAATCAGCGAAGGCACAATACTTCAATACAACTTGCCGCCTTTCATTTCGTATCGGTCGCAACAGTTGCGCGATATGCTGCAAGTCGTTTTGAACGCCCGCTTTGAACTTGACGGCTTGGGTTCGCCGATTATGCCGAAGGCGCTTGAAAAGCTGTCGGTATCCATTGGCAACAGCGTTTATAAATTGGGAATGGGCGGGCTTCATTCGAACGAAAAGAAAGCCGCGCACGTTGCAACCGACGAAATCATTATTGCAGATAACGACGTTGAATCGTTTTACCCGCGAATCATTTTGAATCAACGCTTGTTCCCGTCGCACTTAGGCGAAGCGTTCTTGCAAGTTTACGAAACGATTGTTAATACCCGGATTCATGCAAAGGCTGAAGCCGCCAAAGCTAAGAAGTCGGGCGACAAAGCCGCCGCGAAGCGTTGGAAGACAATTGCCGACAGTCTGAAGATTACTATTAACGGAAGCTTCGGAAAGCTTGGCAACAAGTATTCGACGCTTTACGCGCCGCAACTTATGCTTCAAGTTACCATTACCGGGCAACTTGTTCTTTTGATGCTTATTGAAATGCTGAACGATGCCGGTATTGACGTAATCAGCGGAAACACCGACGGCATTGTTTCGAAGTATCACAAATCGCGCCATGCTGAAGTTCGGGCAATTATTGCCGAATGGGAACAGCGAACCGCATTCAAGACCGAAGAAACGCGGTATTCGGCGGTTTACAGTCGCGACGTTAATACGTACATTGCCGTTAAAGTTGACGGCGGCGACGCCGACGCGCGCTTTCTTGACGAACGCTTAGGCTGTAAAACCAAGGGGGCGTTTTCTGAACGCGGGTCGGCTTTGAATTCGATTTTGTCGAAGAACCCCGAAACGCTGATTTGCATTGACGCGGTTTTAGAGTTTATCAAAAACAAGCAATCAGTCGAAAAGACGGTTAAAGAATGCCGTGATATTCGCCGCTTTGTTGCAGTAAAGAACGTCAAAGGCGGGGGCGAAAAGAACGGGCAATACTTGGGCAAGGTTGTTCGTTGGTATTACCCCAAGGGCGAAGCCGGGCATATTTCGTACGTAATCAGCGGAAACAAAGTCGGCAAGACCGACGGGGCGCGCCCGCTTATGGATTTGCCCGCCGAATTTCCCGACGACGTAAATTACGATTGGTACATAAACGAAGCGGTCGAAATGCTTTATGATTGTGGGTACTACCAAAAAGCAACGACAAAGCAACTTCAGTTCTTCTAAAGAAAAAGCCCGCCGAAGCGGGCTTAATCATTTGTCGAAGCTTTACGGCTTTGCGCAATTTACGTAAATCGTACCGCTTGACAAGTCAACAGTTCCGCCCGTTTGATTTTGGAATCGAACGCTTACCGTATCCGCCGCACTTACCCAAGCCGTAAGAATTACTCCTTGCAACGGTTGCGTAAAAGATGCCGAAACAATATCACCAAGGGCCGCGCCTGTTGCTGTTATTGTCGTCGTTGCGCCGCTTCCATTTGCAAGCGAAGGCGGGTCGTAAGTGGCGTTTGCAACTGCAACAGGTTCGGCAAAAGTTCCGCTATTCAGGAAATTAACGGCTTCTTGTTCGGTATCGAAGCGCCAAATTTGAAAGCCGCCAAGCCTGAAAATTGCCGCCGAAGACGTACCGCCAATATCAAGATAAAGCGTTTGACTTCCGGCTGAATAACCGTAAGCGGCGGCAGTATGCCATTTACCGACAGTTGGCAATTGAATCGACGTTGAAAATTGCGCCGTGTTTCTATCCCAAACATAAAACGCGGGCGAACCTGAAACAACCTTTGCCGTAAGCGTGAAAACGTACCAACCCGCCGAAGTAGTTATTTCGCTTCCAGAAACGCGCGTGAATTGCGAACCGGAAGTAAACGGCGCTGTATATTCGTTGCAAGTTGGAAACAAAACGCCGTCATTTACAACGGTTCCGGCCAAGTTGAAAGAACCCGACCCCGTATTTGTTTGCGTTGTAAATTTGAAAGACTTTCCAGAAACACCAATGCCGCGACGAACGTTTGTCGGGTGCGAAACTTGCCAATTCCTTTGTTGTGAATCACCAGCACCTGAACTAATCGTATTTCTTCGAAGCTGAACATTTCCATGAATAAAAACGTTCTTTTGAATTCTTGGGCCTAAGTCGCAATAAGGGTCGAAAATGTGAATTGCCGAATTATCATCGTCAATTGTAAAAGCACGACCGCCGACGCCGGAACTTGTTTCAAGACGGCAACCATAGGCGTTAATTTGCGAATTGGTCGCTTTCAAATAAACGTCGGTAAAGAAGCCGCCGCGCCAGTTAATGCGCGATTGCGTACCGTCGATAATCCAAGCGCGCGATTCAAGCGTTTGGGTCGTTTTTGTAGTACCCGACCAAGCATCAATATCAACGCTTGCGGTTCCGCTTGCCGTTCCGCTTGCTTCGCTCCAAGTGCCCGAAATTTCAGGCGGAACAAAAACATTCGTCGTATAAATATAACCGTTTATTTTGTTAAATTCGAAAATCGTTCCTTCGAACTGAATTCCCCCGAAACCGTCGGTTGTATTGTGAATATAAATACCGCAATCGTTGGCGCTTATTTCGCCGCCGAAGAAGTATTTATTACCGGCGTGCATAGTACCGCCAAATTTATTATCCAGCGAATAATAACCGTATCGGTTGCCTTGGAAATTGCAAGAATAAAATTCAGTTCCAATATTGCCAAACGGAAATTGAACGCCTTTATCAAGTTCGCGGAAAGTGCAACCGTAGAAACGAACGTTATTGCAATATTCGTCATAAGTTGAATAATCAGCAGGGTTTGTTTTTCCGAAAGTAAAGCCGACGCCAACTTTAGAAGAACCGTAAAAACCAATACCGCGGCATTCGCTATGATAAGTCCAATATGGGCCTTTTTTGGTATAAGTAACCGCCGCAATTGCCGTATTAAACGGCATGATTTTTGTTTTGTTTGAACCTTCGCCTTCCCAAATAAAATTATCTGAAATGGTCACGTTAATTTTGAACGTTCCAGAAGGAATACGAAGACGTTTGCCCGTTGCAATGGCAGAAGCGAAAGCCGCCGAACTGTCGGAAGTTCCGTCGGTATAGAAGCCGGGATAATCGGCGGGCGAAACAAGGTCTTCGCCCAATTTTTCGGCAATGGAACGCGAACCGTAGCCGATAAGTTCGGCCCCGTTGGAAGCCGCCAAAACGTCGGGCGTAATGCCTTGGTAAAGCATCCATTTACCCGCCGCAAGGTCGGTCGAAAAAGTACCCGAAGTATGATCTTGAAGACAAACATAAGCAAAACCGCCTTGCTTAACAATGTCTTGTTTTAGAAAAGAAATGCCCGTTGACCAATCGCCCCGAATGCTGAAAGCAAGGTATCGCGTAATCAACGATTGCATAAACGACGGCAAAGTTTCGACTTCTTGCGAAGGCGTCGTATTTGTCGTATAAAAACCTTCTTGATTTACGAATTTATCAATACGGCTTTCGTTTTCTTTAAAGCGGTCAATTGCCTGTTCAGTAGAAATAACCATTTTCTTAACTCCTTTGGAATTGGGCAACGTTTAAACGTATTGACCGCTTTCGTTAATAAGCCCGGTTGAAAAATCTTTGTCGTTTGCGTAGTAACGCGAATCGTAGTTTACAGCACGAACAACCGAAGTGAAATTGCTTTGCGACGTTTTTTCACTTACCAGAAAGGCATTTTCGCGCGGTTCCGTGTTGCCCACAAGCATAAAGGTCGTGCGGGCGTACAAATCGTCGTCAAGGGCCAGCGGAAGGCGCGGGGCATGGGCAAGAACAACTTGCCGGGCTGTTGCGCCGGGTGTTACTGCAATGCTTTCAATCGTTCCGTCGGTAAGCTGAAGAAATATCGTATATTCGGCGTATTTTGTCATATCGACGTTTTGCGAAAGCGTCAATTGCAAAACATTTTGCGACAATACTTCGCCGTCTTGTGTATCCGGTCGCGTGTTGTTTGCAACTAGAATACGGTCGTTTCTTACCAACAAATCGGCTTCAGCGGTTGCCGTAAATTCAGTAATGACGTTTTGATAACGAATCTTGTTCCAAATTCGCCAAGCATGAAAGTAAGCTTGAAGACCGTTACGAACGCCCAAGCTTTCAACTTCTTTCGGATTTGCCGCGCTTCGGTCTTCAGGTATGTAGTAAGTAACAAGCGCGTCGTCGTTCGGGTCGGTATATTGAAACGAAACGCCGTCGAAGTTGTCTTGATTTCCAAACCGAACCGTTCGCGTTTCTGAACCGGGCAGTTTGTTACGATGATTGAAAAGCAAGGTTGAATCTTGCGTTTCTTTTTCGAACGAAAGCTTGATAATGTTTCCGCGACGATACGCCGTACAAAACACCGAATCGGCAACAGATTTAACCGTTTCTTCGAACGAAAGATTGTCAGAATCGAACGTATAACAAAATTCGCCCGCAAGGTCGCTTTCGAAATATGCTTTGACTTCTTCGACAGAATCGTAAATTGAATCAAAGTCGATTTCGGCGACGTTTCGATTGCCAATATATCTATCAAGGCAAATTGCCGAAATAATTTCGGCGGCGTCGTTTGTTGCGTAAAGTTCTTGCGTAAAAGTTGAACCAACAACGCGAACCGGAAGCCTTCGCGTAACAAGCATGTTCAACTTACGTTCTTTCAAAGCAAGCGCGCCCGAAGTTGCGTACGTAACGGCCTGAACTGTCGTAACATTGCCAAAATGTGTTTCAGAAATTGGCGAAACTGAATAAACGTCGCGCCATTTGATTTCGTCAACAACCGAACCTTCAAACGCCAAATCGGAAGGCGTAACACGGCGGGCGCGAACCCTGCAACGCCCGGTAAATGTGGGGTCGGCTTTCAGCGTTGAAGCGCGTGTACTTCTATATGTCGCCGAACCTTCAATTGTCGTTTGGAACGTTTCAGCGGCCCCGCGCGGCGAACCGTCGGCGTTAATTGGGGTAAGTTCGATTTCGCAAACAACGTCGAACCGCTGTTGATTTTTACCGTCGTCTTTGTAAAGACCTTGCAGCGCAACAAAATTGCCGAATACTTGCGACAAGTCGGTTTTATCCAGCACGAAAGGCCCGACCCATTTTGCGCCAGTTGTCGAAAGCGTCGGGCTAATGTAAGCCGTTGTCGTAATTGTTCCCCATGCCGGATTTACAGCCGAAGGATTCGACAAAGTAACAACAGTGTCGGAAACCGAAAGAACGTCGTACGTTCCCGAAAGGTTGTAAATTTCCGCGCCGTTTGGAATGCGAATTGCCGCACTTGTTGAAGCCGTGCCGTTGGCTTCCGACCATTTCGGGTTTACCGTAGCCGGTGAAACAAGATTGACACGACAATAATATTGCGTATAAGGGGAACCAAATTCGGGAGTAATTGTTGCAGATTCAAGCGCAACCGAAGCAATTTGATAAATTCCCGAAAGGTCGTAAGACGTTGACCAAAAGCCGTCGGAATCAGTAACCGAAAAAAGCGCGCCCGTAAGAACGCATTCTTTACCGGCTTCATAAAGCGAAGGCAAAGTTGAACTTGCAATTTCAAATCGAAAGTAACCCGCGCTGTAAGCCGTAATATTTCGGGTTTCAGTTTCGTAACTATCGTATTCAGCCGCACCGCTTACGGTCAAACTGTCGCCAGCCGCGAATTTGTCGGTAAAGTCAAGACCTGCCGACGGGTTCAATTGAATTTCGTTCGGCGTTGAAAAACGAATATTGTTTGAACCGCGTAAAAATTGGTCGTTCGGCGCGCGCAATACTTGACCGTTTACAGCATTTGAACGAACGACGTTAAGAACTGGCGTATTGATTGCCGTTCCAATTCGCAATTGCGGCCCATTACCTGAATTCGGCGAAGTAAACGGGGCGTAAACTTCGACGGAAGTTCCGGCAATATCAATTGCCCGCGTTGTATCGTCGCGTATTTCCAATTCGTCAACGTCGTAATATCCGCGCCCGACGCACATATACGAATATTCGACTTCTTCGTTATTTATAAAAAGTTTATACGGAACGGCGATAAGGTCGGGGGTTGAACGAACCGTACCGAAAATATCAGGAATGCGGGCGTTAGGGCGCGGCTTGTTCGAACGTTCCGAAAGTTCGTTGTTCGGCGACTGGCTTTGCGTGTTGCGAAGCGTTGGCGTCGGCGGCTGTTGCGCTGCCATTACTACAGCCGCAACAACAATAATTGCAACAATTGCGTAAATAATCGTAATTGGTTCAGCCGGAAAAACGACAACGTAAAAAGGGCCGTCAAGCTTGCCCAAGCGTTCAACTTCAGCTTCGCAAGACGGCGTAACGTCGGTCGCGCTTGAAACTTGTTCGTTGTAAATGCGCGCGGTTGAAGGCCATTCGGCGAACTGTTCAACCAAGAATTCGCGAACGTCGTTTACTTCGTGCGTTGTCCAAGTTTCCGGGTCAAGTGGATTCAAAGCAAGCGTTACGATTTTCATTTGTAGAACCTTACGTAATCGAAACCGCGCGAAGCAACGTCGGTCGGTTGAAATTCAACGCCGCGTTCGTGAATATGCAAAACACGACCGCGAACAAATATGCCCACATGGGGCGGGCTTCCATGCCGGTGCATCAAAACAATGCAAGGGCTTTCAGGTTTTGCCAAACGCTGAAACAATCGGCGAAGTTCTGGCGCAACGTGTCGTTCTTTCGGCGGAAGCAAAAGCGGCCCTAGTTTGTGGGCTATCGCTTCGCCCGTCAGACTTTGCCAAACGTCGCTTACGAAATGCGCGCAATTGTACGTTTCGCGATTATACCGACGATGAAAGAAAGCGTCGATACTCACAAGAACCCCCGAAGCATTGGGAAGCGGTCAAGTTTGTAACGTTCGCCGGTTTTGTTGACGTTCAGCGAAGGCGCTTTTGCTTCAAACGTCGAACCTTCCCGATTGAATGCGAAGCTTGTTACTTCAAGCAATACCGGGCCAAAAAGCGGGCGCGTCAAATCATCCGAACGGTATGTACGATAAACGACAGTTGGCTTTGTTCCGAAACCATTGTTTGACGAAATTTCGTCAAGTTCTTTCGGCAAAACTTCGCCAAGGTCGCCAAGATTTATCGTTATTGCTTGGTCTAAATCGTCGCGAACGCCCGCGTTTTCAATGGAAAGCGGGTAATAATCAAACGTTGCCGACAATCCGTTTTCAAGCTTTACGCTTACGCCTTGAACAGCGTTGCGAACAACCCGATAAACTTTTGTAAAGTTTGGATGCGAAATTTCCAGCGTTTCAAGTTGAACGACGCTTGATTTCGATTTCAAAAAGAATTCGGCGTAACTTGTCATTATAAAATTTCCGGCAAATCGTAATTAACAATTTGGTTGATTTTATCAAGCCAGCTTCCCCAATACGCGCCGAATTGGTTGTAAAGTTCAACGTAATCTTCTTCGTATCCGCTTAGTTCGTTCGGGTAAACTTCCAATTGTGCAGAAACCCAATACGTCAAGCCTTTTTGACCTGTAAGACGCATCGAACCCGGAATAAAGTAAACTTTATGTTCGACGGCTTCCGGGTCGTCAAGAATCAAATCAATCAAAAACGGCATTGCGCCTTTTTCAACAGTTACGCGAAAAAACGAACGCAAGTATTGATATTCGTCTTTTCCAAGAATCCAAGAAGCGTCAACCGTGGAAGTTGCGCCGATAATGTCTTTTCTGTAACGGGCCGCGCCGCCGTCAAGTTGCGTCGTTACAACTTCTTTGCCGTCAGCAACAGAATACGCCGAATTATCAGGCGGTATTGCAAATTTTTTAAGTTCCATTTTTACCGCCTTCTTTGCGTTTGCGTACTTTGACCAAGCGACTTAGATACGCTTGAATTCGGGTTGCGAATTTCAGCGGCAACAACTGAAGGCGCTTCATTTCTTACGGCTTGGCGCGCTTCGTCGCGGGCGATAATGCGTACGTCGGTTTCGCTGATTTGCTGTACTTCAAAGTCTTTCGACGTTCCGTAATTTTCAATCGTAACATTCAACGCCGCACCGCTTGCGCTTCCGGCTGTCGAACTGTTCAATGCAACGGCTGAAGCGCCCCGGTTCATTGCTTCAAGCATCGGGCGATTGCGGGCGGTTGCTTCGGCGTTCATTACGAATTCTTGACCGTGAACAACCCCGGCAATTTCCTTCGTTCCAATGTTGCCGGTATAGCCGCCCGATTCGAACCCGGCCATGCTGGCAAGGGCTAAGGATTCAGAAAGGGCCGTTGTTGCCGTAATCCCGGCCATTGCGCCCGCGCTGTTGGCCCCGAAGCTGGCAAGGGATACCATAGCCGCCGCTGGTGCCCAAGCCGCCGCCGTAGCCGCTGCCGCTGCCGTTGACATAGCCGTTTGCGCTGCAAGGCTTGCCGCCCCGATTGACTGCCCCAAGGCGGCATTGACGGCCCATTGAATCGCCAGCTTGACCAAGGCCGAAATCAGCCCGGCAACGGCTTCTTTCGCGACGTTTTGCATTGCTTCGCCCAAGTTGTCCGAATAGACAATTGCACGGCCAACGCTGTTCGCGAAACCATCCGTAAAGCTTTGAAAGAAGTTGCCAAAAGCGTTCGTCATTCCCGACATAACGCCTTCGTATTGCGTAACCAATTGCCCAAGGCTTGCGGTTGCAAAATCGGCAAGTGTTCCGTCGCCCATTTGCAATTTCAAATTCGCCATATCGACGCCAAGCTTTACAAGGCGTTGCGAATATTGGTCAAGCGTGACAATGCCCATTGCGTACGCTTGGTTAAGCGCGGTCGCCTGTTGCTGAAGCGACAGTTGCGCGCCTTGCGTTTCGCTGTAAATCTTGTTCAATTCTTGATTAACGGCTTGTTGCTGTTGCAAGGCAACAAGTTTCGATTGCAGTTCGGCGCGTTCTTGTTGCGAAAGCGAAACGCCTTTTTGGCGCAAATCGTTTTCGTACTGTTGCATTTGTTGGGCAATGACTTGTTGCGGCTCAATCTTCGACAACAGTTCCGATTGTTGCGAAAGTTCCTTATTGATTTCAGCAAGCGCATTCGAAGCTTTTTGGTCTTGGATTGCCTGAAGCTTCGAACGGATACCTTCGCGTTCGGTTTCGGTCAACTTGATTTTCTTATCAAGCAACGAATTTTCGATTTCAAGAAGTCGATTTTGTACGACGTTTTCCGGCCCAAGTTGCCGCAAAGCTTGCAATTCTTGGTCAAGTTCGCGATTAACCTTCGCCAGTGCGTCGGCGCGCTTCAATGCTTCTTTCGCCGCCTTCGGGTCAACACCGGGGGCCGGGGCCGTGCCAGCACCGCGCAAGCCGCCAGCGTTTGCCGCTTCAGCTTGACGCCGGGCCGTGCTGATTTCGCGGGCGCGCTTTTCAATTGCGCCGACGGCGTTTCCGACAAAATCGGTATTGAATGCGTCGGAAAATGCGCCCTTGACAGTACCGGCCAAATCTGAAGCCGCGCCGGTAACTTCCATCTTGTATTTATCCAGCGAAACCGACAAACCGCCTTCAAAGATTTTGTCAATGCCTAGTTTTTCCGCGCCTTGGTTCGCAAGGTCGGTAATCTTGTTAATGCCTTCAAGTGCGGCGTTTACGATTTTTTCGGTAATTCCGACAACGCTATTAAGCGCCATCGCGAAAATGTCTTTCATTGCAGCGGGGAAAAGTTGCCAGCCATTTACGACGGCGTTGTAAGCCCCGACCCAAAGACCGATATACGTATTAACGACAGTCTTTGCGAAGTTCAGTACGAACGAACCAACGTTGCGGAACTTTTCGCCCCAACCGTCGGTTTTTTCGGAAACAAAATCAATTGCAGCGTTCCAAGCCGTTTTTACAAACCCGGCAAGAACGCCGAAACCGTCGGAAACAAACGACCAAACGGCAAGCGCCGTATCTTTCAACGTAACAAGCCCGTCGTCGGTAACTTTGATTTCGTCGCCAAACAATGCAATTGCGGCAACAGCGGCGGTAATGCCCACAATAAGCGCGCCAATGGGGTTCGAAGCAATGGCAAGGGTGAAGGCCCAAACCGCCGACGTTGCCGCCGACAACATGCCAATAAGGGCCGGGCCGAATGCAACGGCCAAAGCCGCGCCAAGAACGGCAACAGCGAAGGCAACAACCTTCATATTGTCGGCAATAAAAAGAACAGCCTTCGAAATGCCAGCAGTAACGCCCAACGTTTTATTGATTTCGCCGAACGTTTGCATTGCGTTGTTCTTCAAAACAACCATTGCTTGCCCAATTGTGGGCACAGTCTTTGCAAATTTCGCGTCGATTTCAGTTGCAACAGCCGCAAACGCTTTGCGCATTACTTCGGCGGTAATCTTTCCTTCGGGCGCAAGCTTCAGCAATTCGCCGCGCGTAACTTTCATTTGCTTTGCGATTGCATCGGCGGCAAGGGGCATCAATTCCATTACTGAACGGAATTCGTCGCCGTCAAGCTTGCCTTTGTTGAAAGCTTGTGAAAGTTGCAGCAAGCCCGACGCCGCTTCGGTCGAAGTTGCGCCGGATACGATAAGCGACTTGTTAACCGTTTCGGTAAGGCGCAACGATTCAGCTTGCGAAGCGCCAAGCCCTTTCATTGCCATATCGAAGCGCGTAAAAGCTTGGGCCGTTTCCAATACCCCGGCGCGCGTTCGATTTGCAACGTTAAAAACTTCTTCAGTTGTCTTTGCAAGCGCCGATTCGCTTTCGGCAACGTTCTTCAATTTGTTTTGAAGCGTCGTATATGCGTCGGCACTTTCAAGGATTGCTTGCGCCGACAATCCAACGCCGATAAGCGCCGCCGCACTTCGAACAAAGTTCATAATGCCGCGCGCCGCACCGCCTGAAGAATTTGCAACGCGGTCTTGGGCTTGCTGAAGGCGAAGCGCGGCAAGCGCGGCCCGGTCGGCGGCGGCTTGGGCTTGCGAAGTTGCGGCGGCGGTTCGTTGCTGTTCGGTCGCCAGTCTTTGCGCCGTATTGGCGGTTTGCTGTTGGGCTGTCGCCGTGCGGGCCGTAGCGGTCGCCAGTTGTTGCGCGGCGGTCGCCCCTTGGGTTTGGGCGGTATTGGCGCGCGTTTGCGCGGCTTGGGCGTTTGCCGTAGCCGCCGCCGTGCGTTGAAGTTCGGTCGCAAGGCGTTGATTCGCCATTGCGTTTTGACTAATTGCCGTCGTTGCCGAATTCGCCGCTTGTTGAAGCTGGCTTAATGCGCTGTTGTTCAGCGTAGCAAGTTGGGTTTTAAGCTTTGAAATTGCCGAATCAGCATCGCGGGCCGATTTTGCAATACCTTGAATCTTCGCGCTAATGCCCGGCGAAACTTTATCTTGTATTTCAATATCAATGCGTTCGTCGGACATTTCGACCCCTTAAAAACGAAGCTTCGCCTTTTTAATCGTTTTTCGACCAATTAAAACGGCGCGTTCAACGAAACCCGCCGGGGCTTGCTTAGAATACCCGTCGTTCAATCGACGAATATACGGTAATACGTTGCTTATGTAGATTGTAACACCGGGCCGCTTTTGTTTCAACGCATTCTTCGCGGCGTCAATAGTTGATTGCGCGCTTGAATTGCGGGTTGAACCGCCTTCGCCGGGATAATGCGGGGGTATTTTGGAATCAACCGGCGAACCTAATTCAACTTGCCAGTTCGATAAAGCTTGCGAAGTATCGACCGGCGTTTTGTAAGCCAAGTCGGCAACGATTGTTTCGGCAATATAAACAGCAACGCGGCAAGCTTCGTCGTCAAGCTTTGCCGCGCGCTGTTCTAAACTTTCCGCCAAATCCAACAAACTTTTAGACATATTACTTACCCGTTTTCGGTTGCTTTTTAGCCAAACGCGACAAATGCGCGTTGTCGATTTTACGGATAAGATAAAGCAAATCTTCGGTTTGTTCTTCGTCGAATCCGTATGCTGTTGCGTAAGCGTTTATACTTGTCCAAGGAATCGGCGTAAGTGCTAACGCATGCGTTCGTTCGGCGTCAAGGTCGAAGAAAGCTTGCAAATAAATCTGAAGCCCGTTCGTCAATTCTGGCGAATTCGCGATACGTTCCGGCAATGGTTCGCCAGCCCGTACCGCTTGTCGTGCAATGTTTTGTTCTACCGGGGCCAAGTCTAACAAGTAGAACAAAACATTTATCAGTTTCCCGCTTCTTCTTCAATCGCTTCTTCGCGGAACAACGACGCCTTCTTTGCCTTTTCTTGCAAGTCGTCGTAAAGTTCCGGCAAATCGGTAAACAGCTTCAGCGCGTTTTCTTTGTTGAACGCAATTGCTTTGCCTTCGCGGTCTTGAATGTTCGACCAACCAAGCAAAACGGTATCGACAAAGACGCCCATAAACAGGCGTTCGGCCAAATCGTTGTTCATGGTTTCAAGTTCGATTGCGCGACGGTGCGGGCGGGTTGCACGTTCAAGCGCCTTCGTGTACTTCTTGTTCGCCTTCGACATACGCGAAATGCGGAAAGTCGGAATCGAACTATCGGCGTTCGCGCCGTACTGAACTTCAACGCCTTCAACTTCGGCTTCTTTGTTCGTTTCGAACTGATTGTAAATAGACATTGCAAAAACTCCTTCAAGGTTGTTTGCCGGGGCAAAAGCGCCCCGGCTTCGGTCAAACAGATTTAAGCGGGCATGCCCACATTCGGCACATACGGCAAGAACGTTGCCAGCATGGTATAACCCGCCGCGTTTTCCGCGCCGCTGGATTCAAGCGGAACGGTAATCGGCGCGTCTTTTTCAACGTTGATACGACCGCCGCCAAGTGCGACAAGCGGAACGTCGAAAGCAACAGCCGCGTTATTTTGCGCGACAATCACGTTAAGCGCAACGTCGGAATTATTGCGCACGGCCTGAACAGCGGCGACGCTTGTAAAGTACGCGGTAAGGCTTCCGCTTACTTCGAAGTCGCCCGCCGAAGCGTCGAACGCGCCAAGAACGCCAATTGCCTTCGAAGGCTGAACGTTGTTGTTAATGGCAAGCGTCATTTCGGACACGTAACCAAACAGCGACGTATTGTTAAGCGTCGTCGGGTCAACGACGTTCATACGAAGGCGGTAAACATCCGAAGACGTGTTGAACGCGGCTTCATTGGGCGAAGCGTAGCGCGTACCGGCCTTGACGCCTTGCACGCCCGTACGTTGGATGTTGTCCATTGCAACAAACGTCAAGTCGGCGTTCAGCTTGTCGGCTTGCGGAATGTTCAACGTAAATTCGTTCGGAATCGCGCCAATCAGGTATTCGGATTGCGTACCGGAACCGTCGTCGCCAAGCTGTCGTTCAAGGTTGTACGACCGACGCTTGATAAGCGAAGGCGTCTTTTCGTTGCGAATGACATTGCCGAAGAACAGGCGAATTTGTTTGCCCGCGCCGGTATCAGTAACTGCCGCAAACGTCGTTTCGCTGAATTCAAGGGTTTTCGCGGCAATCGACTTGATACGACCGTAACCGGGCGCATTGGTGGCAAACTTGTTCGCCGTAGCATCGCCGCCGATAAAGACCCATTCGCCGACATTCAAGCCAAGCGTCGAAAAGTCGCCAGCCGTGCAAGTCAGTTTGATAGAAGAAGCCGACGCGGTAAGAACAACGTCGCCCGCTGCAAATTCAAAGCCGACGGCTTCAACTTTGGCGCTTGCGGGCGGCGAAGCTTCAGCGGTAAGGGTCTTCGAAACAGTCAGCAACGCGGCGGCAACAGTCGAAACAACCGCAAGGCCGTTGTTTGCAGTCGTGTTGAAGTTCGACGCAAGAACCAAATGCCCAACTTTGAACACGGTAAGGCCCGAAGCGGCGGCAAATTGGTTCGCACCAGTTACCGAAGTAAGGGCGACTTGCGTTCCGTTCATGGGCGCGGTCGAAGGCTTTTCGCGCGCATCGGCGAAGAAGAAGCCTTGCAGCAACCGGGTAAGGTTGTTTTGCGTCAAGTCGGCGTTGAAGCCGCCCGAAGCGTCAAGGTCGGTAACGCTTCCCTTTTGACGTTGCCGACTTGCGTTGATAGGCGCGCGGGCGACGGTCGAAAGTTCGCCGCCGAAATCGCTGTACGAATTCGGTTCAAGCGTGAACCAAACGGCGTTTGCTTCGCTTGCGCCCGGAAGAACCTTCAGCGAAGATTCTTCAGCAAAGGCAAGCCCGGTAATGTTGCTGTCGATTTTGTTAGGCATTTGAAAAACTCCTGTTAAGAAACTTCGTCGTATTCGTATTCGGCAACGACGTTAAACCGATACGCGCTTTCTTCCGGGGCAAGTTCGTTGATTCGCGCGTTGCGAAACCATACTTTACCCGAAGTCGTCTTGCCCCGAAAGCTGTTGCGCGCAATTATCGCCAGTCGTCGCCCGTTTTCCATCGCGGCGGCTTCGGATTTCGGGCAAAACAGTTGAACAAAAATCAACCCGCTTGCCGTATATCGCCGCTTGCCGTTGTCGTCGGAAATGGTCGATTGTTCTTCGATAACCGTTTGTTGTGAAACGCGCGCCCAATATTTCGAAGCGTCGGGGGTTCCGGGTTCTTCAACACCGGGCCAACGAACTTCGGGAACATAACCAACAATCGCCGTCGCTTCGGCATTCCAAGCCGAATTAAACAGCGAAAACATTTGGTCGATTGCTTCAACGTAATTTGTCGTCATTGGTCAAACTCGATTGTATAAAGTATGATTTGACCATTCGGCGAAAGCGGGTCGATTGATTTAATGCGAAGCGTTTTACCGTCGCGTATAACAACGTCGTTCGCCGTCGGTTCGAATGAAACCGCCGACATAAGACCTTGAACCGAACCCGTCGTAACTTCCGTACCCTTCAAGTATCGAATCAGTTCTTGACCAACACGACCGGGCGGAAGAAAGCAAATCGAAACGTCGGTATCTGTCGAAGTGTCGGCGGCTGGCTTCCAAGGCTTCGAAGGGTCGGGCGTATCAACGCCAACTTTCCGCCAAGTAACAGTTTGCCCATTCTTCGCAATAAGGCGTTTCGCGGTTTCAATTTGTCGGTCGAATTGGCCCATGCTCAAACCCGAACAGTCGTAAGAAACAAGCCCACATTACGGGGGCCAAACAACGGTTCAAGCAAGGCTTCAACCGCCGACATTTCCGGGCGAACTGAAACGCCGACCTTTTCCGAATATTCGGTTTCAATCGGCCCGACGACTTCTTTCTTGACGAATGCGCCGCTTCTTGTGGGCATCAAGTCAACGCCCGCGCTTGCTTCCATCGCAAGGCGAATTTGCGCTTGCTTCAGAATCGACGGAATCGCCGTCGCGTCAAGCGGTACGCCGTCAATGTAAACGCCTTCGCGCGGAAACTGCAAATCTTGCGTCGCGTCAACCTTCGAACCTTGATACCGGGCGCGTTGGGCTTCCAGATAATCAACCGACGAAATCAACAACGCTTCAAGCGCCGCGTCGTCGGTCGGAAGCGGCTTCGCGCGGGCTGTCGCATACGCGCGGGCTTCGGCAAGCGAAACGTAAGAATTCGCCCCCGAAACAATCGAACCGTCTTCAATGATTATCGTCATTTTAGGCGTACCAAACGTTCAGGCCCAAAATATCATTCGCCGCAATTGCTGTCGTATCGTTGTCAGCAACAGCGCCGGTAATTGCAAACGCAATGCCGGTCGAAAAGAATTGGCCGTAAGGGTTCAAATCAACTTCGAAGCGGTCGGAAGCTTTAAGCGCAATCGTCAAAACCGGAACGTCAGTACCGACCGTCGGGGCTGAAGCTTTGTTGTAAAGCTTCAGGTAACGAACCGAAGCAACGTTGTTCAGGCCGACGATTTGAAACAAACGACCCGCCGAAGCTTTGACCGAAGTTGCGTTTGTCGTTGCCGTCGAAGCAAGAAGGCGAAACGGCCCGGCAATGCCGCCCGTTGTCGAACGGGCTTGTACGCCAATGTCGGCAGCAAGCGCCGCGCCAGCGGCAAGCGTTGCGCCAGCGGCAAGCGTTGCGGTTGCATTCAAACTTGCCGCCGTTGCTTGTTGAACATTCAAAACGGAATTGTTAAACGGCAGTTCGCTAAATACAGCCGTTGCCGCAACGTTGCCGCCAGCAACAGCGGTCGAAACGCGAATACGAACGTAACGCGCAAGAATCGGGCAAGCGAAAAGCCGGGTTGTCGAAGCCGCAAGGGTCAACGAAGAAACCGGGTTTGCGTTGATTGCCGCCAAGTCGAAAACTTGAAGAAGATTGCCAGCGGGCGAAAGCGTTGTATTGTTCGTTTGTTCAAACGTGACAACGCCCGCCGAAATACCCGCGCCGGTTTGAATTTGAAACGAAGCGGAATGAAACGCCGCCGCATCAATCCAGCCCGACGCAACGCCATTCAAAAGATTTATGTTCAACGCGGGCGAAGCCAAGTTACCCGCCGAAACGGAAACGTCGCCAGCAATCGAAACGGGAAGTTCCGCGCCTTGCGTAACTTCAACGAATTGTTGTAAAAGATTGTCGAAGAACTTCACGTTGTCACCTTTTAAGCGGTCGGGCCGTTGGGTTGCCAAGCAACAGGCTTCGCGCCTTGCTTGGGGCCGGTTGCCGGGGCCGTGGCGGGCTTGGCGGCGGTCGGGGCGGGGGTTGCCTTGGGCGCGGGCGTTTCGTCGCCCTTGTCGCCATCCAGCTTCGCCGCGCGGGCCTTGCGTTCGTCTTCATACGCGGCAATCGCTTCTTCAGCGGGCGGGTATGCTTCAGCGTAACGCGAAGGAACTTGACCGGCGACGCCATCGCACAATTCAAGCGCGCCTTCTTCGGGAATCATCGAAGCATTGCGAAAAGCAACGTTCGGCCCCAACTGTTCGGCGTTAATAAAATCTTCGTCGGTCGGCATAACCGAAGCAACAAAGAACAGAATTCGCGGATACTTGCGCATTTTTGATTTTCCTTCGAAATTGAAAACAATTGGCGAAACGGGGGCCGAAGCCCCCGCCGTGTCAATGCTTAGTTGGTTTCGACAATCACGCCCGCAATGTCTTTGTTCGACGTTGCGTACTTGTCCCAATTCGTCGCCGTGGAAAGCGCCGCATCGGTCGGCGATTTGCCGCCGTTAGTCTTGTCCCAAGCAAAGCCCTTGATACCAAGTTCGTACGACCATTCAGCTTGGTACGTACGGGCAATGTTTTCGTCGCCGTTCTTGGTTTCGTAGTTGTCCGTAAAGTCGTTGTTTTGGTCGATACGGATTGCTTCGGGAACCAAGCCCAAATTGTGATACACGTTCGGCGAACCCGCCAGAATCAGGCCGGGGGCGTCGGTAACGACGAACACGCGCCCGAACGGGTCAGAAATCACGTTGACAGTGCCGTACGTGAACAGTTGGGAAGCGTTCGAAATGGCATTGCCGTAAAAATCGTGCATCGGGGTCGAATGCACAACCCAAGCGACAATATCGCCCGAACGGTCGCCGAACTTCGAAGCGCCTTTGTTCAACGCAAGCGCCGTCAAAGTGTCGGGCGTATCGCCGGTCGCGTCGTACTTGATTGCGGCGACGTTCGAAAGCGCGGCATAGCAAGACGTAATGCCCACATTCAGCATATCGGCAAGCATGTCTTGCGCCAACTGTTGACCCATTGCAGCGCCCGCGACTTCCGGGTTTTGCTGAATCCATTTGAATTGGCCGGGGTCAAGGGCAACGGGCGGCGTACCGCCTGCAACCTTAACCATCGTATCGACCAAATGGGCCAGCTTCTTGGAAGCAACAGCGCCGGAACCGTAAGCGTTACGGCGACGAACAAGGCCGGAAATCTTCGCGTAAAACGCGCGTTCGGCGTAATCGCCTTGATGCGCGGCGGCAGCAAGAACAATCGTATTGCGCGAAGCGGCGTTGAACAGGTCGATTTGTTGCGCGACGGTTTCAGTCATCGCGTCATAAGCGTATTCAGAAAAAACGGCAAGGTCAGAAAGTGCCACGGTAATTACTCCTTATTGGCTTCGCGTTTTGCTTTGAGTTGTTCCGCAAGTTCGCGGGGGTTCATCGTAGCAAGCGACGCGGGTTTATCGGGGTTGTTGTGCGTGGCACCGCCATTGCGCTTCGTAAAGCCGTCTTTGGCAGCACCGCCGCCACTAGCCTTACTACCGACAATGATACTTGAAAAATCCTTGTTTGCAACAAATTCTTGCGACAGTTGTTCCAGCGTCAACGCCGAAGGCTTGCCGGAAGCGTCAAGAACGCGCAACGTCGGTTCGTCGCCTTCGAAATCAACCGACAGGCGTTCGCGAATGGCCTTCGCCATCAAAGCCGGTACGGTCGAAATCTTCGACGCAATTTGGCTTGCGGTTCCGTCAAGAAGGGTTTTCGTCGTGTACGAAGTCAGCTTGTCGATTCGCGCCTTGTATTGGGCTTCGGTTTCGTCGTGCTTTTTCTTCCAAGACTTTTCAAGCGTTTCAATATCGCCTTTCTTGCGGGCGTCAACGTCGGAAACGGCGGCAAGCTGTTCTTCAAGTTCGCGCGCTTTCTTTTCGGCGTCTTTGCGCAATTGGGTTTCACGGTCTTTCGCGCGCTTCAGTGCGCCCGTATCTTCGTCGCCGTCAATGTCAAGAACGTATTCGCCGTCGCGTTCGACGTATTCGGTTTTCAGGTCGGCGGAAAGCTTGTCGTAAGCTTCTTTCGTAAGTTTGCGTTTCAGTGCCATTTCAAGGACTCCTTGGGGTAAATGCCGAACACCGTTCAGCGGGTTAAAATTTGGTCAAGTTTCGAAACAAAGCCTTCGACAGTAAGCGGGTTCGATTCGTCAAATTGCGGCATATCTTTTGCCTTGACTTTTCCGCTTCGAAGGTCGGCGGCTTTTTGCGCGCCAAGTATATCATTCTGAACGCTTTCGGGTTGCGATTTCATCCAAGCATGATAAGACGAAGGCGGCGGCGAATCGTCGCCAGCAACAACGGGCACGGTTTTACTACGGCAACGAATATGCGCCGGGGGCAACGGGCCTTCCCCATACCGAAAAATTCGACCGTTTCGACTTCGGCAAACTTCAGTTGTCGCGCTGTCGATTACTGAAACCCAACGATACCGCCCGAAAAAAATTGAAGCAATGCCAGCTTGCGCAATTGACGTAATATGTTGAATTGCGGTCGCTGTTACGGCCCCGGCTTGTGCGTTGGTTCTTGCAAATGCACCGTCGCGAAAGTTCTTGCTTTTTGTTCCGGTTATTTCGGCAAGAACTTCTTCGACAGTTGCGCGGTTAGCATAACCCTTGCGTACGATGTTTTCAACAGAAATTGACGCCGAAGCGGTAAAGCCCGCAATGAACGGCAACAGCAAAACGCCGTTCGCTGGAATCGGCGCGTTCGTTATAGCGCCCCAAAGCTTCGAAGAATCGCCCCCATTGTGGGCAGAAAGAAACCAAGCAAGCGGGTAAAGGTTCGAACCATCGTCGGCGCGTTCAAGCGCGGCGTCGGCTTCGTCTTCAGTAACCGGCGTTTCGTCGTCTTCGTTGCCAAGCGTGGCAAAAATGATTTTTGAAACCTTAACGTCGGCGCGCGTGAATTCCTGAAGCTGTTTAATAAGCTTCGTCGTGTATGCGCTGTAAACTTCGTTTTGAACCGCTTTCAAGTCGGAAAGAAAAGAACGCAACGTTGCTTTCGTCATTCCGTCAAGCGTCTTATAACGAAGGCGCGAAAACAGCTTTTGGAATTCAATATCAAGCTGTCGCAATACTTCGTTAAATTCGCGCGCATGTTGCGCTTTAACTCCTTCAACGTATATTTGATGCCGCGTCAATACGTCAAAAAGTCTTGCATTGTTATACATTTTGAAAACTCCTTATTGCGCAACGCCGTTGTTTATCAAAGCCGTTCGAATTTGATTGCAAAGCGCAACGACTGAAGACAAATCTGTCGAAGCCGCGTTTAATGTTGCTTTAGCTTGCGGCGTCGCACCGTTGCAAGCAAACTTGCCACCAACACTAAGCGCATTTACAAGCCGCATTGATTCCGTCGGCGTTGCCCCTTGTTTAAAAGAAGTTACGAATATTGTTCCGGTGAATTGAACCGCATAACTTGCGCTTGAATTGGCGACGTTTATTTTGCCCGTCGTCGCATTTCTTGTAAAAGTTAAAATCGTTGTTCCACCAACTGCAATCGTATTTGAAGTTTCGGTAACTTCGATAAAACAAGGTAAGTTCGTAAGCCCGCCGCCGTCATAATTATTAGCAAACGCGCCAATTACGATAAGACGCCATTTATTCGAAGAACTGAAAGCCTTTGTCGAAATGTCCAAATTCGCCGAACCGCCCAAATGAAAGCCGGTTCTAATTACTTCGTTTTCGTCGCTTTGAATTGCCGAACCTGTTGGAATGACGTTTGCAACGTTTAATTTTGTGTCAATTGCTGTTTGTTGGGCTGTCGATACCGGCTTGCTTGCGTCGGAAGTGTTGTCAACGTTAGCAAGTCCGACTTGCGTTTTTGTTACAGAATGCGGGTTTGACGTGTTCCCGGTATGCGTCGTCAACGTTGTAAGATTGTCGCTTACTTGTTTTTGAAGTTTACCAAGCGCCGACAAAACCGAATCAGTTGCAGCAATTGCGGCGTTTGTTGCGGTAGAAAGGCCGGTTAAAACGACGGCCCTTACGTCGGTTGCAAAATCACGCCAAGACTTATCGCCGCGCCAATATTGGGCGGTTGTTCCGGCTGTTATCGAAGCTTCTTTGCCGTTAAGTGCGCTTTGCGTTGCTGTCGAAATTGGTTTATTTGCGTCGGTTGTATTATCAACATTCGACAAACCAACGTCGGCTTTAACAAGCGTAACAACGCCAGTTTTACCGGCTACGGAATCAACCGCACCGCTTGTAATATAAATGTAAGCCGAACCCGACCAACGATATGTTTTGTTTGTATCAAGTGCGACGTAAATCTTGCCGGTTTCGCCTGTTGCCGGAAATGCGCCCAAGTTCGCATATTCTAAAACGTCGTCAACGTACGACGGCAATTGCGACGCCGGTACTTTGCCGTCAACAAGCGAAGCAAACGAAGAAGAAAACGCCGAAGAAATGGCGCTTGCCAGCGTCGAAAACGGCAAGCGCATAATCGCGCCGGTTGCGCTGTCGCGAATAAGCAAGGTATCGGCGGAAGTAACGTTAATCGTTGCAATTTCTGCCGAATCGGTAAACCGTCTTTCTAAAGCAACGTCAAAAACAGGTTCAGTCATTTAATTCACCCATTGCCCACATTAAGCGCCAGCGTTGCCGCCGTTGCCTTGGTTGTTCGGGTTTCCGTTGCCTTGGTCAAGGTTCGGGGCGCTTGCCAGTTCTTCGGCAATCTTGGTCTTTGCCGCCGCGTCGTCAAGCTTGGCGATACCGGCCCGGCGCATGTTGTCGCGCATTTCTTCGAAGGCGATTGCCCCGGCTTGCCATTCGGCGACAAGTTGCGCGCGTTCTTGCGGCGTCATGCGGGCAAGTTCGAAGTCGGTATGCAATTCGAACTTGATTGCGGTTTCAGGAACCCCGACGAACTTTGCCGCCCATTCAAGCGCCCATTGAAAAGCCGCGCTTACGTTCTTTGCCGACGAAGAAAGCGTTGAAGTTTCGGAAGTGTTTTCAATGTTTGCTTCGGTTGCTGTACGCTGAACCGAAGATTGTTCGACAAGCTTTGCGCCAAGCGAAACCATTTGGCGCTCTTTGTGTTCCATCGCTTCGAACGGCATTGCATTTGCCGACGCTTGCAACAGGCCAGCCGACCCGCCGACGGGCAACGGTACAGCACCGCGCGAACCAAGCGCAATCGTACCTTTCAAAACATCCGTTACCCATTCTTCGGTAAGCCCGGCAAAATACGGCGTTGGTTGTCCAACTATAAAGCAAGATTCTTCGTAATCCGCCGAATTGCGATAATGCGCAATATTCAGCGAAGCAAGGTCGTACAGCGGCGGCAAATCCGGCAAGTCGTCGTTGTTTTCTGAACCGATAAAGGTAAACGGAATTTCGGTAAGATTGTTGCCGGTTGAATCCTTCGGGAAATACGGGCCTTCGTGTATCTGATAATCGCCCGAACCTTTGCGCCAAACAGTTACGGCGTAACCTTCGGCAGTAAGCTGAAGAACGCGCCATTGCATCGCCTTCTTCATTTCAAAACCATCATCGGAATAAACGTAAGTTTCTTGCAATACAACCAACGACAAAAGTTCACGCGCCCCGCGCGCGACAGTTCGCCAATTGATAATATCAAACGGCGCATATACGTTAATCGTCGGTCGAATGTCGCCCGCTTCAAGTTCAGCCCGCGACGCCGGGGCTTCAGTTGTGGGGTAATCGACAAGCAAGCCGCTTCGACCGAATGCCAATACCTGAAGCGTCGAACGCTTGGCAAGTTGCGTCAAAGATACGCCCCCGCCGTTTGCGTCGTTGTTCACAATGTCCAACAGCGAAGGAACTTCAACAACTGGTTCTTTCGTGAACACTTGACCGGCAAGGCCGTAAAGCGTACGTTGCGTAACGTTGTAAAATACGGCGCGTTCTTTGTATGCTTTGTAACGTGCGACGTTTTCCGGTGAAGTATCGGCGGCGTTCGGGCGCGGCAAATACTTATCGCCAGCCTTTTTAATAACCTGTTCGCCTTCGATACAATCGCGAATCAAGCCATAAGACGGCAAAAGCTTCTTTAATTCTTCACGGATAAACGCGACGTTCGGCATTTGTTGCCCCTTTAATTTGCGTAAGTAACTTTAATCTTGCGGGCAAGTCTGTTATTACCCTTCAAGACACGATAACGAACCATATCATAACAATGGTCTTCGGCGGAAGTATCAACGTCGTCAATCTTTTCTTCGTCGCGTGGCAACGAAGGTAAAGTTTCAATCGAAGCTTCGCAATTCCGCATGAAATACAACCCCGGCCCTTCGCCGCGCACCGCCGCTTCTAGCCTGTCACGTATCAACTGAAGGCCGTTCCGGCGCGAACCGGGCGACTTGTCGGATTCGACCCAACGTACGCCCTTCTTCGACATTTTCTTTTCGATTGTATCAACGTCAGATTCGCGAACGTCGCGTATCTGATTATCGGCGGGGCCGGGCCAAGGTTGCGATTCCAGCCAACCGGCTTCAAGCAAGGCAATTTCGCGGTCGATAATGCCTTGCGCAACGTCCGGGGCTGAAAGCTTTATACCCTTGTTCGTTCCGATTTCTTCGGTTCCGTACCATTCGGCAATTTGAATCAAAGTACCGGGCGGCGGGCAGAATTTCGAACCGTCGGGCAACGTTGCTTCTTCGCCGTTTGCTTCGGCGAACCATCCAACGCTAAACGGGTGCGACGAACCCCAATCAAGCGCCCTATCGACGCGCCAAGCCTTCGGAACGACGAAGCGCGGCTTAACGTGAACCGCCTTTTGCCAAAGGTCGTCAAGCGCCCCGCCCGCTGTAACATCCCAAGAACCTTCAAGCCATGCGGCCCGCAAGTTCTTATCGTTCGCCGTAAGTCGGTCAAGTTCGGCAATGTATTTCGGGTCAAGGTATATATTTTCCCGATACGAACCGAAGATTGCGACTTGTGTTCGAATTATTTCAACGTCTTGTTTTGTTTGCGGGTCGAATACGATACAAGAACGCTTTACGACTTCGCCATTTTCGGCGCAACTAATGAACCGACGTTTTACCCAATTATGACCGGGGCCGCTTGGGTTCGTCGTGCTGAACACTTCAAGCGGAATATTCGGCAAAGGCAAGCCGTTCGGCGTGTTGTACGAACCGTCGGGAAGCTTCGGCGTATGCAATTCGGGAATGAACGACGAACGATTTGTTGACATTAACTTGTCGTACAAATCAGCGGTCGGATGTTTCGTTAATTCATTCCAGCCGATAAACGGGTATTCGTGGCCGTGGAATCCGTCGTAATCCAATTTCTTCTTTACATGACGAAAAAGCAATTCTTCGCCAGTCGGCCAAACCCATTTATATTCGGAAGCCGATTCAAGAAACTTCGCGCCGTCGTCGAATTGGTTAAAGAAGCGTTTCGATTGCGCTACCAAATCCGACAAGTTCTTAAATTCGCGGTCGAAGATAACGCCGCGCCAGTACGAACCGTAACCAATGCCCACATTACGCCGAAAGCGCATCAATTGGGTAATGGTTTTGCCGGGGCCGCGCGTTCCGTGATAAAGCGTATGGTCGCAACGGGTATCAACGGCCAATTCTTGCGAACTGCCCGGTATAGGTTGCCAAACAATATCAAAGGCGCGTTCAACAGCCTTTTTAATGGGTTGTTGCACTTGTCAAACCCTTTTGCTGTTCGCGCAACTTCTTTTCCCAACTGTCGTTATCGCCGTGGTCTTTGACGACCATTACTTTATTTGCGGTAATAACGTTGTTGTTGATATTGGTTTGCGGCTTTTCAATCAAGCCTTTCAATTCGCCAATAACTTTCGCGGCTTTGATTCGGTCGTCAGCAATAGAACGTTCGCCTTCGACAATCTGAAGAAGGTTCGTAATAAGCTTGTCGCGCAATTCTTCTTTGCCGTATGCTTCGAAGCCTTCGGCTTTAAGCCGCGTCATTTCTTCGATAACAAACGGGTCTTTGAACCATTCATGCGCCGCGCGAAGGGCTTTGCCGGTATCCGCGCCGAATACAGCAAGGCCCGCTTTAAACGGGTCGTTGGGGTTCTTTAGCAGTTCAGCGGCGAAAGCCGTTTTAAGTTCTTGGTCTTGCATGGCGTATTTACCCGCGATTCTATATAAGCGCAATGATACGATACGCCGCCATTTAAGGCAAGGTCAATTCACCTTGCAAGCATTTTCGTATTTGCGAATCAACGATTGAAGTTCGACAATTCGAATATTCGCCGCGTCAAAATCGCGCCCTAGTTCGACAGTTTGTTTTGCAACGTCGTCAAGATTGATTTCGCCCGTTCCAGCCCCGACGGTTCCGACTTCGGCGGTTGCATCAAGTTTGCCGGGGGCGGGGGTAATTGTGGGCATACTGCAACGGGGTTTGACGCGCAACCGGCCAAGGTCGCGTTCAGCAATAGAAGCCCGGTCAGCAAGTACGGCAATTTTCGTTTCGTATTCATTTGATACCCCTTGAACTTCGGTTTGCAATTTCGCTTCGGCTTGTCGAACCTTCGTCAATGCTTCGGCAAGTGCTTTGTTTTGTTTGGCTTCATTGGCAACGCTTTCGGCATGCGAACCCCAAAAGTAACCGCCGCCGACAGATACGACAATTGCGACAACAAACGCCAGCCAAACGCGGGGGTCAAGTGCGGCAATCATGCTTCAGATTCGCTAAGTTTGCCGACACTTGCGACAGGCGCGGCGGCGATAATTGTTGCTTCGGGCATGCGATAAGCGACAATGCGCGAAGCTTCAAACCATGCTTCGCAAACGCTGTCGCCTTGGTTGCCGCCCAAAAGGCGAACATGCGAACCCGATTCGTTGACGCCGGTTACGATGCCCACATGCCCGCCGCCCTTTCGCTGAAGAACAGCGATTGCCCCAAGCTTCGGGCTTTTGCAAGCAACGCCGTATTCGGCCCAAGAAAGCGCCCGGTAATACGTCTTCGGATATGGCAAGCCAGCTTCAGCCAGCCAGCCAGCAACAGCGACGCCGCACCAAGGCGTTTCGTCGTCTTGCCACCATGCGCCAAGCTTCTTCAACCAACCGGCGATTCGGCTTGAATGCTTCGGGCCTTTGATTTCACGCAAGCCAACATCGCCGCGCGCAATCGTTAAATACTTAGGTTCGTTCGACATTTTCAACCCCTTCTTCGTTGCCTTGTTTCAGCAAACGACCAAGTACGCCCAAGACAAGAAGCGCAATCGTCGAATACGACACAAGGGCGGGCGGAACGCTGGCCTTCATATCGTCGGGAATTTGAAGCCAAGTGCCTTGGATTGCGGCGGCAAGAACCATCGCGTTAACGCTGAACCAACGCCAAGCCTTGCGCCAATCTTCAACAAGTGTAAGTTTCATTTCGATTCGCCTTTAACGTCGCCAAAAATTCGTTCGTGCAACGCCTGAAAACTGGCAATTGCGCGCGTTCCCATATGGCCCGAAATTGCGATAAGCATTGCGGCTTTTGCGCCTTCAATGCCCGCCGCATCGCAAAGAAAATGCGTCAATATACCGGCGAAAGACGACGTAAGAAGGTCAAACGAAAGTTCGCGCCAATTGAATTTTCGATTGCCTTTGCGCAATCGTTGAATATGATTGACGACGCCGCCCCAACATGAAAGAACCAACGTTGAAAGATACGGCAATACTTGTCTGAACCATTCGGCGATATACGCCGCATTTTGCGGGTCTTTTTCGGGCATTTTGCGACGTTCCATTTTTATTCAATCCGATTGCGCAACCGTTGATTAACGCATATTGGACGAAGTATAACCGAACTGATACCCAAGGCGCAAATGAAAAAGCCCGGCGTATTAAGGCCGGGCTTTCGGGTTGTCAAGCTGGCACAAGGCCAGCCGGGGCCGCTTTAGGCGGTACGCCAAACGCGCGCACCCTTCACGCCGTTTTCTTCGACGGAACGAACAACGAACTTGCGAACTTCGACCATGACGGGCACGGTTTCGCCCTTCTTGTTGGTCTTGGTCGCGCCGTCGCTGGAAGGCACGGCGTAACGGGCCGTCGCGCTGGAAACGGTCGAAGCCAGCGACTTAGCCGGGTTAGGCTTGTCTTCGGAAGCGGCGACGAAGAAGCTTTGACCAACGCCCATTTCGTCGAACGGGTACACTTCGCCGCCACGACCGCCGCGCTTGATGGTCGGCAGGGGTACGCCAGCTTCAAGAACGAAGCCGTTCTTGCCAGCGGTTGCGGTTTCAGTTGCGCCGGTTTCGGCGGTTGCTTCTTGATGGTTCTTGGACACGGTAAGGATTCCTTTTTCAGTTGCGCGGGTTGCGAATTCGCCCGCTTCGTTGGAAATGTCAGGATTGACTTCGACAAGGCCCGCTTCAATCAAAGGGCCGTGAATCGCCGGTGAAGTGTAAATGAAGCCTTTGGCTTGGTCAAGCGTTGCGGCAACAATTTCTTCAAGTTTCACTTCGCCAACTTCAGCAACGGCAACAGCCGGGGCAGTCTTGCGGGAAGCGGTCTTTTTCGCGGTAGCCATTTTGAAAACTCCTTTGGTTGCCGCTGTTGCGGCGGGTTGAATGAAACCGTTTTTGATACGGTAAGGGAACTTTACTTGCTTCGTTCGGCTTCGTCAAGTGTTTTTGCCGAACTTTTACAAAATTCTTTGTACGTGCCTTCGTAGTCCGGCCAAATGCCGCTTTTCACATTATGGCAATATTCTTCGGCTTGGCGTTCTTCTTCTTCGGCGTCGAAGTGTCCGACGATGCCCATAAGCAAAACGAATGCCAGCAAACCAAGTGCGACTTTCATACGGTCAGACATTAGAACCCCCTTTAAAGATACGGTCAAGTTGTACGTTCGCGGCTGTTACGCTTTCCGCTATGCCTTCGACGCCTTCAAGGGCGATTTGTTTTGCCAGCCGAAGCCCGGTCAACATTTCGCAAAGCGGGGCGATTATACCCGTTGCGCCGACCTGTTCAGCAAGTGCAACCATTGATTCGACCGCTTCGATTTGCTTTTGATTCGTTTGATACAGCACGGCGGAAGCGCGAAGAAGGTTGAAATAATCCGCGTTTATCGAATGTTGCGTAAATACGACGCGCGCTTGTTCAACCGACTTTTCGTATTCAATGACAACGCCGCCTTCAAGCTGAAGCAACATCGCGTTCATTATCTGTTCATGTTTCAACATAGTTCGAACCCCTTTCGTCAATCTTCGACAAGTATAACAGATACGCCCGCTTCGTCAAATGCTATCAACGCCAAGTTGAAAGAATCCGACCATTGCGACGGGTTCGCCACATGCCCACACTTAGCAACAACGCGCGCAATTCCCGACTGAATGATTACCCCGGCGCAATTTGAACACGGCGAAAGCGGCGACACGTACAACGTGTAACCCCGAACGGGTTCATGCGCCGAAAGAATCGCGTTCGGTTCGGCGTGTACGGTCAACGGGTACTTCAAATCGCGGTTCGACAGTCGTTCCGCTGTATCCAGTACGCCGCGCGCAAAGCCGTTGAAACCGACGCTTGCAATTGTGCGGTCGGGTCGAACAATGACGGCCCCGACCTTCGTACTTGGGTCTTTCGACCATTCGGCAACGTGTTCGGCCATTTGCAGAAAGCGCAAATGCCATTTGTCAAGGTCTTTAAGTTTCGTTGTTTGCATTGAACAAATCCAGTTGTTTAGATTCGTCAATATACGACAAAGCCTTTTGCCTGTCAACAGTTCCGACGCAATCGCAAAAGTCGCAATCGTGCCAGTCGTTCGGCGAAGTTTCGATACCGCATACGCCAAGACACTTCGGGCAAGTTACGGGCGTTGCGTCGTCGCCGCGAAAGTCGCTAATGATTTCGTCGGGGTTGCCGCCCGCCGCTTCAAAGCCCCGCGCATATTGGGCGGCTTCGATAGCGCCAAGCGCACCGCCGCAACGCTGGCAAGTCAGCTTGACCCCGAAGGCCAGCGGCGGAAGTTCGCCGAAGGCATGGCGCGGGCATGCGTCAAGCTTCGCCCTGTTCGCCTTGATTTGTTCAAACAGTTCTTTGGACATTGCAACCCCTTTCAATAGTCTTCGAAGTAATCGTTGCGCGCGTCTTCCATTGCTTGCCAACAAGCTTCGTCAATAGCGGCTTCGTCTTTCTTCGACAAGCGTTTGTAAATCCAGTCGGCTGATTCCTTCTTGCGAAGGGGTCGCCCGGCAATTTCAACAATACAACAGTCTTCGAAATAGTCCGACATAATGCCAACGTCGGGTTCGGCCCCGCATGCGGTAAATTCAACCGTAATTTCAAGACCGCCCAAAACCTTAACCGTTGCTTGCATGTTCGATACTCCTTCGTCGTTAAGTGCTTGAACTATACGACAAACCTTCGAAGCTGTCAAGCTTTTTCGGTTGCTGTCGCTTTCTTCGTCAATGACAAGATACCTTCAACGGTCGAACGCTTGCCGATTCGAAGGTTTGAACCGTGCGGATTTTCGCGGTAAAGAATGAATTCTTTGTTGTCGTATCCGC
>JFJP01037204.1_pt1 | contig 40283 bp, 25 predicted proteins | sample 431651 | NCBI WGS metagenome assembly JFJP01 (sample SAMN02602958, study PRJNA72255) | Microbial mat metagenome, whole genome shotgun sequencing project. | biome: fresh water; feature: sink hole; material: water; isolation source: purple microbial (photo- and chemosynthetic) mats found in... | reverse complement strand
TATTCTTCAACTAAGTCGCGGAGCATATATTGGATATTGCTTAAACCAGGTCTTTTAATTCGCCTTTAGAGAGTCGTATTTGTGTGGTTTTACGCTTCACATAAGCCGTTCCTTTGTACATTATAAAATACATTACCGGGATGAAAATCAGGGTAAGGAATGTAGCAAAGGTGAGTCCAAAAATAATCGCCCACGATAACGGACCAAAAAACATAACGTTGTCGCCTCCAAAATGGATATGAGGTTCAAAACTCCTGAATAAACCAACGAAGTCGATATTAAAACCAATTGCCAGAGGGAAAAGTCCAAGGATTGCAGCGGTTGCAGTAAGCATCACAGGTGTGATACGGGTTTTACCTGCCTCAACAACAGCCTCTTTCATTTTATAACCCTTTTCAATTAGTTTATCGGTAAACTCTACAAGCAGGATCCCGTTACGTACCACAATACCTGCCAGAGCCACAATTCCCATTCCTGTCATCGTTATGGAAATTGGCATGCCGGTTATGATAAACCCAAGTAATACTCCGATTATACTGAAAATTACCTCTGTTACAATAATGAGTGGCTTTGTAAGTGAATTAAACTGGGTTATAAGAATAAACATTATCAGGAATAAGGCAATAAGCATAGCCTTGCTGAGAAATTCGCTTGATTCCTTTTGATCTTCCTGTTCCCCTGTAATCTTGATATCAACAGTCTCTGTTTTGGCAAACTGAGGAATAGCATTGTTGATCTTCCCGATTATTTCGTTTGCATTAAAACCTGAAATAACATTGGAGTAAATATTGATAATCCTTTTAGCATCTTTGCGATTTATCCCCCCGTATGAATTTGTATAACTCACCTCGCAAACCGCGCTTAAAGGAATTTGTCTCACCAGACCGGAATTCATATCCCGGTATGTGATTTTGGAATTCATCAACCGGTCAATATTTGTTCTCTGATCTTCCTGAAAACGAATCTGTATCGGATACTGATCTTCACCTTCACGGAATTTGGAACTTTCCAGGCCAAAGATGGCAAATCGCAGTTCCTGTCCGATCTGTCCGGTCGATAAACCTTCACGGTTAGCGCGTATCCGATCGATCGTAACAAGAATTTCCGGTTTGGTAACATCAAAGTCAGTCTTAAGCTCCTCGATTCCACCTATATTTAAAGAATCGATAAAGCGCATAAAACGATTCGTTGTCAGGACCAGATCATCCAGATTATCACCTGTCATCTCTATATTAATTGGCTTACCGGTTGGCGGACCCATTGACTCCTTACCAACGGTTACCGCAGCACCAGGAATGTCTTTAAGAGCTTCACGAAACATGTTTATGAATGGCTCTGTTTTGACTCCCTTTCGATTTGCAAACTCAACAAAGTTTACGGTTACTTTTCCCTTATTCGAGGTCTTGATGCCACCTTCAAATTGGGAATCTGATGCGCCTAATGCAACATTCGTGATTACAGATTCTACAATATCCGGCTGAGTTTTGAGTACCCCCAGAATCCTTTTTTCAACAAGAGTCGTCACTGAGTCTGTAACGATAACATTTGTCCCCACAGGCATTTTTACCAAAGCATGAATTGAGTTTGGATCATTGTCAGGGAAGAATACAACCTTAGGTTTGGTGAGACCGACGGTCTTTTAATACCCAGTTCAGGAGCTGCTCATATTTGGAAAGAGTTCGTGGAATTACAGCATGCTGGAAATGCAACAAAATCTTATATCCCCATATATTATGAAACAAATAAAATACTCCCAGGAAAATTACCAGATTGGCAAAAGCGGGATAAGCTAACATATGTATCGCAACTCCCAGACCTATAATTATTCCTCCCGTGGTAAAAATTCTCTTTCTGCTGAGGGTTTGAATTTCCTCCTCATCGGGTTTCATAAACGAAACCGCAAAAACAGGATTTAAAATATAGGCCACCAGGAGTGACATAAACAGCGTAATGATGACCGTTACGGGTATAAAAAACATGAACTTCCCGACTACTCCCGGCCAGAAAGCCAGAGGAAAAAACGGGGCAAGTGTAGTTAGTGTTCCTGAAAGAATTGGCACAAAAACCTCCTTCTCTATCACCACAATTGCATCATCAACCACAATCCCCAAAGCGAAAATAAAAGAGAACATTACCAGCATATTCATGGTAAATCCTATGCTTGGTAAAATTATATATGATAATGCCATTGATAAAGGAACTGACAATGCTACAAAAACAGCATTGGTGAATCCCATGAAAAACATAAGCACCATAGTAACCAGAATAAATCCTATAATAATGGTATTGTTCAGATCGGTAAGCGTGGTGCGGGTGTACTTCGATTGTTCACCTGTAAGGGTGACTTTCAGGTCGGTGGGGAATTTTGTTTTTTGAAGATCGGTAATAATTTCATGGATCTTATCCGATGCATCAAGAAGATTCTGTCCACTTTTCTTGATAACATTTACAGTAATTACGTTGTCCCCGTTCAGGCGGGCATAGCTCTCCTGTTTTGCATAGGTGTCTTTTACTTCCGCAACATCTTTCAGATATACCTGGGCGCCTGTGGCCGAACTTACAACAATGTTCTTAAGGGTTTCGAGGGATTCAAATTCACCTACAACCCTTAGCGATCGGTCCATACCCTGCATATCAATATTCCCACCGGAAATAGTTATGTTTTCTGCACTGATCATCCGGCTGATATCTATTATGGTCAAACCTGCAGCCTGCAACTTGAACATATCGATATTAACCTGTATTTCACGATCAAGGGCCCCAACAATATCCACACGGGTAATTTCGGGAAGACCTTCGATCCTGTCTTCAAGGATATCAGCATACTTCTTTAGTTTATCCAAAGAATAATTCCCTGAAATGTTAATATACATGATTGGAATTTCCGATAGGTCAATATCCATTACATTCGGGTCCGATTGCAGATCTGTTGGCAAATCAGATTTGGTTTTGTCAACAGCATCCTTAACCAATTGCTTTGCATCAGGAATGGCCACCCCTGTTCTGAATTCAACCACGATTGAAGAAAAATCCTGAACCGAAGTACTGTTAATGACCTTTACGCCGCTGATCGATTTTAAATTTGTTTCAAGCGGGCGGGTTATGAGATTTTCAATATCAGCAGGTGATGTACCCGGATATACAGTATTCACAATTATATATGGGATGACAATATCGGGAATCTGCTCTTTGGGAATCGACCGGTAACTGTAAATCCCGAATATGGCTATAATTACGGCCAACACATAGATACTGGTCTTATTGTCTATAGCCCAGCTGGTTGGTCCGAATTCTTTAAACTTCTTTTCCATTTATAGAAACTTTGCTTTGATTTATAATCTTACTTTCTGACCGTCCTGAAGATCAAGCTGACCTGCTGTTATCAAAAGATCTCCTGCCTTCAGGCCTTCTTTGATCTCCACCATTCCATTGTAACTCTGACCCGTTTTAACTGGATATTTCTTTGCACTAAAAGAAGGGTTCCCCCTTTCGGCAACAAAAACATAATTCCCTTCCTTATCATTTTGAATAAGGTTGACCGGCAGCATCATTGCGTTTTCTGCACGGTAATCGTTAATCTTAAGAATTACGATCATATTCGCTTTGAAGTTGTTAAACTCAGGTTTAAGCCTTACCTCTATCTGAAATGTCCTGTTTTGTGCACCAATGAATTTGCTTACAGATGAGATTTTTGCAGTCATCTCCTTCTGCAGGTCAGGGAAATTAAGCACAACTTCATCCCCAACATTAACCCTTGAACTATATGATTCGGCAATATCCGCAACAACTTTCATGCTGCTGAAATTTACAACCCTGAATATTGGAAACCCGGGACCTACGGATTGACCTACCCTTATTGACACCTCTTCTACTGTTCCGTTTATCGGGGAAACAATGCGCATCATGTCGATCTGGTTTTCTAAAGTTTTTATGCTGTTTTCGAGGGATTCCTTATTGTTCCTGGCAGAGAGATACTGAACTTCTGAACCAATTTTCTGTTCCCACAGGTTTTTTTGCTTTTCGAATAATTCATTAACAAAAACCATATTATCCGACATTTGCTTCAGACTCTGCTCAAGTACGGCATCATCAAGTTTTGCCAATACCTGACCCTTGGAAACCTTGTCTCCCATCCTTACATAAACAGTTTCAACTGTCCCCGGAGCTTTAGCACTAACTCCCAGGTTTTCTTCACCGTCCAATTTTCCCTGTACTTCAATAAAATGGTTGAAAACACCTGGTTTCATTTCTGTTGTTGCAACTTTAACACCCATCGATCCTTCATTGATGGTGGTATCTGTAGCCGAAATTTCTTTTTCAAGCTGACTTATCTGTTCAGCAATTGCATCGTGTTTTTTCTTTAATTCACTGAGTTGATCCTGCTTGTTGCTGCTGCATGAGGCTATGGTAACAAAAAGTGCAAGACCGGCTGTTTTAAAATTCAATAGATTCATTTCTTGTAAGTTATTGGTATTGTGTATTATTTACTGTTTTAAAATTCTTAAATGTTTATTTCAGTTAACTGATAGAATCCTGTCCAGCTTTGCCTTTGCCTGCAATAGCGAAATAATCGAATTGTAATAATTGGATTCTGCAGTCAGGTATTGACTCTGACTTTGTGTTAATTCAAGACTGGATGCGACTCCCTCCTTGTATTTAATAATGTTTTTATTGTATATCTTTTCACTCAGCGACAAGCTTTCCTTGTTGTTGGTATAGTTCAGATAAGCTGTCTGGTATGCGTTTTTGGCTGTTTCAAATTCCATTAACAGGGACTGTTCAGCCATTTCCTTATTCAGCTTTGCCTTTTCCAGGTTCATTCTTCCCTGAGAAACTTTTGATAGCCTTTGCCCGCTGGTTAAAATAGGTAAGCTGGCTGTTACTCCCAACACATCCTTTGGCTGAAAATTAAATGCCGGTGTATTTGTCATTTCCTGATGCTGATAAAATCCTGCAACGGAAGGTAAATATGCTGATTGAGCCCGCTTAAGATTTAGCGCCTGAAGTTGAACCTGGTTCTCCATAATTTTATAGTCAATGCTTGAACCAACATTATAATCCCCCTTAAACAAATACTGGAAATTACCCTGACTTACAATGCCATCAATGTTTTCAGTGAGCTCCAAAGGCTGTGAAAAATCGAGTCCAAGCTGAAATTTCAATAATTTCTTTGCAACATCATACTGACCCTCGAGTGATTGAATCATATTCTGAAGGTTGGATTTATTTATTTTCATCTGATCCACATCTGTATCTTCCACAAAACCCTGAAGATTCATTTGCTCAATTTCAGAATAAGTCTTTTCCATCACTTCAACACTTTGTTCCAGAACCTGAAGGTTTTCCTTTAAAACCAGAACCAGATAATAAGAACCGGCAACCGATTCCTTTGTGGTTAGCTCTGATTTGACATAAGCCCTTTCTGATACTTCCCTGAAAACTCTTGCTGCCTGAAGGCCAACAATGTATTCCCCGCTGAAAATCAACTGACTTAAAGTGAAGTTGAAAGTAGTATTATCTTTGGTCCCTAACGGAATTCCGGGTCCTGTATAAAGATATTGATTAAGTCCTCCGATACTTGAGAATTGTTCCAACCCTTCAACTGGGGATCCCGGAACCAAAGGCGTTTGTGTGTAACCGGTAACAGGAAAACTCAGTTCTGGTACAATGAAAATATGCTGATAATTAGCCGTAACCGAAAACTGCGGTAATCCGATTGCAGTGGTTTCCATAACAACTTTTTTGGCGACTTCAATGTCAATCTTAGCAGCTTTAACCGATCGGTTGTATTCAACCGCGTAATTCTGTGCATCCAAAACCGTCATTCTAAGTGTGTCCTGACCTTCCTGCCCGGATACTCCTGAAAAAAGAAACAAAGCCCCTAATCCAAAAATGTATTTTTTAATCGTTGTCATAATTTATTAATGTGATAATATATACTGTTTTTAATAAATGCAAAACATCTAAACTACTTAAGAGTGACGAAGTAACGAGGTGACGTCGTGCATCTTAGCAATGATCAACATTATCCTTAACCCCTTCTACTATCTCAGAACGACATCTTATACTTCGTTCCCTCGTTACCTCGTATTATCCAACCTTAACCTTCCGAATAATCAAACTTATGTATGTTCTCCTCCAGGTATTTTATCCCCTTTGAATTTGCTATTCCCCTGATATGATATATAAAAAGTTCCTTGTAAACTTTTATAGCACTGTAATCCTCAACTTTGAACATTTCATCGCTTGCCATATTTTCCAAACGGGAAACCTGCAGTTTTGTAATTATTTCCTCATTTAATTCTGCCCGGTAAAGTCCTTCCGATTTTCCTCTGATAAGATTTGCCAGCACCGAATCATACATTCCTTTTCTTCTGTTTGTCAGCACTTTATGGTATGCATCGGGATAATACTTCCTGAGATCATATTCGAATGATGCACTGTTACGCTTCATCATTTCAATCATAAAACGATTAACCTCAAACAATTCCGAAATAGCATTTGTTCCAAGAGATCTTACCGAATCAAAACACTCCATTATCCTAATCTGCTCCGACTCTAACACCTGGTTCACCAAATCCGTTTTGTCGGTAATAGACTGATATAGTGTTTTTTTAGATATACCCAATTCACGGGATATATCATCCATCGTAATACTCTTTATCCCATACTTTCTGAAAAGTCCGGCTACCTTAACTAATATATCGTTTACTTTTTCCATTTTCGGGGACAAAGGTAAACAAGTTTTTTAAATTGGAAACTATTTAAACAAAAATAGTTTCCAAAGTATTAATATTTTCCGTCGTTAAAATTATATCTTATTAAAACACCGTGCGTTAAATGATTGTTAAACTTTTAGGGGAAATGTTTAAACAAACAAGTCCCCCATAAAGTTACTGAATGTGATAGTAGTAATTTTTATTATCAAAACTTAACAGTAGTGTCCGACTAAAATATTAAAATAGGGGCACTCCCTGAAGGTTTCCCCCAAATATTGTAAATTGGTTTTTGCCAAAACTTAATACAACATGAGCAAAAATACAGAAATAAAATTTGTCGGACAGCCGATTTTTAAACAGATAATGAATTTGGTAAATAATGTGGAGATTATCATTATTGATATAAACATTTAATTTGTCGGCAAAAGCAAAACATTTGGAAACCAAATGGCAGGATGTCTGACAGGAAGATTTCGTATTACTTCCGGATTTTCCGGGATTGATGGTAAACTCAGGTATGTGGAAATATATTCTTCGTTCTTATAAGCCAATCCGGCGAAGAGAAGAGATGATTGGCGAACCGGCCATTCATCCCAGATATAAATATCTTTAGCAAAGGGCCATTTTGATTTATTGACAATAAAAGGGTATATAAATTCCATTCCTTTTTTTAAGGTTTTTCCATCTAAGGTTTTATACTCCCATAAGTTTTCTTCAGGTGTTGAAAGAATCTGAGCCAAATTACAAAAGGCATCAATATTGAAGAGAGAATATCCAAAGGGTTTAGTACGTTTCAGTTCAAGCGGAAAACTGCCGTCGATAGCCATCTGTGAGGGTAATAAAACCGTTTTAAACCTATCGGTACACATTTTTATTATCGAATAATCGTCTAGAAGAGTAGCAATCGATGAGGCAGTTACCAGCCAGCATGTTCCATGGTTATTTTTGGCATTCATTTCATCGATTCCATACTGATGTGTGGTCATCCAGTATAGGAATTGACTGAACCACTCTTTTATCTTTGCAGATTGTTCCTCTGTGATTGCCTTATATTTAAACAGTACCTTTAATGATTGTACCACTTCAGTTAAATGATAGGCATCTATTAAACCTATTCCACGACCGGTGAACCTGCCGCTAATAGCCTGAGCATACAACATATTTGGATTCATCATTGATGCAGTATCAACGAACCACTTGTTCATATGTTCAATAGCTTTGGTAGCATATTTTCTGTCGCCAGTGAGCAAAAATGCAGAAGTAAGTGTTGCGGAGATTTCACTGAGTCTAATCATTGCCAGACGGTGATCCGAAAAATTCTCCGGATTGCTCTGTCCGTCTTTTTGGATATACGGTCCTAACGGATCAGCAGGATCGGGCCACCAGTAATCTCCTTCTGAATAGAAATCATGTTTCCCACCGGCACTTCGTTTACAAAATGAATTTGTAACAGTCACGGGGTTTTCAGATAAGAAATCATTAGCCCTAGATATGGTCTCTTTGCGTATGTTATCAATCACTTTGTTTTCGAGACTGGACTTCCCGGGAACCAATTCCGGGTTCGAAAAATCAAAGCTTACAGTGGGAATTCCCTCACACTTTACAACTGCAATATTTACAGTTCCCTTTAAAATAATCCGTATTATAGCCCTTCCATTATACAGTTCAACCTTTCTTGAACCCGAGGAAGTACCCATATCATCTAACAGTTTTCCGTCACCCGAATACCCGAATTCAACCTGGTTGCGTGCATCGAGGCACTGCATATTTTTCGAATCCTTTAGCTTTACCTCAAGTGTTGCCGTATCGCCTTTTTGGTCATATTTACTGACAACCATTTGAGAAGGAGTTCCCCATTTTTCAGTCTGATAAGATTGATTTATTTCATCGATGACCGCAATCTTACCTTTTTTTGCAACTATTTTCAGCGTATTCTCTCCTGGTGAATAGACAACATTCCATCTCAAACCTGCAGCCGGGAAATCCTGCCCGTTCCTTTTTTTTACACCATAGCTTTTACCATTCACAAACAATTCAGCTTCCTCGCAGTTAGAATAAACCTTGACCATTTTTTCTTCACCAGCGTCACCCCAGCGAACAGGCCATGAATGCCCGTAAATATGGACCATTGGTTTATCAGTCCACCATGACTGGAATACGTAATATGCCTCCTTTTTTGTAAGATCGCGTTCAACAACACCTTTCTGATTCATATAGGGTACAGGATTCTCCGGTCTTATGGGAGTTGAAAAATCCTTGAAAGGCCAGTATGCTGATCCCGTTAATATTGGCATTTTTTCCTGTTCCTTAAGATGCCAGTCAATTAAATTGCAGATATATGATTCGCTCCAGTCTCCGTCTTTTGACACGCGGGCAGCTCCGCCAAAAAGTGAGGCATCGCCCAGCCGCTCATCTGTTCCTCCCCCGGCTTTTATTTCCTGAAGAACTTTATCAGGAGTTTCAGAATGTCTCATAGCATGGCTGTCACCACCCCACTCAGCATGAAGAAAATGTTTCACATTTTTAATCTCAGATTCTGTAGTTTCACGGTATTCAGTATAAATTCCACGGTACCAGCCTGCCCAGATTGACGGGGAATATACATCAACAATATCTTTGCAGAAATCACATCTCCTTATAGCTGTCATTCTTGATGGGTCGAGCTTATGTGACAGATCATTTAGTTCAGTCATAAAAGCACGAATGTTATCCTTTTCAAATACAGGGAAGTCTCCGGGCCAGTCATTTTCATTTCCCAGTCCCCAGATAATCACCGCCGGATGGTTCCTGTGCTGATCAATCATATCGGTTAGCATTTTTCGGGCCTGATCTTTATAACGGTCGCCACCCAGGCCGCCACGGCACCAAGGGATTTCTTCCCATACAAGTATTCCCAGGCTGTCGCATAAATTCAATACTATTGGTGACTGCTGGTAATGAGCAAGTCTGATAAAATTGACCCCCATCTCTTTCATCATGATCATCTCGCTTCTGATCATTGTTTCTGTCATAGCAGCCGCCACGCCGGCATGATCTTCATGGCGATGGGTACCTCGAAGGAGTAGCCTTGTTCCATTTAGCTTGAAGGGCCCGTTATCGACAAATTCAAAGTTCCTGAAACCAAATTTCTCCGTTACAGTATGCGTTCCTCCTTCCGATGAAAGGGTTACAATAGCTGTATAGAGAGAAGGATTTGACGGCGACCACAGATCAGGTTTTCTTAATGTAGTGACCCAAATACTTTTTTCACCATCTGATGAATCGATATCCTTTTCTTCTGTTCGTATTATTTTCCCTGAGGGGTCCGCAATTTCGATTTTTACATGAGCCTTAAGTATACCTGATTTGTTCATAAGCCTGACAATCAGATCAATTTTCCCTTCTGCCCCTTTTGAATCAACTATTGAATTTACTAAGAGCCTTTCAATTGAATAAGATGGCACATAAACAAGATCCAGATAACGATAAAGACCTCCATACAGATTAAAATCAGAAAGATCTGAAGGAATCATTTCCAAATCCCTTGAGTTATCACAACGAATTGACAGAGGTATTTTGCCCTTAAATGTTGTGGCATTTTTTTTATCTTTCAGAAAATTCTGAACCGCATCGGTAATATCAACGCTCCATTCATTATAGCCTCCGATATGTGATCCAACTTTTTCTGTATAAATATAAACCTGGGTTTTCTGTCCGGAACCTTCAAAATGGAGTATTGTTCTTCCATTATCAAATGGATTACTTATTGTGATCTGATTTGTATACCATCCAGGACCCTGGTAATAATTGACATCCGGATCCACGGCGTCAGTGGCATTAAAGCAATGAGGGAGAGTCACCTCTTCCCAGAGAGGAAGACTTTCAGGATTACCAGGTTTAACGGGTCTGACTGCTTCCCATATACCACCAAGATCGCCTTTAAGGAATTTCCAGTTGTCAGTAAGACGAATTATATAATTCTGCTGTCCATTAAGGCAATTTGAAAGGCTGAAACCAATCCCTATTGCCCAGAGTGCGAAGTTCTTTTTCATATTAATAAACAAAGTTTAAGGTCTATTCCTGTTATCTTAAGTTATAAGCTATTCATTTTACTATCGGCATTTCCGGATTATCATTTAACGTCCAATACAAAGCTTCACTATCTCATTATTTCTGCCGAATGAGTATCGTATAAAATAAAAACCGTTTACCAGGTCAGTAACATCAAAAGTTGTATGAAAAGGTCCTGGTTGTTTTAATTCATTATTAATCGGAACTTTTACCTTTTGTCCAATTAAATTGTGAACAGTTAAATTGACAATTGATTTTTCAGACAAATAGAAGTCAAAATTTACTATCTCATTTGCAGGATTGGGATACACTTTTAATCTGTTATTACCATTTGCCAAATCTTTATCGACAAGTGTGGCTGCTGCTTCTTCGATTGAGAAAGATGCAAACCGGACAGCCTCATCCCGCAGTTGTTCAGGTGCTAGCAAACTCCTGTATATCCCCCATTTTGGCCTGATAAATGAATTGTCGGACCTGATAGTCATAATATCATTGCTTGTATAAGACAAAATTGTTATGCCATCACTTACTTTCTTTATTTCGATAGAATAAGTCCCTTGCAGACTGTCAATCTTTATTCTTTCTGTAGCTTCAACCCAGTTTCCTTCAAATAATGAAAGATTAACTTTAGCCACCTTGGTTGTATTATTATGAATTAATTCCAGTTTATTAGGGATTCCTTTTCTCGGCGTTAAGGTGAAGATAGGATCATCGTCATTCCCGTTGACTGCTTTAATCTGGTGAATGTGCGTAAAATTGTTAGAAGGCTGAAAGCCAACCGGCAACCGAAAATTCCATTTATAGACTACAGTTTCACCGTAGGTGCCAATAAGATTAGCAGGTGATTTATCGTAGGTTTTAATTTCCATCCGTTGCCTGTCGAGATTAATGCACCTGTCATTGTCTGGCACTACATGGATATAGAATTCAAAAACGTACTTGTTCAATTCGTTATCCCATACTTCTGCAATATGTCGGCCAAATTCCGGATGCACGCATTCCGGATTTTCCACCACATCGTAGCCTGGGGCAAGTACACTGTTTATCAATTCATAGGTTTCTCCCGGGCCTTTAGCTTCGAGCAATACTTGTGAAAATCCAACGAATGGAATCAAAGCAAATACCAATTTCAAACAAATATTCTTACCCTTTGTTATCAAATTTCTCCTGATCTGATTGTTTTCCAACTCTAATGAATTTGTCGGCTGGCTCTTACTTCTTATTATCCCTATTTGCATGTCTGCCTGTTCCATCACCTGTATCTTTTATTCCACCTGCCGGATTTAACTTGTCGAGATCAGCCTGAAGGCTTTTGCGGGCTGCAACAGCTTCGGGATTTTTTGTGTTTACCGGAAAAGCTATCTCTTCGAATGGAGATTTACTCATATCAAATAATTCTCCGGATTGATTGAGTTTCCAGCCTGAGCTCCGTACATACCACATATTGGCGAGCTGGACAAATATTGAGCTGCGGGGATTTCCCTTTTCACCATGTAACTGTGCATTAAAGCTCTGTCCATCAAAGATTTTATCTTCAGGAAGCTTCACTCCTGCAATCTCTGCAAAAGTTGGCACAAAATCTACAGCACTTATCAGATCATGTAAGACTTTACCCTTGGGTGTTACTCCCGGCCAGAAAACAATTAATGGTTCAATACTTCCTCCTTCCAGCATAGACCCCTTCTCACCGATAAGACGCCTTCCACCAATAGTAGCCCGGTCTGCTCTTCCGCCGGCAGTGCCGTTGTCACCAAAAAAAACAAGTATTGTGTTATCAGTAAGATTGAGCCGGTCGAGCTCAGCTACCAGCTGACCAACAAGTTTGTCCATATAGACAACATTATCGGCATAAATATCCTTACTATCAGGTTTACTATCTGGAGTTGGCAAAATTTCTGTATGAACTTCCGACAAGGAATAATAGATATAAAATGGGTCCTTCTGGTGCTTTGTCAGAAAATCGACCATATGTTTATGCATAACATCTGGCATATACTCATTATCATTCAAAACCTTAACTTCACCATTTAGCCGGTAATTTTTGCCCTTAGCCTGAGTATTCCAGTAAATACCGCTTCCTGTAAATCTCAGGTAATCATCAAACCCAAAATCAGAAGGGTCAAGTGGCAGTTGTCCCCATTTTCCAATTGATGTCGTTACATAACCGGCTTTTTTAAGATAGGTTGGCATCAAGGTTTCCACTGAGGGTTCAAGAAGTCCACATGCATCCTGATTTGTAGCTCCGGTACGAAACAGATGGCGTCCTGTAAGAATAGTTGCTCTGGATGGGCCACAAAGTGGTGCAGTGTAAGCATTTGTAAAACGAATACCCTGGGTAGCAAGCCTGTCAATATTGGGTGTTTTATAATTATCAGCACCATAGCAGCTGACTTCTCCTATTCCCAGATCATCTGCAAGAATAAAGATGATATTGGGTTTTCTGGTTTTAACCTGTTGTGCATCAGCATTTGAATAGCTCACAAATGCACCGATAACAGCAAGGGTGCAATGTCCGATCGACCTTAACGAGCTGCATTTTGAAATAATTTTCATCTTTTCAAATATTAATTGTTTTAATTACTCATATTCATTGATATCCAAATAAGTGGATTTTTCAGCATCATTGACTTACGGTTCGCATCACTGATGTTTCTTTTATCCAATGATTTCCATAAATCAAACCAGACGGGACTATTTCCTTCTAATGCTGCAAACAGCATAAATTGTCTGGATTCGGGTTGTTCATCCCAGTGGTCAATATCTTTATTACCCTTCCATTTCGCTTTATCTTTTAAATAAGGGTACATAAAATTCAAACCCAACCAAAACCCTCGTCCATCTGGAAGAGTGTAATTCCATGTATCAAATGTTTTATCAGATATTATCCAAAGCAAAGAAGCCAAAGCATCGAGATTGAATAGTGAATAGGAATATGGTTTAGTTCTGGCTAACTCTTCTGGAAAACTTCCATCTGATGCCATCTGGTCAGGCAGGAGAACTTCCATGTAATGTTTCCGGCACAATTGCAATACTTTTTCATCTCCTACCAGACGGGCATAGGATGCAACCTGGGCATGCCACCAGGAGCCGTGGTTATTTTTCGCATTCATCTCATCAATACCATATGGATGGGTTGTAAGCCAGCCAATGAATTGAGTAAACCAGTCTTTGATCTGGCTGATATCTTTGCTATAGACAGATGTAGATTTCTCAAGAATCAACACAGATTGTGCTACATCCATCAATTGACCGGCGTCAATAATCCCTATTCCGCGCCCTGTATTGATGCCGCGTACTGCTTGTGCAAAAAGCATGTTTGGAATCATCATTGTCGCTGTATCAACGAACCATGCTCTCAGATGTTCCATCGCTGCATTTGCATATTTTTCGTTTCGGGTCAAAATCCAGGCGGAGGTGTAAGTGCCAACAATCCATGAAAAATTGCGAAGGTCATCATCGTGGTTTGTGAAACGGCCCGGGAATCTCAAACCATCATGCCGTATAAAAGGTCCACCGGGATTTGCAGGATCAGGCCACCAATAAGGCCCTTCAGAGTAAAAATCGTGTTTCCCTCCCGGGCTTCGTGGTGATGAACTTGCCGTAACAGTCCGGGGCTTCTGGCCTAAGAATTTATCGGCTCGGGAAATTATCCTGTCTTTCTCAATTGCTAAAACCTGCTTAACAATAGTATCAGAAAAGGATTGTGTTGGGCCGGTAAAATTTACCTTTTCGACTGTAAAAGCAGATAACAAAACAGAAAGAATTCCAAGGCTAAGGATAGAAAATGTTTTAATAAAATGATATTTTTTCATTTTCCTTTAGTTGTGTTTTAGCTGGCTTGCAAGAAAATGAACCATTTTCTCATTCATATCTTTTGCAACCGAGCTATATTTCTTATCATCAGCAACATTTACAGTTTCGTTTGGGTCTTTCTTATAGTCATATAACTCCCTTGCAACAACTATATCATTACTGAAGGGACTAGTGCTTCTGAAACTATCCTTCGCCCATATTGTATAGCGGTATTGCCGTGTTCTGATCGAATATCCCATATACTGTCCGTCTGACCATCCCAGCCTTTCTGCATCAAGTTTATCCTGAGTTCTCGGATATTGACTTACAGAATAATCTTTAACAGTGGCTTTCGGATTTTTCATTACCGGGACAAGGCTTTTTCCATCGAGATGAGATGGGATTTCGACACTAGCAAGTTCGCATAGCGTTGGAAATATATCGATAAATTCTGTTGGTGAATTTGTCTTTGATGGTTTGATCCAGGGTGCTGAAACAATAAGTGGCGCATGAGTTGCCTGTTCGAAGTTTGTATGCTTGCACCACAGATTATGGTCTCCCAGATGCCATCCATGATCGCCCCATAGAACAATAATAGTATTGTCAGCAAGACCAAGTGAATCGAGAGTATTTAACAATATGCCAATCTGGGCATCTGTATATGAAGTTGCTGCATAATACCCATGAATCAATTCCTGTTGTTTTTCAAGAGGAAGGTCAATCCCAACTTTCTGGTCGGTAAATGAAGAAATCGGCGGGATATCGGAATATGCATATAATTCTGCTGCATGATGGTATGCCATACCGGGACTATTAAATGCCTGTTCCTGAAATTCAGCAACTGGCATTTCAGCACGGCTATACATATCCCAGTATTTCCTGGGTGCCACAAAAGGAAGGTGTGGTTTACTGAATCCTACAGCAAAGAAAAAAGGCTTATCCGATTTTGCAAGCTGAGCCAGTATATCTCTTGCATTCAAAGCATTTGCACCATCATTATAGGCATTATCAGGAACATCAGCACATTCGACAGATGGTTTAATGAATTTTGCGATATAATCATTGAGCTCATTTCCGTCCAACCCCATTGCCTGACCTTCGGTCCTATACTTCCGGAATAGTTCTTTTGTTTCCGGAAGCTGGTAGGCTGACTCAGGTCTTCCTGTCTCTAGAGAAAAATATTTATTGGAATTTTTGTAATACGGTACACTCCAGGAGGGACCGTCCAGATCGCTGTCAACACAACGCTGGTCATAAACCTTGCCTATACCCTGTGTTGAGTAACCCTGACTCATCAGATATTGCGGTAAACTGAGAATATCCGGGTTTACATCACGCATCCTGGTTTTAAGATCCCAAACGCCCGTATAATCAGGTCGCATCCCTGTCATGATACTTGCCCGGGTAGGTCCGCAAACAGCCTGCTGGCAGTAATTCTGCATAAAGATTGTTCCTCTTTTTGCCAACCTGTCGATGTTTGGTGTTTTTATCAGGTTATCACCATAGCAAGCAAGGATAGGTTTCAGATCGTCTATTGCAATAAATAAAATATTGGGTTTGCTGGGTTTCGCCGGATGGTTCTGAGAAAAAGCAGGCATGGCAGCAATAACAAGCATTGCGATATTTAAACTTTTCAGGCTGGTTATTTTATTCATTATCATAACTTTAGATTTTATTCATTATTCGTTCTATATCTCAAACAGTTCGTTTTTATTTCTGAAGTTTAAATTCGATGATTATATTAAAAAGGGAAGTAGTTTTACTCAGATTTTTAAACACATGCACCATAGGTTCTTCAAATTTCACAGTATTTGGAACCTGTATTCCCCCTCCCGGAGAACCGTTTGGTTTGGTTCGGGGATCAGTAAGCTGAACATTATTAAGCCTGACAACCAACTTTGAAGATATTCCAGTTAAGGCAAAACATGTCATTAAAAGAAAAATGAAGAGTATAGAATACAAAGTTTTCATTTATCTGGTTTATGTATCAATATCCGGTTATTAATCAGAATAAGTCCTTTTAGTTCATATAGAAGATGAGCGGTAATCTCCTGCGACAGTCACATTTAATTATCTCCTGATTTTTTCCAGTTTAAAGTATCACCTTTGAATCTCTGAAGAGCTTCCCATTCCGTCTGAATACCACGGTCACCCTGATCTTTCATCCATTTCTTAAGTTCATCGAATAGTTTAACTTTTTTTTCTGAAAATGTCTTATCATCAGCCAGATTATTCAATTCATATGTATCATTCTTTATGTAATACAACTCGAACTCCGGCCTGTTACGGTATAATTTTGCATGTTCATTTTCTTTCTGATTATTTTTTGATGCAACCAGCCATCCTTCATAGAGTTTATCTCCGGGCTTTGATGCCGAGCAATAGAAAGTCTCTTTATAATTCAGGTTCCAGATTAATTTATAATTGTGATCCTGTATTGAACGGACAGGATAATTATCTGATCCATTCGCTATTCCTCTTGTTGTATGAACACCATAGACATATTCACGAATCTCACTATTGTTGCCTTTCATTGCTTGGTAAAAGCTTTTACCGTCGAGTTGCAGAGTCTTTTCCTTGTTGCCTCTTAATGTTTCCGGATCGCCACCGGCTGCTTCATAAAGGGTTGGCACAACATCAGCATACTGGGACAGGATCCCTGTCCTGCTTCCAGGCTTAATAACCCCTGGCCACCGGGCAATAAAAGCGGCCTTTAATCCCATATTGTAACAGGTCCATTTCCCGAAAGGAAGAGATTGTCCCTGTTCACTAGTAAAGATAAAGAGCGTATTATCCCTGTTAATGTACCTGTCTACAAAAGACATACAATCTCCAACAAGACTGTCTGCATAGGTGATTTCCGCATAGTATTTAACAAGTTGTTGCCTCGTATACTTAGTATCCACCATATATGGAGCAATCGTTAGTTTATCAGCATTGTACTGCAAAGGATTTCCTCTGGTCCAAGGAGAATGAGGCTGGTTGGTTGCAACAATAAGAAGATATGGTTTTGATTTATCCTTATTTATGAATTTTTCTGCGTCCCTGAGCTCTATATCCTGGCCTTCTCCATTATCGCTGTTTCTGCCACCCAGGTATTCAAAGGGGAAATTCGGAATTGGAGAATAATGCTGTTTTCCTATTAAAGCCACTCTGTATCCTATATTTATGAAATGGTTGGCAATGCTGGTAATATTATCATAAACTTTAGCATGATTCGGATAGGAGCCATTTTTAACAGGGAAAATGCCTGTGTAAAGACATTGTCTTGTTGGGCCGCACATTGCTGTGGGGTTATACATATTGTCAAAACAGATACCTTCATTTGCAAGTTTTGCCAGGTTAGGTGTTTTAATATCAGGATTACCATACGGCTGGCAATCTCGCCATGTCATATCATCGGCAATAAAAAAAAGTATATCAGGTCTTGCCGGTATAAAATTGTCTGACGGAGGTGTTAATTGCTTACTAAATGATGCCAATCCTTTTATAAGAAGAATTGCACCGGCAGCAAATAAGAATTTCCCCGATCCGGATAATATTCTCAACCACCCTGTCAAACCATGTACTTTTTCAACTCTTCCCTGCATCTTTTTCATATGTCTAAAATTTATTTTCAATGGTAATATAGCCTGTCCCGCTTCAGCCGGAGAACCCACATATCTAAAAATATTCATTGGTGTTTGTGTTTTTCGAAACATGTGGGTTTCATATAAATATCAGTTATAATTTCCGTAAAATTTATTTAGCCTATTTCTGAATAATCATCTTGTGTACAATTCTCTTTCCCTTAACGTAAGTTTCAATCAGGTATAAACCATTTTCACAACCGTTAAGGTCAATTGCTACAGGGTTTTCCGGGGTGGCTCCTGATCTCAAAACTTCACCTTTAATACTGAATATACTGTACTTCAATTGATTTTCCTTATGAAATATTCTTATCACTCCCTCAGAAGGATTTGGTAAGATCCTGATTGATTGTTCATTAATTCCTTCCGGGTCAGCAGACATTCCAAGACGGTCATTAAGCTGAGCCTCATAAAGTGATTGAGGCACAAGTCCGGGTTGGTTCTGTCCCTCCCATACACCATCAGGACGATCGCTGAACCTTCCGGGATATTTTGAGCCGATAAGGCCAATACAATAATTTTTTCCGCTAACCCAGGGTGATTGGACAGCAATATTTGAAGCCTTACAATTCCATAATACCTGGTTGACACCGGCCCAGCCATGACCAGTCCCAAAGTCTCCACGGTCCTGCACATTGATTTCACCGTCTGAATCAATAAGATCGAAAAGTGTTCCTGTAGCCCATCGGTGATGTGGACCAATATCGGCATGAGTGTTTCTTGCTGTGCACCTAGAAAAAACATTGGGTCCGCAAACCCGTGAGCCTGTTACATAATCATGCCTTCCTTCAGTGGTATAGCAGTTTTGAAACAGGTTAAGCTGTCCTTCACAATTGAAAGAATACCTGCGGCTACCTGTTATTATAGATTTGGCATCAAGGCACTGGCTGTTAAGGACCGAGATGTTTCTCGATTTTGAATCAATAAAAACGCAACCCATACCAAAATATGATGATGTCACATTCCTTACCCAACCGTTCACAACCCGGCTGATGTTTATTGCGTACCATCCGTGAGCTTCATCTGTGGCAGATGTGAAAGATGATTCCATCCGAAGGTTTTCAATACCACAGTTCCATATCCTCCCTTTGAAAGTGTAATCCATCAGGTAACCACCTCCATAGCGGGTTTCCATCTGCATTACCACAGGATTATCCAGGCTTACCTTATTACCATCAATGGCAGTAATGACTCTTTCCCAATAAAGATTGTACGATGAAGCGGTCCACTGAACCGTTGTTCCGTCGGGATTGGCAATCTGATCCATTTTAAGATCATGTATCCAGTTATCTGTACCCGGACGGAAAATCAACACAGAATCACCCACCTGAAATGATGATGCACTGGTAAGTATAATATGTTTCCTTCCAACAGGTACCAGGCTTTCTGCTATCTGAACCTTTGATGCATCATCGCGCACCATGCTGCCTGCTCCGCTGAAAAGAAAAAGATCGAGCTGAGTTGCTGCTGTTTCCTTTATAATTGTTCCGTCAGTTGCTGAACTGCCTTCTCCCCGTATTACGACCCCCGATTTTTGAATTGTCAGGCTACCGTTCACTTCATATGTACCCTTTTTGAGAAGTACGGCTCCCCTGAAACCGTTTGCATCGACAGGCATTGCTTCTAAAATATCAATTGCATTCTGTATGGTCAGCCTGTCGTCTCCTGCAACAGGATAAACTGTCTCAACCACAGGAACCTCAGGGATTAGTTTTTGTCCCGATCCATAGCCGACATAACTGAAGTCTGGAATAATATTTCCACCTGCGTCGGGATTATAGACAAGTTTACCTGAACCTGAAACGGTAATAAGGGCCGACTGCCATGGCTGTTGAGCTCTAAGAGAAAAAATATTTGTGATGAATAATACAAAAATTAGCCACTTTTTCATTCCCTGTTTTTGAATTAGTTCTCTACTTCAACACTACCCTTCGTTTTTTCAAGTTTACGGATATTTTTAATAGTTCTGTCATGAGCTAACGGGGTTAGTTTTCTTTTCTTCAAATCGGTCATGAGTTCTGTTTTAAGCTTTGACTTGATTGAATTATAAGATAGATCGTTTGCAAAGTTTATAGTTTCTCCCGGATTGATTTGAATATCTGACAGGATTTCAGGATATCCGGGCAATTCATAAATAGTATATTTATATCTTCCGTCATTAATCTGATAGCCGTTATAATTTTCGGTTATGATGTAATTACGATCAGGTTTCTGGCCCTGCCCCGTGAGGTATGGTTTGAGAGAAACACCTGAAAGGCCATCGGGAGAATCTATCCCGGCAAGGTCGCAGATGGTTGGAATAAGATCCAGTCCATTGCAAACCAGTGTTGACTTATCTGCATAGTTTTGTTTAATTCCCTTCCCTGCAAAAATAAAGGGGACCCTCTGACACTCTTCGAACATGACGTTCTTTAAAGTGAGGCCATGTGCTCCGTTCATATCGCCATGATCAGAGGTAAAAATAATAATAGTATTTTCTTTAAGCCCGGCGTTCTTCAAGGCTGTTAATACCCTTCCAATCTGCCCATCTACACTTTCAGTTAATCTGTGATACATCCAATTGTACAAATCCCATTGAGTAACATCCCATACTCTTGATCCAATACCCATTACAACCATTTCTTCCTTTTCTCCGTTTATCGGGTCAGGATTTGATGGCCTGGGAGGAATTTGTTTTTGGTATTCATCAGAGCTCAAAGTTTTCTGAAGTCTAAGTAAGTTTGCTGTTTCACTTGCATTATCGGGCGATAATTTATCCGGGAAACGAGGATCCATACCTGCTTTGTAACAAATGTCGTGCGGGTTAAGGAATGAAAGAAATAACAGAAAAGGTTTCTCTTTATTGCTTTTTCCTATCTCTGCCAGTACTTTTTCAGCATAGCTTGCCGGACCATCATAAGGATCTTTCTCATTCAGTGTGAAACCATATTCAGAAACATCCTTCGTACCATATAAATGTGTTTTTCCTGCATACAGGGTCTGATAACCAGCCTTACGAAAAATATTCCCAAGGCCATCGCTTGCAACGATTTTTTGAACCTTTGAGTTGTCATATGCAGTAGTGTTCTCCTTTACGCCAACTTCAGAAGCATAATGGCCTGTAAGCAGCGAGAAACGCGAAGGCATCGAGACAGGATTAACGCAATAGTTTTTTTCGAAACGATATCCATTGGCTGCAATCCAGTCCATGTTAGGCGTGCTCAGCCATTTATTACCCATACAACTCATCATATTATACGATTGCTGATCGGTCATAATAAATAGTATGTTTGGCTTATTTTGTGATATAACAGTGCTACTTCCTAAGATCGATAGTGCAATGCTCATTACTGCTTTACTGTTCACAGGCTAAATTTTTTGGAATAATCATACCTCTGCAAATGCAGAAAAAGAATTTATTTTTAAATCAATAATCCTGCAGGTCTGTTAAACCTGCAAGATTACATTATAATTTAACCCAACTATCTTTCAATAAGAACTTTAACAGTTTTTGAATATCTTCCGGCCATTAACCTGGCAAAATAAACTCCCGGTTTCAGTCCTGAAATGTTAAAGGATTTTGAATAGGTTCCAGTCAGAGTCGGCTCATCATTTATCAGAGAGTTAACAATTCTGCCATCTGCACTGTAAATATCCAGCTTTACCTTGGAGTTTCCTGTTATACCATACTCAACTCTAAGCATATCTGAAACAGGATTCGGAAAGACTTTAATATCGATATTCCCGGATTTTTTCATCATAAAAAGATCTGAGATTGAAGAGGGTATGCCATAGTACATTGTATTGCCTGCAGGCTGACCATCACCACATAAAAGCTGATCTTTATTGGTAAGTGCAAAATTCAAAGTTGTTGCATTGGTAAAAACCGGAGCAGTGGTTATTGTATGTGTTCCGGATGTCAGGGTATCAAAACCGGCGAGATAATTGTAATCAGTTACCGGGGCAGGAGCAGTCAGAACAGGATTTTTAAAAGTGAGACCATTACTAACCTGATAAAAGATACAATTGGTAACACTGATAAGACCATTCATTCTCCTGAATAAAAAGACATCAGAATCGGGGTAAAATTTACAATTGTAGAAAGTACAATGATCAGCAGTAAAATTATTGCCTATCGCCAATTGAGTACCACTACTTGCAGACCTGAAGGTAACAATACCGTTACCATTAAACCCATCGTTCGGAATATTGCAGAAAGTATTATTTTTTAGAAGTATATCTCCATATTGGACGTATGGATCTACGGCAACAGATTGAAGCGAAACCAACCTCCCTACACAGTTATTGAATGTAGATCCCTGTATATCAACAGATGAATTTATACCCTCCATTCTGAAAATTCCCTTATTGGTGGAAGCTTCACCGAAGTTATAGAAATAGCAATTTCTTACTACCAGCTTAAAATTCTGTGCTGCCGCAGTACCAGTAGCTGTTCTTACCAGATGGTAGATTGTGTAAGTTGGTACCTCATTATTATGCCCGTCGAATTCAATTCCGTCCAGAGTCAATGTCATTGAGGGTACATTGGGCATAAAACAACCTGCTGTAGAGTTTGTACTTGTGCCATTAATAGTAATTTTGGGTTTTGCAGCCAGACCTGCCTTGGCACGAATTATCACACTCTTATTCAGTGTTATCAAAGGATTTGTAGATCCTGCAAAAGGATAATTTCCACCAGCAGTTATCAGTTCATAAATGTCGTATGTTCCGGCATTCAGATCAGTAATCAATGTACCAATGTCATAATCATTATACTGCATAACAGTCTGAGACCTGACATTAAAAGAACACATCAGCATTATATATAGAAATGCTGTGATCATCTTTACTTTTGAAAGACAATTCTTTTGAGTAGAATTTTTTTCCATAATGTTGCTTTTTTTGGTTAAGTATTAAAAATTGGTTATCGTTTCGGATTTGAATTAGAAGATACCTGTAAATCATAAAAGAAAATAGTACTGTTTGAAACAGGTACAATTCTTATAGTAGTTGGAGATGAATAAGAAAGGTCAAAGGTGAAAAGTTTAGTCACCGTTTTCTGGCATGCTGTTACAGTGCCCTGAATATCTTCGAAAGAACCATTCTTTAGTACCTGAAGTTTGAATTCTCTAAGGTCTGTACCTGCATTAGCTTTGATATTTATCTGGCCAATGCTTGGCAGCTCAGGAAGCTGCAAAAAAGTCGTTTTACCCTTCATCGCAATACGGCCTTTTGATGGACTTCCGTTACCTTCGGCTGTACCCGGAGTGCCTATACTTTGACCCGGGGCTACAATAAGAGCATTTGATGTGAATGTACCATCGGTCTTTCCATCAAATAGTTTCTTTGTAAAAGTATAGGCTACACCATTATTGGCCTTACCTTCTTCTGTTGCAGGAGTGCCGGGTTCAGCCTTCCAGTCCTGAAAATTCTCCTTTAACAGCACCACCTGTGCATTTAATTCAATTGCAGCCAGCCAAAATGTAAGTAATAAAAATGTTTTTTTCATAACCATAAATTTAAATTAATTAAAACTATTTTAAAAAGAATCTGTATATTATTTATAATGAAAGCATTATATATATTATCTCATTATTCATTATGGCTCTTACTTGTATCTACAGGTTTCCTGAAATCAGCAATTTTTGCATAATCCGCACAGGTGGCGAATTCCCGCTTAAGGCATTTCTGAAAGAGTTCCTCCATAGCTGCCCGCTCCTTGTTGTATTCAGGTTTGTCAGCAACATTTTCAGTTTCAAGCGGATCTTTTTCATAATCGTACATTTCCCGTGCAATAACAGCTGCAGGATTATATTCCTGATTAGTTCTGAAGCTCTTACCGAACCAGACGGTATAACGGAAACGTTTTGTACGGATGGAGTATCCCATTTCATCTTTTCCGCGCGGATACTGGCTCAATGCATATTCTCTCACCTCGCCAGCTGGATTTTTTATTACCGGGACAAGGCTTACCCCATCGACCCATTTTGGTTTGGGGATGCTGGCAAGATCGCAGAGAGTTGGAAAAATATCTACAAATTCTGAGGTTGCAACGGAGCTAATGCCTTGTTTCTGACCAGGTATGCTCATCATCATCAGTGTGTGGGTTGCCTGCTCAAAATTGGTATGTTTATTCCACAATCCATGGTCACCAAGATGCCAACCATGGTCACCCCATAAAACTATTATCGTATTCTTGCGGATACCAAGTCGGTCGAGTTCGTTCAGAAGCTGCATGATCTGTGCATCGGTGTAGGATATTGCAGCATAATACCCATGAATCAGTTCTTTCTGCTTCTCAACCGGAAGATGGTCAAGTTCCTTTTCTGAGTAGCTTTCAAATTGGGGAATATCTGAGTAATTTTTTAACTCACCTGACCGGTGATAAGCAATATCGGGGCTATTAAGAGCTTTCTTCTGATAAGGTGCAATCTCAAATTCATTCCTGTCGTACAGGTCCCAGTATTTTTTTGGCGCCACAAACGGAAGGTGTGGTTTAAGAAATCCGACCGCCATGAAAAATGGCTTATTGCCCTTACTTAAACTTCCAAGCTGTTTTATGGCCATCTCTGTCATCATTCCGTCGTGATAAGTATTATCCGGGACATCTGCACATTCTACGGCCGGACCTCTGTTAAGAGAATTGGGAGTAAATTTCAAAGCATATTTTACCGTGTTGGCATCCTGGTAAGGTATACTCCATGATGGAGCGTCGTGACCCGGACCCGTACTGCCCATATGATAGATCTTACCCATACCGGATGTTTCGTAACCATTTGATTTAAAATACTGCGGGAGGCTTACTGCATTCGGGTTCACCTGTCTGAAATCAGTTATCAGATCCCAAACCCGGGTTTTATCGGGGTACATTCCTGTGAGCAAACTGGCCCTGGTTGCGCCGCAGATAGCCTGCTGGCAATAAGTATTCTGAAATACAACACCCTCCCTTGCCAGCCTGTCCATCCCGGGAGTTTTAGCATGCTTATCACCATAAGCACTAATTACCGGTTTAAGATCATCAACAGCAATAAAAAGGACATTCATTTTTTTCTCCTGGGCATTAAGGTTGGTTAAGTTCAATCCAGCCTGAGCCAGAATTCCTAAAAAAGTAATTAATTTATTCATCTATTTATATTTAATGATTTGCTTTAAATTCTAATTATACCTGTTATTCATTTCCTAAATAAGTTATCTCCTGATTGCAAGTTTTAAAGCCTTTGAGAAACGTCCGGTTTTTATCTTCATTATGTACATACCCTCCTTCAGATCACTAATATTAAATGACTGATCAGAAGAACCCTGCAGCCAGTCTCCAGAAATGGTAAGATTCTTTACCTGCTCTCCGATCATATTATATATAACGACATTAATTTCAGATGCTTCATATTGTTCAAATGAGATATTAACAGTTTCTGAAGCCGGATTGGGATAAATATCAAATCCGAACTGATCTGAACTCACTTTTCCGACATCAGTTACTGGCCCTCCCAGGTAAAAGGGTCCGACATCAGATAACAACAAAGGTTTGTTAGTTCCCCGACCTGAAGTATATTCATCGCAACCTGCATCCTTTAAAGTAATTACCGCAGGCCTGGACTGACCACTTATATCGAGCATTATATCAGGGTCATCATCAATACCCTGAATATTCAGTATAGCAGGATAGGTTGAGCTTGATTCATCAATGGCAGGACTTTCTGAAGATAATCCATAGTGGCCATCTGTATTCATTACGAGTTGCGGATCAGCATTTTTCATTCCGGATGGAATTTCTACTCCCAGAGTCCCGCTGTAGATGTTCCCGGTAAAAGCAATTCCGGAAGTTGAGCCGGTAAAAATACTTCCTGAGTTTTTTTTGAAAACATTATTCGCCCAGGTATTTAAGGTAGCACCGCTTTCCAGTTCAATCGGAGTACCGTTAACAAATGTATTATGGATAATGTTGATATTAAAAAGGTTAGGGCTGATATAAACATATTTTATAGGTGCAGAGATAGTACCATCGCCGCAGTTTTCGAAATAATTATTATAACAGTAAATATTGTTTGCTTCCTTTATTCTGATTCCTCCTCCATTGATAAAGAAATTGCTATAGGCAATATTATTATCACCATTCCTGAAACAAAAATTTGCCTGCTGATTATTTGTGTTGGTATTAAATCTCAGAACGTTTTCCCGGCATTTCACTGATATAGCCTCACTATCTCCCGGACCTGTATTATTAAAATAACAGAATTCAACAATTGTCCTGGAAATATATGTTGAAGTTGCCCCATTGCTAATTCTGATACATTCATTTCCGTTATCGCCTCCCGCACCAGGTATATTTTGAAAGGAGCAATACCTTATTTTGTTATAACCGGGAAGGGTGGAATCTGGTTCAATGTGTATCAGATTGCCGATTGGGGCACTAATAGGTTTATTTTCGAAATTGCAGTATGAGATTTCGTCGTACTGACCCTGCAGGTTTATGTATTTCTGTGCTGAATATCCATTAAAATTTAATTGTGTCAGGATGTTATAATTACCACTTACCGTAATAACTATTCCGGAAATCGTGCCCGATGTAAACTGGAAACCGCTGAATGTATTATAGTCTCCACCAATATCAATTGAATTGGTACCATTCAGGAATACTCCTCCCGGGGTCGCTGATATGACAGTTATATAGCTTTTATCAATCACGATATCGTTATTCCGGTATGTTCCATCAGCAAGGACAATTATATCGCCTGGCGATGAGCTAATAATTGCTGACTGCAACTGGGTAACCGAAGAAACGTTAATGGTTGCACCATTTGATTCAGGTGCAACTAAAATAAGCAGAGTTGTCATGAAAAGACTTGTTTTCAGGGCTGGAAGAATTTTTATATTTATTTCCATTTCAGAGGCACAGGTTTTCATGAAACTAACCTTTATTGTAAAATAGAACAGGTACTATTTAATAATGGCTGCCTCAAAAGCAGTCATTGCGTCAGTGAGTAACTTAACCTCATCAATTACCTGTCTTTCTATAGTTGTGGAAAGATCCCGCCATGTTTTTGCTCTGCTAATAGCTGCTGTAAAGGTATCCTTATCTGCCTGGGCAACCTGTCCAACAGTAGTTCCAACCAGGGTAGCGGTATTTAAGTCTGAACATGTTAAATAAATATCATTCAGAGGCCTCCTGTCTGAAATATTCAGAGCTCTCAGGAATGCCTGACCAGGCACACCGAAAGATTTGTAGGCGTCTACAACCATCTTCATTGTAGCATCGGGATTGTCTGCAATAACAAGAGCTGCATTAAGCTTATTAAGATAATTTGTCTTATAGCTTGCAAAACTGCCTGAGCTTGCTGCTCTGAAATTTCCTTTATCATATCCGAGGACGGTATTATTAACCAGAAATGTGTCTGCTGCAGCAAATTGTTTCAGCTCAAGTTTGCGCTCCTCAAGAGTTTTCTGGATTATAATATTATCCTCTTTAGTACAGGAACTGATTAACGCTCCTGATGACAGAATAATAGATAACAGCAGAGATATATTTAATTTAATCTTTTTCATTATTTCAGATTTTAAATATTAATAACCAGTATTCTGTGGAATGACCATTTCATTGTTGGTATCGATCTCAGACTGAGGAATTGGCAACAATAATCGTTCTTTTACAAATAGCAGTTCAACGGGAAGTGGAATCTTATCATATTGTGAATACAAAATAGTCCAGTCTGTCGTAAAAGTGTGCAGTTTGAGCACATCTACAGGCTTCTCAGGGTCATTATATGACTTAGCCATTCTGAGAAGATCAAACCATCGTTGATTTTCAAAGGCCAGCTCAAGCCGGCGTTCCTTATAAACAGCATCCAGTGCTTCCTCTTTTGAACCAAATGCAGCTAAAGGATCCAATCCTGCCCTTGCCCGGATTTTGTTTACCTCAATATGTGCAGTAAGGTAATTTCCATCCTGTGCGAGTACCTCTGCATAAAGCAAAACGATGTCTGCAAAACGGAGAACAATCCAATCATTCTCACATTGCTCAGAAAGGATCATGGAAGGGTCTATATACTTGGAAATATACTGAATCGAATCAGTTGTTGACTTGAACCACTGCCGGAAGCAATTCGTGGTCCTTGTATCTTTAGGATCAGCCTTGAAAAGGCTCATAATCTCATAGGTAGGGTTATTGTCACCGTCGGGTGTCCCTACTTTTAAGAAAGTATTGCCAGAATTATCGGGTGCAAAGATACCCCAGAAAGGAGAGCCAAGTCCTGAGCTTCCACCTTTATACCGGACTGCAAAAATAATCTCCTTATTCATTTCATTAGTAATGCTGAAAATATTGGCATAAGCATTCGTTCCTGTAATAAGGCCATGAGGGGACGATGCCATTATTTCCTCAAGCAGGACTTTGGCTTTTGCGATATTTACTGTACCGCCGATCATCATATAAACCTTTGCCAGCAAGCCCTTTGCTGCCCATTTAGTAACTCTTCCAATATCATTTGTTGAATATGTGGATGGAGCCTGGGTTGAAGCTTTTAGAAGATCCGGAATTATGATTTCATTATAGATCTCTTCGACCGGAGATCGTGGAATCTTTTTTGCTTCAGTAGGACTGATCACTTTGGTAACTTTAAACATATCACCCCATAAATTAACCAGTACATAATAATTATATGCTCTCAGGAACATTAATTCTCCCTCATACTGTGCTCGCTCCGGTTCATATGTAATGAAATCGTTATTGGCAACCGATGGCAGTATTGCATTAATATTAGATAATGTCTGCCAAATCTTGTACCAGTAGGGCTGTATCATTGGCAAGCTTGGGGAAGTTCTGAAAAAGGCAAGATCACAATAATTTACTCTTTCGAGACCTTGAGTTCCTTGAGTAGCCACGCATGTATTATCGCTCCTAATTTCAGTAAATTTCCATTCATCAATCAAAACAGATGCCATTCCGGCATAGCAACCGATAACGCCCTGGTTTATTCTGCTTGGGGTATTGAAGAAATCAACCTGTGCTAATACAGACTCAGGCTGATCAATCAGAAATTTCTGACAACCCGAGAAAGTTATCAGAGCCGACAGGGCCAGTAATATTTTAATATTAGTTTTCATCTTTCAATATTTTTTACAAGTTATTTGTATTAAAATGTTATATCAACTCCTGCAGTGTAGGTTCTGTTGATCGGGTAAACCCCTCTCTGGTATCCATCAATCAATGGATTATTATAGGTTCCTGATGTCCGGCGGGCCTCAGGATTTACTCCATTGTATCCGCGAGCCATTATATAAAGTGGATTCTGTGCTGATATATAGACCCTAAAAGAATTTATTTTTATCTTTTTTGCATATTCCTTGGGTGCAGTAAATCCTAATGTTATATCCCGGAGAGCTGCATAGGAGCCATCCTGAACAGCATAATCACTTAGCAATAACGCTTTACCCGGAGTATTTGTCCCATAAACTGTTTTACCATCTCCGGGGAACATCGGGCTCACGAATCTGTTATCAGTATATGCTGTATTTGTACGAAGTGTTTCGTTATAATTCATATTCCCGTCAATTACATCGAGACCATGAACTCCCTGAAAAAGAAAACTCAGATCAAAACCTTTGTAAATTAAAGTATTTGTTATACCCCATGTAAAATCCGGAAATGGATTACCAATAACAACACGATCATCGGAATCAATTTTATTATCACCATTGACATTTACCACTTTAAGACCTCCTATAACAGGAGTAAAGTCACCGTAATTAAATGGTACACCGTCAGTGTCCGTTTTTGCTTTTGCGGCAGCGACTTCTTCAAAGGTCACATACACTCCATCAGATTTATATCCGAAGTATTGAATTGAAGGCTGACCAACCATAGCTCTGTAGACTTCATTCCTTTCACCGAAATTATCCTCCTTATCTTTATTGCCATAATTTATCAGCTTGTTTTTATTGTCAGAAAAGTTTGCAGTTGTTTTCCAGGTAAAGTTTTTAGTATTAACATTAGTGGTAGAGAGCTCCATTTCAATACCACTATTATTTACGTTTCCAATATTGTTCCAGAAAGTCTGATGGCCTGTAATATACATAGCGGGCTGCTTAAGCAACAATTGAATTGTCGTGGAATTATAATATTCCACAGTAAGATTCACCCTGTTCTTATAAAGGCCGAGGTCAACTCCATAGTTAGCTTCACTAGTCTGTTCCCATGTAATGAGAGGGTTACCCGTAGCATCATCGTTTGAAGCAAGACCCGGCACCAGATTTCCTGTTCCGGATCCAAGATCAAAGTTACTTGTGTTGAGGCTATTCATGTAGGAATACTGTGGTATATTGTTATTACCTGTTAATCCATAACTAAACCTGAGTTTCAGATTCGAGATAACATTATTATTTTTAAGAAAACTTTCTTCCGACACCCTCCATCCTACAGAAGCTGCAGGAAAACTGCCCCATTTATGACCTTCGGCAAACTTTGAGCTCCCATCAGAACGGAAACTTGCGGAAAGCAGATATTTTCCTTTATATGCATAGTTTATACGTCCAAGATAAGACATCATAGCTTCAGAATAACTATAAGAAGTTGTTCCAGGCAATAACGGACTGTCTAACAATATCACGGTTGCCATATTAAAAGAAAGCAATTCTTCATCCGGGAAGTTTGTACCAATTATCCTATTATTCTCATTGGTTGTCTTTTGCATTGTAAATCCAACTAATGCTCCAATATCGTGATCACCAATTTTCTTAGTATAATTAAGTGTATTTTCTGATAACAGGTCCGTACGGAGATTGGTAATCCTGGTCAGACTGTTAGGCTCACCATCCTTTGATGCTTCAGATTGCGCCTTTTCATTAAATTCGATGAAAGCAGCATATACACCATTCGAGGTTTTAAATTGAAGTCCTGACAGAATATCGATTGAGAGGTATGCATTGGACTGTAATCTGTAATCTTTGGTTGATATATCTGTTCGTTCATTTACTGAAACGGGATTATGAACAGATGATCCAGAGGCACTGGCGCTTGTAACATGCCATATTTCGTTATCTAAACCGGGTCCGCTAAGATCATATCTTCCGTAGTGAGAAGGATGTGCATATTCCCCGACTTGCCTTCCTGTAAGAGCTGCAGAGGCTTCAGTATGTCGTATCGGAACCCATGAAGGGTGTCTTAGAAACACCGTAAGATCTTCTGAAGGCGCAGTCTTAAGACTGAAGGTAGGGCTAAAATTAACTCCAACCGTTATGTTTTTTGAAAGTTTCGAATCAAGCTTTGTGCGGAAAGAGAATTTATCATATTTGCTAAATTTCATAACCCCTTCCTCACTGTTATAGTTACCTGAGATGTAGTACTTTGAACCCTTATCTCCGCCTGAAGCACTTAGCTGATAACTTTGTATCGATCCTCCCGGGTTTCTTAAAGCCTCATGAACCCAGTCAGTTTCACCTCCTGCATAATCTATAAGCAAGTAGGAAAGCTGATCCGATTCAGCAGTCAGATCAAAAGGCATTGTTAAGGCTGTACCGTCTACTGAAGGGTCGAGCATACGCATTGCTGCCTCCTCCCGAAAGAGTCTGACTTGCTGACTTGTTGATAAAACTCCCGGAATCTTATATGCAGAGCGGTTACCTTTGTACATTTTAAAATTGTATCGCGGTTTAGAAATATTTCCGCTTTTTGTTGTAATCAGAATAACTCCATTTGCAGCTCTCGAACCGTAAAGTGATGAAGAAGAAGCATCTTTCAGCACCTCTATTGATTCAACATCTCCCATGCTTATCATTGAGAGTCCATCCTGTACAGGAAATCCATCGACTACAATTAACGGATCGATGTTAGTACTTATAGATCCCAAACCGCGGACCCGGATCTGGGGGGCATCACCTGCAAGAGGGCTGACGTTTGTAATCTGAACACCGGCCATTCTTCCCTGCAATGCCTGGTCAATTCTCGCAACTGGAATTTCATCCAATTTTTCTGCTTTAAGTGAAGCTACAGAACCTGTAAGTGATGATTTCTTCTGAGTACCGTAAGCTACAACCACAACTTCATCAATATCCTCTAAGCTCGGAACCAGCTTTACATCAATTGTTTTCTGACCGGCTACTTCAATTTCCTGCGTTTCATATCCTACATATGAAAATACTAGAATTGCCCTTAGATCAGTAATGGTGATTGAGTATTTCCCATCGAGGTTTGAAAATAATCCGGTATTAGTACCCTTCAAAAGGATAGTAACACCAGTCATCGGCTCTCCAGTCGTATTATCAGTAATTGTCCCGGTAACCGTAACCTGCTGAAAATAATCCGGACCTTTTAAAGTATAATCCGTTTCAGCAGATCCACGAACTGAAGAATAACTTTTTCCTGTTGAAGCTAGGATCAACAGGAAGATAATAAACAAAGAAAATAATTTAGTCATAATTGTTAGTTTTAGACATCGAATAGTTTAGGATCAGGATTCTTAAACAGCTAGCAATTTATGCAAAAGAGTTCTGTTAAATTGCAAATATTGATTCGTGTTCTTTTAAAAATGAATCAAAATTAAAATTATCAGTCAGAATGACAAATAAGTTACAATAAGTTGCGCATATGCCTTTCAGACAATAAATTTATATTGTTACTTTGCAGTGTTAAGAGTATTTAAAATATGGCAAAGAAACGTATTATCTGCCTGATAGTTTTTATCTATTCGGTTACAATCATATCCGGTTCAGATCACGGGAAATTTGATTTCTCATTCAGGCGAATTTCTCCGGTGGGCGGATTTACATACGGTGCTATCAGTTCTATTGGAGAAGACGCCAATGGATTTATCTGGTTTGGCACTTCCCATGGGTTATACCGATACAATACTGTTGATGTTCAAAAGTTTATCAACAATCCCTTAGATTCTACCACTATACCAAATAATTCAATACGTTCCATATTTTGTGATAGTTCCGGAAACCTATGGATCGGAACTGCACGCGGAGTATGTACCTATGATAATATTAATGACAAATTCATCAATAAAATGTTCAGGGATGATTCAGGGGAATCTTTAGGCTACAATATCCAGGAAATATTTATGGGTGATGAACAGAATATATATTTATTGAGCTCTGTTGCTTTAGGGAAGTATAACACCAGAACATTAAAGTATGAGCAAGTGTTTTCCAAAACATCTGCAGATGAAATTTTTACTTGTGCGGCATATGATAATAATGGGAAAATCTGGATAGGAAGTTCAACCGGGACTGTCTGGCTTTATGAAACTTCAAATCAGCTGGCTCGTGAATTTTGTCACCATCGGAAAGAATCTATTGGTAAGATATTTGCTGATGAGTCAGGACTATGGATTGGTTACAAATACGCCGGACTTGATTATACTAAAGCAGATGGAACACTGATAACTCATTATGGAGAAAATCAGGATGATATGAATAAGATTCATCACAACCGTGTCCGGGATATATATAAGGATAAAAATGAGCTCATATGGGTATCAACCTACAAAGGAATTTCTATAATTGATAAAGGCAAGGTCATTAATGTGCTTCCACAGGAAATTTCAGGATTACCGTATAATAGCGTATATGAAATTTTCTGCGATTCAAAAAATGGTATCTGGATCGGAACCTGGTCAGGGGGACTGGCTTATCGTTCAGATTTTGACAATCGTTTTATTCACTCAAGAAAAGATATTTCGTCATTAGATTCGGATGATGAATTTGTAAGCTCATTTGCTGAAAAAAATGATGGAACTCTCATAATAGGAACAGAATTCGGAAATCTGAACAGGTTTGACCCAAGTTCCAACAGAATTATAAATATTCCTTTCACTACAGAAAATGGCAAGAGAATTGAAAATATCAAGTCTCTTCTGTATGATAATAAAACGGAGACCCTATGGATTGGGACATTCCTGAACGGGCTCTGGTACCAACTTAAAAATGAAACTGTCTTAAGACCCGTAAAAGAATTTAGCAATAAGAGAATTAGTGTCTATGCCCTTGAAAAGTCGGATAGCGGTTTATGGATCGGAACATTTGGAACGGGTTTATTTCATTATAGTACCAGTACAGGAAAGCTGGAAAATTATACATCAGTTGCAAGTGACACAAATACTTTAAGCAATAATCAGATAAGGTCAATTATTATCTCAAAAGACAAGAACTTATGGATAGGGACCAATGGAGGACTGAATAAATTTAACATCAAATCCATGCAATTTAAACGGTTCAGCTATATTCCGGATGCAAAGAACATCATTAGCGGCAATGAGTTATACGCTGTTCATGAAGACAATCTTGGAATGATCTGGTTAGGTACAAGTGGCGGAGGATTAAATAAATACAACCCTGAAACAAATGTTTTTGAATCAATACGGATGAAAGATGGGTTGGTTGGAGATGATGTATATGGTATCGAGGAAGACAAAAATGGCACATTGTGGATAAGCACTGATAATGGGATCGCTAATATAGATCCTGCAGGAAAAACGATCCGGAATTTCTATCGAAAAGATGAGTTGCAGGGAAACCAGTTCAATCCCGGTGCTTTTTTTCAGACAAGTGCCGGAGAAATATTTTTTGGTGATACCAGGGGGTTCACCTTTTTTACCCCGGAACAGATGAAAATAAATCCTGTCCCTCCACGAGTTATTTTGACCTCTTTGTCTGTTAATAATAAACCTGTTGATAATCATTCTGAGGGCAGCCCGTTAAAAACCACTCTTCAGACTGAAAATGAGTTAAACTTATCATACCGGCAGAACACGCTTACTTTTAACTTCGTAGCCAACAACTTTTTACTGCCTCAGAAAAACAGATTTAAGTACCGTTTGTTAAACTATAATAATAAATGGGTAGAAGCAGGAACACAAAATTTTGCAATATTTACAAAAGTACCTCCCGGGAATTACCAGTTCGAAGTTGTTGCATGCAACAACGATAACCTGTGGAACAATAAACCAACTCAAATTAAGTTAAGAATTTTACCTCCTCCATGGCTTTCTGTTTATGCATATTTCATTTATGCCGTATTTATTGTAATTGGATTCTATTTGATCAGAAAAGCAGTATTTGAGCGTCAGAAATTCAAAAAGGAACTTTTGCTTGAGCGGTTGAATAATGAATCAAAAGCTAAGATTCATGAGATGAAACTTCAGTTTTTCACCAATATATCCCATGAGTTCAGGACACCACTTACCCTGATTACATCACCCGTGAATTTATTGATCGAAAAATTCAAGCCTGATCCGGTAGCTTCGGAATACCTTTTAACAATGCAAAGGAATTCGAACAGGCTTCTCCAATTGATTAACCAGCTAATTGATGTTCAAAAAATTGAACTGGGAAAGGCAGCATTACAGCCAAGAAAAAGTGACCTTATAGGAATATGCAGAAATATTATCAGCTTTTTTGAAATGGAGGCCAAAGATAAAAACATTCACCTGATGTTTAATTCTGAGGTCGAAAATCTGGAAATTAATATAGATCCGGAAAAAGTAGACCAGATATTCTTTAATATTCTTTCCAACGCTATGAAATTTACAAGGGAAAATGGCACAATAGGCATTAATGTATATATAACCCATTCGGATGAATTTTTGCAGGAAAAATTTACTGGAGAAAAAATTTCCGGGGATATGGTCTGTGTTGAATTTACAGATGAAGGACCAGGTATAGAGCCTGATGAAATCAATCAGATTTTTGATCGATTCCATCAGGGAAAGAAGCATATCTCAGTGGGAACAGGAATTGGGTTGCACATGGCATCGGAATACACCAGAATGCATAAAGGCAATATCTGTGTAAGGTCAAATCCAGGGTCAGGATCAACTTTTCTTGTCAGCCTGCCTTTGAATAGACTGGATGATACGCAGACAGAAGTGCTGGATGATCAAAATACTTCACTGAAAATTAACGAAAATGAGACAGAGCCAGGATACGATAAGTCTGGTTCTGTAAAAAACAAAACAATAACAATTTTAATAATTGAGGATAACTATGAACTAAGAAACTACCTTAAAAACCTGTTAAGCAATGATTACAGGATTGTTACTGCTAAAAACGGCAAACAAGGTCTTGAGATAGCCCTGACAATTATCCCGGATCTTGTGATAACAGATATTATTATGCCGCAGATGAATGGATTTGATGTCTGCCAACAGCTTAAAAACAACGTAAAGAGCAGTCATATCCCGGTAATTATGCTTACAGCCCTTGATAAATCTGATAAAAAGGTTGGGGGTTTGAATACCGGGGCTGATGCTTATATCACTAAACCATTTGATGAAAACATTCTTATTGCACAGATCGAAAACTTAATCCGAACCAGGAGGAAATTGCGAGAGATCTTTTCTGTATCGGATTCTCAATGGGCTGCTGAAATGGAATTCCTCTCTTCCGACAGGATATTAATTGAGAAAGCGACAAAAATTGTAGAGCAGAACCTAAATAACAAATCGTTCGTTGTAGATGACCTGGCATCAAATCTTGGAATAAGTCCAAGCTCTTTATACAGGAAACTTAAGGTATTGACAAATCAGTCCCCTACCGAATTCATAAGGTATATCCGACTAAAAAAGGCTGTTATTCTTATGAACGAGGGAATTTCAAATGTTGATGAGATAGGCTTTGCAGTAGGTTTCAATTCTCATTCATACTTTACCAGCAGCTTTAAAAAGCAATTTGGGAATACCCCTTCAGATTATCTAAATGTTCTTAAAAATAAAAATATTTCTACCGGTAAATGAATCTTAACAATTATTGACTGGTTTTTTATACCTGATCACATCTGACTGAAGTTAAAAGTTTATTTTTAAGTTCAACTTTGATCAAGAAACTCAAAATGCAAAGTGGAGGGATAATTGTATTATCTATTAAATATTCTATATTGGTTTTTCTGAATAATTTTGGTTCATTTTTATGTTTGCCCCACTGCAATCTCAGTCAAGTGCAGTATATGGCCTTTCATAAGTATGTGAGCAACACGAAACAATATCAACTTAATAATCTGGATAAGCTGCAGAAGAATAGAAAAATATCATCCTTTAACTTAAACTATAAGTGAGTATTAATCGTTAAATTTGTAGGAAATAAAAAATGGAAATCTGATTGCTCAAGACTCATTAAAGCAGGAGGTTCACAATTGGAGACATACGAAATAATCTGGACATCCAGAGCTATACTGACTTTTTACCTCAAACAATTAAAAAAATGAATAACTTTTTGCGAAGTTTAATAATTTTCAGTTTTGTATTAATCACTTTAAATTCTGTTGCCCAGGAACCCATTTTTCGCAACCTGCCTTCATTTCAGGGTATCAGCGTAATTGGAAAAATGCGCGTGGAGCTTTATAAATCGGATATTCACAGGGCAGAAATTCTGGTTTCCAACGCCACCGGGGAAAATGTAATTACGAAAGTTGAAAATGGCACTCTACATATTAGTCTTACTACCAATACCGGTAAAAATGCGGTTATCAAAATTAAAGTCTTTTATTCTGATTTAACCGATTTGCTGGTTGCTGCCAACTCAATTCTTGTTTCTCCGGATACCCTTTCAGGAGACAAAATCAGTTTTACTGCCCGTTCCATGTCAAAAATGGAACTCAATCTGGATGTAAAAACCATTCAGGCTGATGTGATACAAGGTGCAATATTAGTTTTTTCAGGGAAAACAAACCGGCAGGATATAAAAGTAAACACCGGTGCAACATACTCGGCTTATAAATTAAAGTCCGAAGACTCTTACGTAAAAGCCAGCTCCGGATCCAAAGCAAAAGTTTGTGCTTCGCGAATTATTGACGCTAGCTCAAACACCAAATCATATATAGGATACATTGGAACGCCGGTAAGTGTGTATAGTAAAACCGATCTGGGAGGGGAAATTGCAAGCTTCGCTAACGAAGATGCTGTTTTTGATGAAGAATAAGCATTCGGGCTATTTCAAAGTCCTCCCTGGTCGTTATTTTTAGGTTGTACTCATCTCCTGAAACCAGTTTTATTTCATATCCTGCATGCTCCACAACGCTCGCGTCATCAGTAAACGATTCCCGGAAAGGAGTATCGTAGGACTCCTTTAATATTTTATACCTGAAAACCTGGGGGGTCTGAACGATCTGTATTTTCGACCTATCCAGAGGTGTGCTTTTATCTTCATCAACTTGTCTCACAGATTCTTTAAGGGGAATGCATGGAATACCACTACCAAAAATTTCGGCTGTTGCATATGCCGTCTGAATAGTTGAAACGGAAATCAATGGTCTTACAGAATCATGCACTCCAACGAGGGTTCCTCCTTCCAAATGCTCTATCCCATTTTTTACAGAGTAAAAACGGCTTTCTCCACCAGAAGCTATTTTAACCGGGTAATCAAAACCGGATTTTCTACGGGCTTTTTCCCAATAATCAACAAAGTCATTGTTTATTACCAATACCATCTCTATTTCCGGATCAAATTCCAGAAATTTTTCCATAGTATAAACAATAACCGCTTTGTTGTCAATTTCCAGAAACTGCTTGGGAACTGACGATCCCATCCGTTTTCCGGCACCTCCTGCTACTATAATAACGGAATTCCTCATAAATCAAAATTAAACAAAAATGAACAACTGTCCCTAAAAAAAGTTATTACTTTTATAGTCCGGTTATCATAAACATTTATAATCATGCTCAACCCCGAAATCCTAAACTTCCTGTCGGCACTGGAGAAAAACAACAATCGCGAATGGTTTGAAATAAATAAAAACAAATACCTCTTCGCAAAGAAAAGTTTTGATGAGTTTGTCATGGAACTTATTCAAATCGCAAAACCCATCGATCCGGAAATCGGATACCTGGAGCCAAAAAACTGTACCTTTCGCATTTACCGTGACGTCCGTTTCTCAAAAGAAAAGTCCCCTTATAAAACCAATTTTGGAGCCTATATTTCAAAAGGAGGTAAAAATTCGGAGTGGGCAGGTTACTATTTTCATCTGGAGCCTTCGGAATCTTTTATCGCAGGAGGTAAATACATGCCCGAAGGACCTGCTCTCAAAGCAATCCGTGAGGCAATTTTCTATGAACCCGAAACTTTTCGGGCTATCCTTGAAAAACCCTCATTTAAAAAACATTTCTCAGGAATCATGGGCGATACACTGAAAACCGCCCCACAAGGGTACCCCAAAGATCATCCCTATATCGACCTGCTGAAATATAAAGGTTATGCCGTTTACCAGCCTCTTGCTCCGGATTTTCTGAAATCCCCCGACCTGCTTAAAGAAATCGCCTCCGCCTGGACCGAACTCAAAACCCTGAACGATTTCCTTAATCGGGCAATGGAACATGTCCTCTAGAACAAACGTTTATCTCCCTCCGTAATCACCTTATTTTCACTGAGAGCATGTGACAAAGCTATGTCTGAAGCGCATACTTCAGCGCAGGTGATCCCTCCGTAACCTCGTAACCTCGTCTCTCCGTCACTTCCTTAAGTATACAAAAACCTCTTAATACTCTTCTTCGGCGTCTTCTCAAACTCCTCTTTGTGAATCCTGAATTCCGATACTTTCATAAAAGCTGGCACAGAATGATTAAGATGTTTCTTATGATCGTCTAAAATTTCCTGCAGCTTCTTTTCATCTACTCCTTGTTTATCCATCATTTCTTTATCGGGGAAAATAAGCGCTACAAGCTTTTGGTTTTCCTCAATAACCACCGACTCCTGAACAAACTTCATATTGTTTATCTTGGCTTCAATCTCTTCCGGATAAATATTCTGCCCTGATGCCCCAAGAATCATGCTTTTGCTTCTTCCATTAATATAAATAAAGTCTTCCTTGTCAATAATACCAAGATCGCCGGTATGGAGCCATCCTTCATCATCCAGAACATCCCTGGTTGCCTCTGCATTTTTATAATATCCTAACATAACATTTTCCCCACGGACCAGGATCTCCCCCGAAATTGAATATGGATCAGTTGAGTCAATTGTAACCTCCATCGTGTCAACCACTTTTCCCGCAGCACCTAATTTTGCTTTATCCCAGTTGGCATAAGCAATAAGCGGACCACATTCCGTCATCCCGTAACCAATAGAAAACGGGAAACCGATTTTCTTGAAAAAAATCTCCGCATCCTTATTAAATGCTGCTCCCCCGATA
>JFJP01037174.1_pt1 | contig 40326 bp, 57 predicted proteins | sample 431651 | NCBI WGS metagenome assembly JFJP01 (sample SAMN02602958, study PRJNA72255) | Microbial mat metagenome, whole genome shotgun sequencing project. | biome: fresh water; feature: sink hole; material: water; isolation source: purple microbial (photo- and chemosynthetic) mats found in... | reverse complement strand
GCTCTCACAAGCATTCTCGACACTTACTTCAAGCGAAGCAAACATTCTTGGAGTTCTCGGGCAAACAAAGACTGAGATGATAAATACTCTCAATGCCGACCGTTCTCGTCTTGGACTTCCTGAGCTTACTGATAAAGATGTTGGAAACTATAAGAATCGAGCTTCACTTTACTTCGTAGAAAAATAATCATCAATCCTATGGATGTTGCAAAAAGCCGTGTAAACGCATTCCGATCTCCGCTTGACCAAGCTATCTCGCTTCAAACAGGCATCGTACCTCCTGCTATAGGAATACAGGGGAGTTCTAGCATGGGAAAAGCCGACCCATACTTGCCAGTATTCATGAAGCAACCTCTCGCAGGAAATTTGCAAGACCCAACACAGGCTACCGCACAAGAGAACACTTCTAGTGAACTTCCTGTTGATACTAAGCTCGACCGTGCAGGAGCTTCGGAATATGTTCGACTTCTCCAAGACTGAACCGACCCAGCTAAGGCACGATTACAGGCATTACAACATCAAGCAACCGTTCAAGAGCAGACACCAGTTGAGGAAACCATAGCACAAAAGCCAACACTTACTCAGGATTTAGGTGGAGCATTGAAAGATTCTACTTCGGGCTTTCTTGATACAATAGGAAAACTTGGTACGAATACTGCCAATGCTTTTACTGATAGTTCAAAGAAACTCGGAGCGGATGTATTCAATATCCAAAATGAGGGAATTCTTAAAGCTCCTGGAAACATTTTGTCGGCTGGCTCAAATTTTGTGAATGCTATCTCCGCACCAGTTGCAGGACTCGCAACAACTGCTATGCAAGAGCCACTCGCAGGAACACTTATAGAGTCCGCAGGAGATGCACTACCAGCAGGAACGAAAGATGCTTTCAACTATCTTGCGAAAGCCTATGAGGGATTATCACCGGAGCAAAAATCAGCAAACAAGGATTTTCTGAATGCTCTTAATATTGTCGGTGGAGTTGCTGGATGAGTTACCGCAGGAGAATGAGCAAATGTAGTCGGTAAGGTTCTTGATAGCTCAGTTGGAAAAGTCCAGAGAGGTGTTGAGAGTAGTGTAGCAGGGGCAACAGATGCTCTTGGAAGTATTAGGCGACCATGATTCCTTGGTTGAGCAAAAGAAGCAGTGGAGGAAGTCCCAGTAGGAATTAAGTCAACTATGCAATCCGATCCGCTCGGGTATTTGGATGAGCCACTCAAAGTTACGAAAGAAAAGCCTTGAACCTTTCAGGATATAGCAGGAAAAATCTCTACACGAGCCAACCGATTCATTGGACAAAAGCCAACTGAGGATTTTGTAAAGATGACAGGACAAACGCCAGGAGAATTTGCAGTCGCACGAGGCATGACAAAAACAGGAGAAGGAGCACTGGAAGAAGCTACTCAAAACTTCCAAAAGAGTATGAAAGAAGCTGATGATGCTTTTGCTCTTATTCCCGATAAAATCCGACCAACTGGAAAAGATGTTATTCAGCCAATGATTGATGACCTTGCGGAAAGGCTTGTATATACCGACAGCAACGATGCTCCAAGAATTGCAGCATTAAAATCCAAATATGATTCAGGCGAAGGACTCACTATGAGCGAGATTAACGACCTTAAACGGACTTATGCTAATAATTTCAAATACACTTTTGCTGACAATGTAAGCAAGGATGCGGTAAGAAGTAAAAACTTACAAGATAATCTTCGAGAGTGGCAGTTTGACGAAGCAGGGAAACGATGACTGACCAATATTGATGAGATTAACAAGAATACGCAGGCTTGGAGAGCGTTCTCCGATGGACTTGGTAGAAGTTTAAGCCGACAACTCGGAAACAATGCTATGGGGCTTACTGACTGGATTGCTCTCTCAGGTGGCTCACTTGCTAACCTCGGACTATTTGCAGGAAAGAAGCTCTTATCAAGTGAAATGGTAAAAAACAAGCTCATCAAATCACTCTCAAAGCAAACAAAACCAGCAATCATAAAAGCCAGCAACATTGCTAATATTACACCAACCCCAACAGGATTCACACCACCTCCACTATCTCAGGCTCCTGAAACTATAAAGGTAATGGGAAATACTGGAATGAAGCCAGCAACATCAGATAGACTAAAAGAGATATATAAGAAAAGCCAAGCAGTAAAAACCAAATAATCAAAAATCCCCCAGCCAAATAAGGTTGAGGGATTTTTTGTGAATGATTCATTTATATAAAAACTAAGGAAAAAGCCAATAGCACATCAAAAGAAACCAAACAAAAAAAATAAAATATTCCATAAAAAAATAAGTTGTTATATAAGGTTAGCAAATGTAATACAAGTTCCACATCAGGCTTCTCGTGTTATTTTAATCAGCCAGTTTTGGAATTCTTTTTTCACATCTTTGCTATCTAATGTAACAATAGTATGATGACTCATTCTTAGTTCTGTAGTTGCTAAGCCTACAGAACTAAAAGTAGAGAGTGTAGCAATAAAGATGTATTCTTTTTTCATATTAGAATATTAGGAGTAAATAGAGCAACGGCACACTTCCAAATAATAAAAGCAGAGAAACCGCAAAGAGTTTTTCAGGAAATGTAGGAGGACGATAGCACTTGATTATTTTTCCCGATTGTCGGTTGCGACGATCCATTTCGCGAATGGATATTTTCTTGGTATTTTTCATGCTACTTAGTTAATACAGATATAGTAATTACAAATACCAAAAATCCAGAAACAATGGCTCCAGTAATCAAAGCAAAAAACAAACTCCAATTTTGATACTTTTCGATTTGCTTTACCATATCAAGCTCGTCTTTGATTTGGTGAGATAATTTTTCCGCAATCTCAAGTCGTGCGGACATTGAGCCACGACAATGATTGATTGCCATTTCTTTGTAATAGGCGAGAGTACGATAGTTGAGGTTTGGAAAGGAAATCTGATAGGTTGGAATATGTACTTCCTGTCCTTGCTCAATTTGTTCAATCATTGCATCTACAACGACTTCTTTTGTAGTGTTCTTACGCATATTCGGGCTGGGTTAAGTGAATATACGAATACTATAGTGTTTTTTGTTTTTTTTGTCAAAACTTATTTTGATTTATTAAACTAGGAGAAGCAATCGTTATGAATATAATCATTTAAATTCCTACTTTTACCTATATGAATCCAAGACTTTTTGAAATATTTGCTCGGTTACTTACTATTCATATCAATACCAAAACAACTTGTCCGACTTTTCATAAGGACACACAGCCAGCGTATGAGCTTGCTTTTGATGCAGAGCACCAAATCCGTGAGATGCGACAAGATATTGAAGAAGATGCACCAGAGGAAATGGAAGATGTAGCAGGCGAAGCATATGGACTCGTGGAGGAAATGAAAACTATTCTCAAATCCGAAATTAGTAAGAATTCCGACCCATGAATGGATAATCTTCTGCGAACACTCTATGAGCGAACCAATGGAGTATGTGGAACACTTCGGGCTTATGCTAATGAGGCGGAAGAAGAAAACAATGAGGAAATGGATGAGGATGCAGAAGATGCAAGTACACAGCAAAAAGGCATTAAGGGGAAAGGGATGATGAATAAATATTAGCATCAAATGGATCAGCTCAGAAAGGATGTCGCTCTCGAAAAGCAAAAGTATAAAGCCAAGCTAGAAAAAAACCTTATTGAGCGAGCCAAGTTATTGAACAAGGCGAAAACTGATGAGGTTTTTCAAAGAATGCTTTTGAAGAAATGCGAGGATGATATACTCTTTTGGTTTGAATACTTTGCGTTTACTCAGAATATCAAGGGATTCTCTCATCTAACTGGTGAGGCGATTCCCTTTTTGCTATTCCTGTTTCAGAAAGAGTTTGTCATTGGACTTTGGCAGAATATCATGGATGCAAGCAAGCCTATTGATGAGAGGATTCGGGCTCTTGATGTGTTCGTGGAGAAGTCCAGACAAGTGGGAATTACATGGATAGTCGATGCCGTGTTCACTTACTGATTTTTGTTTCATGACCATTCATACCTCATTATCTCGCGTTCAGAGGAAGAAGTAGACAATGGAACGGAAGATAGCAACTTTGGTAAGATTCGCTTGATTCTCCGCAATCTTCCTGTTTGGATGCTTCCAAAAGGTTTTAGCAAGACCAAAGGTTGACCGAATAATACTCATATGCTCGTGACAAAGTCGGATTGAGTCGGAAACATTGTAGGGCGAACCGCTCATCCTGATTCAGGGCGAGGAAGCACAAAGAATGCCGTATTCGGAGATGAGATGGCATTTATGCAACATGCCTCCAAGATTAAAAAGGCGGCCAGCTCCACGACTTCTTGTTTCATAGGAGTATCAACACCGAATGGAGAAAGTGGAGAATTCTACGCGATGCGCTCAAAGGCAAAGCGAGGCTATATTGATGGATATCGTTTCCATTGGACGGAACATCCTTTCTATGATGAAGTTTGGTACAAACTCGAATGTGACCGTTCCACCGACAAAGAGTCAATCGCTCAGGAGCTTGATATATCGTATACCGCATCCGTTCGAGGTCGTGTATATCCAAACTTCAAGGAGCCTGATATCCGTATGTGAACTTCCAATGAATTCAGGTTTGACCCGAAGTTGCCTTTGTATTGTTCTATTGATAATTCGCACGGAGGTACTGACCCGAATGCAGTTCTTTTAGGTCAAAAAGATTGGAACGGCCGTATTAGGATAATTGATGCCTTTCAGAGCGAACCGAATATCTCACCAGATAGAATGGCGAGTCTTATTGCTATGCGACCTCTCTCGGGTTGGATTCTGGAAGAAGATGCGATTGAATTTGTTGAGCGACTCAAAATGTACACTACTCCGATTTATATCGGGGATCCATACGATACGAATTCCGCTATGGGAAATACTACGATTCGCAAAGAGTATGCGAAATATGGTATCAATCTTCTTTGTCCAAAAATGTTTGATAAAGGCTACGGAAAGATTGCGGAACAAATCAGAATTGCTACAATGACTTTGCCAAAGATATCGGTATACTATGACCCTGAAAACCCCGAAGCCACACCGCTTGCTTGATTCGTTTGGGCTATGCAGGCATCAAGATATCCTGGGCGAGAAGATGATGTGAATTGAGGCTATATTTCATCCTCACCAACGCCAGTCCACGATTTAGCCTCTCACTACCGAACCGCATTTGAATACTTACTTACTTTCTTGCATCAAGAATGAGAATTTGCGGAAAGTAAAGAAAAGCTAGAGAGAAGCAAGAGTGTAAAAATGAAGCCAAAGACTTTCAATCCTACTACTTGAAAACTTCAATAATATGCGATACAGCAATGCGGCACTTCTTGCCTACAAAGAAAAATACTTCTCTATGGAAATAGACGAATTCTGTAGGATTGCGAAATGTTCACCGAAGCGAGCTATTGCACTTTTTGGCAGAAGAAATCCCTTACCTGTACTTATAATCCCTGAGGTGCGGTTGGATACTCCAAGTCATACTGATTTACAGCTTGTCTCTATGATTAAAATTGATACAGCGAACCTAGAAGACCCATATTACTCTGAACTTGTACAACGATGCAAAGAATTCGTATAGTTTCCATTTTTGCGAAGTCCACGATGAATCGGTTTTGGGATGTGTATCCGCTACTTCATAAGCAGGTTTGAGTATATGTATGAGAGGATTCATACGCCTCCTGCTATGATACTGAACTTTCTATTCAAGATATCTCCAAAATCATTTGAGAGGACATTCTCTATGATTTGAAAAGTAATATGCTTATTGTTCAAGATTAGTTTCCGTTATACTCGCCACCATGTACGCAAACACTCAATTCGTAGGCAATACCAGCCGATTCACTAACGAAGTTAACGACCCACTCAAGGAGGATGCTCAGTATCCCAAATCCTATGGAAAGAACTCCAAGGAGGATAGGGATACTCTCGGGTTTGTTCTCAATCGCTTTATGCTCATGAAACAAGCAAGAAGCCGTTTTGACCGTAATTGGGCTACTTACATGAACTTGTGGGATGCTCCATTTGCATCCAGTGTAATGGGTGAATCTTTTTTCAATGCTCCACTCGAACAAGCGGTAATTTCTCATTTCCGTTCTGACTCTGGAAAGCGACCGCCAAAGTTTTTTGTCGAGCCTCAGGAAGTTATTGACCCGAATAATCTCAAAGCATTACGCAAGGTATTAGACCATCAAATTTATGGAGGTGGGAATATGGCGAATGGCGGATATATGAGTGCTTTTGATGATGAAGAATTGAACCGATGTATTTTTGGTACAGGGGTTCTTGCTACTGATTTTCATATGGAGTATCGGCTTTTGACCGATGAGAGCATGGAGGGCGATTTTCAGAAGCATGTCATGAATGTGAATAAGTTCATACGAAAACGCTCCGTGGATCCTCGTATGTTTTTCCTAGACGAAAACTGTTCACGAATTGATGATGCTGTTGACTGTATTGAGTTTTGGTATGTTCCAGCTGATGCTTTCCGCTCACTTAAATACGACCCAAGCTACAAGAATATTGATGAGGTTTCCGCAAGCTACACACAATCTGATGTGATGCGTATTTCCAATAAAGAGCGAACCAAGCGAAATGTAGTCGAGATTATGCGGTATACGAATAAGTGGCGAGATAAAGAAGTAGTAATTGCTAATCGCTCCAAGGTTATTCGTACTAGTGCTATCCGCAATCCACTTCATATTTTACCGTATGCGGTCACTCCGCTTATTGAGCATCCAAGCGTACCTCAAGGTAAAGGATTCGTTGAGCTTTGTTTACCGTTCAAGAACAATCTCAATATTATTGAGTCAACCTATATGGAGGCGGTTAAGCGGTCAAACAACACGGCTTTGTTTATTGGTGGTGGTCTCAAACTAGAGGATGCTGATTTTGCTTTTGACAATACGATGTATCAATTCAATGGTCAACTACAGGGAAACTTTGAGCAGGTATCAGGAACACCGCCAAATCAAGCGATGGTGAACTACAAACAGGGTATACCTGATGATATTGCTATGTATGTTGGTATCAACCTTAAAGCGATGATTGACGGTAGTGGTACAGCATATCAAACTGCAGTACAACAAGAGATGAGTACAAAGATTATGAACAATCTTTTGAAGACTCGCGACAAATATTACCAAAGAGATGGCGAGTTGACTCTTGCTATGGTTCAGACTCATTATTCAAAGACTTCCGCCAACAAATTCTATCCAGTTTCTACCGGAGCAGATGAACAAGGAAATGAGACAATGACTTTTGAAGAAAACAATACACCACCAACTATACCACTCAAAGGAGAGCAATTAGTAGACGGAAAATTTGAGCAAGGTGCAGAAGACTCATTCTTTGAGGTTTCACCCGATTTACTTCGAGGTCAAGTATCAATACGAGTTGAAACAAATTTCAATGCTTCGGTTCTCCAATCTCAGATGCGTGTGGATACTCTCTCTGGACTTAATCAAATCGTACAGATTGAGCAGATGGCAAAGACCAGTGAATCGATCGCAGCGAATAAAGACGATCTCATTATCCGAACGAGCAAAGATTACAACCTCGACCTTGACTGTGAATCATCGAATCCTATAATTCTCGCAGAACAAGAGAAACTCATGCAAATGGCTGATATGCTACAAGGTATGGGCGATATGCAACCGCAAGCAGAAGCAGAACAGACAGGAGCACCAGCAGAAATACCCTGAATGCAACCACAAGCAGGAATGCCAAGTAATCCATTATCCGCACCATGACTTCAAGCTCTCGGGAAATAGAAGAATTACTCTCAATGAAAAAACTGCTTACGACTGAGGAGTTTTTTGAGGTGTTTAAGAATCGTGAAATATTCATGAAATTTCTCAAAGCCCAAAGACGGAAATGGTCACTCATGCGTGCTGATATGCCACCATGAGAACAAAACAGTTCACTGTACTTCGCTATGCTCGGTGCTGATGAAATGGTCACGAGCCTCGCAACTATGGAGGGCGACATAGCCAAGCATACGGAGAAGAAGCGAGAAGAGGAAGCAAAGGAAAAGGCAAAGGCAGAAACGACATAGGCTTTTAGTAGGTTTCCGTTATAACCAAAATCAACCCCGAGATAGAGCTGTCGGGGTTTTTGTTTTGTTTTTTGTCGGTTTCCGTTATAGCTACTGCGTGTGCCTAGTAGCATTCGTTTTTTTACAACTGCGAAAGAATCACAAAATATCTATCACCCCTATTCCCCCTATGTTAAAAGCACAGGACAACGAAGCTGGAGATACAGCTCAAGAAGATGATGTGACCTCCCCAAAGGACAACTCACATGGAGATGCCGACTCAGAAAAAGGGCAGGATGAGAATGAACGAATTAAGCGTCTAAAGGAGCAGGTTAAAGGTTCAAAGGATGAAGCACTCCGAAACAAACGGGATGCGGAACTCACAAGAGCATATAAGGCTGCGAAAACTGACAGTAAATCGTTTCTCAAGACTTACAACGATGACCCAGATATGGCTAAGGAAGTTGCCGAAATGTTCGGAATTACCTTGGATGAAGCATTGAAGCAAGCTGGATGAACTCCAGGAAGCGACAGTGCTGAGTTAGCTAAGATGCGTAAGGAAATGGCTGAACTTACTAAGAATTTTGAAGAAGCTAAGAAAACCGCTATCCGTAACATCGCCGAGAAACTCATGTCTGAAGTCCCTGAAAAGAAGCGGGATGAAGTACAAGAGGAGATGGACGACTATATGGATGGAAAGGATCAAAACGAAACAAATCTTAATAAGGCTTTTGCCAAAGCTAAAAAGATTGTCATGGGAAATGCTCTTACAAAGGAAGTTTTCCAAAACAAAGGTTTGAAGTCAGATAAGAAGGAGAAAGCAGATGCTAGAGACCTTCCAGAATCGGCTAAAAACCCAAGATACCGACATTTCTTCAAAAGCGTTCCAAACAATTAACTTTCTCGACTACCCATGTCTAAAATCGAAAAACCAACCGTAGAAGCAGAAGTCGTAGATACGACAAAGGCAACTACAGAAGCAACAGAAACTCCGAAAAACAAAACAGCTGAGCTTGCTGAATCCGAAAAGCTCCACCAGAGAATTGGAGAACTCGAAGCTATGGTTCGAAGTGTTTCCGACAGTAATGCCGTTCAACAATTCGATGATGCAAAGATTGGAAAAGGAAACACCATGTACGCAATCCCTCTCTATCAATGAGAAGTCGTAAAATCTTGGTCACATGCCAGTCCAGTCGATGTACGCCGAGCACGAGGAGAAGGAGATGACTCAGTCAATATGGTTATGCACAAAAGCGGTGAGACGATTAAAATCTCATACCGTGAATGGGTAATGGCTATGTATGTAACGGAGCAAATCCATTCTACTGCGACAAGTATCACAAATGAAGGTACTTTCGTTTCGTTCTCATTCAAGGCAGAATCCGACAAGGTTCCCACTGAGTATACACTCGCAAAACAGTTTCTTAATGCTCGTTAAAATGTTCATTGGAAACCGCGAAATTGCGAAGACTTCCCAAGATGGTGAAGTGACTCTAGTTACCTATGTCGATGGTTGCACGGAAGGATTTACACAGGCATCATTTGATGTTGCCGCAAGTGTAGAGCCTCGTGAGGATCATATGCCACTCATGGATACAGTGCAAAAGGCCACGGAAGAGATTTGGAATGTATGTATCAAGTACAATCTCCGAATGCTCAATGAAATTCCTATGGTCTTACAGGAAATCAAGAAGCATACCGAACATGCTCAGAAAGCGGCACTTGCGAAAGCAATGGGCGAAACCGACATATCATCAGTTTGAGCCGCTAGACTCACCCAGTTTCTTAAACCTTAGTCTTATGACTTACTGAACTTACGGTGCGACTCCTATTGCTAACAACAAGGACTTCGTGCCACTATTCGGTGACACGGTCGCATTCTCTGTGCCGATGGTCGCCAGCGTTGCCATTCCAATGGGGCGCTTCGTTGTTGCAAATGGTACAGGTAGCTATATTGCTGCCGTAGCTGCATCAACACTTCCTCTCTATCTTCTTGAAGAAACAATCGCTACTACTGACTCAGACTATGCGACTGCTAACAAGATAAAATCCGCTCGACGCGGAACAGGAGATGGAGGATATCGAGTTGAATTTACTCCATCAGGTGCCGCACTTACGGTAGCTATGATTGGTAACAAATTCAACCTCAATGTAACAGGACAATTTATTGATGTTACAGTTGCTGGAACTCAATTTGAAGTCCGAGAAGTTATTTCTGCAACACGGGGAATTGCTCGTGTACTTGCCTAACCCAATTTACCCATGAGTATTTTCTCAGGACAGGCTTACCCAGAACTTCTTGACAGCGTACAGCGTGAGTACGAGAAGTTTATGGAATTTGCTAAACCAGACATCTTTGATTCTGGAATCGTAAATGTTGAAACGATTACTTCCGGAACAGGAGGTGACCGAATTCACAAGGAGGACTTTAATAAGTCAAAATACGCTAAGCGTAAAGTAGAAGGAGGTCAAACTTCTCTACAAAAGATTCAGAATGGTTACGAAAAGAAGACCACTATGGATGAGAACACCAAAGCACAAAAAGCGATAATCACGCTCGAAATGCGACACGGTGGAAAGGAGAAGGAAATCGAAAACCGACTTCTTGACCTAGGGCCTTCTGTTCTTAATCGTCAGAATCTCGATGTAACTCACCGACTTTCCTTTGCGTGGGTAGCGAGTTATGTAGACCAAGATGGACGAACAATCGATACGACTACTGGTGATGGGCTTACCCTCATTAACAATGCTCATACGACCGCTGGTTCTGCTTTCACTTACTCGAATTCAGTTACTCTGAATCCAGTATTTAGCGAAGTGCCTCTTGCACAAGCAGAAGATTTGTTCCGAAACATGAAGAACAATCTTGGAGAAGTTATCAGCGTTCGCCCTGATACTATCGTGACTTCAATGGATCCAACCACTACTAATTCGGTTCGACGACTCTTGCAGTCAACGGCTCAAATTTCAGCAGCCAATGCTGGAGTAGTGAATGTGTACGAAGGTAAGTATGCTCACAAGCAACTTGTTGAGCTTGACACGACTGCCACTGGTGCTCGTGACAATACTAAGTCTCCGTACTGGTTTCTTGCTTCAAGCGTGGATTCTACCTTCCATTGTGATGTGTATATTCCTGCTATGGAAGTATCTGGAGACCAAAATCCAGAAGGTCGAAACATCGATACTCTTGACTGGACTTTCACTGCAGCTATGAACTATGACAGCTGTATCGTAAATGGTCAGTGGATTGTCGGTTCTCGAGGAGATGGACTTGCCTAGTCTCAGACTAGAATGAAAAGAGCTTGCCGAAAGGTAGGCTCTTTTTTTGTATTCATTTTTGGTTTCCGATAGTATTCCTGTATGTCCGACAATATGACCGAGCAAGAAATTGCTATTAAGCGTGCCACACTCATTGAGCTTGAAAGACTCATAGGTATTGCTAATTCCGAATACACCTCACTTATGGAGGCGCGTACACTACTTTCTGTACAAGTCAAAGACCTTGAGGCAAAGAAAACAGAGCTTGATTCTAGTATTGCTTTTTTAACTGACTCAATAGGTAAAGCCTCTGATTATCTCGCGAAAGTCAGAAAAGATAAATCTCAAACCATAAAATAACATGACAGAACTTTCCATGCTCAAACGAATGTTTGAACAAAACTATAAGCTCAATGAAACCATTGATTCAGCGCTCAAAGCGTATGAGCCGTGTTATTACAATGGTACAAAATGGATTCCTGCTACGGCTCTTATTGCACCCACAGGGATTCTTGCGGAAAAGCTATCGGCTACGATTGGAAATATTGTTCTTGGTTCAGAGATGCCTATTGACTCAATAAACGGAACGGCGGTAACGGCTCCTATTGTTACGAATTCTCTCTACTACTACAACCCTGCTACTGGTCTTGTTTCAACTACAGCAGTTGGATATACGATTGGTCGTGGCTATGTAAGCACAAATGGAATTGGGCTCTATGGATCGATTCTCATTAACCTAAATCAATCAGGAGTCGGAAGCGGTACAGTTACCTCTGTTTCAGTAGCTACCATAAATGGATTTGGTGGGGTTGTAACGAATCCTACGACTACTCCTGAGATAAATCTCTATCCTACTGTTTTCGGAGTGCTTAAAGGGGTTGCATGACCTGATAGACTCGCAAGTGCAGTAGCCGATGTGGATTATCTTGCTCCTACAAGTAATTTGATATGGAAGGAAAGTAAAACTACTTGGACACCAGCTGAAATTCAAAATTCATTCTCAGCACCACTTACTATTCTTCCTGCTCCTTGAGCCTGAAAAAGTAATATAATTCAGGGTATCGCTATTTCAAAGCAATACAATGGTATTGTATATGTAAATAATCTTGATATGACTGCTGCGTATGGATTTGGATGAGCAACAGTCGGTATATTTGTTGGAGCACAACTTCTTTGAAGTATCACAGATTCTGTTGTATATGTAGCGAACATTTTTACCAATACAACCATTAACACAGCAATTCAATTGTATTGTACAGCTGGAAATACTACTCTTGGTGATTCAAGCATCAAAGTCACCGTATACTACAAAACTATAACCGTTTAATTTTCCCATTTATGAAAGTCACAGCAACCACCACTGTTCAGAGAGTTACTCTTGATCCTGCGCTCAATATCCGAAATCAAGTATCGATACAAGTGCTCGGAACAAATCCAATATGGGTTAACCTACGCAATATCGCCGTAGTTGGAGAATGTATTTGCTTGCCTACTCAATACAGTTCTCTCACACTTCCTTTCATTGAACTTAGTTATATTTCACTTGTCACGACCGGAGGAGACTCCGATGTAGTCATAATTTGAGCGTAAAATGATTCAAATCAAATCAGGCATCCAATCATCACAATGAGTCCACCTCGGATGAGCTGGTATCTTTGTGGCGGGGAGTAGTGGGCCAATTGACTCAATAGCATTTGATGCACAGAGTTATTATTGAACTAATTGAGCACCAGCAGTTAATACACTATCTCACACTACAAGTTGAACCGATAGACTACTATTAGTTACTGTTTCAATCAATAATGGATGAAATACTGTAGTATGAGTAACTTATGCAGGAGTAGCTATGACAGAGCTTGGTGCAGTTGGGTATCAACAATCTACACCTTGAAATACTGCATCTCTTTATGTATATTCATTGATAAATCCTACAATAGGAACAAATGATATTGTTGTAACCGTTAATGCTTCCTCATTTTTTGTAAGTTTTATATGAACTTCATACACAGGAGCAAATCAAACTACACAACCAAGTGTTATAGGTACTCAGTCGCAATCCAACGCAACATCAATTACGAAAAGCCTAAGTGTAGTAAGGGATTATTGTTGGCATTTTTGAGCTACAAATAATGTAGCATCTAGTAGTGATGAAACTACTTGGACTAAAACAGGAAATCTACAATCATTCAGACAAACAAGTGGATACAAAGGATTGGCAGTTGCGGATTCAAATGGTGCGGTTGCATTAGGAACTCAGTCAACTTGATTTAGCTATTCATCTGCTATTCTCGAAAGCCATATTGCATTGTGTATAAATTCATTATAATTTATGCAACCATACGGACTCTGACCTTGACTCCTATGAAGGCTTGAAATCCTACCCTATGCAAAGTTGTTTAGGGTGGGAGCCTTGGCACATGATATTGCATACGAGAGAGGAGGCACAGAAGAAGACAGACAGAGGGCGGATAGAATGTTCTTTCGACTCTGTGTACTAGCAAGTAAACGCAGAGTAGTACCTAAGCTATTCGCCCACCTATATTATCTTTGTGTTCATAATTTTGGAAGATACTTTTTTTCGTATAAATTTGTTTTAAAAATCTAAGTTACCAATATGATAAGAAAAATATAAATATCAACTATGTACCAACACGAACTACTAATTTCCTTATCAAAAGACTCCGTTGCTATATTTCTGATTTTACTCATTCAGATGAGCGGAATTACTCCTGAGGCGTTTACTCTTCTGTTCGCATTGATGATATTTGATACTATTACTGGAATAGGTAAACGCATATCTCTCGGGAAGACAGATATTACTTCAAAGAAGTTTATGCTTGGTCTTTCTGCAAAAATTTCTTTACTGGTCTTACTTTTGTTTTTTGGATATACAGTTAAGCTGATTACTGGTAGTAGTGAAACAATGATTTCGATCGTAATATGAGGATTTATTGCAGCGGAGTTATACTCATCAATTCAGAATGTTTACACAATTAAGACGGGTAAAGAAGTTACCGAATATGATGCTACTTCTATTATACTAGGTGGAATGCTTTGATTCACTAAAAATATTATTGAAAAGTTCGCAGAAACTCTTGCTAAAAAATAGTATGCAATTCAATATCTCCGATGATGTGCTGAAAGAACTTTTAAAGCTAGATGCTATTGAGTCGGGGAGATTGTGAAACTATACGAATGTTGATGAGCAGTTGAATAAGGTACGATACAGGGTGGCTGATTTGATAGTTTCTAGTGTACTTATAGAAGTCCGAAGGTTGCATAATGCTCCGAAACTTCCTTACCAAAAATAATATGCGCGATGTTACCATGTTTCGTAGGGGTGATGGAAGCGTTGATTATGTAGTTTGGAAGGACAGAGAGAATCCAACAGATGCTGAGTTTAATCCGCCAAATGCTAAACTCATTATTCATACCGTTTTTCCGCATGATACAATTGAATGACTCAAGCATATTACGAAAGAAAAAGTAAATGCGTTTCTCAATACTTTTATTCCAAAATAATGGCTAATGATTTTTCTAGGCATCACATATTGCCACGATCCAAATGAGGCTCTAGCGTAAAAGAAAACATTGTCAGGCTTACGCATAGGTATCATGTTGCTTTTCATCAAGTATTCATGAATCAAACACCTGATGAGCAAATTGAGAGAATTCTTGATATATCAAGCACCGCATTGACGGATGAGTTTAAGGGAAAAATATTGGAAGTTATTCAGGATACGGATATGATTTATCGCAGAGGCATCTTAATTCCAAAAAGACTATGAACACAATAGCATATGGTGGTCTTATCTACCGAGTAGCAGATACGGATTATCTCATCGGAGCAACTGACCCTGTTCTAACTGCCTTACAGCAAAGACAGAATCCCGATAGTGAACGATTTGATTATAACCAGCTCTCAATCAATAACGGTCAAAATGCCTGTACTATTTTTGGTATGATGGGGCAAATTTCCGACCTATATAATTATAAGTTCACAAAGGAAGAGTTCCAGGAGGTTTGGGATTTAGCGGTTAGCAAGTGAGCCGATATAAACAAAGGCTGGTATTTTAATTCGGCTTGTGACCTTGTACGGAATTGGTGGAATGCAAAGTATCCTGACAAGGCTTTGATTTCATTTCGCATAAATTATGCTGATGTGAGCTTTTTGAAGGTCATGGAAAGCGGATATTCTCCTACTGGTGGATATAGAGGTAATTCAGCATACAATGACGATGCCAATGATGGTATGCTTGATGGTACAAGTTTCACTCCGTCTACCTATGGTCATTGTATCAGAGTCTATCAAGATTTTGTAAATATGGTAATTGATAATTATGAAGGATGGAAAGCCTACAACCGGTACAAGCTCCGCGATCTGAATGAGCTTGTAAAGAATGGATGCTACTATGAAAACTTCTACTTGTATTTACCAAAAAAGATTATGACACCTTCTGAACTCAAAAGACTCGAAGCAAAGAAAATTGGAATCTGGAATGGAGACCGAGAAAATGAGCCAGTTACTCGTGGAGAATGTGCAGAAATGATTATGAACTTCAAAAGTTACTTAGAAAAGCCAAAAGCATAGTTGTTTTTACTTAATATGCTACTTCACTCATAATAATCTCGCTAGCCACGATGCGTTTGAGTATCTCAGGCATAGTAAGGCTTCTGAAATATAAATCCCCACTTATTACGGTGGGGATTTTATTGTTTTTAGCTGGCTAGTAAATGTTGGAGTCTATTTGTTACTGTTCTTACTTCCCACCCATTCCCAATACACTTGTAAGAGCGAGTCTTAGTAGTTACGAATTCATAGTCCTCTGGTATCCCCTGGCAACGTGCACATTCTCTGACAGTAAGTGGTCGCCACATATATATTGGCTATCCTACTGGTTGTTTTAACGGAAAAATTATAGGCGAGGTATACTTCCTCGTGAGTCTGTTTCTTGGACTTTAATAAGCTTATTATTTCGGAATTGTTCATATTATGTGATTATTGAGATAGCCAAACCATTTCCAGAGTAATCTGATTTCTAGCTTGGCTCTCCCAATAAGAAGAGCGTTTCAATCTCAATCCTACCCCCTACAAGATATGAGATATTGCCAACAATACATTGACCGTGTGTTTCCGATGAGTAACGACGGCGTGATATAATCACCACGGGTAGGGTTGCTTTTGGCTTAAAAACTAGCACTATAGCAGTTGAGCTTTGTATGCGATTTTGTTAAATCTGGACTTGATACCAGAGCCCCCATACAACAGAGCTGATATCTATTTTATTCGAGTGGTAATATTATATATTCAATGTCAAGTTCTATAGAGCGTCTTTCAGATACTTCTGTTTCTCACTGAGTAAGTCGTTCTAACATTTCTTCACATTGTTCTTTAGTTTCTGCTCACAATCAAAATATCAAATCTTCTGGTCATCTTATATTTTTCCAAAAATCTATTATTGTATAAAGTACAGTTTTCTGAGGGTTAAAAGGCTTAGAGACTATAGCAAAACAAATATTTGAAGACTGGACAGTATATTTTTGTGTCTCACTTCTTAATTTCACTTTTGTACCTACTGGTAATTTATTATTGTAATAAATAGTTCAATTTATTTCGATCATAAAGTTAATTATTGATAAGTAGCCACATTACAAAGCAGAACGATAGCATCGCTCATAGTCCTAGTATTGTATAGCAAATTGTTTGTGTATCAGTAATATTTTTGAATAAAATGTTTTAATGTTCCCCAAGGTAGGAATCGAACCTACTACCAATCAATCATACTTATTGCTAAGTGGTACCTGTGACTGCTCTACCAACTGAGCTACTCGGGGATATACCCACTGAAGTGGGAGGTGTTATTATCTTACCTGCAATGTTTTCAATCTCCAAACTACATCGTTTGATGAATGTCTATCAAAGGTTGGAGCAAAGTCTACTTTCTTAATTTTTCCCGCGAAGTTTTCCCAATGTCCGAATTCTTTGGTATTGATATGGTAGGTAATCTGTTTATATGGTTCTGTACCCATTCCAACAACTACCCAAGGATAGCCGAATGCTTCTGTTCAATCTGAGTGATGATAGCTCCACCAAGCCTTTTCAGGATTCAGTAGACATAAATTCAAGAACAAAGCATCTCTATGTGAGTATAGTTCTTTGAAAGTATGGTATCCGTCAGATTGATTTTCTGTACTTCTGAAAATATTTTTAATTCTTTGAATCATATTTAATATTATTATGGAGCCCACGTGTTAAGAGGGCATATACCCAATCCGAAAGGAAAGGGATACTAGTAGGCAAGGATTTGCACCTTGCATGTACTCAGCGTAGTTCTCAATTAAGAGTTTGGGTCAGCCTTTCCTTTCCCAGATTTTAGCGTCTACCTATTCCGCCACTACTATAATCATTGGTTGGTTATCCACACTCGCCACGAGGAGGCTGATTTATGAGTGCTATGTAGTCGGACGGTAGTCGTGTTCATCCACCCCTCCAGATTAGCATTGTACCGCTGTCTGGCTTTTAGTTAATCTCAGGTAAAAAAATCTAATATAGTACATTTCGTAAAACATGACCTCTCTATCGTTCGTGGACGCTACAGATTTTTACAACTTGTAGTGTTGCCTCTATGTTTCCATAGGAGGGCGGTATGGGCAAAGGTGGACCCTTGCAGAGTGTAGCACTTCTATAGTTCGAACTACTGTAGCTATCCATACCGCTCTACCGAAGAAGAGCCCTGAGTAGTTTAGTTTTTCAACCAGTTATGCACTACCAAGTAGTTTATAGTCCATCGACTGTGTATTCCATGGGAGGAAAAATATTCCTTAGTACGCTCAGAATATTCGGTAGTGAGCAAGCCAAGTATTTTTTTTCTTGTGAGATTTTCTTGCTTTTTCAATTCGAATTTTCTTTGAAATTGCTTTGAATGCAAGCAACTTAATGAATTCGGCGATTTGGATAGGGTTCATAAGGTGAAATTAGTGTTTTTATATTACGAAGAATGTGGAACTAACAAGACTTGAACTTGTGACCTATCGCTGAACGCAAGTGCTCTACTGTCTGAGCTATAGTTCCGCATCGTTCGACTGGACTTATTGACATTGCCAGTTTTATTTCAGAGCCTCCCAAAGTTTGAGAGAAGTTTCTGTTTTAGGAATTCTCTTCCCCGACTCGATTTGGTACACTGTATTATAGTGTAGTCCAGTAAGTCGAGCGAGTTCTCTTTGGCTCATTTTTCGGAGCTGTCGAAGGGCTCGAAGTGAGCTCTTTGGATCGGAGAGGAATTGTTCTAAGTCCATCGGTATTTTGGTTAAGGTATCTATTCGGAAAGTAGATATTCCAAATAACCTAATATCTACTTTCCGAATAGATACCCTAGCGTTTCTTAGTCGCTCCACGGACTTACCTGTAAAGTGCCGTGAAGATGCTAAATATTTGGTATAAATATAGTAGCGGTTTTCATAGATATTTTTTTAAGAAATTTAGAGTATCACTTGATGTGATGTGCCTACTATATCACTCAATCGTATGATGTCAAAAATAAATTGAAAAGAAAAGTGTATTTCTTTTTTGGAAGTACACTTTTTGGCTTTGTTATGCTACTTTGTGATTGCGACGAGTTGCTTTCGGATTTCTTCATATTCCATTATGATCTGCAGTTGTACCTTCGTATGTTCCACTGTATCAATTGTGCCTTTGGCTTGTTGATAGTCAATCTCTTTTAGTAGTTTCTGCTTTTCTCTAAGTTGGTAGCGAAGCTCCATATGGAGTTGTTTGTCTGTCTCGGTATAGACAGGGATTGGGGAGGGTTGTTTCATACTAGATAAATAAATGATAGACTCCGTATACTATAAGAAATGATACAAAAATTCAGAAAATAAATGTATAAGAAGGGGTTTCTGATTTAGATGCTTTTTCACATGAAATTATAAAAAAAATACATAATAGTAGTAAACATGCTCAAGGAACAATTGAACTGTTTTCATAAATCTCTTTCTGTAACTGTATCTCCTTATACTCCTCTATCGAGTATCATCTCCACAGTTCTGACGATTCACGAACATGATAGTAACAGTGGTGAGTAGGTGTAGGTGGTTGTTGTTCTTGAGTTGGCATAGAAATTATTTAGGAGGTTTAGGTATCTGCATCCAGTAGGCTGTAATTTCCATTGGATGTCTTGCGTTGCTAAGACTTTGTCACTTCTTTTGAACAATCTTCTTCTTATCTTATAGTCCGCCACATAATTCAGTTTTGCAACATAGACCACTCTGAGTCAATATATATGTTAATATCTGTGTCTCATGGAATGTAAAATTTACATCCAAAACTCAGTGTCTTATCTGCTAACTCTTTATAGAGAGCTTGGTCTGTTGGGGTCATATGTTATTTGTACTTAGTGATAAGATTGTCTATAAATTTTCTTTCTTCGTATGTAAGTTTTCTCTCCATCATAGCTACAAAGAAAATTGGGTATATGACAGAAAGTGCGGAATCAATTAAGGTTCTTGCTGAGATTATACAAAGCAATATAATTGCACACATTACAAGTTCTAGTGTTATGAATCAAGTCCATATGAATATTGTTTCTAGCATACTACTTAAAAATTAAGATACTTGTTTTCTACTAGCCAGATAATTGTATCAGCTAGTGCGTTTGGGAGTGGTCATTCAACTTTGAAGTCATGGAAATAGTTTCAATTATGTTCATATTCATATGCTACTGTATCTTTTGTAGATAAAATTAACCTACATATATTCATACACATACTATAAATATAAGAATGCTAACATTTAAGATTTCCATAATATGAAATAAAAAAATTAATTCCAATTCTTAGCCTCTTGCTTCGTAATGAAAAAGTGAATTCCCGAAGCACATTCAATCCATCGGTTTTTTTCGTATTTTTCTTTTGGTTTTACAATTTCTCAAACTTTGTAAATGAATTTTGAATCGTATGAGCTTTTGCACTCTTGTAGTTCGTTTCCTTCTAAATCTTCTATAGAAATTACTTTTGCGAATTCTGCACGACATTTTCTTGATGTCGCGGAACTTCTTTGAGCTTCTGTTGGTATCTCTAACTTAACTAACGCATTATTGCATTTTTTCCAAGCAACAAATGAGCCTTCTTCGGGGCAAGATAGAGCAAAAAATGCAGTTGACTCATTAAATGCAACAAGTTCAAGATTTTCGGCATAGCGGAGGTTGGCATAGCTGAGGTCGGCATAGCTGAGGTCGGCATAGCTGAGGTCGGCAGAGCGGAGGTCGGCATAGCTGAGGTCGGCAGAGCGGAGGTTGGCAGAGCGGAGGTTGGCAGAGCTGAGGTCGGCAGAGCGGAGGTCGGCATAGCTGAGGTCGGCAGAGCGGAGGTTGGCAGAGCTGAGGTCGGCAGTTAATACTTGCTCTAGTATTTCTAAGAATTTTTTTGAAGAAAGTCCACCAATAGCGGTTCCGAATCCACTAATAATCACTTCATTTTCTGCGTATCCAAAAGCTCCGATAAGTGCCCGTTCAACAATCTTTTCATTTGCTTTAATGAAATCGTCTACGGTTACTGTAAAAAACAAATGTTCAGTCCTTTTAAATTCTCTTGGACTTTTAATCTCATCGGGAAAATTGATAGCTATTTGCGCATCAAGACCGCCACCCATTGAGAATGATGGATTTGAGGCAGTTGCAATAAGTCCACCGTTTGTTTTTTGATATTCAAAAATATCTCAAAAATGAGTGGAAAGTTCTATGTTCCATTTATTTTCTTTGTGTTTTTTGAAAAGCTTTGTTACATCTTTTACAAGTTTTTCGTTGAGATCGCAGAAGATTATTTTTTTCATAAAAATGAGAGTAAAATGTTATAGTTTCTCCAAAGAGAGTAGTAAGCCCAAAGGGTTATTTACCTTAAAGGTTTTTTAGACTTACTACCCTACTGAGAGGGGTTATGAATTAGACTTTGATTGGCATAATTCCATGTTCAATGATTCAGGAACTCGTGATGAGTTTGAATTGGAGAATTGATAGAGCATTTCTTTGGTACCAAAATAGTTGCGTTTCATTGTTTTTTGTGAAGTTTTTCACGGACTTCAAGAATTCAGAAAGATAAACTGCTGATACTGCGGTTGCTTCGCCGTGAGCAAGAAAAGATTCCATTGGTATGGACTTCTGATCGTCTCATTCGGATGCAAAACTAAGTTTACCGTTGAGTGTAAGTTTGGAAGTAGCATGATTGTTTTTGGCAATATCAATTGCTAGGTTTGCTGCAATAGTAAGTTCAGCAACATCCACTTCTTCGTATTCGACTCCTGATTCTAGGAATGCCTTAGTGTCTGGAAAATTTCCTTCCATGGAACTTTGAGTCACCTTGGTGATTCGGTAAGAATCTGTACTTACGAATGTGTTTGTGTCAACTTGTTCGATTCCAGCAAGTGAAGGTCGGATTTCGGGTTTTGCCATCGATGCCGATAGCGTTTTTATGAATTCTCTTTTGAGCATACGATAGTATTATTTGATGATGAGACTTTGTTTCTTGACGATAGTAACCATATCTAGGTTACGACCGAGCTTCATAGCTTCTTTGATTTCGGTCTTCATTGGTTCGACTGTTACTTTTTTGAATTCATCCGGAAGAAGTTTTGGATCGGATACTTCAACCGACGATGATTCTCGAAGTGAGAAAGAGAAAATTCCTGCTTGATACTTGTCTTGCTTTGCCTGCTCCATTACAAATTTTAGATAGGCTTTGAGGCGTTCAACTTTGTTTTCTGCAATCTTTTGCTTGAGAGCCAGTTTTGCTTTTTCTTCTTTGAGAGCTTCGGCATTTGCCGTCTCATTTCGGATGAGCTTCGCAATGTTCTCAAACTTTTCGGATTTTTGCATCGTAAGAGCATCAAAAGCCTGTTCGGCTTCGGGAAGAAGAACACCGTCTTCATCCACCATGTTGATTACTTCTTCGATTGCCTGGCTAATTTCGTAGAGGTTCATAGCAATGATTTATAGAATTATGAGGGGATAGAGCGCCCCTCATCGCTTTTAAGTCTGTGCCTAGAACATTTCCTCAGCTTCTTTTGCAAGAGTTTCTGGAGTGGCATTTACTGCTTTCTGTCGAGCTTCAATCTGTGCTTCGATTTCTGCTTGTTCTGCTGCATCTTCAAACTCTTCTTGTTTGTTCATATTTGCGAGTCGGGCTTTGAGACCATTTTCCATAACTTCCTTAATTGCTTCTTTTTCCAAATCGTCTGCTCCAAATGGTTTTGCCTGACCTGTAACGATTGTGTAATCGTAGAAGTTAGTGTTCCCTTTCTTGGTCTTGTTGATTTGGATATCAAATTCAGAAAGATTTGGTTGCATAGCATTAACATCCTTGAGAGCCTTTTGAAGTGGCTTTTGGGAAATTTCCCAAAGTTTTACGGCTTTATCCGTTCGAGAGAAGACCAAGAAAGTAATGACGATGCGAGCATTTGCATCTTTCTTAGCATTCAGATCTCCGTATGCGTATCGTTTCTTGTCTCCTACTGGTTTCCCATCATCTGACCACTCTTGTGATACATATGAGATAACTGGACCTTGGAGACATCGGAGTCGTGTTGCTCCGTCAGGAAGTTGGAGAAATGCGTTTCACCCATTTGGGATATCGAGGTTTTCGATGCTTACGCATCCGATTCCCTCAAAATTCTCTGCTGGGGTAAATGTTTCTGTTTCTTGTGGCATAGAGCTAAAAGCTAAAAAGTAAATGTCCGCATGTTTCCATGGGAGGGTAGAGTATACCATCTTCTCTTCCTTGTGCACAAGGTGAGAAATAATGTAGTTGTACGCTCTACTCTTCCGAAGAAGAGGTTAAGATTTAAAGAGATTTACAATTTGCCAAAACTATAATTCTCAAAATCTTAATGGCGTTTTTCCACCGTACCTTTCGGGCTAAAGCGGGTGGGTACTCCTACCTTTCACAAGGAGGGTAAAGCATATACCAAACTGACGGGTTTGAACGATAGGTACGAATTATCTGTATATGCTTTACTCTTACTATGAAGAAGAGTCTCGTTGTAAGCAGTGGTAAACATTCTGGACTTATTGACATTGCCATGAGTTCGTATACTGATTGGATGTACAAGTATCCTCTCATACTTGTACATCCTGCGATACACGACGCTTCTTACACGCCCAGAGGACTTACAATACACTCATTGATCTTTGTGTATCTGCCTTGGATTTACAATTTTAACTCTAAATCTTTATAAGATTTTTTTACATATTTTACAATATGCTCAAATCATTTCAATCCATCAACCCTAAGAACGATCCCCTCTGTATTTGGTAAGCTATCAATATATTTGATAGCCTCTACTCCATTTTCAAATGGTAGTATTTCTACAGTTGGTAGATTATTTTCCTTGCATAAATCAAGAAAATCAGAGTACGCCACGCGTACCAATCCACCTCTTTCGTCTTTTCGAAAAAAATCAAAGAATTTTACTGGAGAATTTTTAAATTCATCTCCGTAATCAATACGAACACGATGATTAAGGAGTTCTCCATTTATTTTTTCTCATTCCTGTAAAAAAGAAAAAAGACTTTTGTTTTGTTCGAACCAAGCAATAGCTTGAACAAAATGAGGGTGTGCCCCTTCTTCAATTTCATATCCATTTCGAGATACGAAAACAAGTTTTCCGTCGATTTTTGCGATAGCGATTCCGCTACCATCAAGTTTTACGGTAATGGTTACCGTTTTCCCTTTTGGGAAACCCGTCATAAATCGGGCATCGAGTGTTGGCTCGATATAAAAATCTTTTGAGTCTGTATGCGTTGAGCACGCAAGGTGTGGGATAGACCCATATCCTTTTATAATTTTAGACATTTTTTTATTGATTAGAAGAATAATGACAAGGGCTTATACAGCTTTAAAGCGTGATGCCTTGGTGTTTATGGTTTAGTACCTATTATTTATATAATAAAATTGAAATAATAATTCCATATACAACTCCAGTATAAATACCAAAGGTATCTATTAAAAGGTATACTGCAGTGGTTAAAATTATAATTCATACTACAGGTGATAGTAGTATTGCCTCTATTTTATCTCTTCTTCTTTTTTTATTTTGCATTACTTCTACTTCTTTTGCGATTCGTTTGGCTTGTTCTTCATGAGCCTTGCGATTGGCGAGCTCTTGAGAGAGCTGTGCCTCCTTCTCTACCCGATTATACTCTATTAGAGAGATAGAGTTTTTCGCTTTGTTGATAAGCTCATCCTTTTTTTCTTTTGGAAGTGGAGAGTTTTCGAGGTTTGCGATTTTAGCCTCTAGGGATTGTATTTTATTTTTCATATATATAGCCTTAACGGGGACTAGCGAAGAAATTTGCGTATCACCTGAGTGATCAGTTCATTGTAGTGTTTTTGTTTTATTTGTCAAAATATATTTTTATTTATTCGAAAATACGCACGAGCTCCTTGTATTCAAAGATGAGGTATGAGTTTTTTTCTATGGAATAAATCACTACGATAGCATTCCTCCCGAGTTTTGTTAAGTGTTCCAGAGCCTTTATTTGATTCGGACGGAGTTGCGATAGTGTGAAGCTATCCTTTTTAATGAGCTTAATTTCTGTATGGTAACTGGCTATCTCAGTGGCAATATCGCAATCGTATGGTTTTAAATCCATGGAAGCATCCGACCACTTTTTTACCCAATATCCCTTTGCTTTAAGACCAGCAAGAAAATGGGTTGTGAAATCTTTTTCCAGTCTGAATGGAGTTTTTGGCATCGGGATTCCTTGGAGCTCTAGCATATTTACTTGGTAATATCGGTAAAATTGAAAGTGATATGTTTCTGCTTCTCCTTTTCGTCGGAGATCCGAACGAATTCGATATCCTGCTTCTTGACTCAGTACACTTTTTTTATAGTAGATTCCTTTTCTGCTTTCTGCCCTTTCAATGCCTCATCATTCCAAATAACAACAAGGGGATTCAGTTTGTCGTGCTTCCTGAGTATTCTTCCAATAGCCTGCTCTGTCGTGGACTTCCATTTGATTGCAGAAACAAGAAAAACGGTATCGGCTGGGGGAAAATCAAAGCCAGTTCCAATCTTTTTAATGCTACCTATAATGATTGTTTTCTTCCCATTTGCTTTAGCTTCTTGGATACTTTTCTCATCGTCGTATATATGAGTTTCTCAGGTAATCTTTATGAGATTAAATTTTGAAGTATCACTGGTCGAAAGTCGGTCATAAAAGTTATCGGATTCAATAATTCTATCGGTAAGTACAATGATTGCATTTCGAGTCTGATAGAGTCGTTTGAGTTCAGATATCTGAAATTCAAATCGTATCTCGTCTTCCGACATAAGGCCCCGAAGTTCTGCGTAAGTTTCAAAAGTATATCATGGACTTTCTTTTCCTTGAATCTTTACCTTGGCAGGTGAGTAGTCAATGATTTTGAATTGTGGAGTGTAGTCGTATCCATCTTTAACATCGATAACTTTTCAGTAGTATTTTTCAATATCTGATTGTGTAAGCTCAGGAGTAAATGGAGTGGCTGACATTCCGAAAAAATTGGCTCGTTCAAAGGATTTATTTATTGCGAATCGAAACGCATCGGAAAATCATTCGTGACATTCATCGACTATGACAGTTTCAAAATTTACTTCTTTGCATATCTTTTCAAAGTCAGTAGAGAAAGATTTTTTGGTACAAATAGTTATGAGCTCGATCTCTTTCTTCCCACCTCCATAAATTCCAACATCAAGTCCAGTAAACTCAAGGAATCTTGCATGGAGTTCTTGGAGCAATTTTAGATTAGATACAAGAATGAGAGTATTCCCCTCAAAGTATCTTGTGATTTTGATTGCAAGAATTGATTTTCCAACTCCTGTACCTGCCTTAATAAGACCACAACGGTATCAGAACTTTTCGTTTCGCTGTGCGATTGCTGCCATAACTTTATCTTGGCGCGCGATATCTTCTTTTTTAAGTATTGCCATCTCTGGACTTGGTGGTTTTACTTCAAAAGGTCAAAACATGCCAGGAAGTGGGGGGAAAAAAGTTTTCTCAAACTGCGAGCTTTTGTTTTGGCTTTCAATATCAAAAAAAGTCGGTGGCAGATAGGTTTTCTTAAAAACTCATTTCCCTTCTTCTGAATAGAATTTGATTTTCTTTTCAGAAACTTTACCTCGGAAATGATTGTAGTATTCGAAGTTTACCGTGAGTAATTCTTTTACTACCGGTAGCTTTGAAATTAGAATTTGATTAGCTAACATGAATCAAAGAGGTTATGAGTTTTTTGAGTCAGTTTGGATCCCTGATAAACTCAGAATATTTTTTCTTTTGGATACTGTTTCTCCTAGCGGTAATTTCATGTAGGCAGAAAATAATATCTGGCCCATCCTGTGAGATTTGATTCTGAAAATTGAGTATTTCAGCTTCCAGCTCTTCGATAGTTTTTTCCATGTGTGTAGTTTGAGGAAATATATCTCTATTGTATTATTTTTGTTTTTTTTATCAAAATATATTTTACTTTTCTGGAATAGCTTGGAAATAGAGATTTGGTTCTTCATATTTATTGTTCTCAAAGTATCCTGTATCATTTGGGCCAAGGACAGTTTCTTTGATGTGGTAACCCTGCTTTGCTTCTCCTCGTATTGATACCTTCTTGTATTGCACATGATGAGGAAGCGCGGCATTGAACCATTCGAGTGAGTATTTCTTGTTGAAATCAAATCCATCTTCTCCATTTTCAAATCTGAACATCTCAAGAAGTGTGTTTCGCTCTCGGGCTGTTATCTTTGAAATTTTTGGAAACTTTCGGGAAAACCAAGCAAAGAAATGGTCGACATAGGATTCTGATTGTGTCGTGAGCAAATCTTTGTCCTCGTTTTCAAGGGCGGAGTATTCGCGAGCTTCAGTAGTTTCCGGATATTCTGCCATAAGCCATGCGAGGTAATCTTCCACGACTCCAGCTTTTGATATTGATTCGTTGATTTTTCGGCCTTTAGCAAGCTCAATTCATGGGCCAGTATTAATTACGGTGAATCGTCGGTTTCCGCTTGTTCCACTATCAAGCTGGAGTGGCTTTGAGTGATTGGATGATAGTATGAACCAAGCAACATTGTCGCACTCTCTCGGCTGGATTCCTTTCATGTTTACCATGATTCGTGGCTCAAAAACAAGAGATTTGAGGCGGTCAAGGATCCTGACGGCATCTTTGTTATTTCCTCCTCCAAGCTCGTTAATTTCAACTATGATTCTGTTTCCCGTGTATGGGCAGAAGTCCGAAGTAAGAGATTGAGTTCCAAGGCCCTGCATGACATTCTCTTGGCTAAATATGCGAGATAGGAGCTTAATGAAAGTTCCTTTTCCTGAACCACCAACACCTTTGAAAAGCACGGCAGGCACAAGAACATCGTTGATATGAGTGTACTTGTAGAGTATAGCTTTATGGAGCCAATCAATATTATCCTGATTCCAGTTACATAGATTTCCAATAAGAAACCTAATTGAATCGTCCAGCATCGGTGTTTCGGAAGGTCTCGCGAGTATGCGTTCATCAAGAACATTGTAGTGGTCTTTCTTGCCACCTTTCCAGTAGCATACATCGTAATACTTTCGGATTGCTCATCCTGCTAGCATTTCTTTGAGTTGCTTTCCGTCAATCCCCATCCAGTCCATTACCTGCTCTTTTCGTACGATTTTGTTTTCGTAAATATCATAGTATTCGTAGTTTTTTCTGAGATATATGAAAGGGTTGTCATTCGCCATGGTGAGAATGACTTTTGAATCCTTATTGTTATATTCACCTCGGCCGTCTTTGTCTTCCTTAATCTCGCTTCCAGTCGTGAGCATCTTCTCAAAATCTTCCCTAGTGTATCCAGCCTCAAAGAATTCATTGATGTCCTTATATGCTTCTCCGTGTTCATTTTTACGGTCAGGATACTGAATACGAAACATCTGTCGCTTGCAATACTCCATGAGCTTCTGAGCCCCTTTCTTTCCTGGCTCGTCATTGTCATAGGCAACGATAACCGTAGGGATATCTTTGGTAAGTTCACGGATGATGTCACGGCAGGCTCCAACACCTCCAAGGTTCCCAATCACATTATCAAATCCAAGCATTCTGAGGATGATATAGTCGGGCTCTCATTCCACAATAATAACCTGTTTGGAATCCTGAATGATTTTTTTGGAGGCATATATTACTCCGGACTTTCCTCAGGAAACATTGATTGACTTGGAGTCGTTTGAGTTCTCATCCTCGGGCTTATTGTTAATCTTTCTCATCTTGATTCCAGTAATTGTCCCCTGAGCATCCATCATTGGGAAAGCAAGAACTGGCTTTGATGGTATCCAGTTATCATCAGCATCCTTTCTAGTAGTAGGGTTTTCGCAAAATCAAAGTCCAGAAAAGACTTCTGAGATTCGGTTGGTTCATTCCTCGGATCCGACGAAGTCCTGAGAAAATCATCGATTCACGAGCCAAGTTCGAACTGCTCCAAGTTTTCTGTTATCCAACTCTCAAATTTGAAAAGTAGGAAAATCATCAAGGATTCTTTTTTTTGGAGTATTGATTTTTGTTTTCACTTCGGATACATCAGAAATGATATTGAAATTTTCCTCAAACCAAGCAAAGACCTGTCGGTCATATTGGGCCCCAAGATGCTGAGTCATGAATTGGAATACTGTGCCTTGTGGTCTCGTTGAGCCATTGGCAAATACTATGTTCTTGATTTCATTGAGCTTGTAGCTTCCGTTCGAGATTCTAGTATCTCCTGGCACTTGGATTTTATATTCATGAGTCACTGAATCTTTGACCGTTTGAATTCCAAGTTTTGAGAAAAGTTCAAGAAAAGGGATAGCATTGATTTTTTGTAGATTGTCCATTTCTTTCAGGTATTGGAAGTAGATTTAGTCTTTCAATTTTTAGCCGTTTTATATCACTAAGTTTTTTACTATTTCTTTTACTTGTGGATTTACAGAAACAAATTCAGGTCTTATTTTTTGCATAACCTGTATACCTTCATAGGTAGTAGCCCGTGACATAGCAACATATAGAATATGATCTTGTGGCTTTTTCTTCCAATCGTTGCCTTCTTTATATGATACCATTCATACATCCACGATAATCTTATTGAATGTTTTCCCTTGGGATTTATAACCCGTAATGCCCCATCCAAGCTGAAAAGGGAATTGAGTGTAGCTAGCGATAATCTCGCGCGTAACCTCATTATTTCCATCTTCATCAACGCCATTCGTTAGCGTTTCATATTTGTTCCAAGTAACTTGGGAAACGAATATGGTCTTTCCTGAATCAAGAAGAACTGTGACGATTTGGATTTCTTCATCTTTTACATAATCCATGACCGTTTTGATTTCCTTGATTTCCCCCATGCTTCCATTTTTGAAATCTTCCGTGTTCTTATTGAAGATAATTCTAGCACCAACACAGTATTTTAGCTCGGTAGGTGCTGGTTCTTTAATAAGGCGACCGTAATTATCTAAATCCCAATTCCACCATTTCGCCTTGCTTATTTCTATTTTGGCTCCAGATGCGATGAGTGTTTGGAGTTGTGACTCATTGTACTTATCTACTTTGGAATTAGTATTCGTAATGTAGATAGCTTTCTCGTAGTCGATGTCGCTTGGGTCTCGATACTTGGCATTGAAGTATGCACAAACGGCACTCAGGTTTTCCCCAAGCATTAAGTTTTTGAGATAGGTTTGCAACTTAACATCGGTGGTGCGATGTGTTTTTTTAAGTTCGATAATCTTGAAGGTGCTCGGATCAAAAGACCTTGCATCAAAAAAGAATATGGAAGCGTACACATCATCATACTTTTCTCCGGTAACTTCCTCATATTCGTTTTTTGTCTGGTCAGTAACAACCGGGGAAGCCTGAAAAAGATGCCCAACAAAGATGACTTGTTTTCCTCCAAATGGTAAGTCTACCTTTGTGACTTGTCGTAATCGTTTGTCTATGAGGTCAAATTGGCTTGCTGACACCATCGAAGCCTCGTCGATGATATAAGTGTCGAAATGTGCCATAACACTTCGCTGTTCGGCGTTTATGTTACCTAGAGACTCTCCGAAGATTCGGAAGAACGAATGATAGGTTTCTCCGAACTCATAGAGTTGAGCCGCAGCTCCTGTAGTTGCGAGCATTTGGACTTTCTTTTGGGCCTTACCTTTCTTCTTTGCGTTTTCTGTGACAAAGTGATTTATCAGGAAGGTTTTTCCCGTTCATCCGTTTCCTGTTAGGAAGAAGGAAGTATTGGAATCGGAGAGAAGCGCTAAGGCTTTTTCTCCATACTCATCTAGTTCTATTTTTTGATTGCTTTGCATAATAAGCTTTTTTTTACAGATAGTGGAACACACTCTATATATATTTGTTTTTTTCGCAAAATATATTTTTATTTATTTTAATCGTGCCCTTTTATACAGGTTACCATGATGAGTTCTCAGGGGAGTGAGGTCATATTTTGGACTCGTGATATCGTAAATTTCATATCTGTGTATCTATGAAAGTTGTGCATAATTTCTCGGATCGTCTGTCGCTTTGATTTTTCGGAGATAAATACATCGCCTACCTTCATTTCATAGAATGGGTATTTGGTATTGGCGAATTCAATGGTATGTGGCTCATTTTTTATGAGAATTTGTGCGAAGCTCTTGATAGCCATAAAAGTGTTTTTAGGAATTTGTTCTATGCATATTACATATGTTCTATCATTAATCAATTCTTTGTTCTATTCAAATTTTGGCTTACATTACATAATAGGTTTAAAATATTCCGTTTGTTCCATCTAAAAAAAAAAAATTGGTCTGATACAAAGAAATGGCTTGTACCCTATTTCCCTCTTATATATATATCCTTATATTATAAAAAAGAATAGAATAGATGGAACAAATAATAGGGGTTTTGGCTACAGTAGTAGACGTAAGCATGGAACATTGGATAGAACAAATTATTTGTCAAATGTCTTGTTTGTGCCTTTGTTATCAGACGTAAGCAACTGTCCAAAAAAAGGCTCAAAAATGGCATTTGTTCTATCCAAAATAGAACAAATGGTCGAAAAAGGCATTTTTTGAGATTGTTTTGACTTTGTGTACTTTGGTATTATCATAAGCCTGGGTCGAGGGAATGCGTATTAAAAACGGTAAAAACTCTGTAAGCAACTTTTTAGCACTTTACGGGGTTTTTTTGTGTTTTTAAGAATTATTTTGTTTTTTAGTATTTTACATATAATATATTTATATATTTTTTAATTTAAGAAAATGGAACCAAAACTATCCGCAAAAGATGCTTTTATTGTCGCAATTAGCGAAGTATGAGCATTTCAAGAATATCCATGAGAAGGATTTGATACTCAAGTGAAACCATCGGCGTACTACTTCTCTCAGGAGATACTCGAGAAGTTTGAAGGAGTTGATCCTTTGGACTTATCTCTATGCCTTAATGAAAAGACGGTAGCAAAGTTTGCATATATTACCGGTAAATCAATATCGTATATCAATACGAATATGAAGCATTACCATTCTGTCTGCTATCTTCCTGCTGGATGGTATAATATTCCGAAACTTGTGGAATATATTCAGAGTGTTTATATTCCCAAAAATAAAAAGGTGGCTTCTCCAGGGCGACCAAAGAAAGTATAAAAACACAAAAAAGAAATAAAAATATATTTTGACAAAAATTGTCTTATATGAAATACTAAGTGAGTTATATCAATAACTTACATTACATGACACAAGATTCTGACTATACTAGACCGCTTCTAGCATGAGTTCTCGCAGGTAATAGCGAGCTCATCGAAATACTTTGATTGGACTTCATTACAGAGATTCAGGACGACATGGCTCGTGAAGAGCTCCAAGAGTCTCAGATCCAAAATGAACAAGCCACTAAGTATATGACGGGCGAAGAATACGAAGAATATGTTTCGATGATGTACGCTACCAAATAACCAAACTATTTCTTTTTTCTCTCTATGAAAAATATTGCTCTTACACTCACTACTTTAGCCTTCATCCTTGCCATGTCTATTCAAGGCATCTACGCAGGCTATGCCAATCTCTGTACAGGTAATGCTGGTACGCAGGCTTTCCTAACTGGCGAACCTTCCACTATTGGCACTATCTGTAAAGGGTATGATTACTCTGTGTACTTCCCAGCATCTATGCAGGCTAAAGTTCAAGGTCTATGAAAGTAATTCAAGCATCCCTTTGGATATTTGCTTATATCGCAATTCTGTTTGGAATTGTCAATGCCTCGGCAGAGATTAAGCAGAACATGAACCACTCCCCTATCGAACACCGAAAGTAAAAATCGGCTTGATAGTCGGCTCCAACCGAACCGAACACCGAACCGAACACCGAACCGAAACACTATCAGGGGAGGGGAGACCAAATCATTTTATCAATCTATGGAACCACAATTATACTATACAGCACCCTCAGATGAGGTATTCCAAAAAGCACAAGAAAACGCAATAAAAGTATGGAGCAAATACGATGATACTTGCGGGTACGCATCAGAAAAAATAGGATATGTAAAATGAATGAAAAACATAGGCGACAACTTCATGACCATATTTGGCATGTTTGATTCAATCAATTTGCAAGAAATGAATTCATATTGTGACGAAGAAACAAGTAAAGCATTTTTCGACCGATATTTTTCTGTAAACTAATTCAAAAACCTATGAAATCAGAACACCAAATCAAGGAGCTTCTCTCGGAACTCCAATCGGAAGTCAACGATAAGAAAACAAATTCTCTTCGTCGCCAGAATCTTCAAGGTGGGATCGATGCTCTCAATTTTGTTCTGAGTAACAGAGGGGCCATTGAGTTCTGAACTTCGGGAAATCCTATTTCTAATTTTTCTATCGTATGAAAAAGACAGTAGCATCACGCATGAGAAAGCTCGTATTCTCAACTTACATCCACGAGGGGCGAATCCTTACTCTTTGAGAGGCTCTATATATTGGCTGGACAGGATATCATCCTGCAACCGTTAAGCGTTCGTATAATGCTATGGTTACTGAATTGAATCGGTATAAGGATTATTTGCCAAATGATAGAGCAGAATCATTGAAATTCTGGGTAAGGCATTTGATTTATGGAATTATCATCACAAGTAGCCTTCTATTTCTTGCAATTATTTGTCTTATTAAATAAGTATGAAACAATACATCAAAGGCGAATCACAGATGTGAATCTCAATACTCGAAGTAGAGCGAGAAACAAAGACTATGTACTACACGACTAACGGATACCGATTCTTCAAAGGCTCAATTCGAAAAGTTTGAGTCGCCTGGAGTATGTTCTCAACAAGATACGAGCTCATTACGGAGGAAGAATGTAGAAAGCTCCGATCAGAAATGAACACCGCCAAATCAGACGACTCAAAGAAGAAATGGATTTATGAAAACATTCTGGAAATCAATGATTCAAAAATAATCGACTACATTTATAAACTTCTTAAAAAGTAGAATATGTACAATATCTGAGATGTAGTGTTCTACTACGAAAACGATACCGTGGCTCCGAAAGAAGTGGCGGTCGAGAAAATCTACTACGACCATGCGAACAACGCCTCTTCTTACTCTGTCCGTGTTCTTGCCTGACAAGATGGAGGTGGTCAAATGTCGACTGTATATCCTGAAAAACTCCGTCCTATGCCTCTTATAGAGCATGAGGAGACAACAGCTCCAGTACATGAAACAGAAGTTCACATCGAGCATCCAAGCGAATGGAAGAAGCAGATTATTCCAATTTTGGTAATCATTTCGGTAATAGCTTTGGCTATGTATGCTATGACTTTCAAGCCTGCTCCACCGGAGCCAATACCACAGAAAGTGCTTGATACTATGGAAATCAATGAGCTTAACCTACTCAATGTAAAAAGTCTTATGATTGAAGAAAAAGAGCGAGGTGAGCGAGAGACGAGACAAAAGCGAATCAATGACCTCATCAAGTCAACGGGGCTTTGAAAATAATATTGATAAAAAACAAAGAATAAGTAATATCCTCGCATGGACATCAAACAATTTCTCGATACGGCTGATAAGAAAATTAGCGAAATCGAACAAATATCATGAACACGCGAGGATTGTTTTGAAAGTTCAATCGCTGAGCGGATTATTGATTTGGAAACAAAGCAGAATCTCCATACAAATTACATCCAACCTTTGTCGGATACTATCCTTGGACTTATCCAAGCAAATAAGACTATGACCGTTCAGGTTGCTAATTTAAAAGCTACTGTTACCACCTGTATCGCATTCTCAATACTCGCAATCATTCTAGTATTTCTCAAATAAACACTATGCCCGTCAAGAAAAAACCCGAGAGCAAGAGCTATCGCTCTGGTCGAAAAATTACTCCAGAAACGACCGCATTGGTTTTGGATATTAAATTGAAGAATCCGCACCTATCTATTCGAGATATCGGAAGAAAAGCCGATGTATCATATCAATCAGTTGCGAATATTATCAAAGGGAAGTTTCCAGACCTCATAACCCGATCAGAGCAAGTGCAAACATTATTTGAGACAAACATAGAGATTATCCAGCTTGCCTCCGAGAAAGTCAAAAACTCCATGAAGTCCATGGAGCCAGCTGATATTAAGGAAACAAAGGTTATGCAAGATATAGTCGATACTGCATTTAGACAGAATCAGCTTATTAGCGGAAAGGCTACTGAAATCAAGAAGATTGATTTTTCAGGAACACCTGAGGAAATCAACCAAGCAATTTTGCTGACTCTTCAATAGACTTTTTGTAAGTTTCCGTTAGGTTCAGTCACATGCAAACCACCACACTTACTCAGCTTGACCAACAAGTGCTTGGAATACTTCGAGCACAGTCAACATCTACTGTCTACCCTACACAGTTTCGGTATGACATGATTAATAAGGCGTTCGATAAGATATGCTCCGGAACGCTCCAAGATGCAAAAGGGGAAGAGCTTGCCAAGACTAATCTTACTTTTCTTGAATCTTCTGTCGCTTATAATCCAGTAGATTATCAAACTACTGACCTTGATACGACCGTTGGAGGAAATACTGTAAGAGTCCCTAATGCTACTTTCTTTCCTGCTACAGGAGCCATTTGGATCGAAGGCTCAATCTATCCATACACTTCTCATACTGCCACAACTTTCACGCTTGCCTCTCCGCTTACCGCTATTTACAGAGGAGGTACGATTGTTCTCAATGCCTATGAACTTCCTGCCAATTACAACTACGCCGTTCGGATGAGTTGTAATACTCGAGATATTTATCCAGTAGATTATCGCCGTATTCTTGACCGTAACGAACGCCAAGTAATCGTAAATGACTGGAATTACATTTTGCGAGATAATGCCTATGGTCGCTACCAATACACGCTCTACAAAAACAAGTATTTCGTGATGCTCAATGCTTTGCCTATCAATTCTGTTATTACTTTCCAGTATCAGAAATTTCCAGCAAAATTAACAGCAGGAGCGCAGATAGCTGATATCGAGGATAACTATGTTTATGCTATCACATATACCGCCTCAGGAAGTTGTTTGATATGACGATGAGAGCCACAAGAAGGAATGGCTATGAGTAATACTTGACTTGATGAAGCTCAGGACATGTACAAGAAGGAGGCTATGAAAACTAAAGAACTCAACTACGGTCGCCGTGTAAAAACTGCATCCGATAAATTCTGACTTTTCTCCAATGGGGTACGATAATTCGAAATGGGCAAAACTAGGAAGTGGGAAATGAAATACCCGCGTTTTTTCAGGTGGAGAAGTTAATAATATCCCATCTCAATACCTCAAAGACGGAAACTCACCATTTCTCCGTAATATGCGTTTGAAGTCGGGCTCAAGTATAAATCGTCCTGGTTCAAATGTTGTTAAGGCTATTGCTCAACCTTTTACTATTGGTAAAGGGCTTTTGAATTCGCTTTATATCTCATCTGTTGTATGAACTTACATAGGTGACCCAGTAGGTAGTAATGTGAATCCAGTCAATGTGAATCTCACACTGACTGCTGATATTACTCCATATACCGCAGTCAATGCACCGCTTTATGTAACAGCTGGAAGCGATACTTATATCGTGAGCCCCTATTTCCCTCTCAGGTATTTTGATAAGCTCACAGGACTACTTACTGTGGTTCTTACTGTTCCTGCTACATTCGTGAACTTCCAACCTTCATGTGCCGTCTACTATGAGAGATGTCTTTGGGTGGCAGGATTCGGGCCAGCAGGCGATCCAAACAGCGCCAAGATTTGCCGAAGCACGCCCGATGTATTCTCTGACTTCAACTCCGCAACCTCCGATGTTATTGGTATGCCTGATGACATTGTTGGACTTGCCTCAAATATCCAGTCTATATTTGCTTTCTCAAAGTTTGAAGTCTACTCCGCTACTCGCTCAAGCCAAATAACAGCAGGAACATCAACTACCTATGTTTTCAATAATGTGGAAGGTAGTGAATGAGCCTTAAATCAAAAGTGTATTGTTACTGCCGGTAACTCTGTTTGGTATGTTACGCCAAGCATGAAGATTAACGCAATAGGTCGCTCCGATACCGTTGCTGGAAGTCAGAATCAAGTATCAGGATATGCAATATCTCAGGAATCCATTAAGAATGCTCATGGAATCCAAACCTACTTGCAAAAGCGAGGAATTACCGCCGATAACAATTCCAATGCTTTCGGAGTCTATATGGAAGAAGACCAGCTTATTGCTTGGCATTTTTCCACCGACTGAATAAAGAATGATACTACAGTTATTTATGACCTTATCCAAAATGAATGGCTCATCGACACGAATAAGGAATACAAGCACGCGGTAAACAATAATGGCTCTGTCTATGCTCTCTCCAGCAAAGTAGGAATAGGGCCAGCCCACGCAATCATCCACGATGAGAATAAGTACATAAATAGTATTGATGACTGCGGTATTACTTTCCTGATGGTTCGGCGCTCCAAAGAGTTTGTTTTTGGTGACCGTTCACGAATTAAGAGAATCTATGAAGCTCGAACACAATTACGAATCAATGGCACCATTAACCAAAAGATTTATTGTGACGGAGCTTTGATGATTAACGATACTATAAATTCATCTCAGGTTGAGTGACTCGGTTGGTGAGCCTCGGCAGCTCTTGAGTTCATAAACAAGCCGTGACACAACGAAACATCACCTACTTTTACTCAAGGGGGTGGACTACTCGGATCAACGGAAACTGATATGTTTGTGAACTTATCTCAAGCAGGAGTAATTCTTGACCATGTCGTAACAAAAGATTTTCTGAATCAAAAATTCTATATCCTAGAAATGGTATGGGAAGCAACGAATTCTATCTTTGAACTTACGGACTTCGATGTAAAAGTGGAAATGCTATGAGAAAACGCAGGAAAAATATAGTTTCCATTACAGTATAAACCGAATACAATCCTACTATGCCAATCACACCTATTAAAAACCGATTACCTTGAGCCGCAGTTGTTGGAACTGGGGATTTTCTCGGAACAGGAATCAGAAACCAAGCCACCTCAGCTCCTGCCGTTCCTGAGGCTCCTACAACTTCCGATGTCACAACAGGAATTAGCCCAGTTGCGACTCCTATGGTTGCTACATCAAATCCAGCACTCTCGACTACTGGACAGGCTCTCGCCGACAAAAATAAAGCCAATCTCGATGCTTTTAATACCAGTATGGGTATTAAGGGAAATGCAAGTATTGGATGAGTAACAACTCCGCCAGTAGTTACGACTCCAACAGCTACAGAGCAAGCGAATCAATGACTTGTATCACCTACCACGGCTGAATGAGCATACGGAGCTGGTGCTACTGCAAAAGAACAGTCCGCACAAGCAAAAGCAATAGGTACAAGCTATGGCACGGATGCACAAGGTATTCGTACCGCCTCCGATTTGCTCATTGAGAAAAACAATCTTGCAAACTCTCAGGAGAATCAGGATAAGTCGCGAGCTTTGCAATTTAAGCAATCCGTTCTTCAACAGGAAGACCGAACAAGAGCGACTCTCGGGCAAATCAACGCAATGCGAATGAGAATGGGTTCCTGAACTTCATCCAATTTTGACTCACAACTTCAACAGTCTTACGACATGCAAAAGGGTATTGTTGGCTACCTTTCAGAAATGAACGATATCCAAAGCCAAGATGCTCTCAGGGCGTATGACTATTCAATGAATAAGCTCGACAATGGCTACAATGACACAATTCAGAAGATTTCCAATATGGCAGCATCCCGAATTAAAGATGCAAAGGCTTCTGGGAAACTTTCAACGATGGCGGATATTTCTACATTCCGAAATGAGCTTGCTTCTACTTTTGATGAGATTGCCAAAACCTCTCTCGTTTTCGCAGAAGAAAAGAGCCGTGTTTCTGAATACTATAAGACCGTAGGAGATAAGCTACTCGCGCAGAATAAACTTGATAATGAAGTTGATGAAGTCGCAAGCCAGCAACTCGGGTATCTTGTGAATAAGAACGGTAGACAGTATGGAGCCACAAAAACTCCATATGTGGATTATGCTCTCAAAAAGGCTATGATTCTTCAAGACTCTCAAAATGAGTTTAATGCGAATCAAGCAGATTTGGATCGTCAGATAAAACTTCAACAGTCTGGAGGAATTCTTCCAACTGGAAGCGCATGAAGTGTTGAATATGGCTCAGGAACAACCGATTTCACACCGCTTGCTTCTAGATATCCTAATGTTGCTGCTTTTAAGAATAATAACCCAGCAGGAATTAAATGGAATGGAAACTTTGATAAGGGCATTGGAACTTCTGCTCTTTTGGATAAGGCAGGAATTTCATACGAGAAAGGAACAGCAACTCCACCTGGAGAAACTTGACCATATGTAAAATTCAATTCAATCGAGGATGGACTTGCGGCGCAACGCATTATTATGGCTGGAACATACGCAAATTCAACCGTTGGCAATATGCTATCATCTTGGGTTGGAACTTCTGAGGGGCAAGCATACGCAAAACAAGTAGCAGGCAACGCAGGTATCAATCTCAATGCAAAGGTAAATACCTTGACTCCTGCGGAGCTTGATTTGCTTCAAATATCAAAACTTCAAAAGGAAAGCCCATGACTCTATAAGGAGCTTACGAATGCTGGACTTATTGAGGGTAATACTATCAACTTCGCAAAACCTCCTGTCTTTGATGCTCAGGATATTGCCTCGGGTAATGCTCCTGATGTAGCTCTTGATTTCGCAGATTCTCTGAACAAGGGTACATTCACTGTATCATCTCCGAATGGCTCCAATGCTTCTACTTATACACCAGCACAAGTAACTGCTTTTGATGCTTTTGCTAAGAGTAATGATACAAAGGATCTGCGAGGTCTTACGCTCGGGGATTTCAATGCTTATACGCAGTCGAACCAGCTTTCTCCTGATGACCAGTTCAAGATACAACAAGCACTCTCAGCGGTTCCTGCACAGCTTCGAAACTCCGACACTGAGTCAAAGAATTATATCAATTTGGCAAAAATTGGAATTAAGCAAGGATTGAATCCTCAGCAGATTGCGGATAAGTTCACAGGATTTACCATTACGAATAAGGCAGTTCAGTCGTTCGCAGATAAACTCCGAAATACTTACAATGCACTTGAGAACGCAAAGACCGATGATATTAAGACTATCGCACAGCTCGTAAATGCTAAAGACTATGACGGAGCAACACGAAAGGTTGAGAATACTGCATATACTTCACTTGGAGGAGATAAGCAGAATATGGAAAACACCGTTGCCAAGTATGTTCGAGCGGCCGACCGAATCACGGAGTTTGTGAAAGCAAATCCAAACTCTATCGGGCCTATTCAGGGGTATATCTCAGGAGCCACAAGAAACTGGACAGGTGACCCTAAGGTGGCACAGGCTCTTGCTGACCTTTCCGCACTCAATTCACAACTTGTGAGTCAAAGTGTTAAGGGTGTTCCATCTGATGTGGATACTGCTATGCTCTCACAAGCATTCTCGACACTTACTTCAAGCGAAGCAAACATTCTTGGAGTTCTCGGGCAAACAAAGACTGAGATGATAAATACTCTC
>JFJP01005363.1_pt1 | contig 40327 bp, 41 predicted proteins | sample 431651 | NCBI WGS metagenome assembly JFJP01 (sample SAMN02602958, study PRJNA72255) | Microbial mat metagenome, whole genome shotgun sequencing project. | biome: fresh water; feature: sink hole; material: water; isolation source: purple microbial (photo- and chemosynthetic) mats found in... | reverse complement strand
CGCTGAGCGTGCCGATCAGGGGAATGGCCATGACGCTCATGGCACTGGTGGCCGGGGGCAGGTTGCGCGCCAGGCTGAACCAGATGATTTGTGCAAACCCGTAGTTGATGAGCACACCATACACCAGGCTGCCCCACATGGCGGGGCCAAACGCAAAGCTCGGCCAGGGCTCGGCCACCAGCGCCAGCGCCCACAGGCACACGCTGGCCAGCAGCATCATCCACACGGCCAGGGCCTCGGTGGGCAGCGTGATGTGCATGCGCCGCATCATCAGTGTGCCAATGGCCCAGCTCAGCGCGGCCAATTCCATCCACAACACGCCAAGCGGTTTGCCACTGAGGTTTTGCACTTCATGCGCCATCAGCAGGCCGATGGCCAGCGCCACCGCACAGGTGGCCCAAGCCACGCGGCGGGTGAGCTTTTCGCCGAAGAACAACGCACCGATCAGCACCGTCCAGATGGGCATGGTGAAACCCAGAATGGCCGCCCGGCCCGAGCTGAGTTCTTTCACCCCGAAGATGGAAATGGTGTGCCAGCCCAGCATGTTGGGCAGGCCCAGCAGCACCACCGTACGCCACTCGGTGCCCTGCGGCAGCATGCGCACGCCCCGCGCGCGGAAAAACAGGTACAGCCAACTGGCCCCCAGCGTCATGGTGATGGCGCGGAAATACAACGGCGACAACTCGCGCAGCGACAGCTTCATCATGGGCCAGTTGACGCCCCACATGAGTGTGAGGGCCACCAGGGCCAGCAACTGTTTGCGCGTCAGCACCGGCTGCGCTCAGACAGCCACGGGGGCTTTGATGGGGGGGTGTGGGTCGTAGCCCGTCACCTCGAAGTCTTCAAACTGGTAGTCAAAGATGCTGTCGGGCCGTCGCTTGATGGTCAGCATGGGGTAGGGGCGTGGCTCGCGGCTCAGTTGCAGCGCCACCTGTTCGGTGTGGTTGCTGTAGATGTGGCAGTCCCCACCGGTCCAGATGAAATCGCCCACGTCCAGGTCGCACTGCTGCGCCACCATGTGGGTCAACAGGGCGTAGCTGGCAATGTTGAAGGGCACGCCCAGAAAAATATCGGCGCTGCGCTGGTACAGCTGGCAGCTGAGTTTGCCGCGCTGTCCGGCCTCGGTGGCTGGAGCCACGTAAAACTGGAAAAACGCATGGCAGGGCATCAGTGCCATTTGGTCCAGCTCGGCCACGTTCCAGGCGCTGACGATGATGCGGCGCGAGTCGGGGTTGGTTTTCAGGGTCTTGATGACTTCTGAAATCTGGTCAATGTGCGTGCCGTCGGCCTTGGGCCAGCTGCGCCACTGCACGCCGTACACCGGCCCCAGGCTGCCGTCTTCCCGTGCCCACTCATCCCAAATGGTGACGCCGCGCGCGCGCAGGTCGTTGTTGTTGCTGGAGCCAGTGAGGAACCACAGCAGCTCGTGGATGATGGATTTCAGGTGCACCTTCTTGGTGGTGACCAGCGGAAACCCTTCAGCCAGGTTGAACCGCATCTGGTAGCCAAACACGCTGGTGGTGCCCGTGCCCGTGCGGTCTGCCTTGAACACGCCCTGGGTGTGCACCAGGCGCATGAAATCTTCGTATTGGGTGCGGACTGGGTGCTGCATGGGGGGCTGGCGTTGGCGAAAAGCCCCAGATTCTATGCGGCGCGACCCTCACCTACCCCAACTGCACATAACTCGCCGTCAGTCCATCCAGTTCAACGGACATCGCCCGGCACGTCAAACTCGGTATAAACTGCAGCTACCTTTGCGCCACAGCTATTTGCCCAGCGGCGTCGCACCAGTTCACCCACATGCTTCGAAAAGCGCTCTCTGCCCGCCGAGAATAACCGACCTCATCCATTAGTGCGCTGGAGGCCAGTTCGGTGCGTAGTCCGGCGCGCACGGTGCTTAAACTGACGATGTCCTTGGCCAGCGCTACCGCTTTTGCCACGTAATCTTCTTCCGCATGTGCTATCCACTCAGGCCGTCCTAGGCTGGTGAGGATGGCAGAGCCCAGCAGACCCACGCTGGGTCGCCCTGCTAGAGTGATGTAGGGTACACCCATATACAGAGTTTCAAAAAGCGTCGTCCCCGAGTTATGGGGAAAACAGTCGAGACCAATGTCAACGCCGCGCAGCAAATCCCATGGCGGCGAGTGATACCCGATGTCCAAGCGCGTGCTGTCAATGCCATAGGCGGCAAACTTTTGCAGAAATGCCGATTGAACCTCGGAATCGCTAAAGTCAGTGCTGTCTATCACCAACCTGGAATGCTCCACGCTTCGCAGGATTTCCGCCCAGACGTGCACCGTTCGGTGGTTGAGGCGAACGGCGCGGGTGAAGCTGCCGAAGGTGACGAAGCCCCGCGATGTGGCCGGTAGCGGTGATACGTCGCCCATACCCAATGCTGGCCGGTAAGCCGCAAAGCAGCCTTCAGGCAAGCGCCACGGCGTTTCTGAAAACAGCGGTTCGCTCCCGACGGGCGCGCTTAATCTGTCCGTGAGGATGTAATCAATGGCCGTTAGCCCCGTTGTATAGCCGTTTCCAGTCAGCCATGCCACAGACACAGGAGCTGGCTTGCGGGCAAATACCAGCAGCCGGTTAGAGGCTGTATGGCCCACCAGATCCACCAGGACATCAATACCGTCCGCCCGTATCCGCTGCGCCAACTGCTGGTCGGACATTTCCTTGGATACAAGCCAGTGGTCGGCGTACCGCCGATAAAGGGACGTGGGTTGGTCGGACGTATCAAATTCCGCATAGGCATAGACATCCACCACCTGCTTGTCATGGTGGGCCAACAAGGGTTCCAGAAAATGCCGCAAGGAGCCGGCGCTGAACGCGGGCAGGATATAGCCGAGTCGCAGCAATCGGTTCTTGTAGCGGCTGTTGGTATGTGCGGACCATTCGCAACGCAATGGCCGGGCGAAGCGCTCGTTGAAGGCCTGATAGGCGGCAAAGATCTCGGCGGCACTGCGGTCAGGGTGGTAGTTCAGTACCAGCAGCATATTGCTATACGCGTCTGCAAAGTCAGGCTGGATTTGGAGCGCCTTCATATGGCTCGAAATTGCCGCATCCAATTCACCCTTGGCAAGGTAGGCCCCGCCTAAATTGCTCAAGACTGCCGCGCTGGCCGGTTGCATCGACAAGGCCATCTCATAGCTAGCTATCGCTTCTCCGTGGCGTCCAAGCAGTTGCAGTGCATTGCCCAGGCAGTTGTATGTCGTTGCCTGTTGCAGACCCAGTGAGAAGGCTGTACGGAAACTCAGTACGGCTTCAAGAAGGCTGGATTTTGTGCCCCGCGCTTGAAGCGCCAGCCCCAGGCTTTCGTGCGCTTTTGGAAAATCCGGCATTAAGGCCACAGCACTGCGCAGATGGGTGATGGCCTCATTGATGTTCTTCTGATTGAAGAGAAAGTGTCCCAGCATCCATCGAGAGTGCGCGTCACCAGCAAACTGCTTAACACCTTGTCGCAGGACTTGCTCAGCCAGGCCATGTTGCCCTGTGTCCACCAAGATTTGAACCAGCTCGGGGTAGGCAACCTGCAGATCGGGGTTGATCCGTATAGCTGCTTCAAGGCTGGCCTGGGCATCCGCAATGGCCCCTTCTGCGCGTGAAACCACCCCCAGCAAATAGAACGCATCAGCCAACAGCGGATTTATGGTAAGGGCCTGTTGCAGTGCCTGCCGTGCTTGTGGCCAAAGACCTTGCTCGCTGAATACGTAGCCTAGGTTCAAATGGGCATCCGCGTCGCGAGGGAAGAGCTGCAACGCATGCTGGTAGCAGCAGACCGCCTCCTCCAACTTTCCCTCGTTCAGCAAGTCGTTACCACGCTTCCGCGCCCGCATGCTCTCAAGAGCGAGGTCTTTTTGGGACCTGCCCAGCCCCATGATGGACAGCCACCGCTTCAGCAAAAAATACTCTCTTTCAACTAGTTTCAACGCGCCAGAACGTCGCCCGATCCGCCGTTAGCTGATTCTTGAGCGCAATTGAAGTGAATCAGAATTGCGGCGTGTCTTTCAGGCCGTGCAGGTGCTCACAATGGTTGCGCGGCAGAGCACGCCACGGTATGGCTTGAGTGTAGCCAGTGTTGAGGGCGGACAGACCTTTCTGACTCAATTGATTTGCGAGCTGGTGCTTGATGCACAGCGGCTGCTTTTGAGCGTCCAGGTCGGCCTCGCGGCCTTTGATTTGCCGTTCGCCCGCGCACGGTGGCGTCGGCTTGGCTGGATGCGATTACCGGATCAGACTTCGCGCAGTTCTATTTCATGACGCGGTCCAAACAGAGCACCAATTTGGCTTCCATCTCGTCTACGAACCTGATGGAGTTGCCCGTGATACTGCCGCCTGAAAATGAGCAAGACTCAATCTTGGCGTTCATTGCCGATCAAACGGCACGCTTCGATTCCCTCACCACCGAAGCCCAACGCGCCATCGACCTGCTGCAAGAGCGCCGCACCGCGCTGATCTCCGCCGCTGTCACCGGTCAGGTCGACGTGCGAGGTGTTGCGAAGAGACTATGATTTATATAGCCGCATACGCTTATTTCACATGGGATAAAGGCATATTTCTAAATATTTATCGTAACTTCTATTCTGCCAAAAGCTGCGACATGGCCTGAAAACTGCCGCTCAACAACTGTACAGACAACTGTCTATACTGTACAGGTCAGCCAGTTTGAAAGGGCCACTTGATGATCACCGTCACCTCAATGGAAGCGCAAAACCGCTTCGGTCAATTGCTCGATACCGTGCAACGCGAACCTGTCACCATCACCCGGCACGGGCGAACCGTGGCGTTGATGATGACACCCGAAGTTTTTTTGGCGCAAACTCAGTCGATCAATGCCACCCAGGACGCAGTCAGGCAAGCCGGGTTATCTGCCATTGCCGCCTTTCGCGGGTCCGGGCGACAAGGTTCAGTGGCGCAGTTGCTACAAGACCGTCAGGCTGACCGATTGGCAGAGCAGCGCAAAGAGGCGTTGACCCCTGCTGCGCCATCAACCCCTGTATGAACAACTACGTCTTGGACACGTCGGCACTGCTGACGCTGCATTACAACGAGCCAGGCAGTCAGCGCGTGGAAGATATTCTGACGGCCGCGCTGGCATCCGCAACTGGCACTGCATTGCCAGGTGTGCGAGTTTTTGGCAGCTTCATTACCCTGATGGAAGTGCTGTACCGGGTATGGAAAAACGAGGGGGAGGCGGCTGGGCGCAAGGCTTATACCGCCTGTCAGACCTTGCCCATCACTTGGGTGCAAAGCAGCCCGGCCCTGCTTGAGTTGGCTGCCAGCCTGAAGGCGCGTTACCCCATGTCGTTGGGGGATGCCTGGATTGCCGCCACTGCTTTGCAGTGCCAAGCCGTCTTGCTGCACAAAGACCCTGAATTTGAACCTGTACCAGATTTGCAGCTCGAGCCTTTGCCTTACAAATAAAGCGGGTTCGTACACAAGTCGTGCAAAAAATTTCATTTTGATAGCTGCTTGCGCTTACAAAATAAGCGCCAGATGCCAATTTGACTCTGAAGTGAGTGCGGGTTTGGCTGGCGTCACAGCAACCGCGCATCAAATGCAAACGGGTTGCGCTCGACGTTCAATTCGATCCGGACATATTGAGGATGCAAGGGGTTGAGCAACAAATTCCGCTCTAAAGGCTCCACAAAGGAGGACACCCAAAGCCCCAGGCTGGCCCCACGTTGCAGCCATTCTTCCCCCAGGGATCGGGTCAGCGCGATGTCGGTTGCCCAATTCGGCTCCAGGCCGAGATCGTGGACATCGAGCAGCACCGCCTCGGGTGGTAAATCCAAGCGCATGAGTACTTGGTCTTTGACTGCCAGCCCGCCGGTGTGGACCCGCTTTTCGAGTTGGCACAACGCGCGGCTGGCGCTGGTGTAGACGATTTGCCTGCCGGTCCGGGTATGCCAACGGCCATCAAAAAAGGTGGAGCCCAACCCTTGCCCCATGAGGATGGCCATGTCGTCAGGCAAAGGCGCAGGGCAATACCCAATTTGCCAGACGCTGACCCTGCTCACGCCGCGCCACCGTACTTGGTGGACATCAGCAGGTTCTTGACGAGCTGCGCCCCATAAGACGTTTTGACCGCTTCCAGCGGCACCTCGTTGTCCAGCAGGGGGTGCGGCGTGCGCAGCCAGGCGGCGGCTCCCTCTTCGGTCGCAAAGACATCAGCGGCCATGTCATGCACCTCCACCAGCCGCAAAAGCGTCTCGGCGGCATGGGAGGGCAAGTTCTGGCCCTTGGCAGACAACCGGGTGGCCGTCCCCCGGTCCAGATCCATGTACTGGGCCAGTACCCCTTTACCCAAACCCAAATACTGGCTCACAGGTTCAATGATCCGGCTGGACAAGCCCTTGCGTATCAGCTGATGTCCATGGGCTGGGACATCATGAAAGCTGCGCAACCCCAGGATCAACAAAGGGCTGTGGACAGGAGGCTGTTGGATGGTGTTTGACATGATGCAATTACGCCATGAGTGCGATGCTTTTGCAACTTAACATGGGCCCTACTCGCAGGTGTGCGGGTTTCCACGCTCGACAGCCTGCATTTGGTGCCCATCGACTTGCTGCAAGCGCGCCGTACCGCGCTGATTTCTGCCGTCACCGGGCAGATTGAGGTGGGAGCCTGGCACAGCAGGCAATTAAACCATAGCTGCTGAGGCAATTAAATCAAGCTTTAGAGGCTAATTTTATTCAAAATTTGGCCAGCAGCAACGTGCCAGCCAATGCCAGTGGATTCATGACACTCGGCCACCCTGGGTGTTACGATGGTGCCACCTCTTAAGGGAGTGCCATGTCCACCACCACCTCGCTCAAACTGCCCGATACCCTGAAAGCCACCATCGCCCAGGTGGCTGCGTTCGAGGGCAAAACAGCCCACGCGCTGATGGTGGACACCTTGCAGTCCGCCATGGAAGACGCCTTGGCACGCCAGCAGTTCTATGCCGACGGCGAGGCCGCCTACCAGCACACCCTGCGCACCAACGCCGTTTATGGCGGCGCAGACGTGAAAGCGTATGTGCTGGCTCGGACAGCGGGTAGCAAGGCGGGTGATCAGCAGACCAGGCCCCAGGCGCAGCCGTTGGATACCGCCAGGCCCATCACACCGTCGCAAAACCCCAGCGCATGACGGAGCTGGTCTATACCAAGCAGGCCCTGTCTGACCTGGAGCGGCTGACAGACTTCCTGCTGGAGACTGACCCGCCCGCCACACAAGACACCATCACACTGATTTTTGATGCGCTGGACATTCTGGTGCAGCACCCCGAGGTAGGTCGCAAGGTGCACTTTGGACAGCGTGAAATGGTGATTTCAAGGCGCCGCACGGGTTACCTGGCGCTCTACCGGTACCTGCCGCACATCGACCGCATACTGGTGCTGGCGCTGCGTCACCAGCAAAAGTCCGGGTACAGGAGTGGGTAGCAACGATGGGCCTGTGACGGTGGCTTGTCTCCACCCTCGGGGCATTTGATGCTGGCGTTTGCTTGCCTCCGCCGCCACCGGGCAGATCGACGTGCAGGGTTCCGTGTAGGCAATTTTATTTTGATAGCTGCTTGAGCTTATCTGATAAGCGATATAAGCCATTTTTTTAAAAATATGTGCGGAGAGGCATCTCTTTGCGCAAGTTGCCCAAACTGGTCACCGCGATTGTTAAATGGCTAAAATAGCCATCACCCACCGGTCTGGAGTTCCGCCATGCAAGTCACCGCCACCGTAGCCAAGAACCGCTTTGGCGCCATCTGCGCCCAAGCCAAAACCGAGCCCGTGTTCGTTGAAAAAGATGGGCGCATTGACACCGTCATCGTGTCGGCACAGCAGTTTGCCGAGCTTCAGGCCGCAGGCCGACCTGAAACGCTGGCGCAGCGCAAAGCCCAGTTCGAGCAGGCGCACGGTGCCTGGATTGCCGAGCAGAACCAGCGCTTTGAGGCGCATGGGCTGTGGTGCGATGACTTGCGTGTGTGGTAACGCGCCCATGCAGTTTGATGTTTTTCAAAACCCCAGCCCGCGCATGCGCGATGTGTATCCCTATGTGGTGGACGTGCAAAGTGACTTGCTCAGCGCGCTGGCCACGCGCATGGTGGTGCCGTTGGCCGTCACGAGCCTCGCCGCTGAAGCCTTGCCACGCCGACTGTGTCCGGTGATCACGGTGAACGACAAGGCATTGATGCTGGTGCCGTTTGAAGCGGCTGCGCTAGACAAGCGCTTGCTCAAGGCAGAAATCACCTCCGTTCGACACCGATCTCACGAGATCATTGCAGCCATGGATGCGGTGCTCAGCGGCATCTGACAACAACAGGGGGAGGGCCCATGAGCCTGCACAAAGAAATCAGCTTCGAGCTGGAAATCTGTCAACACCTGGCTGCCAACGGCTGGCTGGTTTTTGACGATGTTGGCAGGGCTTGTAATTTGCTTCTGAAGTCGTCGCCCAAGGCCCGGGCAATTTCGCTGATGGGAGGATTGCCGGTAAATTTCTCAAACAAGCGCAACGCTCGTTCACACGCCGCTTGGCTGTCTGGACTTCGTTGGTCTGCCTTCAGCCATCGAACATAGACACACCTTGGTTGACGTTTGACAGATGGATGTGAAACGGTGTTGGTCGGCTGGGATAGGGCAGGGTGCTGATCCGTAGCTTGAGCAACGGAAACCGGCTGGTAGCCACACAGGACCTCAGCCCGTTTCAGGGTCGCGTGTCGCACCGCCTCAAAGTAACTGCATTGCCCGAGGGTTCGGACCAGATGCCCGCTCCTACGCTCTGCCCGAAGAGGGTGGTCGTGAGGTAGACAGATACGAAGGTAGTACGAACTACCGCGCATGAACAGACCGGGAATGTACGCAGCCATGGATGCCTCAACAAGGGTTGAGTGCTACATCCATGTGCTACAAAACGCCGTTAAGCGCATCAAAACCACTGCAGGTATTTGGGTGACGAGCCTTGACCCCGGCACTGGATTCACAGTTAGGGCTGCTTGGTTCCCCACCTGACCCGGTTGGCCGCTTCACCATGCGGGAAGGCCCGTCAAGGTGGATTGTAGCCGCCACCCGCTGCGCGCTGCCGGGGGGCGCTACCCTAGAATCCACGCCATGTCTTACGTTGTCCTGGCCCGCAAGTACCGCCCCAAGAACTTCGCCGAAATGGTGGGGCAGGAGCATGTGGTCACGGCCCTGGGCAACGCGCTCACCACCCAGCGGCTGCACCACGCCTACCTGTTCACGGGCACGCGCGGCGTGGGCAAAACCACGGTGTCGCGCATCCTCGCCAAGTCGCTCAACTGCGTGGGCCCAGACGGGCAGGGCGGCATCACCGCCACGCCGTGTGGCGTGTGCCCGGCATGCACCGACATCGACAGCGGCCGGTTTGTGGACTACACCGAGCTTGACGCCGCCAGCAACCGGGGCGTGGACGAGGTGCAGGCCCTGCTGGAACAAGCTGTTTACAAGCCGGTGCAGGGGCGCTTCAAGGTCTTCATGATCGACGAGGTGCACATGCTCACCAACACGGCGTTCAACGCCATGTTGAAAACGCTGGAAGAGCCACCCGAGTATTTGAAATTTGTGCTGGCCACGACCGACCCACAGAAGGTGCCTGTCACCGTGTTGAGCCGCTGCCTGCAGTTCAACCTGCGGCCCATGGCGCCTGAGACCGTGTTCGAGCACCTGGGCACGGTGCTTCAAGCCGAAGGTGTGGTGTCGGAGCCGCCTGCGCTGCGCCTGTTGGCCCGCGCAGCCCGAGGCTCCATGCGCGATGCCCTCAGCCTGACCGATCAGGCCATTGCCTTTGGTGGCGGCCAGCTGCAGGAAGAGGCCGTGCGCCAGATGCTGGGCGCGGTCGGACGCAACCACGTGTTTGCGCTGATCGGCGCCCTGGCTGCCGCAGACGGTGCCACCGTGGTTGGCACCATCGATGGTCTTCGCAAACAGGGCCTGAGCGCCGCCTCCACGCTGGAGGAAATGACGCACATCTTGCAGCGCATGGCCGTGGCCCAGCTCACCCACGCCGAGCCCGATCCGGCCGACCCTGAAGCCCCCGAGGTGCAGCGCCTGGCCGATCTGCTGCCCCCTGACCAGACCCAGTTGCTGTACAGCCTGTGCCTGCACGGCCGCACCGAGCTGGGCCTGGCCCCCGATGAATACGCCGCACTCGTCATGGTGCTGCTGCGCCTGCTGGCCTTTCAGCCCGCTGGTCAACGCGCCCTGGCTGAAAAAAAAAGCCTGACGCGGACTGCTGAGCCCGCCGAGCCACCCAAACCGCCGCCTGCATGGGTGCAACCCCTGCCTGTGCGCCACGCGCCACCGCCCGTGTCGTCTCTGCCGGTGATGGATGTGCCCCCTTCACGCACACCGCTGGTTTCATCTGCCGAGCAGTCTTCGGGTGAAGTTAAGTCAAAAGTGCCTGTGGCGCTTGATGGTATTGGTTTTGTTGCTACACCTGTGGTGCCTGTGCCGGTGCGCATGGCACCCGAGCCGGTCCGTGCTGAACTGAACGCATCGGTCCAGCTGACGCCGCCCGTCGGCCCCTCCGAGGAGGGTGACTTCTGGCACGGACTGGTCTTGGCCATGGTGCAGGCCGAAACCGTGGGCGCGCTGGTGCGCGAACTGGCCTTGCAGTCGCAACTGTTGGCCCGCGACGATTCCGCCGAGCCCTCGCACTGGATGCTGCGGGTCGAAAACGCCACCCTCAACCAGCCTGGTACGCGTGACCGTCTGCAGGCAGCTCTGGAGCGGCATGGCCATGCCGTGAAGCTGGCTGTGGAGGTGGGCCCTGTTTCTGATTCGCCCGCGCGCCGTCTGGCAGCTGCTGCCGCCCAGCGGCAGGAAGATGCGGAACGCAGCGTGCGCCAAGACCCGTTTGTGCAGTCACTGGTGCGTGACTTTGGCGGCAGAATCGTGCCCGGTACGCTGCGGCCCGTGATGCCCCCCACCTGATTTTCTTTCAACCACTTAGGAATCGCATGTTCAACAAAGGACAACTCGCCGGACTCATGAAGCAGGCCCAGGCCATGCAGGACAACCTGAAGAAGGCCCAGGACGAGCTGGGCAACATCGAAGTGACTGGCGAGTCGGGCGCTGGCCTGGTCAAAGTCGTCATGACCTGCAAACACGACGTCAAACGCGTCACCATCGACCCTTCTCTGTTGGCCGATGACAAGGACATGCTTGAAGACTTGGTGGCCGCCGCCTTCAATGCCGCCGTGCGCAAGGCCGAAGACACCAGCCAGGAAAAAATGGGCAAGATCACCGCAGGCATGCCCGGATTGCCTGGCGGCATGAAGCTGCCCTTTTGAGCCCTGCCACTTTTGGCTGATTCCCACTCCCTTGATGCCCTGACCCAGGCACTGCGCCGTTTGCCCGGCGTGGGGGCCAAGTCCGCTGCCCGCATGGCGTTCCACCTGCTTCAGCACGACCGGGCAGGCGCGCTCCAGCTCGCCACCACGCTCAGCCAGGCGGTGGAGCAGGTGCGGCACTGTGAGCTGTGCCATACCTTCACCGAATCGGTGGTTTGCAGCACCTGCCAGGATCCCACCCGGGACCGCAGGCAGTTGTGTGTGGTTGAGACGCCCGCTGACCAGGCCGCGCTCGAACGCACCGGTGCATACAAGGGCCTTTATTTTGTGTTGATGGGCAAACTCAGCCCACTGGACGGCATTGGTCCGCACGACATCGGTCTTCACAAGCTGTTTGATCGTTTGGGCGGATGCGACTTGCCGACTCTGGCAACCGACTTCCCTCCTGTGGGAGAGGTGATTCTGGCCACCAACTTCACTGCAGAAGGCGAATCCACCGCGCATGTGATTGCCCAGGCTTTGCGGGGTACCGACATCCAGGTCACGCGCTTGTCGCGTGGGGTACCCGTTGGCAGTGAGCTGGAATACGTGGACCTGGGCACCATTGCACACGCACTGGTTGACCGGCGGTCCACCGCCACCTGATTTCACCCCCACTGAATAGGACACTGCTCATGACACCCCATTTCACTGTGGCCCATTGGTGTGTGCTGATCGCGGCGATGTTGCCCATCTTTTGCGCCGGTCTGGCCAAATGGGGCATGTTCAAAACGCCCCGCCGCGACGGCGGCTACGACAACCACAACCCGCGTGCGTGGTTGGCCAAACAGAGCGACTGGCGTGCGCGGGCCAACGCGGCGCAGGCCAACAGCTTTGAGGCCTTGCCGTTTTTCATTGGTGCCGTGGTGATTGCCCATCAGTTGCATGCCCCGCAAACCCGGCTCGACATCCTGGCCCTGCTGTTTGTGGTGTCCAGGCTGATATACATCTTCATGTACGTGGCTGACCTCGCCACCGCCCGCAGCCTGGCCTGGACCGTGGCGCTGGTCTTGAACATCACCATCTTGTTCATCGGGGCCTGAGGCCACGGGCCGCCCTAGGGCAAACCCGCTCAGGGCTGCCCCTGATGCGGTGCAGCAATTGCCCCGCTAGCCTTGGGGCATGTCACCCAGAGCCCCATTCTCTCCCTCCAAACGAGCCTTGCTGCAAGCGGCGGGACACATGACGGGCGCGCTGGCGTTGGGTGCGGCGGCTTGGACACCCGGCCGTGCAGGTGGCGCATCGCCGGAAGGCTTGCCGCGCATCAGGGTGGCGCTGGCGCAGCCGCACTCCATGGCGCACCTTCCCCTGTTGCTGGCCCACAACCTGGGGTATTTCCAGGCCGAAGGGTTGCAGGTGGAGTTTGCTGTGCATGCCTCCGAGGAGCGGGCCGTGTTGTCTGCCCTCAGGGGCGGTGCTTCGGTGGTGGCGTGCAGCTACGCCCACGCTTTCACAGGGCCCGCGCGCCGCTTGGATCTCCAGGCGTTTTTGCTGCAGTCCAGGGCTCCGCAGGTGGTTCTGGGAGCGTCATTGAAAACGCTCGGGCACTACCGCTCGCCCACGGATTTGCGGGGGCGCAGGGTCGGCGTTTTGGCTTCCGATGCTCCAGGTCCCATGGTGTTGGGCATGCTGATGCAGAACGCGGGTATTCAGCCCGGTGAGGCCTCTCTGGTGATGGCCGACGGCGCACAAGAGTTGGTTGCGCGCTACCGCGCTGGCGAAATCGATGCACTCAGCCTGAACGATCCGCTGGTGACCATGCTGGAGCAGCGCGGCGAGATCCGCGTGCTGGCCGACACGCGCTCGGTGCACGGCACCCGCGAGGTGCTGGGAGGCCCCGTGCCTGGGTGTGCGCTGTGCGCCCCCTTGGCTTGGATGTCCGGGCAGTCGGCAGCTTGTCAGTCTTTGGCAAACGCGCTGGTTCATGCATTGAAATGGCTGCAAACCGCTGGCCCGGGAGATTTGCTGAAGACGCTGCCCGATGCCGCAGTGGGCACAGACCGTGCCTTGTACCTGGCTGCGTTTGAAAAGGCCCGAGACGGCTTCTCGTCAGACGGGCTGTTGCCCTCGGACGCTGCACATGCGGCACTTGCCGTGCAACTGCGGCTTGACCCGGCGCTGCGCGATGCCCGTGTGAACCTGTCGCGCACCTACACCAACCAGTTTGCACAAAAGGCCAAAGCCCGGTTCCGGGCTTGAGGTCACTCGTGTTCGCAGCAGACTGCTGCCCGCCGCTCCCCACTTTTACTTGTGGGCCTTCTTGTTTGCGGGAGCGTTGGCTTTGCGGCTGCTTTTGGCGGCAACAGCGGTGCGTTTCGCGGGCTTGTCGGGTGCCATCGTTTTGCGGCCTTTCTGCGCCACCACTGCTTTGCCTTTACTCGGTGCCGAGGCTGCGCGTGGTGTGTACACCGCGAGTTGTTGTCCCGCTTTCAGTGCGGCCGAGGCGGCCAGTTTGTTCCACTGCGCCAAGTCTTGGGCGCTCACATCCAGCCGTTTGGCCATGGCAGACAGGCTCTCGCCTTTGCGCGCCTTCACGGTTCGGCGGACCAGCACCACCTCAGGTTGGAGTTGCAGCTGGGCGTTGTCGGCCAGGTGACCCGGCACTTCGTTTCCGTGCTCGTGCAGGCGCGGTACCAACAGCGTTGACCCTGCGCGCACCAGCATGCGAGGCGGGATGTTGTTGAGACTGCGCAGCTCGGTCTCGGGCATGCCCACGCGCTTGGCGATGTCTGCCGTGCGCATGTGGGAGGGCACCGCCCACGCAGTCCAGGTGGCCAAGGGGCCCAGGTGGAACTGCAGGTTGCGCTGAAACACACTGGCGTTGTCCCACGGCAGCAGGATGTGTGGGGTGCCTGCCGCCAAAATCACTGGCCGATGCAAAGATGGGTTCAGGGCGCGGAAATCCGCCTCCGTCACTTCTGCCAGGCGCGCCGCCAACGACACATCGATGTCACGCGTGATCCTCACCGTATCGAAGAACGGGTGGTTTTCAATCACTGGCAGCGTGGCGCTGAAAGCCGTCGGGTTGGCCACGATGTTCTTGACCGCTTGCAGCTTGGGCACGTACATGCGTGTTTCTTGCGGCATCGTCAGGTCTTCGTAACCTGTGGGCAAACCCTTCTTCTGGTTGCGGTCTATGGCACGTTTCACGCTGCCCTGTCCCCAGTTGTAGGCGGCCAGTGCAAGGTGCCAGTCGTTGAACATGCCGTGCAACATTTGCAGGTAGTCCAGTGCGGCGCGTGTGGAGGCGAGCACGTCGCGCCGATCGTCGCGGAAGACGTTTTGCTTCAAGTCATAGTCTTTGCCGGTGGCCGGCATGAACTGCCACATGCCTGCGGCTTTGGCGTGCGACACGGCCTGTGGGTTGAACGCGCTTTCAATGAATGGCAGCAACGCCAATTCGGTGGGCATGTTGCGCCGCTCCAGCTCCTCAACGATGTGGAACAGGTATTTCCGCGACCGCTCTGTCATTCGCCCGATGTAGTCGGGGCGGGTGGCGTACCACTGCTCCTGGTTGCGTACCAGGTCGTTTGCCAGGTCGGGCATGGCAAAGCCGCGCCGAATGCGTTCCCACAGATCCGCCGGGGCTGAGAGGGTTGCCACCGACCGTGTGCCGGTTTCGCCCAGTTCAATGTCGCGCAGCTGGCCGCCGGGCAGGGTAGGCACGCGCAAACCCACGGCGGCGGGTTTCCCAGGGGGGTTCAGTGGTGCAGATGCTTGCGTGCCTGGGCCTGGCTTGTCAACCGGGGGGAGTGCAGTGGTGGCGCAACCTGAGAGTACGCTCGCAGCGAGCAGGGGGAGCCATCGGACAAGTGTGGGCAGGCGCGCCCACAGGCTGCGGTGAAGTTCTGGTGCAGACATGCGTTTTATCGAAACTCGTTTTTCCATTCGCGCAAGGCCGCGAACACGGCCACATCGCCTTGCGCTGTGGGTGTGTGTGTGCGCGCAGCTTGCACCAGGGCAGGCTCCCGCACACGCAAAAAGGGATTGATGCTGCGTTCCGTGGCCATGCGGCCCGGGAGCGTTGGCTGGCCTGCTGCGCGCATGGCGAGGCAACGTGCGTTCCAGTCTGCCAACAGCGAGTTGTCCGGGTCAACATGGAGCGCGAAGCGGAGGTTGGAGAGGGTGTATTCGTGGGTACAGCACACCAGCGTGTCCTCGGGCAGGGCAGAGAGCTTGTCCAGAGATGCCAGCATGTCCGCCGCAGTGCCCTCAAACAACCGGCCGCATCCCCCAGAAAACAACGTGTCGCCGCAAAACAGCCAGGCTGGGGCACCCTCTGCACCTGTGGTCTTGCGTGCGACGTAGGCCACATGGCCGGCAGTGTGACCTGGTACGTCAAGAACCTGCCAGTCCAGCCCGAGCAGTGAAAACGCAGAGCCGCCCTGAACACGCTCCGCCTTGGCATCGGTCCACTCCCGGGCAGGAGCCAGCAAACGGGCTCCGGTGGCATCTCGCAGCGCCAGTGCCCCTGCTGTGTGGTCGGCGTGGTGGTGGGTCACTAAAATGGCCGCTGCCTTCAGGCCGTGTGCGGCGAGGTAGTCCGTCACGCCCCGCGTTTCGCCGGGGTCAACCACCACGGCTGATGTGGTGTCGTGCAGAACCCAAATGTAGTTGTCAGAAAACGCAGGAACGGGGTGCAAAACCATGGGTGTGATGTGTGTGAACGCCGTGTCTGGCCTGCGGGTGATGGGTGCGCCTGCCGATGGCGCTCTGGTGCCGGATCGAGTCAAACCCTGCCGCCATGCAGCCTGAAATTATAAGTTTGGAAGCCTGGTGGGCTACTCCGCAGGGCCAGCATCTTCTCGCGTGGGAGCAGGCCCGTTTCGACGAGGCCGTGGTAGATCTGTTTGGCTTCAATGCGTTGCAGCTGGGTGTGCCCGAACTCCAGGCCCTGCAAACCAACCGCATGCCACACCGCTGGCTGTCGCTCACGCACACCGAAACCGGTGACCAGTCTGACCCATGCAAAGCAGATGGGCTGGCGTGCGTGCTGGTCACTGACCCAGCTGCACTGCCTTTCCCAGACAACAGCTTGGACTTGCTGGTGCTGCCCCACACGCTGGAGCTGAGCGCTGACCCGCACAACGCCTTACGGGAAGTCGAGCGGGTGCTGCGCCCTGATGGGCGTGTGGTGCTGTCTGGGTTCAACCCCCTGAGCTTGTGGGGTGGCCGCCAGATGCGAGCACACCTGTGCGACCGTCTGGGTTTGACTTGGGGAGGCGGGGCCCGGCTGTACCTGCCCAGGGCGGGTGAATTCATTGGCCATTGGCGCATGCGTGACTGGCTGCGCCTGATGAGTTTCGACGTGGAGGCCACACGCTTTGGGGTATACCAGCCAGCGGTACGTACCGAGCGGTGGTTGCAGCGATTTGCATGGCTGGAGGGGGCGGGTGCCCGTTGGTGGCCTGTTTTTGGGGCTGTTTATTTCATGGTGGCAGTCAAAAGGGTACAGGGTGTCCGTTTGCTGGGCCCGGCCTGGAAGCCCTACCGAACCACAGCCGCAAGGCCTGCGATAGTGGCTGGCCGCAGTGGTGGTCCATGGCCGCCAATGAAAAACAGTTCCCCCGTGCACTCAACAAAAAAAGAAAGCTGAATGTGAACCAAGTGGTCATTTACACCGATGGCGCATGCAAGGGAAATCCCGGCCCAGGCGGCTGGGGCGTCTGGTTGAAATCTGGGGCGCACGAACGCGAACTGTGTGGCGGCGAATCAGAAACCACCAACAACCGCATGGAACTCATGGCGGTGATCGAGGCCCTGTCGGCCCTGAGGCGACCCTGCAACGTGCTGCTGCACCTCGACAGCGAATACGTGCGCAAGGGCATCACCGAGTGGATACACGGCTGGAAAGCCAAAGGCTGGAAAACGGCTGCCAAACAACCCGTGAAAAATGCCGATCTTTGGCAACGCCTGGACGCACTGGTGGCCAACGGGGGGCACACCATTGAGTGGAAGTGGGTCAAAGGGCACGCCGGAGACCCCGGCAACGAGAAGGCTGACAGCCTGGCCAACCAGGGTGTTCCCAGGGGGCGCAGTTGAACCGGCTTGCACCGTTCGAAGCTCTCAGGGCGATTTGTCATTGCCAGTGGCATTAAATTCATTCCATTTACTTCTTCCGGGCTTGCCGCTTCATGTCTAAAAAAGCAATCTATGGCGCAGTTGTCGCATCGGGTTTGGTTGCCGCGCTGGCGGGTGCCTGGTGGGTTCAAAACAGGCAGCCTGGTGTACCCAAAGACGCTGCCAGCCCCCCTTCTGCCGCCAAAAGCGGCGCGCCGGGTGCTGCCCGCCCGCCGGGTGTTGAGGTCGCCAAGGTCAGGGCCGTGGCATTGCAAGACGATGCTCAGGCTGTCGGCACATTGAAGTCGCGCCAGAGTGTGATGCTGCGGCCCGAGGTGGCTGGACGGGTGTCGCAGATCGCGTTTGCCGACGGTGCGCGTGTGCGCAAAGGCCAGTTGCTGGTGCAACTCGACGATGTGCTGCAGCGGGCCGAGTTGAGTCAGGCGCAAGCACAAGTGTCCATTGCCCGTGCCAACCTCAAGCGCAACCAGGAGTTGCTGGCTGAAAAGTTTGTGGCCCCCCGCGTGGTGGAAGAAAGCCAGGCCAGCCTGCAGGTGGCCGAGGCCCAACTGGCGCTGGCGCAGGCGCGGTTGGGCCGCATGCGCATCGTTGCGCCTTTCGATGGCACCGTGGGGATTCGCAATGTCAATCTCGGCGACTACGTGAAGGACGGGGCTGACTTGGTCAACCTCGAAGACAGCAGCAGCCTGTATGTCGATTTCAGGGTGCCTGAACGCTTTCAGGGCAAGCTGGCGACGGGCCAGGTCGTGAAGGTCGAGCTGGATGCTCTGCCGGGTCAGGTGTTTCAGGCCAAGGTACAGGCACTTGACCCGCTGGTGGATGCCAACGGCCGATCGGTGGCTGTGCGCGCCGTGTTGCCGGGTGTGGGCAGTTCCCCATTGCGGGCTGGCATGTTTGCGCGGACGACCACGGTGTTTTCTGTGTCAGATGCGGCTCTGGTGGTGCCAGAAGAGGCCATCGTTCCGCAGGGTGGCAAGCAGTTTGTGTTTGCGCTGGATGCCCAGGGAGAGGGCGACGCCAAAAAGCTGACCTCGCGCAAGGTTGAAGTGAAGCTGGGCGCGCGCAACAACTCTCAGGTGCAACTGATCTCTGGTGTTGCCGAGGGTGACACCGTGGTGGTGGCCGGGCAGCAGAGGTTGCAGAAAGACGGCACAGAGGTGCGTGTGGTCGACATGTCCGGCCCCCCCGGTGGCAAAAAAGGCCCGCCCGGTGGCAAGCCCCCGGAGGGCGCGCCGGCACCGGCAGCAGCACCCGCCAAACCCTGACGGAGACACCCCATGCAATTGCCCGAAATATCTGTGCGTCGGCCGGTTTTTGCCACGGTGCTGTCGTTGTTGGTGCTGCTGGTGGGCTGGGTGTCGTTCCAGGGCCTCAGCGTGCGTGAGTACCCCAAAATTGACGAGCCCATCGTCACCGTCAGCACCCGGCTGGCAGGTGCGTCCAGCGAGGTTATCGAGTCGCAACTGACCAAAGTGATCGAGGACTCCGTGGCCGGTATCGAAGGTGTGGACGTGATCACATCCGTCAGCCGTCAGGAGCAGAGCCAGATCACCGTCAAATTCAAGCTGGAACGCGACCCTGACTCGGCCGCTGCCGACGTGCGCGACAAAGTGAGCCGCGTGCGCCAGAAACTGCCGCAGGAAATCGACGAGCCCGTGATTGCCAAGGTGGAGGCCGACGCTTTCCCGGTGATCTGGCTGGCGCTCAGCTCCGATACCCACGATGCGCTGCAACTCTCTGACTTTGCCAACCGCCTGGCCAAACCGGTGTTGCAAACCGCCCCTGGTGCAGCGGATGTGCGCGTGTACGGCGAGCGCAAGTACAGCATGCGCATCTGGCTTGACCCCGACCGCCTGGCCGCCTACCGCCTGACCGTGCAAGATGTGGAAGACGCCTTGCGGCGCAACAACCTGGAAGTGCCAGCCGGGCGCATCGAAAGTGGCCAGCGCGAGTTCAACGTGACGGCAGCCACTGATTTGCAGCGGGCCGCCGAGTTTGGTCAGATGACGATCAAAACCGTCAACGGGCTGCCCATCCGACTGGCCGATGTGGCCCGGATCAAAGAAGGCCCGCAGGACGAACGCACTTCTGTGCGCCTGAATGGCCGCGACGCCATTTCTCTGGGCGTGATCCGGCAGGCCACCGCCAACCCGCTGGTTCTGTCAGCCGGTGTGCGTGAGCGGCTCGACAAGGTACGCGCTGATTTGCCGCCTGGCATCAGTGTTGACGTGGCCAACGACAACTCCGTTTTCATCGACCGCTCCATCAAGGCCGTATACACCACCATTGCCGAGGCTGTCGTGCTGGTGGCCTTGGTGATTTTTGTGTTTTTGCGCTCGCTGCGGGCTTCGCTCATTCCGCTGGTGACCATTCCAGTCAGTCTGATCGGCACCTTCGGGCTGATGGCGTTGTTCGGTTTCTCCATCAACACACTCACGTTGCTGGCCTTGGTGCTGGCGATTGGCCTCGTCGTGGACGATGCCATCGTGGTGCTGGAGAACATTTACCGCCACATCGAGGATGGCATGGAGCCCGTGCAGGCTGCCATCAAGGGCGGCAAAGAGATTGGTTTTGCCGTGGTTGCCATGACGCTGACCCTGGCTGCCGTTTATGCCCCTCTGGCTTTCACCCCCGGACGCACCGGGCGGCTATTTGCCGAGTTCGCGCTGGCGCTGGCCGGGGCAGTGGTGGTGTCCGGATTCGTGGCCCTCACGTTGTCGCCCATGATGAGCAGCAAACTGCTCAGGCACAACCCGAACCCAGGCCTGTTTGACCGGGGCATGGAGCGCGTGCTCAAGGGCATCACCCATGGTTACAACCGGTTGTTGGCCGCGTCGCTCAAGGCGCGGTGGTTGGTGCTGCTGGTCATGCTGGGCAGTGCCTTGGGCACTTGGGCTTTGCTCAAAAGCACCAAGCAGGAGCTGGCCCCCATTGAAGACCGGGGCGTGATCCTGACCAGCATCAACGGCCCGGACGGGGCCACCATGGACTACACACGCAAATACGCACAGGCCATTGAGCGCATTGGTCAGGACTACCCCGAGTTCGACCGCATATTCAGCATCGTGGGTAATCCTACCGTGGCACAGGCCAACGTGTTTTTGCGTGCCAAGCCGTGGGAAGAGCGTGAAAAATCCACCCAGCAACTGGCGCGCGAGATCACCCCCCGTGTGGCAGGCTTGCCGGGTGTGAGCGCATTTCCCATCACCCCGCCGTCACTCGGCCAGGGTTTCAGGGAGCGGCCCATCAACTACCTGATCATCACGTCCGACAGCTACGAAAACCTGTCCCGCGTGGTGCGTCAGTTCCAGGACGAAATGGCCAAAAACCCCGGCTTTGTGCAGGTGGACACCGACTTGCGCCTGAACAAGCCCGAAATCCGCATGGATGTGGACCGTGAACGCGCCGCCGATATGGGCGTCAGCGTGGAAGCCATCGCACGCACGGTGCAAACCATGCTGGGTGGAAGGGTGGTGACCCGCTACAAAAAAGACGGTGAGCAGTACGACGTGGTGGTGCAAACTGAAAGCTCGCAGCGCAGCACCCCTGAAGACATTGACAAGCTGTTTGTGCGTGGCAAAAACGACACCATGATTCCCCTGGCCTCCCTGGTCAAAACCCGCGAAGTGGTGGTTCCTCGGGATTTGAACCACTTTGGGCAGCGCCGTTCGGCCTCACTCACCGCCAACCTGTCGGCAGACTATGCGCTGGGCGAAGCGCTCGATTTCATGGATGCCACCGCTGCCAAAGTGTTGCCCCCCGGGTACACCACCGACCTGAATGGTCAGAGCCGGGAATTCCGCAATTCATCGGGCTCGCTGGCGGTGGTGTTTGTGCTGGCGTTGCTGTTCATTTACCTAGTGCTGGCTGCGCAGTTCGAGAGTTTTGTGGACCCCTTCATCATCATGCTCAGCGTGCCGCTGTCGATGTTGGGGGCCTTGCTGGCCCTCAAATTCACGGGTGGCACCTTGAACGTGTACAGCCAGATCGGGTTGATCACGTTGGTGGGGCTGATCACCAAGCACGGCATTCTGATCGTGGAGTTTGCCAACCAATTGCAGGAGCAGGGCAAAACCAAGCTGGAGGCAGTGGTGGCTTCGGCCACGCTGCGGCTGCGGCCCATTCTCATGACCACTGGCGCCATGGTGCTGGGCGCGGTCCCTTTGGCGCTGGCCACGGGGGCAGGGGCAGAGAGCCGTCAGCAAATTGGCTGGGTGATTGTGGGTGGCATGAGCCTGGGCACGCTCCTGACCATATTTGTGGTTCCCACGGTTTACACCTTGTTGGCGCGCAAACACACACCTGAAAAGAGAGCTGTCAGCGCAATACCATCAAGCGCTGGAGCCTAAAAATATATGATGACTGATGCCGCCCGTCTCACACCAGGGTGTTGAGCCAATCAGCGGGAGGCAGGGGGCGGGAGTACAAAAAGCCCTGCATGGCATGGCATTGGTGCGCCTGCAAGAACTCAGCCTGTTCGCGTGTTTCAACTCCCTCGGCCACCACGCGCAGTTTGAGTGCTGTGGACATGCTCAATATCAGCGTGACCAGCGCCGCGTCGTTGGCATCGCCCGGCAGGCCGTCGACAAAACTGCGATCGATTTTCAGCTCATGCAGCGGCAGGCGCTTGAGGTAAGCGAGGCTTGAATACCCCGTGCCAAAGTCGTCCACCGAAAACTCGAACCCCAGGCTGGCGAGGCGGTTCATGCTGGCGACGGTGGCTTCCAGGTCGGCAATCAGCAGGCTCTCTGTCACTTCCAACACCAACCGTCGGGGCTCCACACCGTGTGCCTCCAGAATGGACAGCAAACGGTCCTCGAAGCCTGCATGGCGAAATTGCCGGGCACTGATGTTGACCGACAGGGGAATGTCTGACCCACGGGCTTCGAGTTGCAATGCCAATTGGCATGCCTGCTCCAGCATCCATTCACCCATGGGCACGATCAGCCCCGTTTCTTCTGCAACGGGAATGAACTGGGCTGGTGATATGGCTCCCCGCTGCAGGTGAACCCAGCGCATGAGCATCTCTGCTCCCACCACTTGTCCCTGTGCGTTGACCTGCGACTGCACTGCAGCGCCGAGTTGACCCAGCGCCACAGCTTCTTGCAGATCTGTTTCCAGTTGCAGACGTTCGCGCAACTCGGCTTGCATGCTGGGCTCGAAAAACACCACACGGTTGCGGCCCCGCGATTTGGCGCGGTAGAGGGCGGTGTCGGCCTCGCGCAGCACGTCATCAGGGGTTTTTTCCTGCTGATCCAGCAAGGTGACACCAATGCTCATGTGCGCCTGATGGGTGCCTCCGGGTACGTCGAATGGCTGCAACATGGCACCGCTCAGTCGCTCTGCGAGAGACTGAGCTTGCTCTGTTGCCTCGCGTGACGAAGTTGCCAGCCCACGCTGCAGCACCACAAACTCGTCGCCTCCGGTGCGTGTGACCAACGATGGCGCGGTCACCTGCGCGGCCATGCGTTGTGCCACCTGCACCAACATGCGGTCACCCGCCAGATGGCCGTGGTAGTCGTTGATGTCCTTGAAGTTGTCGAGATCGATGAACATGAGTGCCGACCTGTCAGCGCCCACTTGTGCGGCGTCCAGTGCTTCACGGGTTTGCTGCATCAACACGCGGCGGTTGGGCAGACCGGTGAGGTGGTCCAGCTCGGCTTGGTGTTTCAGCACCTGCTGGGCCTGTTGGGCCTGTTGTATGGCGTCGTCAAGGTGGCGCAGCAGCACGGCTGCAGACAGCCCGACGATCACATTGACCGTGAAAAAATTCAGTGCCAGCAGGCCCCACTTCAACTCGGGCTGCTGCTGCAACGGTATGGGTGCGAGTGGCAGATCCAGCGCGTAACCCAACCCAAACACGCCCACCGTGATGGCAGCCACCACCGCGGTGGCCACATGCCGACCGAGCAGCAAGGCCGTCATCATGGGGGCCGCTGACAGCCAGACGAGGCCAAAGGCACCCACGTGGTTCAACAGGAACGACATGCCCACGCCAACCATGATCAACACCAGCACGCCACCTCGCGCCTGGGGCGACAGGTTGCGCAAGCGGTGGATGGCAAACAGCGCCGCCAAGCCCAACACGTTGGTCAGCCCCATGGCCAGGTCGTTTTTGATGTAAGAGACGACTGTGCCAAGTACCACCAGAACAGTGCCCAGCGGCATGGCCACATCGGTGGCCCGGTTGATGAGTTCCTGCCGCCAATGCGAGAGTCCAGCCGTGCTGACGGGGCTCGTGGGGTCTGCGTTTGCGTTGTCGGGGCTGGTCATGGGGGTGCGCGGTTGGGTCTTCCCATTCTGTCAGACCACTCCGTCAAACACCATCACGTCCACTTCATCGCCTGCAGCCACGCTGGATTGGTTGTGGTGCAACACGATCAGGCCATTCGCCTCGACCATCGATCGCAGCACGCCCGAGCCCTGGTTGCCCGCCACGTCCACCCACAGCGAGCCGTCGGGCCGTGTCTTGACGTGGCCTCGCTGGTACTCGGTGCGGCCAGGCTTTTTGCGCAGGGTCTGGGTGCTGCGGGCTTTCAGCAACACGGGGGGCGGCGCTTCGCAGCCCATCATGCGCTGCAGGGCAGGGCGCACAAACGCCAGGAACGTGACCATCACGGCCACCGGGTTCCCGGGCAGGCCAAACAGCACGGCGGGGGGGGCGTCTGCCTTGGGGATGCGCCCTACCGCCATGGGCCGGCCAGGCCTCATGGCGATGCGCCATAAGGCCACGCCACCGCCACTGGCCGGGTCGTCACCGGCCAGCTTCTTCATCATGGACTTGGTGTGGTCGGCCTCGCCCACGCTCACCCCGCCGCTGGTGATGATGGCGTCTGCTTCGTTGGCCGCACGTCGGAAGGTGGCTTCCAGTTGCGCTGGGTCGTCGCCCACCACGCCCAGGTCCATTACCTCGCAGCCCAAGCGCTTGAGCAGGCCAAACACCGTGTAGCGGTTGCTGTCGTACACCGCGCCCTCTCGCGGAGCGTCGCCCAAGCTCAGAATTTCATCGCCGGTGGAAAAGTAGGCCACTCGCAGGCGGCGGTACACCGTGACTGTGGGCAACCCCATGCTGGCCACCAGGCCCAGGGCGGCGGGTGTGAGGCGCTGGCCCTGGCGCAGGGCGGGTTGGCCCTGCATCAGATCTTCACCCATGAAGCGGCGGTTGTCGCCCAGTGCCAGCAGGCCAGGGGCAATGGTGATGGTCCCACCGACAGTGGTTTGCACCAGTTCTTGCGGCACCACGGTGTTCAGGCCTGTCGGCATGATGGCCCCGGTCATGATCTTCACGCACTGGCCCTTGCCCACTTCGCCTTGCCAAGCTTTGCCCGCAAAGGCGGTGCCGCCCACGGGTTGCAGCGTCAGCGGCTGGTCGGGTTGCAGTTGGGCGCCGTCGAATGCATAGCCGTCCATGGCCGAGTTGTCATGCGGCGGCACGCTGACGGGGGACACCACATCGGTGGCCAGCACGCGCTCGAAGGCCTCGAACAGCGGCAGCACCTCGGTGCGTTGCACGGGCTCCACCATCTGGGCCAGAAAGGTGTTCACGGCATCGGCGCTCAGCGCCTGCGGGTCGTAGCCTTGCAGCTCCGCAGCAATCTGTTCAAAGGATTTCATGTTGAAACAGGGCGGCGCTTGGCCGTTCAGGCTTCCAGCGCTTGCAGGTCAGCCAGGGTGTTGGCGTTGAAGAAGGCGCGGCGGTCGTCGCCGGGCACATCGAAGGGCACCAGCACGGTGTGGTGTTGGCCAGTCCAGCGGTCGATCTTGCGGCCGCCAGCTTGTGTGAAGGCCACCAGGCTTTCCAGCAGAGACACGCGCAGCAGGCAAAACACAGGCTGGCTGCGCACGCTGCCGTCTTCTTCGGGCGCTGCCACCATCGCAATGTCTGCCCCTTCGCGGTTGGCGGCCTGGGCCAGGCGCTCGGCCAGGTCCAGCGGAAAGCGGGGCGTGTCGCAGGGCACGGTCAACAGCCATGGGGTTTCGGCGTGTTCCAGCCCGGTCATGAAACCGGCCAGGGGACCGGCGTAGTCGGGCAGGGTGTCGGGCCACACGGGGGCGCCAAAGGCTTCGTAAGCCGCCAGGTGGCGGTTGGCGTTCACCAGGGTGTCGCTGATCCAGCCGCCTTGTTGCATTTGCAGCCGCAGCAGGGTGTGCAGCGCCATGGGCGTGCCGTGGAAGTTTTGCAGCCCCTTGTCGGTGCCGCCCATGCGGGTGCCCCGGCCACCGGCCAGCACCAAGCCAGTGATGTCGCCGGGAAGAATGGGTGTGTGTGTCATGTGGGGGATGGGGTTCAGGTTCAGCCGCCGATGTAGCTCATCTCCACCCGACGGCCGCTTTTTTGCGCCTCGTCCGGCGGCAGGCTGGCGCGCAGTTGTGAATAGCGGTCGGTGCGGCCCTGCCAGATGGCCCCGATGGCACTGGCCAACTCTTCGTCGCTGGCGGGGTGGCCCAAATGGCCGTCCTGGCCCGGTGTGCCGCGTATGAAGCCACGCAGATCGTGCCCTTGGCTGGCAAACAGGCACAGGTACACCTTGCCCTCGGTGCTCAGGCGGGCGCGGTTGCAGTCGCCACAAAAGGCTTGCGTCACGCTGCTGATCACGCCGATTTCGCCCAAAGCCGGGTCGTGCTGGCCGTCTGGCCCGGCATAGCCCCAGCGCTCGGCGGTTTCGCCGGGGGCCGAGGGGTCGAGCTGCACCAGCGGCATCTCGCTGTGGATGTGCCGCACCACCTCGGCGCTGGGCATCACCTCGTTCATGCGCCAGCCGTTGGTGGCGCCCACGTCCATGTATTCGATGAAGCGCAGCGTGATGCCGCTGCCCCGGAAGTGGCGTGCCATGGGCAATATCTGGTCGTCGTTGGTGCCGCGCTTGACCACCATGTTCACCTTCAGCCCCGTGGGCTGGCCTTGGGCGTTCAGGCCCAGTCCCACCTCCTGGGCGGCTTGCAGGCCGTCGAGTACGTCGGCCACCGGAAAGTCCACATCGTTCATGCGGCGGAACACTGCGTCGTCCAGGCCGTCCAGGCTCACGGTCACGCGGTTCAAGCCCGCGTCTTTCAGTGCCTGGGCTTTTTTGCGCAGCAGGCTGCCGTTGGTGGTCAGTGTCAGGTCCAGCGGTTTGCCTTCCACGGTGCGCAGCGCTGCCAGTTGAGCAACCAGCACCTCAATGTGTTTGCGCAGCAGCGGCTCGCCCCCGGTCAGGCGGATTTTTTGCACCCCGTGCGCCACAAACTGTTTGGCCACGCGGGTGATTTCTTCGAAGGTGAGCAGGGCGCTGTGCGGCAGGTAGGCGTAATCGGACGTGAACACCTCTTTGGGCATGCAGTAGCTGCAACGGAAATTGCAGCGGTCGGTCACGCTGATGCGCAAATCGCGCAGCGGTCGGCCCAGCCCGTCGGCCAGCAGGCCGGTGGCGGGAATGTGTTGCGCAGGCAGATGGGCCGCCAGCGTTTGCATGCGGTGGTCTGCGATGGGAATGACGCGTTCAGACATGGGCCGGGATTATCGGCCCGGCCTCGGCCACGGGTGCCGGGGCGGCCCTTTGGTGCATGGGGGTTTGTGTGGCTCCCGTTCCGTGTTTTAATTTCAACGTTTATTGAAGCAATGGGTCAAAAGGAGTCACCATGAAGCGTTTTCACGTTCACCTGCATGTGTCTGACCTGGCTGCCAGCCAGGCGTTTTACAGCAAGCTGTTTGCCGCCGAGCCCGCGCGCGTGGAGGCTGACTACGCCAAATGGATGCTGGCCGACCCACCGGTCAACTTTGCCATTTCCACTCGGGGTGTGCAGCCAGGGGTCGACCACTTCGGCATTCAAGTGGACAACGCCGATGACCTGGCCACCCTCAAGGCACAGGCCCAAGCCGCCGACATAGCGCTGTTGGACGAAGGCGAAACCACCTGCTGCTATGCCCGCAGCGACAAATACTGGGTGACCGACCCACAAGGCGTGGCGTGGGAGCAGTTCCACACACTGGGCAATATCCCCACGTTCAATGCTGTAAAAAATGAGTCAAATCAGGATATTGCGCATACCTGTTGTGAACCAGCAGCTTCCAAAGGTGTAGCAACCAGCGGCGGCTGCTGTGCCCCTACCCCTGGCGGCACTGCCCGCAGGGGCTGCTGCTGATGGCCGCCATCACCCACACCGAAGTGGTCAGCGCGCTGGCCGCTTTGGCGCACGATGCCCGGTTGGCGGTGTTCAAGCTCCTGGTGCAGGCCGGGCCAGACGGTCTGGCGGCGGGTGTGCTGGCCGAGCGGCTGTCGCTGGCTCCGTCGGCGCTGTCGTTTCACCTGAAAGAACTCACCCAGTCGGGCCTGCTGCTGCAGCGCCCCGATGGCCGGAAAATCATGTACAGCGCCCGGTTTGACACCATGAATGCGCTCATCAGCCACCTGACCGACAACTGCTGTCAGGGCCAACCATGCGGGGTCAACGCCGCGCCGGTGGCCTGCCTTCCCACATCCTGCAACCCTGGAGCCACCATGCCACCCACCTCCTACAACGTGCTGTTTTTGTGCACCGGCAATTCAGCCCGCAGCATCCTGGCCGAAGCGCAGCTGAACGCGCTCGCCCCACACCGCTTCACGGCCTATTCGGCCGGCAGTCAGCCAGCGGGTGCGGTCAATCCGCACACACTGGCGTTTTTGCAGCACAGCGGGTTGCCCACCGAAGGTTTGCGCAGCAAATCCTGGCAGGAGTTCTCGGTCGAAGGTGCGCCCCACATGGACTTCATCGTCACCGTCTGCGACCAGGCAGCCGGTGAAATCTGCCCCGTGTGGCCCGGCCACCCCGCTGTGGCGCACTGGGGTGTGGCCGACCCTGTGGCTGCCAAGGGTACCGACGCAGACGTTCACCATGCTTTCGTGACCGCCGCTGCCGTGCTGCGCCGCCGCATCGAGCTGTTCACCTCGTTGCCGCTGGACTCTCTCGACCACTTGGCCCGCCAGCAGCACCTGGCAGAGATTGGCGTGGCCGGATGAGTGCTCAGTGCGAAACCACGGCCAAGCTGGCCGCAGGTGCACCCATGAGCGTGTTCGAACGCTACCTGACGGTGTGGGTGTTCCTGTGCATCGTGGCGGGCATTGCGCTGGGACAGATGGCCCCTGCCGTGTTCCAGGCCGTGGGCCGCATGGAGGTGGCGCAGGTCAACCTGCCGGTGGGTTTGCTGATTTGGGTGATGGTCATTCCCATGCTGGTGAAGGTGGACTTTGGTGCGCTGGGCCAGGTGCGCCAGCACATGCGTGGCATTGGCGTCACGCTGTTCGTCAACTGGCTGGTCAAACCGTTTTCCATGGCGTTGCTGGGGTGGGTGTTCATTCGGCACGTGTTTGCCGATTGGCTGCCTGCCGACCAGCTCGACAGCTACGTGGCCGGGCTCATTCTGCTGGCCGCCGCGCCCTGCACGGCCATGGTGTTTGTGTGGAGCCGCCTGACCGGTGGCGACCCGCTGTTCACCCTGAGCCAGGTGGCGCTGAACGACAGCATCATGGTGGTGGCGTTTGCGCCGCTGGTGGGGCTGCTGCTGGGCATGTCGGCCATCATCGTGCCGTGGGCCACGCTGGTGACGTCTGTGGTGCTGTACATCGTCATTCCTGTGGTGCTGGCGCAGTGGCTGCGCAAGGCGCTGCTGCAAAAAGGGCAGGGCGCGTTCGACGCGGCCATGGAGCGGCTGGGGCCGTTCAGCATCGTGGCGCTGCTGGTCACGCTGGTGCTGCTGTTTGCCTTCCAGGGCGAAGCCATCCTGAAGCAGCCGCTGGTGATTGCCATGCTGGCTGTGCCCATCCTGATTCAGGTGGTGTTCAACTCTGGCTTGGCCTACTGGCTGAACCGCGCCGTGGGCGAAAAGCACAGCGTGGCTTGCCCGTCGGCGCTGATTGGGGCCAGCAACTTTTTTGAGCTGGCGGTGGCTGCCGCCATCAGCTTGTTTGGCTTCAACTCCGGCGCGGCCTTGGCCACGGTGGTGGGCGTGTTGATCGAGGTACCGGTGATGCTGGCGGTGGTGGCCGTGGTCAACCGCAGCAAGGGTTGGTACGAGCGTGGCGTCAGCCCTGCTTGCTGATGCGCTGCCAGTCGCGCAGCGTTTGCTGCAAGCGGTTTTTCGCGTTGGTGTGGCTGCCAGCAAAGGCCTGGGCCAGGCGTTTTTGCAGTGCCTCGTCGGGTGGCGGGGCACCAGTGGCTTTGAGCTGCTCGATCAGCAGCATCACGCTTTGGTAGTTTTTCGATGCCAAGGCCCACGCCAACAGGCCGTGGCCGCCGGGAGGCTGTGCATTCACGTCGGCCCCCTGGGCCAGCAGGTACTCCAGCAGGCCGGGTTTGCCGCCTTGCACCGCCCAGTGCAGGGGCACCAGGCCATCGGCCTGAGCGGCGTTGAAGTCGGTGCCGGGGGCCAGGGTGTCGGGTGACAGCGGCCAGCCCGAGGCTTTGATCATCTGGCGTGTTTTCCAATCGGTCATGGAGCCGGATGGTACGCGGCGGCTTGCGGGGCCGCAGCCCGCTACAGTTGCAACTTGGCTCGATGGCACCACGCCAACGACTTTTGCCTCTTTCACGCATGACCGTTTTGCGCTCCTTTTCTGAACACGCGGGCACCCTGCTCAAGGGCTTGTGGTGGCGTGCCTACTCGCGCCAGCACTTGGGCGCCGATGTGCTGGCAGGCGTGGTGGTGGCCGTGCTGGTGTTGCCCCAGAGCCTTGCCTACGCCCTGCTGGCGGGTTTGCCGCCACAGGCCGGGTTGTACGTCAGCATCCTGCCGGTGTTGGCGTACGCCTTGGTGGGCAGCAGCATGACGCAGGCAGTGGGGCCCGTGGCCATCACGGCCATCGTCACCTTTTCGGTGCTCAGCCCCATCGCAGTGCCGGGGTCTGCACAGTATGTGTCGATGGCTGCGGCCTTGGCGCTGATGTCGGGCCTGATGGTGCTGGCCATGGGCCTGTTGCGGCTGGGTTTTCTGGCCAGCTTGCTCAGCCGCCCGGTGGTCAGCGGTTTCATTTCCGGTTCGGCGTGGTTGATCCTGATCAGCCAGATGAAGCTGATGCTGGGGGTCTCCGCCCCCGGTGTCGGAGCCTGGGGCCAGCTGAGCGCCACGGTGGCCCACTTGCCGCAAGCCCACCTGCCCACGGTGGCGCTGGCGGCGGTGTCGGTGGGCGTGCTGGTGGCAACGCGCTCTGCACTGGCACCGCTGCTGGTGCGCTGGGGGCTGGCGCGCGGGCCCGCAGACATGGTGGTCCGGCTGATGCCTCTGGCCGTGGTGGTGCTGTCCACCGTTGCTGTGGTGGCCTGGGAGCTGGACACCCGACACGGCGTGGCCGTGGTGGGCCAGATCAAGCAGGGGCTGCCCGAAATGGGGATGCTGCTGCCCGGCCTGAGTGAACTGGGGCTCTTGGTGGTGCCCGCCCTCATTCTGGCCTTTATTGGCACGGTGCAGAACATCGCCATGGCACAGGCACTGGCGATCAAGCGGCGTGAGCGTGTCAACCCCAACCAGGAGTTGGTGGGCCTGGGCCTGTCGAATGTGGTGGCTTCGGTGGCCGGGGGCATGCCGGTGGGCGGCGGGCTGTCGCGCACCGCCATCAACGTGGCGGCTGGCGCACAAACGCCACTGGCCAGCGTGGTGGCCGCGTTCGCCATGCTGGCGCTGGTGTGGGCTGGCACGGCGGGGTTTGCGCGCATACCGTTGCCCGTGTTGGCGGCCAGCATCGTGGTGGCCGCAGTCAACATGGTCGACGTGGCTGAGTTTCGCCGCGCCTGGGCCTATGACCGGGCCGATGCGCTGGCCTGGCTGGGGACAGCGCTCGGGGTGCTGGTGCTGGGGCTCCAGGGCGGCATCGTGCTGGGCATCGCGCTTTCGCTGGCCACGCTGCTGTACCGGGCCAGCACGCCGCACATCGCGGTGGTGGGGCGTGTGGCGGGCACCGAGCACTTTCGCAACGTTGAGCGCCATGGGGTGGAAACGCTGCCTGGCGTGCTGTTTTTGCGCATCGACGAAAGCATATTTTTTGGCAACTTGCGTGCCATCGAAGCCCGGCTGATGGCCGAACTGGCCAAACTTGCCGAGCCCCGTGCCGTGGTGCTGATCATGAGCGCCGTGAACCGGGTAGATCTGACTGGCCTGGAAGCCCTGACCGATTTGCAGCGCGACTTGAGCGCACGCGGCGTGGTCCTGCACGTGGCCGAGGTAAAGGGCCCCGTGCAAGACCGCATGCAGGGCACCGCGTTGCTGGCCGGACTGGAGGGGCGCCTCCACTTATCCACCAACGCGGCGTATGTGGCCTTGCAGGACCGGGGCTGATCTTTCAACGCTACGCCTGTATTCCCCCATGGGAGCCACACAACACACCTCCGCCGACTTCGCCACTCCGGGGCTTGAAACCGTTGTGTGGCTGCCAGCTCCCCATGGCTCACTCGCACCCAGTCAATGTGCCGTTTGGGTGCTGCTGTCCAACCGCTTCGCCATGGCTTTTGCCCTTCCCGCGAGCTGCATGAACCAACACCGTTGGCTGCCCTGGCTGGCCGAATGCATACTGGCTGACCCTGGCGGCCAGCACACCAGTTATCAACACCCGTCTGGCATGAAAGCCATGCCTTTGTATGCCGCCCACTGGAGCCCGTTGCAGGCTGGGCCCAACCCACCCTCCACGGTGCGCGAAGCCGCCGCCCGGTTGGTGGCACAGCTTGACCCCGACATCACCCGGCTGCTGCAAGGGCTCGATACCCACCGCATTTACGTCTCAATGCGCAACTACATGCGGTTGGCCACACTGCCAGAGCCACTGCGCACACACCGCATGCAAGCCCTCGTCCGGTTTCCGCAACTGTGCGCGCCCGTCTTGCTCACTGCGCACCAAGGCAACACGCTCGACGGCGGCAAACGCCACGCCTGGCGCGATCACAGCGACGAGGTGCTGGCCGCTATCGACAAAGGGCGTGACTTGACCGGTGCGTTGGCTGCCCACTGGGGCATCTCGCGAGGGCTGGTGCGCAGCCCGGTCATGCGCGCCATGTGGGGTGCCACCGGCCTGTCGCACCGCAACCTGTTGCGGCTGCTGGACGGCATACCCGCCCATTGCCGCCCGACCGATGCCGCGGCACTGCTGCAACTCCACCCACTGCTGACATGGCTACAGGGCGTGCTGCGTGAGGGCTGCCACTTGCCCACGCTGGGCCGAAGCGTGTTTGCCCGTGGGCTGGATGCCACCTGGCAACGCCTGCAAAATCGGTATGCCGAGCCCGCGATGGCCCTGGCCGACACGCGCGACTTTTGTGTCGCCGTTGAACGCGTGGCAGAAGACCGGCACCCCCAGGCCGCGCAAGAACTGTGTGCGCAAGGCACCGCCCTGGCCTGGATGCAACGTTTTGGGCTCGATGACCTGATGGCAGCCTCTGCCCGTTGGCACCGCCAACACACCCGACTCGGCCCGACGGCAAACGCCGACATCACATTGCCAGCCGTGTTCGGAGCAAGCACCTGGCGCACGCTTGACGTGAGCGAACTGCTGACCGCCCAAGCTCTTGCCGACGAAGGCGATGCCATGTGCCACTGCGTGGCCAGCTACTGGGACGACTGCCGTCAAGCCCGGTGCCGTATTTTTTCGCTGCGCTCGGGCGACGAGGCCGCCACCGCTCAATACAGTTTTCAGCCTGACGCCTTGGCTGAAACAGGCCGCTTTCAATTGACGCAACTGCGTGGCCGTTTCAATGCCAACCCCAGCGCGCCGGTCAGGGCGCTGGCCCAGGCGTTCACGCAAGTGTTGAATGCACCAGAACTTGCAGCCGCGCGCCAGGCCATGGCCCGCCTCCGACTCAGCCACCGCGTACCTGACTGGTCTGCCCCACGCCCGCTGCCCTTGTTGGATGCAAGCAGCCTCGCCCAGCTCGATGCCTTGTTGGCAGCGTTCACCCCGCACGAAAACACAGCGGTCGCGCAGCTATGGGCCGCTGAAACGCCTCCACCCTGCATCCAGGTGACTGAAATCAGGGGGTTTCAGTACCACGAGGGTGGCCATGTGGTGCACCTGCTTCACATGGGTGAGACCGTTGAACTGGTGCGCGAACCGCACAACCCACACGACGCACTCGCCGTGCAAGTGCAATGGGGTGGTGTGCAACTGGGTTACGTGGCCCGCCCCGACAACGAGCCTGTGGCCCACGCGCTCGATGCAGGCCAACCGGTCAAGGCATGGATCGTTCAACTGCCCCCAGACATCCCTGACTGGGACAACCCCATCCTCATCGCCATTGACACCACCCCCGACGTGATTTGAGGCGCGCGCCGGGCCCGTTTCGCTACCATCCCCGCCCATGGGAGCCACACACAACACCACCAGTGCTTTCGGCACGCCCGAAGCCAACGCAGCAGCCCATGCCTTCCTGGCCAAATGGCAAGGCGTACAAGCCAGCGAGCTGTCCACCGCCCAGAGCTTCACCAACGACCTGTGCGACCTGTTGGGCCAGCCACACCCGCACCCCACGCCTGAGCAAGGCTACATGTTCGAGCGGCCCATCACCTTTCAGCATGGCGACGGCACCAGCAGCGCCGGGCGGGTGGATTGCTACAAACGCGGCCACTTTGTGCTGGAGGCCAAAAAGCTCAAAGCCGCCAGCCACACCAAAGGTTTTGACGACGGCCTGCTGCGCGCCCGCAGCCAGGCCGAGGCCTACGCCCGCGCACTGCCCGCCGCAGAAGGCCGCCCGCCCTTTGTGCTCGTGGTCGATGTGGGCACCGTCATCGAGGTGTACGCCGAGTTCAGCCGCAGCGGCGGCACCTACACCCCCTTCCCAGACCCCCGCAGCCACCGCATTGCGCTGGCCGACCTGACCAAGCCCGATGTGCGCGAGCGCCTGCACGCCATCTGGACCGCCCCCGACAGCCTCGACCCCGCCCGCCGCAGCGCCCAGGTCACCCGCGAGGTGGCTGCCCTGCTGGCCCAACTGGCCAACAGCCTGGAGCAACGCCACCCGCCCGAGCAAGTGGCCGCCTTCCTCACCCGCTGTCTGTTCAGCATGTTTGCCGAAGACGTGGGCCTGCTGCCCACCGTGCCCACACTGGGCGGCGAAGACGCTGGCCCCTTCATGACCATGCTCCAAAACCACCGCCAGCGCCCGGAGGTATTGCAAAGAATGCTCTCCATTTTGTGGGCTGACATGGACCGGGGCGGCTTCTCTGCCGCCCTGCACGGCGAAGACGTGCTGCGCTTCAACGGCAAACTTTTCAAAGGCCACGGGGCCGAGGGCTACAGCCTGCGCCTGGAACCCACCGAGACCGACCTGCTCATCCAGGCGGCCCAAGCCAACTGGCGCGAGGTGGAACCCGCCATCTTTGGCACCCTGCTGGAGCGCGCCCTGCACCCCACCGAACGCCACGCCCTCGGTGCCCACTACACCCCGCGTGCGTATGTGGAGCGGCTGGTGCTGCCCACCGTCATGCAGCCCCTGCGCGCCGAATGGGCCAACGCCCAGGCCGCCGCTTTGGTGCTGGCGCAAGAAGCCGCCGCCCTGGAAGCCAGCCCGCCCGAAGTCAAAACCAAAAAAGACTTCGCCGCCCTTGACCGCCACCACGCCCAGGTGCGCGCCAAATGGCAAGCCGCCCGCGCCGAGGTGCGCCACTTCCACCACCGCCTGTGCACCCTGCGCGTGCTCGACCCCGCCTGTGGCAGTGCAAATTTTCTGTACGTCACCCTGGAGCACCTCAAGCGCCTGGAGGGCGAGGTGCTCAACCAGCTCGACGCCTTGGGCGACAAGCAAGACGCGCTCGACCTTGGGGCGGAAACCGTCACCCTGCAGCAACTTCGCGGCATTGAGCTCAACCCCCGCGCCGCCGCCCTGGCCGAGCTGGTGCTGTGGATTGGCTGGTTGCAGTGGCACATACGCACCCGGGGCAGCGCCGCCGTGGCCGAGCCCGTGGTGCACGACTACGGCAACATCGAGTGCCGCGACGCCGTGCTGGCCTGGGAGCGGCACGAATTGGCGGCTGACGAGCACGGCCAGCCCCTCAGCCGCTGGGACGGCACCACCTTCAAACCCCACCCCGTCACCGGCGAGCCCGTGCCCGACGACACCGGCCAGGTGCCCCAGTGGCGCTACGTGGGGGCCAAAGCGGCAGAGTGGCCGCAGGCGGATTTCATCGTCGGCAACCCGCCGTTCATTGGCGCTTCAGCCATGCGGGCCGCGCTGGGCGACGGGTATGTGCAAGCTCTGCGCGCCGCCTGGCCCACCGTGCCCGACAGCGCCGACTTTGTGATGTTCTGGTGGGCCAAAGCCGCTGCGCTGGTGAACGCGGGCCAATGCGAACGCATGGGGCTGATTACCACCAACAGCCTGCGCCAAACCTTCAACCGCCGCGCCGTACAAGCCGCTTTGGGCCCAGGCGCACACCTGGCCTTTGCCGTGCCCGACCACCCCTGGGTGGACGGTGCCAACGGGGCTGCCGTGCGCATTGCCATGACCGTGCTGGCCCCAGGTGCCAGCGTTGGGCGGCTGCTGAGCGTGACCGCCGAGCAACCCGGGGAACACGGCGAAGTGGCAGTGGAATTGGCCGAACGCGCAGGCCTGGTGCACGCCGACTTGAGCGTGGGGGCCAACGTGGCCGCTGCCGTTGCGCTGCAAGCCATGTGCGGCGTGTCGTCACCCGGTGTCAAGCTGCACGGTGCGGGCTTCATCGTCACGCCCGACGAGGCCATTGCGCTGGATGCTCCCGCGCTCGTTAAGCCCTACCGCAACGGGCGCGACCTGACCGACAAACCCCGGGGGGTGAGCGTGATCGATGCCTTTGGCCTGAGTGCCGAGCAACTGCTGGCTCAGTACCCTGCCGTGTACCAGTGGCTGCACGACCGGGTAAAGCCCGAGCGCGACCAGAACAACCGCGCCACGTATCGCGACAACTGGTGGATTTTTGGTGAGTCTCGCCGCGAACTGCGGCCGGCCTTGGCAGGCCTGCCCCGCTACATCGCCACCGTCGAAACAGCCAAACACCGCACCTTCCAGTTCCTGCCCGCCAGCGTGTTGCCCGACAACAAGTTGGTGGCCATTGCGCTGGACGATGCATTTCACCTCGGTGTGCTCTCCAGCGAAGTGCACGGGCAATGGGCGCTGGCGGCTGGCAGTTGGCTGGGCGTGGGCAACGACCCGGTTTACGTCAAAACCCGTTGCTTCGAGGCGTTTCCCTTCCCCGACGACTCCACGCATCGCCACCCTGGCCCAGCACATCGACGACCACCGCAAACGCGTGCTCGGTGTGCCCACCGTGCCCGCCCAGGTCCAGGCTTCGGCGGGGCTGGGACAGTCGGGGGCGGGTTGGGCCGATTTCGGGGCCTTTGACCGTATGAGGCCCGGCCCGCTCCCGGCTGCACCAGCCCCGCCAGGCCAACCGTCATCGAATGGCGAAGCCAGCACCCCATTCAGCAAAGACCTCACCCTCACCAACCTCTACAACGTGCGCGAGGCTCTGCGCGCAGGCCGGGCACTCACCGACAAAGAAAAAGCCATCCACACCACCGGCCTGGTGGGCGTGCTGCACCAGTTACACACAGAGCTGGACGCCGCCGTGCTGCAAGCCTACGGCTGGGCCGACCTGACGCCCGGCCTGGCCGCTGCCCCCGGCACCGATACCCACGCAGAAGCCACCGCCGACCTGCTGCAACGCCTGGTGACCCTGAACACCCGCCGCACCGCCGAAGAAGCGCAAGGCATCGTGCGCTGGCTGCGCCCAGACTTTCAAAATCCGGCCAAAAAAAATCCAGAAAAAATACCTGTAAAACAGGAGCATTTGGCGCTTTCAAATCAAGCGGTAGGGCAAGAATTCGATTCTGAAAATAGCGATCAAAATCATAGCGATTTACCCACGCCTGCGGCCCAACCCTGGCCCAACACCTTGCCTGAGCAAGTGCGCGCCGTGGCCCAAGCCCTGGCCACCAGCCCTGCACCCCTGAGCACCGAGCAGCTGGCCCAGCGCTTCAAAGGCAAAGGCCCGTGGAAAAAGAGCCTGCCCACCCTGCTGCAAACCCTGCAAGCCCTGGGCCGCGCGCAGCCGGTGGACGGCGAGGGGGGTGAGGTGGTTTGGCGGGTTTATTAACAAATATGTTATTGTTCGAGCCGTGGCTTACACCATTGAGTACTACAGCGAGGCGGTTCAGGTGCAGGTGCTGGCATTGCCGCAAACCCTGCTGGCCCGCTACTTTTATCTGACTGACAGGATGGCGGCTGCAGGTCCCCACTTGGGGGAGCCCCACAGCAAGGCGATGGGAGAGGGACTGCTGGAGTTGCGTCTCAAAGGAGCCGAAGGCATTGCCCGTGTGATGTATTGCACTTTGGTGGGGCAGCGCATTGTGGTGCTGCACAGCTTCATCAAAAAGTCTGACAAAACCCCCGTTACAGACCTGGCACTGGCACGCAAACGACTGAAGGAGATCAAGAATGCGAACACATGACGAGTTGAAAGCCATCGCTCTGCAAGACCCAGTGGTGCGAGCCGAGTACGAGCGCTTGAACCGAGAGGAAGGTCCCATGCTCGATGCCATCCTCCAGGCCCGAATTGAAGCAGGTCTGACGCAAGCCCAGGTTGCCGAGCGCATGGGCACCAAGGCACCGGCTGTGGCACGACTGGAGGCGGCGCTGATCAGTGGCAAACCATCGCCTTCGTTGGCCACGTTGCGCAAATACGCCGCCGCTTTGGGCAAGCGTGTGCAGGTGCAGTTTGTTTGAAGCGTTTGTCCAGCACGTGTTTCGGAAAAACAGCCGATAAAACAGGAGCGTTCAGCGCTTTCCAAGCAAGCGGTATGCTGAGCATAAGCTTTTGAGAATCAAGCTAAAAACCATAGCACTTCACCACTTCCCTTGCTGACCAACATGACCAAGCGTGACATTTTTTCTGAGCTGACTGAGGGCTTTGAAGACCTTGCCGCTGAGCGTGTCGGCAAGCTGACTTTGAACGAGAGCAGTGGCGTTACACCCAGCACTTGGGTTGACCCGGACGACGCACCGGACATGAGCGAAGCCAACCTGGAACATGCCGTGTGGCGCATCGGTGAGCGGGTGGTTACTCGGGAAGAAGGTGCAGCCGCCCTGCGCGCAGCCGTCACCCGTGGCCGCCCCGTGGGCACCACCAAGCCCAGCGCGAAACAAGCCGTGACGGTGCGTGACAGCCCCGAAGTGCTGGCCGCATTCAAAGCCACCGGCGGAGGCTGGCAGGCGCATATGAACGATGCGCTGCGCGACTGGCTTCGCACGCACAAACCGGTTTGAGGCTGTGGCGATGCCTGCAACAACGGATTGCGGTCGGGATTCCGCTGGCGAGTGGTTTCGATCAGAGCCGTATTTGCCACGGCTTGAATGCCATCACAGCCCATTGGCAACCATCGAATGGTTGGTAAATCACCTCGACCCAAAATGCTTGGAGTGGTTGCGGTCGCCGCCGCAGGATGAGTCCATTGCCCTGCGCCGTTTGAACCTCCACATGGGAGTGGGTTTGGCCATACGCAATCTGCTCAACAGCCACGTTCGGCTTGTATGGACGAAAACCCTGTACGGTCGGCAACACGACTACTGCTGTGATGACACCAGTGGGGCATTGCTGACCATGCTGACGGCCAAAGTGCGCGGTGAACCGGTGCCAGAGTTCTCGCCACCGTGTCTTTGGTTTTTCGGCATCGGGCACACATTGCTTTGGGACGATTAAGGGTTCATTTTTTCCACGCTGGTGGCGCTGTGAATGGCTATGCCGTACCAATTTCACGAAGAAGACCAACGAAATTTTGGTCTGCGCATCTCAGACCAGGCGCTGTCGCGTTAACGACGGAGGGGTATCAAACATGCTGACTCATGAAGAGATGGTGGCCAAGATGCTGCAAAACCCCACTGTGCACGCCGAGGTGGAGCGCCCGGAGCGGGAGGAAATGCCCATGTTCGATGCCATCCCACAGGCCCGTATTGAAGCCGGTCTGACGCAAGCCCAGGTGGCCGCGACTGCGACAAAGGAGACTGGAAATCATGAATGCGCCCATTGATATGAAACAGCTGCTTCCTGTTTGGGAGCAATTCAGGGCTGCCACAGACGTGGGCCCAGTGCGTGACGAGGCTCATCTGGCACACATGACGCAATTGTTGGAAGCATTGCTGGACGAGGCCCAGGGCGACGAAAACCACCCCGCCATGGGGTTGGTGGATATCGTGGGTGACTTGATTGAAAACCACGAAACCCTGCATCACCCCATGCCCGAGGCCACCGGCGTGCAGGCACTGAAGTTTTTGCTTGAACAGCATGGTCTGAAGCAAGCCGACTTGTCAGACGTGGGCAGCCAAGGCGTGGTGTCTGAAATTTTGGCTGGCAAGCGCGAACTCAATTTGCGTCAGGTGCGGTTGCTGTGTCGCCCGCAACGTTTGTGTGAAAAGGCGCCCATGAGCGAGAACCTGCCCGAGCAAGACACATTGGCCGTTTCACCCTATCTGATGGATCTGGGTCAACGCTTGGCCAAGTTGGCAGCGTTGATACGTGCTGGTCAGATCTTGCCCGTTGACAAAGCACTCCGTGGCAAAGCCAAGGCGGCAGACGTGCTGCGCTCACAGCGGAACCTTGTGCTCGATTTGTGGCGCAGTGACTCGCATCAGGTGGTGGAAACGCTGGGGCAATTGCTGGATGCTTCGCCGCCTCATAAGGTGGAGTCATTGGATTTACGGCTGACCCAAATCGAAGACACTTTTCGTGCTGCGCAGCAATTGCGCCTGAGCCTGTTGGGGATGCCACCGGCCGATGGGTACTCAACAGGCCGGAGGCTGTTGGCTGATGCATGTCATGTGTGGCTGGAGCGCATGGTCGGTTTGTTGGACCAAATTGTGGGTGTCATCCAGCAACCAGAGCAGCACGTCAACACCACCGCCTGGACGCGCCAGGGTGGGCGGCAAGTCTTCAATTTGAAGTTGGATGCCGAGTTACCGTCT